>CENV01010322.1_pt1 | contig 71528 bp, 86 predicted proteins | sample 530231 | NCBI WGS metagenome assembly CENV01 (sample SAMEA2619815, study PRJEB7988) | marine metagenome | biome: marine biome (ENVO:00000447); feature: surface water layer (ENVO:00002042); material: "saline water (ENVO:00002010), including plankton (ENVO:xxxxxxxx)" | depth 5 m
TAGATCAGCACGAAGGGCAGGATGAACAACGAGCCTGAAAGCGACGCATAGAGCGTTATGGTGAGCAGGTTTGCTCCGGAAAACTGGCTGTTGGCAAATAGCGCCATGGGGACAAGCGGCTCGCTGGCCCGGCGTTCGATGAAGAAAAAGCCGATGGCGAAGGGAATTGAAGCGGCAATGGCGAGGCTGCCCATAACGGTATTGCCCTCCCCGGCCGTGATGAGGCCGTAAGAAAGCAAGCCGAGCCCGACGACCATGGCGACGGTGCCCGCGATGTCGAAATCGCGATACGTGCGGCCGGCGGGCGCCGCGGCGATGCGCCAGCCCATGATCAGCGCCGCAGCGGCGATGGGAATGTTGATATAGAAGATGGCGCGCCAGCCGACAGTATCGACCAGCCAGCCGCCAAACGGTGGACCGAGCGCGGTTGTCAGCGCCCCGGCGGCGGCCCAGGTGCCGATGGCCTTGCCGCGCGCTTCGCCGGTGAACGCCGAGCCGATCAGTGCCAGGCTGGATGGCACCAGAAAGGCTGCCGCGATGCCCTGGATGGTTCGCGCAGCAACGAGAGCTAGCGGAGATGGTGCGAGTGCGCAGGCGATCGAAGCAAACGCAAAGCCGACGAGGCCGAAAAGGAAGACGCGCCGCTGGCCAAACCGGTCGCCGATGGTGCCGCCGAGCAGAATGAGACTGCCGAGCATGAGCATATAGCCATTGACCACCCATTGGGCCGTCGCCAGCCCTGCATCGAGGTCTGACTGGATGGCGGGCAGCGCGACATTGACCACCGAACCATCGATAAAGCCAAGGCTGGAGCCGAGAATTGTGGCTGGAAGCACCCAACGCGTATCGCGGATGGCGGTTTCGGGACTGTCGAGATTGCTCATGGCGCGTCCTCGGGATGTGGCCAGTGTGCCTCATGCGCCTTTGGGACGCTAGACCCTGATGGCGATCTCCATCCCGTCGAACGCCGGGGTGACGTGGTCAGGCGTTTCGCCGTCGAGGATCACATAGTCCATGTCGACGTGAAGGTTGGTGAGTACGGCTTGGTGCGGCCGGTGCATTTCAATGAGCGCCAGCGCCTGTTCGAGATCGAGGTGGCTCGGGTGGGGCGTGTAGCGCAAGGCGTCGAGGATCCAGGTATCGAGGTCCTCTATTGCCCAGTGCGACGTCTCGGGAACGCCTGAAAGATCACAGGAATAAGCCAGTTTACCTATACGGAAACCAAGCGAAGTGATCGAGCCGTGCTGCTGTTCGAAGGGTTTTAGCGTGATGGTGCCCCCTGCCCCTTCGACAACGATCTCCTCGCCATCGGCGATGGAGTGGGTGTTGAGGATCGGGGGGTAAGAACTGTTTTCGGGGGCCGTGAAGCAATAGCCGAACGCCTCGCGCAAGCGAACTTCGGTGGCCGTCGACATGTAAGCGTCGACGCGGCGTTTGGCGTTGAGGGCCAGAACACGCAGATCGTCTATGCCATGGGTGTGGTCGGCGTGTTCGTGGGTGAAGAACACGGCATCGATTGCAGGCACTTCCGCAGCTAGCATCTGTTCGCGGAGATCCGGGCCTGCATCGATGAGAACGCGGGTGACGCCGTCGGTATCGTCGCGCGTGCCGGTAATCAGCAGCGCGCAGCGCAGGCGGCGGTTCTTTGGGTTTTCGGGGTCGCAGGCGCCCCAAACATTGCCGATACGTGGCACGCCGCCGGACGAGCCGCAGCCCAGGATGCGGGCGGTCAGCCGGGTGGCGGGCTTGTCGATCATACGCTCAGCCCTGTTTTGGAAAACAGGCGGGCGAAATTGCGGGTCGATTGCTCGGCGATGGTTTCGAACGGAACGCCGCGCAACTCGGCCAGTTTTTCGGCCGTGTGACGCACGAAGGCGGGCTGGTTGGGCTTGCCGCGATGGGGCACCGGCGCCAGATACGGCGCATCGGTCTCCACGAGGAACCGGTCTTCGGGAACGAACTGAGCCACCTGCTGGATTTCGGTGGCGTTCTTGAAGGTGACGATGCCGGAAAACGAAACGTAACCGCCAAGCGCCAAGCCACGGCGAGCCAGTTCGGCGCCCGAGGAAAAGCAGTGCAGGACGAAGGGGAAAGCCCCTTGCCCGGTTTCATCCTCGAGAATGGCGATCATGTCGTCATCAGCGGCGCGGGCATGAATGACCAGCGGCAGGCCGGTCTGGCGGGCGACGGCGATGTGGTTGCGGAAGCCTTGAGCCTGGGCGTCGCGGGGCGAGGAATCGTAGTGGTAATCGAGCCCGGCTTCACCGATGGCGACACATTTTGGATGCTGGGACAAAGCGACGATTTCTTCGATGCTTATGTCGAGTTCTTCATGCGCATTGTGCGGATGGGTCCCGACTGAGCAGAAGACGTTGTCGTGCTTTTCGGCGATGGCGAGAAGCGTCTCGAAGCGGCGGATGCGAGTGGAGATGGTGACGCAATGGCTTACCCCGTTTTCCCGCGCCCGCGCCAAAACGCCGTCGATATCGTCGGCGAGCACGTCGAAATCGAGATGGCAATGGCTGTCGACAAGCATCAGGCCGCGCCTTCGTCCTTTTCCACATAGCGGGGGAAGACACCCTCTGGCGCTGGCAGCGCGGTGCCGGGCACAAGGCGGCCATAGGAGCCGAGTTGCTCGAAGGAGCGGCCCTGGGCATGCAGGCCCAGCAAATCGAGCAGCTTTTCGCTCGACGCCGGCATCACGGACTGGGCGAGGATGGCGACCTGGCGCACCACTTCTATCGTGACGTAGAGCACTGTCGCCATGCGGGTGGGGTCGGTCTTGCGCAGAGCCCAGGGCTCCTGCCCCGCGAAATAGCGGTTGGCATCGGCAACGACCTGCCAGACGGCATTGAGCATCTGGTGGATGGCCTGCTCGTCCATCGCGGTGCGCGAGGTTTCGAGCAGGGCATCGGCGGCGGCCAGAATGGCCTTATCCTCGGCGGTCAATTCGCCGGGCGTGGGCACCTGTCCTTCGCAGTTCTTAGCGACCATGGACAGCGAACGCTGGGCGAGGTTGCCCAGATCGTTGGCGAGATCGGCGTTGATGCGGTTGACGATGGCTTCGTGATTGTACGAGCCGTCGCTGCCGAACGAGACTTCGCGCAGGAAATAGTAGCGCATGGCGTCGAGGCCGTATTTTTCGACAAGCTCGAAAGGATCGACGACGTTGCCGACCGACTTGCTCATCTTCTCGCCGCGGTTGAACAGGAACCCGTGAGCGAACACGCGTTTGGGCAGTTCGATATCGGCGCTCATGAGGAAGGCGGGCCAATAGACAGCGTGAAAGCGCACGATGTCCTTGCCGATCATGTGGACGTCGGCGGGCCAGTATTTCCAGCGCTCGTCGGTTCTATCGGGGTAGCCGGCGGCGGTGATGTAATTGGTCAGGGCGTCGACCCAGACATACATGATGTGCTTGGGATCGCCGGGCACGGGCACGCCCCAATCGAACGTGGTACGCGAGATCGAGAGATCGCGCAGGCCCGATTTGACGAAGCTGGCGACTTCGTTGCGGCGCTCGGCGGGCAGGATGAAACCGGGATTGGCCTCGTAATGGGCGAGGAGCTTGTCGCCATAAGCCGAGAGGCGGAAGAAATAGCTTTCCTCCTCGACCCATTCGACGGGCGAGCCAAGCGGTTCGCGGCGGATGCCATCATCGCCGACGGTCGTTTCCTTTTCGTCGAAAAAGGCCTCCTGGCGGACCGAGTACCAGCCGGAATAGGAGTCGAGGTAGATATCACCCTTTTCGACCATCTTGTTCCAGATGGCCTGTGAGGCAGCGTGGTGGCGCGCCTCGGTGGTGCGGATATAGTCGTCGTAGGAGATGTTGAGCGTCGCCCAGAGGTCTTTGAAGGCCTGAGAGTTTTTCGTCGCCAACTCGATGGGCGTGATGCCCTCCTTCTCGGCCGTCTGCTGCATCTTCTGGCCGTGCTCGTCGGTGCCGGTCAGAAAGAACACATCCTTGCCGTCCAGCCGGTGAAAGCGCGCGATGACGTCGCTGGCGATGGCGGTATAGGCGTGGCCGATATGGGGAACGCCGTTGGGGTAAAAGATCGGCGTGGTGATGTAAAAGGTCGGGCGGCTCATAGGAAAATCAGCTCACGGGCGTGGTTCTGCGCACATGGTCGCGCAGGGAATCAAAGACTGCGACCAGCGTCTGGCGCCGGTCAAGATTGTAGATATCGGCATCGGCGATAAGAGCGTTGGCCTTCTCCCACAGGCCATTGGCCGACGCAAGGCGGAAACGTGCAGCAGGACCGGCGCGGGCGGCGGTTTCGGCCTCGGTGGCCAGCCAATCGCGGATCATGTCCTGGGCAAAACCCAGCTCGGCCCCTTTGGACGCGGCAAGCCCGTCGGCGATCTTGAGATGGGCCCGGGTGGGATGGGCGGCGGGGTTCTGAAGCCATGTCTGGAGCGCATCGAGAACGTCGCCCTCCTCGAGCATGAGGGATTCAAGACCTCGGCGAGGGCGACCGGCCGCAAAGCTTACGGCGCGGGAAACGTCGTCCGATGAAATATCGGCGCGGATACGGGCGATCACCTGAGCGGTGTCGGGATCGGCGAGCGGGCGCATGCCAAAGCTCTGGCAGCGCGAGCGGATGGTGGCCAGCATGCCGCCGGGGCGATGGGATAAAACGATGAACATGGTGTCGGCGGGCGGCTCCTCAAGGGTCTTGAGCAGCGCATTGGCCGAGTTGATGTTGCAATCGTCGACGCTGTCGATAATCGCAATGCGGTAGCCCGCCCTGCCCCGGGTCTGATGCAGGGAATCGCGCATGGCGCGTACGTCGTCGACGCGAATGGCCGAGTAGTATTTTTCGGAATTGGCGGGGTCGGTGGTGCGGCGCAAGAGGAATAGATTGGGATGGGACAGCGCGGCGATCTGCGCGCCTATCCTCTCCTCGGTTTCGTCGGAAGTACGCGAGAGAACCTGGCGCGCGACCTCGAAAGCGAAGGTTGCCTTGCCGATGCCGCGCGGGCCGTGCAGCAGGATGGCGCTGGGCAGGCGATCGCGTTCCAGTGCGCCCAGAAGCGAAGCGAGCGCCGCTTCATGGCCGACAAGCGTCCCGAACTCTGGCGCTGGCACATTCGCAATCTGGTCGGCTTCGCGGCGCTCGACACTCACCTGGCCAACCCTTCGCCGGCCAGATCGGGAAAATGATCGAGGACGGCCCGCCAGATGGCTTCGGTGAGAACGTCTTCTTCGGTATCGGCCGACAGGACGACGCAGCGGCCCGGATTGGCAATGGCGATTGCTAGGAAATTTTCGCGCAGGCGGCGATGGAAGGCCAGATCCTCTTTTTCGAAGCGATCGGCGATGGCAGGCATTCCGTCTTCAGTGGCGCGCTTGCGGACGCGCTCGAACGCGATATCGGGGTCCATGTCGAGGATGACCGTCAGGTCGGGCGTGTGGCCGTTGAGGGCCAGATGTTCGAGAGCGTCGATCAGCTTGTCATCGACGCCGCCTGTCAAACCCTGATAGGCGCGGGTGGAATCGGCAAAGCGGTCGCAGATGACCCATTTGCCCTCGGCCAAAGACGGAGCGATCAACTGGTTGACGTGATCGAGACGGGCGGAGGCGAACAGCACGGCCTCGGCGCCGACGCCCCAGCTTTCAGGCTTGCCCTGCAGGATGAAGGAGCGGACGGCCTCGGCCTTGGGCGTGCCGCCGGGTTCGCGCGTGCGGACCACAGAAATGCCGCGTTCAGCCAGGCGTCCGGCCAAACGGCGGACCTGGGTGGACTTGCCCACGCCCTCGCCACCCTCGAAAGTGATGAATCGGGGTGTGATCGATCGGTGCTGATCTGCCGCCATCGTGTCCGTATCAAATCCTGTTGCGGCCGCCAGACCGAAATCACCCGGTGTCAAAACCAGCCGAACGCCAGTTCCCAAAGCGCGTCGGTCGCCCGCCGCATGATGCCACCTTGTCCGACAGCCTCTGCCGCGTAAAGCGGCGCGGTCTGAATGATCTGGTCATCGCAAAGTATGTTGAGTTGCGCAAGCCTGTCGCCAGCGCGCACCGGCGGAAGTATGGGCGCGGCATAGGTGATGCTGGCCGAAAGGCAGCGCCGGTTGCCGCGCGGCAGGTAGATGTCGATGCTGCCCTCGCCGACGAGACCGACATTGGCCTGTTCACCGCCATAAACACTGGCCCTACCGACGACGGCGCCATTGGCAAAGGCGGGAATTCGCTCGAAGCTGCGGGCGCCCCAGGTGATGAGCGCACGCGCCTGCTCGTTGCGCTGGTTGACGCTGTCCATGCCGTGCAGCACGGCGACGAGGCGGCGGCCACCCTCGGTGGTCGAGGCGACGATGCCATAGCCAGCGGCTTCGGTGTGGCCGGTCTTCAGCCCGTCGACGCCGATGCCCAGACCGAGAAGGCCGTTGCGGTTGGACTGGCGGATGTTGTTCCAGGTGAATTCCTCAACGGCAAAGACCGGGTAATAGTCAGGAAACTCGCGAATGATGTAGCGGGCCAGATCGGCGAGATCGCGCGCCGTTACGTACATGTCGGGGTCCGGAAGCCCGCTGGCGTTGGTGAAATGGGAATCAGTTATCCCGATGTCGTGTGCAAATTCGTTCATGATGGCCGCGAAGGTGCCTTCGTTGCCCGCGATGCCCTCGGCCAGTGCTATCGACGCATCATTGCCCGACTGGATGATGACCGAATGGAGCAGATCGTCCACGCTGACCTGCGAGCCGAGCTCGGCAAACATCGCCGAACCGCCCGAGGGCGCCCCGCCTGTGCGCCAGGCATGCTCGGAGATGAAGAACTGATCGGTAAGGCTGAGCGCGCCGCGTTTGACCATGTCAAGGACGACCGCAACGGTCATCAGCTTGGCCATGCTGGCCGGTTCCATCCGGGTATCGGCCTCTTTTTGAAACAGGACGGTTCCGGATTCGTAGTCGACGAGAATGGCGTAAGGGGCGCTGGTATCGAAATCGAGCTGGGCACTGGCAGGATTGGCCAGAGCAGCCACGAGGGCCAGTCCAACAAGCATCAAGCGGAAGGCACGTTCCAGACGAACCATGAAAGCCAGCCGCGCCGTGGCGCCCCTATTTTTGTTAAGCCTTGTTCCATCAATACAAAATCGGGGACGACAAGCCAAGTGAGGTTGCCATGTCTATGGCGTCAGTCTCGGTCACACCTTCGCGAAGATGGGTGAGCATGAGGTGGGTAACCGTTTGATCGCCCTGAACCAGAGTCGTGGTGTCGACTGCGCCAAGGACGGCAAATCGGGTGGCGACGTCACGCGCCTGAGCTTCGTCATCCCATGTGCCAAGAGCCATGCGGACCGGCGTGCCGTTGGGCTCGGAGGCCGTTTCTAGGCTGGTTGCGCCAGCGTAGGACAGGACCTGGAAGGGAATGAACTCGGGTGCCGCGATGCTGCCCGCCGCCTCTGAAGCGGTCACGGGGCGCGGCACGGGCGTAGGCGCCACGGGGGCTGCGACTGGTGCCGGCGACGTATCAGCGACCTGCACGGGCTCCTGGTAAGCCATGCGCGTGTTGTTCTGGATTTCGTAGGGCGTCAGTTGGTTGATCGAGGCGACAAGGAACTTTGTGTCATCGCCGTTGAGCGGGGCCGGGCCGATATATTGCACGCGGACATTGGCCGTGCCCTGCTGCTGGAAGCCGAGGACTTCGGCGGCGCGGCGCGAGAGATCGACGGTGCGCGAATAGGAGAACGGGCCGCGATCATTGATGCGGACTATGGTCGACGCGCCATTATCGGCATTGGTCACGCGCACATAGGACGGCAGAGGAAGCGTGGGGTGGGCTCCCGACAATGCGTACATGTCGAAGACTTCGCCATTGGCAGTGAGGCGGCCATGGAAGGCAGGGCCGTACCATGAGGCGCGGCCCGTTACATCGAGATCAGGCTGTTCGCGCGGGACGAACCGGTTGCCTGCGACTGTATAAGGCTGGCCGACCACGTAGCGCCCACCGCCCTTGGGGACGTTGCGCGAGGTGGTGACCCGTGGCGAGGCTTTGACGCCCATCGAGGATTCGGAGAAAAATTCATTGCCTGCAAAGAGGTCGGCGCCGCTGCAACCGGCCAGCAAGACGGCAGCGGCCACAGATGTGCCCAAGGCGGCAAAAAGCGAACGGCGGCGCGCCGATCCAATATTCGAGCTCATACAATCTGACCCAGTACTAACAAGATTGTCGTGCTTTCGAACCGCAAAAAGGGTTCCATTATTGCTGAAAGCACTCCCGCAAAATGCCGATGCTTTCGCGCGTCGAACCTCCCAAAAACCATAGGTTTGTGTAGGTTTTCTTAACGGCAGCGCAATCTTTGGGGGCAGCGCTGCTACATCAGGCCGCGAGACTCGAGGGCATGGCGCACCGCGCGGGCATGCTCAAGCGCGCCGGTTGTGTCGCCATGCAGGCAGATCGAACGGGCGCCGGATTTGAAAATCGTGCCGTCCAGGGCAATGATTTCGCCATGCTCGGCGAGCCGAAGGCACTGAGCGACGACGGCGCTGGTGTCTTCAAGCACGCTGCCGGGCAAACCGCGAGCGGCCAGCAAGCCGTCGGGCGTATAGGCGCGGTCGGCATAGGCTTCGGCGATAACGGCAAGGCCGAGTGCGTTGGCGGCTCGTTCCTGCGCCGAGGCTGCAAGCGCGAGAATGGCCATGCCGGGGTAATTCTCGGCAACACCCGAAAAAACAGCGCGGGAGAGCGCCTCGTCCTCCGCGGCCATATTGGCGAGGGCGCCGTGCAGCTTGAGATAGGCGATATTTGCCCCCTCCTCTGCTGCAATGGACGCGAGGCGGGCGATTTGGGCGAGCACCTGATCGCGTATGGTCGCGAACGGCAGGTCGAGCCGGCGGCGGCCGAAATGGTCCGGATCCTCGAAACCGGGATGGGCTCCGATGCGGACGGTATTGGCCAGCGCCCCGCGGATAGCGGCGCGCATCGTCTCATCGTTACCCGCGTGTCCCCCGCAGGCGATTGAAGCGCTGGTGACGATTTCGAGCATGGCGAGATCATCGCCGATGCCCTCGCCCAGATCGGCGTTGAGGTCGATCAGGGTTGCCATTTGGCAATCCTGTGGGCGTGCGCGACGGTGACAGGTTCGAAACGCACCATCCTGCCGGCGCGGATCTGTGCGAAGCGATCGAGATCGGCGTCGATTACGGTGCCGATTCGGGGGTAGCCGCCGGTTGGCTGGTTGTCGCGCATCAAAACGATCGGCGTGCCGTCGCCCAGAATCTGGATATCGCCGGGGACCACGGCATCGGACACCAGATTCAGGAGTTTTGCATCAGTGAAAACGGACCCTGAGTCATCGAGCCTGACGCCCATGCGGTCCATGCGCGCGGATATGCGAAATTCGGACGCTGTGAAGCCCGAGCGGACCGGGCCACTGAACAGATCTGCATGGATACCCCAGACGAAGCGGATGGGGTCACCGGGTGCGGCAGTTTCAGGGCGCGTCGGCTCGGTTTGGGTGTCGGGCAAATCTTCGAGCCCAAGTTCGTCGCCCGCGGCCAGCATGCGGCCATCAAACCCGCCGAGCCCTACTGTTGCGTTGGTGGAGCGGCTGCCAAGAATGGCGGGAACGCCGATTTCGGCAGCAAAACGCAGATAGGCGTAATTGCCCTGCGGGCCGGGCTTTATGGACACTTTTGTATTTTCGACAAGATCGATGCGGGACGGCCAGGGCCTGGGCTCGCCGTCGACGATCAGCGAAAATTCGCCGCCGGCGACGCCGGCCGATAGCGGGGTGCCGTGATAGGTGAAATCAAGGCCGAGAGGGCCAATCTCGATTGCGGCACCGCATGGAACCTCGGCGATAGCGGCGACCAGCGCGTAGCCGGCGCGGTCCATGGGGCCGGACGCGCCAATACCGTGTGCAAAAAGCCCGGGGCGCCCTGCATCCTGGACCGTGGTCATCGGGCTGACCCGGGTGAGAACGATGCGGCTCATCGGGCAGCCTCGAAGGTGATGGTGTCCCCCGCCCGCAATTGCGTTGGCGGGGATGCGGCCGGGTCGAAATTGATGAGGTGGGTGCGCCCGATCACGGCCCAGCCGGTGGGAATGGCCGTGGCGGCGATGGCCGTCTGGCGGGCGGCGAAAAGGATGCTGCCGGGTGGAACGGAGCGCCTGACTGTCTCGCGGCGCGGCACGAGCAGGTCGTCACCATGCATGCCGCAATAGACGAAACCGGGGGCAAAGCCGACGGCGAGAACGCTCAACCGATGAGCGCAGTGGGCATCGATGAAGGCGGGAACGGTCAGCCCCAATTCGTTCGCCACCGCTTCGATATCGGGGCCATCTTCGCCGCCATATGTGATGGCGATTGCATGGGCGGCCAAGGATGCATTGTCTTGAGCGCCGCGGTCGAGCAGGCGCAATTCGCCGCAGAGGGCCTCGTAGCCGATACGCCGGGGATCGTAGCGCACGAGCACCGAAACCAGATTGGGCACGATTTCGATAACGCCAGGAATGGGGCGGGATTCGAGGCGCCTTGCAAAGGCAATTGTGGCAGCATTGGCGTCCAGATCAAGCCGGTCGGCGAAGCGGATGAGAACGCCTGTATCGCCCAGCGGCATGAGTGTAGGAACGATCTCTGTAACGCTATCCACTGCGTGGTCCCTACCCTTTTTCAATGCCTGTCAGGGCGTAGCCGGGTGCGCTTGCATTGGCAAGTCAAACACGACACGATGGACTAAGGGATGGAGGCACCATGCGGATTTTTATCATAGCGGCCAGTCTTGTGGTTCTGGTTGTCGCGCTGTTGACGCTGGGGCTTTCGGCGGCCGAATTCGGGTTCGTCATGCTCGGGGGCGCGCTGGTCGTTGCGGTTGTGATGTATATCATCACGCGGCGGCGCTATCAGCGCATGAGTGACAGCGACAAGGATGATCGCGAGCCTCCCAGCCTTCCTTAGAGATTGATCGGCCAACACGCGATTTATTCAATTTTTCTCCAATGCGTTTGCCGGGTCTTGGCATCTTGATGATCCAATGGCCCCATGAAGCCTATGACATCAGAAACATTGCAGCAGCGCGCCGTGTGCGGCCAGGCCGAAGCCGTTCTGGAAAATCTTGGCCGCTCACAGAGCCTGCCAAGCTGCCTGAGCCTGTCGATCGAGGAAATCATCGAACGGGCGTGGGAGCTGGCTTATCGCCGCAATAGCGGCGAGAGCCATGACAATGTTATCGTGGTGCCCCAGTGGGCCTTCCGCAACAAGGGTGCGACCGAACCACGCTAGCCGTTGCGTCGACGCCAGTGCCTGCTTAAATTTCCCTGCATCGATTAACAGGGCGCGGCCATGGACGTTGAGATTGTTCCTGCAGCATCATCTCCGAGCATCGGCGTTGCCCTTGGCGGCGGCGCGGCGCGCGGGCTTTCCCACATTCCCTACATCGAGGCCATGGATGAGCTTGGTCTTAAGCCGTCCCGGATTTCGGGCTGTTCGATCGGCGCTCTGATTGGGGCCGGCTGGGCAAACGGGATGACAGGTGCAGAACTGCGCGAATACGCCTACAGCGTGCTCGGCAGCTTCCAGCTCGTTGCCGGAACGGTGTGGTCGGCGCATCGGCCCAGCCTGATCGGCATACTGCAGAACGGGCTGAGCTTTCAGGTCGATCCCGAGAGCATAACCGAGGCCTTTCTGCCCGAGGGCTTTCCCGACGATTTTTCCGATCTCAAAGTGCCGTTTTCGACCGTCGCCGCCGATTATTACAGCTGGGAACAGGTGGTGTTCGATTCCGGTCCTTTGCGGATCGGCATTGCCGCATCGATGGCGATTCCCGCTGCGTTCAAGCCCGTTCATCTAAATGGCCGCACCTATATCGATGGTGGCGTCATCAACCCGGTACCCGTCGATCAGGTGATCGATGGATCCGACATCTTGGTTGCCGTTGACGTCAACGGAAGTCCCGAACTTCCGAACCAGGAGGCCGAGCCGGGAATGGTCGATCTGGGGTTTGTTGCAACCCAGATCATGATCCAGACCATCGTGCGTGCCCAGTTGGAGCGCCATCCGCCCGACATATACGTTCGACCGGCTGTTAATCCGTTCGGGTTGATGGAATTCTGGCGAGTCCGGGAACTGCTCGAAGCGTGCGATCCCGACAAGGAACGCTTCAAGCGCGCCATGGAAGAAAAGCTGGAAAATTTCCAGCGTTCGGGGCATAGGATCGATATCTGACCGGTTAAAGAGACGGACCAAATGAGAATTGTTACCGCCGCGCTTTGCCTGATTGTCCTTGCAGGATGTTCTTCCACATCGACGGGCAGTCCGGAGCTTAGCGTCAGCCAGAAGACCAAGGTCGAGTGCGTGGCGAGCAATTTCGAGCCCAACGGGTGCACGACGTCACACGAGTTCGGACTGGCCGCGACGCTCGCCACGAATCAGGGCGCCCTGCCCAGCGCCGCGGATTTGCGCGCCCCCGGCGCGGACGAATCCGAGTTCTAGCGCCGCCGAGGCTTCGTCAGGACACCCTTCCATCTTTGGCAAGGAAATCGAGCAGCGCTCTGACTCGCGAAGGTAGCGGACCGCCCTGCCCGACATAGACGGCGTGGAAGGTTTCGCAATCGCCGGTGTCGAGATGGCCGAGCACCGGCATCAAGCGCCCCGCGGCAATGTCACCCCGAACGGTAAAGGCTGCCAGGCGGGCAAGACCCACTCCGGCCAAAGCAAGTTGGCGCAGACCTTCGCCGTCGCTCGCCTGGACGCGCCCGCTGGCCGGCACGACGTTGGTTTTGCCATTTTCCCGGAGTGGCCAGCCATCGACGGTGCGCGCGTAGCCGAAGCCGACCCGATCATGGTGCTCGAGATCGGCAATGGTCCGTGGTTCGCCACATCGTTCCAGATAGGACGGTGCGGCAACGACGACCAGCGGCGTATCGCCGAGTTTGCGGGCGACGAGGCTGGAGCTCTTTAGGGGCCCGGCGCGGATGGCCACATCCATGCGCTCTGCAAGCAGATCAACCACGGCATCGGTTTGCACAATGTCGAGCGTGATACCCGGATGGCTTGCCAGAAAGTCCGGCAGGACAGGTGCGAGGATGTGTGTGGCGTATGAGGCGCTGGTATTTATGCGGACGCGCCCCACGGCCTCCTCGCCGATGCTCGCGGCGCGTTCAGCCTCCTCCAGATCAGCCAGGACGCGCGTTGCCCGCTCGTAAAAGGCGCAACCCTCGGGCGTAAGCTGGAGTTGCCGCGTCGAGCGATTGAGCAATCTGGCACCGAGCCGGGCTTCCAAACGTGCGATCAGTTTGCTGACCGCAGACGGCGTCATGCGCGCGGCGCGGGCAGCGGGCGAGAAGCCGCCGAGTTCGACCACGCGCACGAATACCTCCATCTCGCCGGAGCGGTTCACATCTAGCCGTGCCATTATGACTTCATCTCACAAGTGCTGTTCCAGTGCGCATTCTATTTCATCGTGCGTTGAAGGTCTATCTTCTCTGAACCTTTCCGAATGAAGATCGAGACCCCACTATGCCTTTGGCACTTTACGCATTGACAGTTGGCGCCTTCGGCGTCGGCGTCACCGAATTTGTTATCATGGGCCTCCTGTTGGAGGTCAGCCGCGAGTTAGATGTCACTATAGCTGCCGCCGGACTTCTGATTTCCGGCTATGCCCTCGGCGTGACCGTCGGTGCTCCCATCCTGACCGTGCTCACGGCGCGCTGGCCGCGCAAGCGGGTGCTTGTCGGCCTGATGGTCATCTTCGTAATCGGCAATGCCGCATGCGCGCTTGCGCCGAGTTATGGCTGGCTGATGGCCGCGCGGGTGCTGACGGCACTGACCCACGGTACCTTCTTCGGCGTTGGCGCGGTGGTGGCGACGGGCCTCGTTTCCGAGGACAAGCGCGCGTCGGCCATCGCCATCATGTTCACCGGCCTTACTGTCGCGACAGTGCTTGGTGTGCCCTTTGGCACATGGCTCGGCCAGCAGTATGACTGGCGTGCGACGTTCTGGGCGGTAACGGGGGTGGGCGTTTTCGCCATTGTCGTGCTCGCTGCGCTGGTGCCGCAGGATCGGACGCGGCCGCAAGCATCGGACTGGCGCTCCGACTTGCGTGCCATCGCCCGGCGACCCGTGCTGCTCGGCCTTTTGACGACTGTGTTCGGCTATGCCGGTGTTTTTGCGGTCTTTACCTACATCGCGCCGTTGCTGACCGAGATCGGCGGCTTTGACGACAGCGCCGTATCGCCGATCCTGCTGGTGTTCGGGGGTGGTCTGTTCGCAGGCAATCTGCTTGGCGGCAGGTTCGCCGACCGGGGCCTGGTGCCCTCCATATTCGGAACGCTGGCAGCACTCACTGCCGTGTTGGGGCTGATGACTTTCGCGTTCAACAATCAGGTCGCTGCGGTGCTCTTCACCGGCCTTCTGGGTGCGACTGGTTTCGCTACGGTCGCACCTTTGCAGATGTGGGTGCTTTCAAAGGCCGACGGCGCCGGCCAGAGCCTCGCATCGAGCTTCAATATCGGCGCCTTCAATCTTGGGAACGCCATCGGCGCATGGACCGGCGGTGTCGTGATCGACCAGGGTCCCGGCCTCGCCTTCGTGCCGATTATTGCCGCGCTCTTCCCGCTTCTCGCCATCGTCACGGCGCTGATCGCCGTTCGCGCCGGCCAGCGACCTGTGGCGACACCCTCCTGCAATCCGATTCTCTAAGGAGCATTTAGATGGACTATAGATCGCTTGGCAAATCCGGCCTCAAGGTGCCGGTGCTCAGTTTCGGCGCCGGCACATTCGGCGGCACAGGCCCGCTTTTCGGCAATTGGGGTACATCCGACGCCACCGAGGCGCGCCGTCTCGTCGACATCTGCCTCGAAGCCGGTGTCAATCTGTTCGACACCGCAGACGTCTATTCGGACGGCGCTTCGGAAGAGGTGCTTGGTCAGGCCATCAAGGGCAAGCGCGACTCGGTGCTGATCTCGACCAAGACCGGGCTGCCGATGGGCGGTGGCCCCAATGATGGCGGGACCTCTCGTTTCCGGTTGATCCGCTCTGTCGAGGATGCTTTGCGTCGCCTTCGGACCGATTATATCGACATTCTGCAACTTCACGCCTTCGATGCGGGCACGCCGGTCGAGGAAGTGCTTTCGACGCTCGATATGCTGGTCCGTGCCGGCAAGGTTCGTTATGTCGGCGTCTCGAATTTTTCGGGCTGGCAGGTTATGAAATCGCTGGCTGCGTCGGACCGGCATGGCTGGCCGCGCTACGTCACCAACCAGGTCTATTACTCGCTGGTCGGGCGCGACTACGAATGGGAACTGATGCCGCTCGGCGAGGATCAGGGCTTGGGCGCACTGGTCTGGAGCCCTCTGGGCTGGGGCCGGCTAACCGGGAAGATCCGCCGTGGCACGCCTCTACCGGACGGCAGCCGCCTGCATGAAACCGCCAGCTTTGGCCCGCCGGTGGAAGAAGACCATCTCTATCGCGTGGTTGATGCTCTCGATGCGATAGCAGAAGAAACCGGCAAGTCGGTTCCACAGGTTGCGCTCAACTGGCTGTTGCAACGCCCGACTGTCTCCTCGGTGATAGTTGGTGCCCGCACCGAAGAGCAGTTGCGCCAGAATCTCGGGGCAGTTGGCTGGAGTTTGACGCACGAACAGATCGCCAGGCTCGATGAGGCCAGCGCTGTCACCGCGCCGTATCCCTACTTCCCCTATCGCCGGCAAGAGGGGTTCGCTCGGATCAATCCGCCGATGGTGTAAGGCTGGCGGCAAATGGCGGGTGGGGGGAGAACGCTCATAGCGTTTAATTTCAGCGGTTTAGATCGGCTAACTCAATCGTATCCCACCATTGAAGCAAAACGGCAATTTAAAAGATCGGCTCAAGCGCGGGATCTCACCGCTACGCTTCTCGCCCCCCAACCGTCCGAAGATTGGCGCGAATGTATTTTTTGTCTGGGCCACCAACAAGGGACGACCCGGGCCTTTGTCGCGCGTCACTATTCGCGCGCTCTCTAGCCTTTTTCAGTTGAGAACTCCCACAAGATCGGAATGGCCTGTTGGAAATCGCTCACTAGGCGCTTGTCCACCGATATCCTAATTTCATTAGGGTGCTTCTCGGAAAAGAACGTCTCCACGATCCAAATCATGTACTTGTTATGCAGTCGCTGAGCAAATCGACAGGTGTCGAGCACCCAGTCCAACCACTGCTGAACGTCTTCGCTAGTGTCAAACGCAGCGATGTGAGCCACATCTTCTCCGATGGGATAGATTGTGTTTCCATCTCTTGGGTGAAGGTAGATCCCCATGGTTGTTCGACCAGATGGGAGGGCCGCAACCGTTTGCCGGATCCGACCCAGGCCAATGTGGCTACCTAAATTGTTGCGAATTTCGTGGGCAAATCGCGTGCCGGCTGTATTCCAAAGGGCGTCGATCTCTTCGCCATGCTCTGAAAAAAACGACTGAACATCTGGGTCTTTGGCACGCAGACAAATTTTCCGGTGGTCGCGAATTAGTTTTAGATATTCCACCACCTTGCCGGACAGCGTGCGGGTCAAGATTTGATCTTGCATGAATGCGACACTGGCCAATCGCTCATCCGGTTCTGCCAACTTCATCGAGTTGAGAGTTTGGAGCTTGAGGCGCAGGAAAACTAGAACCTCATTTATGGCGAAACAGGTAGCCACCAAATAGGCCGAATGTTGCTTCGGTAGCGTCTTAAGTTCGTCTGGAGAGAATTTTATCTCAAAGAATTGTAGATCGGTTGTGTCAACGGTCATCGGCTGGCCTTCAGATGGCACCAAAAGTATCACTGCACAGTGATCTCGATCATTTGCTGCTCGGCATAAGCTTGAATATTTCGGCAAGGTTGGGCGGTGCGACCTCTGCATGTTCGCTGCCATCGAGCGGGCGGGAAAGAGCCTGCAAAGCTATGGCCAGTTGGGCTTCCGACGGCCTCTCCTTGGCGGTGAGCGCCAGATAGGTGCGCGCTGTTGCGCCTCTCAGACGCGCATCCGCCTGCAACGACAAGTTCTGGGCGGTGCCCACTTCACGGCGACGGGACGCCCCCCCCGGTCGGATATGGACGATGATGACGCATCTGAGCGCCCAAGAAGATCGATAGGATCCTTGACCAAGGGCACCCTTATCGAGATGTCCTCCAGACGGGTGCGTCATCGTGCCTTTTTAGGTTCGGTGCGGTTGAGAGATTACCTAACAGCGGGAGGTACGATAGGAAGTCGGCCGATCTCCTCTGGCTCTGCCCCGTCAATCGACAGTCTGCATACAAGGTCGCCGTATTTCTCAATTTCGCAATGCAGTGACGGGAATACCATAATTACAGGTCGGGTATTGTTGGAGTCCCGAAACCCTTCGCCTTCTACTACGGACGTGACCTTACCGCCCGGCATGACCATCTCAAGACGAAACTTGGAAGGCCCAACCGGCAATCCAGTCGCTCGCACAAATATCGACAAGGGGAATTGGTTTGGCATGCGGCCGGGCACCAAATCTGAACCATACACCCCTATCAGAATGAACTTGCCGTTGTCCTCAACACGAATATCGTCGCAGAAAATTACCTCGGCCGATATCGACATCAGTGACTCGTTTCCAGTACCCGCGTCGTGCGCGAAGGCGCATTTACGCTCTCGCCGCTATGTACGTAAAACGGACGCGGCGATTGGTTCGCTGCTGGAACATGCTCTTCGGCTGTCGTGACTTGGGCCGTATTGTTGCATCGATCGAGCGGAACGTTACGATCCAGCGAAAAATTTGGCTGATATCCTAGCGCCCACGCCAAATCGGCGATCGAGCGCAATGTCAAGTTGCCTTCATTTTTGAGCAGCTTTGTGACAAAGGATCGATGAACACCCAACCGATCCGCGATAGCCTGTTGAGTCAAACCGGTCGCGTCACGCTCATCCATAGCTGCCGAAATCAATGCCTTTCGCACTGCGCCAATGAAGCGTGCCGCCACTCGTTTCCTTGGATCAATTTTAAGTTCATAAGACATCCGCATAACCCCCGGTGATGAATTTTGGCTCATCTAAATCGAGCCGATCGCGCACATATACGGTCTGGTTCCGGTAACCCTGGTAAAGATTGTGCTCCTTACAGCGAAAAGCCGAGTCCGCAAATGCGATGATGAACTTGGCTCTAGCGCAGAACCAGCCAAACAATCTCACATCTGGCGATTTTAGCTCCCATACGCCTGGCTCCGTTGGGGTCATTGAATGAGATCGGCTGTAAAAACTCATGTCTTCGCCACTAACGAAATCGTGCAAAAGGTCATAAGTTTGCTCAAGGGGCGACATGCGTCCCTCGTCCAGTATTGGCTCAAGCTGCGGAAGATCATTGTCAAACCATTCAATCACACCAGGAAACGCATACAGCAGTCGCATCGGCTGCTCATGTGGCTCCAAGCCGCCCCCCAATTGAACCAGCATACTCTGGTCACAAAGCTCACCAGCTGTTGCCATATATGTCAACACCTAGCTGATTACAAATGAATATGAAGTGAATTGGTTGCGTCACGCTGTCTCCCCCTCAGCACAAGCAATCAAAGTTGAACGCTGATGTCCATCGCTAAACGATCAAGGATCGACCGGCAGCGCAACCCGGTGCGCCACTTCAGGGACCCGCCCGTCCCACAGCGAGGACGATCGATGGCGTGCCCATCAAGATCCTACGCAGCTCCTCATTCAGCCCGCCCTCTTTCATCCGGTTCTCGAAAGCGTGACGAAATGAATAGATTTTGTCCTGGCTGGTTGGGAAAAGCTTGTTGTCCTTGAAATCTCGACAATCGCCAGCACAATGCCACGCGCCTTTTAGTGGTGCGGCCGAGAAGCAACCGCGCCACTTCTCGACAGTCGGACGCGTCGTTCGGACGAGGGGGTCGGGTGTCCGAATCACCCTACTCCGACCAACAAAGCCGGGACCTTCCGGTTCCGGCTTTCCTTTATCTCGACAGATTCGCAGGTGACTATACCCGAAACAACGGGAGCTCGGGCGCGCAGTAGGTGTAGATCAACACCTCACCCACAGCCTTGGTTCCGCCGGTAGCTTGACCGATCGAGTATGTGAGGTCGACCTCCTCCATCCGGAACGCTTTGAAGGTTTCTCGCACCCCTGGTGTGTCGTTGAGCGAGACGATGGCTTTGCCGTCGATCGACCCGAGCCTCGCTGCCATGGCCTCGAACTGGTCCCGCCCGAACAGGCCCGGCCCATAGTCGTCCTCACAGTCCCAGTATGGCGGATCGAGGTAAAACAGCGTTGAGGGGCTATCATAGCGCTCTATGAGTTCCGACCAATCCAAGTTCTCGATCACGACGCCGGCGAGCCGCTCATAGACGTCCTCAAGCATCGGCCCAATCTGAGTGTAATCGAACCTTGCCGGTCGGCCGGCCGAGACGCCAAAGCTCTGACCAGTAACCTTGCCGCCATATGCCGTGCGCTGAAGGTATAAGAACCTGGCTGCCCGCTCAATATCAGTTAGCGTCGAGGGGTCGACCTTTGCCAGGCGTTCAAATTCGCGCCGCGACGTCAGCTGGAATTTAAGGTGGTCGAGAAAGGCAGGATAGTGCCGCTGCAATATCCGAAACAATGTGACGACGTCGCCGTTGCGGTCGTTGATGATTTCGGATGCTGGTCGACGCGCCCTGCGGAAGAAAATTCCGCCCATGCCCATGAAGGGCTCGGCATAGACGGTGTGCGCTGTTTGCCCGATACGCTCTATGATTTTCGGGGCAAGAAGGCGCTTGCCACCCAAATACGGGGCGAGCGGAGATACCGGCTGAACCGGCTCAAGGTAAGTTTCCATTTAGGGATGTGCCTTAAAAGCGCCCTGCCCTCGAGGGTGGCGGGGCCAGGTTTAAGGCTGTGGTCTACTGGGCCGGGCGAGGTTGAACTCAATGCCTGGTTGGGCGGCGTTGGCGCGCCGCTCACCCCGTCTTGGGGAATACAAAACTCTGGTATGAAGATGAGCCATGATTAAACTGGGCGACCGCAAAGGGCCGGAGGCTACTGATCAGCTTTCCCAACGAATTTGACGCTGCTTCGCTACGACGCCTATCGATCGGACTTCTCAGCGCCTCTGGTGTACTGCTGATCGCTTCGCTAGGCCTCATCGGAGCAGGTGTTTCCGCAAAGAACCTTGATTATGCAAGACAAGTCGCCGTGCCGCTTTGGCCTTTTGCCTATAGCGGAGCTTCGGCGATCATATCTCTGATTTGGGCGGAATTTGCAGATCATCCGGACACACCAGCGGAAGGGCGCGGTCATTCAAAACGGAACTACCGACAGTCGGCAACGGCCCTTCTCATGACCAGTGGCTTGATTGGGTTTGTTATAGGAGCTTGGCTTTTACTTGATCGTGCCACAGCCTTTTGATCAAAAAACGAGACAGATCAGCCCTCTCAGAACCTGAAATCCGCACCCCGCACGTACCGCGCTCGACTGCGTTCGGTGAACGTCTCGTTTTCCCACGTCTGCACCACCTTCTTGGGGCCCGGCCGGCGCACGGTGATCTTGCCGAAATCGGCAATCGCCGGGCTGTAGGTCGTTACGCGCACGAAATCTGTGGTGCCGCACTTGCTGCAGGGAAACAGCGGCTCGAGCGCAAAGCTGTTGCCGCCATAGATGGCCGCCAGATCCTCAGGCAGGAAATTGGCCGCACGCCGGCAGGCGCCACAGCGTACCCGCACGATATGGCCCTGCTCGATCGCAGAATTCAGGCTGAAATATTCGCCCTCTCGCCGCTGCCCCATGCCGTCACTCCTGCATGATGGTCAGCGTATCGCGATCGATGTGCTGCAGCGTCGAATACGGGATCGAAATATTGAACTCCCCCTTGCGCTCGTCAAAAATCGAAAACCGGATGCCGGCCGCCAACGCCTCAACTGCTTCCTCGAGGGTGAGTTGCGGCCAGGCGGGATCGCGGCCATTGAGATGAATCGTATAGCGGACCTGGTCGCTTTCTGCGGCGGGTAAAGCTGCCATCTTGTTCTCCTTGCTCTTGAGTCATAATATGGGAACAAAACTGGAACAAGTAGCAGGAGCGATCACAAAATGTCGCGCAGGAAGGGGGAGCTGTCGAAAGGAGATATCGACCGCGGCTGGCCGTTCCAAATTGCGGTGCGTACGGGGCCACGCCTTCTGGAAAGCGCTCAATTGCTCGGCGCTTGCGGTCGCGGCCATACAATCTTTCATGACAACGATTGGTGGGATGTGCACTGCTTTGCCGACCGGGCCCCGGCCGAGCGTTTCGGACGGATTTTTGATGGATATTGGATCGACCCCAAGGAGCGCGGTCGCGGCCACAACTGGATGAAGTGGACACCGAAAGAATTTCCGCTCACTTTGAACGAACTGGCACTGATCGCGGAGGCGGCTTTGTGTAATCTCTATTCGATGACCACCAATATCCAGGCCATCCGCGATTTCGTGAAGGCGACGCGGCCGATCGCGCTGCATGACAATCTCGGCAATTTCCCGCCCCAGCCCGGCGTCTTTCCGGACTATCTCGCCCCGATTGTGCGCAACACCGATGCCGGCGCAGAACTGGCCATGGTTCGCTGGGGTATGCCGTCGTCATCAAGAGCGCTTTATCAGGCGGCCCGCAAGCGGGCGGATGGCATCGCAAAAAAACGCGGCAGCGACCTGTCAAAAGAGGAGTTCGACGAGCTGCTGCGCAAGGAGCCCGATCGCGGGATTACAAATGTGCGCAACACCGACAGCCAGCACTGGCGCCGGTGGCTGGCCCCCAGGTTCAGGTGCGTTGTGCCCTTCACCAGCTTTTCCGAGTTCAACCGGGACGCCGGCGGGGACATCTGGTTTGCGTTCGACGACACCCGCCCCCTCGCTTTCTTTGCCGGCATCTGGGCCCCGCAATGGACAAGCGTGCGCAAGATCAAAGAGGGGACGGTCACAACCGACCTGTTCGCCTTCCTGACCACCGAGCCAAACAACATTGTCGGCGCGATCCACGAAAAGGCCATGCCGGTCATCCTGACCACGCCCGACGAAGTCGAGACCTGGCTGACCGCGCCATGGGAAGAAGCCAAGGCGCTGCAACGTCCCCTGCCCGATGGCGTGCTAAAAATCGTCCGGCGCGGCGTCAAAGAGGATGAGTTGCTCTGATGCGCGTCCCGACAGCCGGCCCCAAAAACCAGGAGCGCGAGAAACTGCTAGCTCACTATTACAAGCGGCTGGCCCAGTTCGAGCGCATCCCGCCCTCCCGACGTGAGGCAGAATGCGCCGACGAGGGTGAGGCAACCTGCCTGGCAATGATCGCAGAACTGGAGCGCGAGAAATGAACAAGCCGAACGTCATGTCCCTATAATCATGCTTCCAGGATCATGCAGACCGCCACGCGACCAAATAGAGAAGGCCATAAGACGACCGGATCGACGGTTTTAGGCAACGTATTTCCGTCAACGGAAGATGGGAGCAGAGTCATCTCTGCCCCCAAGCGCCTATTTTCCCTGCCGCTTGCCGGTTGCTGATGGTCCGGAGACCAGTCCGGCTACAGATTCCGGGGCAAGACTTTGTTTTATCTTTTTCTTTTTTGGCTGCAGGCGCTGCTGATCGCCTTTGCGTTTTGCCATTTTTGAACACCTTCAGTTCGTCCGCGACATTCGTTGCGAATATGGAGCAAAGATCCCAATCGGGACCTACCAGACACGACCCTGGAAGCTTGCGCGACCAGGGACAGCGCCGCTGTTTGAGAGCGCCTCCAAGCAAAACCGTTCATGGCAGCTACGCCGCCTTTTGGGGTCGGGACCGGTCCGAGTAAATGCCGACGTCAGCCATTATTTTTTCCACGACAAACACATCCTGTGCCAATCGCAGACGAGCGACCAGTTCGGGCGCCTGAGCAAGTTTGGCAAAACGGGGAACGGCCAGATGCAGCCAGCGCAGGTCCTGGCGGTTACCGACCACTGTCAACAACAGATCGACGGCGACGGAATCGTCCGCGTCGAAGTCGACAGCGCATTTGAGATGAGTGACCTGAACAAGCGGTGAGCAAGGTTCTCTCAAAACGGTATGGGGTGCTGCCACGCCCGAGCCGATAGCGGTCGAGCCCAACCGTTCCCGGGCGAGAAAGCTGTTAGCGATATCGAGTGGCGAAATGCCGGGTCTGAGTGCGCCGACGCGGTGAGCCAACGCGCTCAGGGCCGCCTTGCGAGATTTTGAGTTCTTATCAATTGTAAAGTCAAATTCGAATGAAACACTTGCGAGTGCCATCACGATCCTCCGTCTGGCATCCTTGATGCCGACTTAAAGAATGGAAATTTTCGTGAACTTAGTCCCGGAAGCGCGAAGTCATCGCAGCTTCCGGTCAGGCATCCCGGTCGCCGGTCGCAATCTTTTCAAAGATACTGAAGCAAGGAATAAACATGGCGCGCCAAACGTAGTTCCGTATTTTATTAAGTCAACCGAGTTGTTTTGCCGCGCGGGCCTGCCGTTTACGAGGGCTTGTTTAAATATTTTTCGAGACTATGTAGATTGTATGCTAAGAAACGTGAAAACAATTGCCTGTTCAAGGCCGGCTATCGGCGCACTCTCCGCTCCCCGGGGCGGGGTATTCGTGCTGCTGTAAAGCTAGCACACCGCCTCGGGGCCATTGTGGTTCCTTGTCATGTTTGTTCTCGCAAGCGCGAGCGGAGGTGGGTGTGCGAAATTCAATCAGTCCTTTTACGTGTAAACATTGTACCGAGTGGATCCCCAGGGCAGCCGTGCGGTGCCCATGGTGCTTTAAGCCACTGCCCGATGCCTGGCCGGTTCGCGTTCCGCGTTCGAGTGTCATTTATGCCCTTTAATGGGTCTCGCCCGTACGGCCCTTTGATGGTGTCGTCGAAATGGAACAGCAATTGGCGCCTGACTTGACTTACCGGCGCAAAGAGATAGCAGTGATGGAATGATGATCCGAGCGGTTCTTGCATTGTTGGAATCCCTGAAGGGACAGCCTGTAATAGGACTGTAGCCCGAAGCTCGGCCATTCGCGCCTTCCGAGCTTCGGGGGTGCGCTCATCGTCTGCACGATCAGCGCCATTGGCGTTTCACAGTATCGAAGAAAATCTGGACCGCCGGTAAGCGACTGGCGGAGATCGTGTGCAATCATGTCTCAAATTGCGATGAAATCGACGACTTTGCCTCGTCTGGTGCTCGGGGTCGAGGACCACGGAAAACTAATGACCATGGCCACCGGCATCAGCGGGCCTATGGCTGTTGTTGCTGATCAACTGATGAGCGAACTGGACCGCGCCCGCGTTGTTGCTCAGACCAAGGTGCCTGACACTGCGGTCCGAATGGGTTCGATCGTTTCCTTCACTACCACCGACGGTTTTGATCGCACCTATCGGCTTGTGTACCCCGGAGAGGCTGACATCAGCTCGGGGAAGGTGTCTGTGCTTACCCCGATCGGTGCTGCATTGATCGGATTGCGCGAAGGACAAACAATCCCCTGGACGGCACGTGACGGTCGCCAGCTTGGTCTCACCGTAACACGCGTTGAGCAGAGCCAGTGAGATGGGCGCTCACCTCACCATCAAGATTGCGGTGCTCATGATCGGAGCATAGGGCCAGACCGTCACGAGGTCGGTCTGGTCGCTTCGCCTGGCTTTCAGAACAAGGAAACGCTCATGAGCACCACCAATCTGCCAAGACTAACACCACGCGATTTTACGATCCTTGAAACGATGCTGGCCGACCATTTGGGCGGCGACGAAATGCTGATTTCGGCAATCCGCAAGAAACTGAAATTCGCCCAGATCGTATTCGCCGATGATTTGCCTGCCGACGTCGTAACGCTCGGCTCCCGCGTCGCCTTTACCGTGGACCGCCAATGGCCCCAAGAGCGCCGCCTGGTGCCAATCGAGCAGTACGTTCCTGGCCAGGACCACCAGACTTTGGCCAGCCTAAGAGGGGTGGGATTGTTGGGGCAAAGCGAAGGCGACAGTGTTGAGCTAGGCTATGGAACGCGCGTTGAGTGCCTGGAAATCCACAAGGTGCTCTATCAGCCAGAAGCGGAAATCAAGGCAGGCAACAAGCCGATGGGTGTGCATCTTGCTTCCAGCCGCAGCGAGAGCCGGCCGTCCCTTGTAGTCCGTCCGCGACATCTGCCCGAGGATGACCCTGATGGACCATCGGCCGCATAGAATTGCTGTTGCGCGGGCACCCCAAACCGCGCAATGGCGATTGCGCGCAAGGGTGTCCCCGACACCCTTGCGCCTCATTTTTCATATTTTGCCCGCGCCCTATTTTCAAACGAATTGCAGACCACTTGAACAGCACCTTCTTCATCGTATCGGCCGGTTCCATCCCTTACTACGTGGTAGAGTAGTGGATTGCGAAATGCGCTTGCGGCTGGATCGAACCCTAAATTACCGGCGGCGCGTGCAAATGCTGCCTCGGTGTGTGCGGCAACAAAACGAGCCTCGCCGCTGGTGCGGGCGCGAACGACGACCTCGCCACGATTAAGCGAAAGTGCCCAATGGGCACCAGGGCGATGGGGCAAGAGCCTGAATATCCGCATTGTTCCTACCCCGCATATGCTTCTGCGGGGCGGCCACCATCGTCTTCCCACCTTGCCAGGCATTCGAAGCTCGGTTGCTCCTGTGCGCTTCCGAAACTCAACGAAATTGAGGCGGTCCTTGTGCGCTGACCTAAGTAGAACTTCCCGACCAGTAGTGTGTTTGTCTTCGTTGGGCGTGACTGTTGTCTCACGGACAATATCCTTTCAAAACATGGGCGCCCTCCTCCGCTGCTTGAGATACTTTTCTGCTGTCGGATTGAAGACGCGAACATGATCAGAGCACCTTGCCTTTATTGACGGCAGGTTTGCTTATTTTCGGTATCGGAGTGCCAGGGTGATATGATTGTCAGCCTCGGTGTAGCGCCATTGGCCGAGCTGAGTAAGGCGCGTGATGCGGCATACTAAATTGCTCCGACCCTGCAGTGCCGAACGAAGAAACAGGATTTTTCTGATGCGTCATATAACCAGGGAAGCACCATGGACATAAGGCAACGGCACGTTGGCGGGGTTCCGAACAAGCGCGACAATACCTAAGGGCAGGCATAACAAATTTCCTTTTGTCAAATGCGAATGAAATATTCAACATCAAGTGTGCACAATCCAAAATGGACCTTAAAAAATCTTATTCAAGCAACAGTGTGTGAGACTGAGGCAAAATGTCTCTCTGCTTTTGAATAATTGTAGGTCGAGCAACGTTTTAATTTTAGCTCTAAGCGCTATCGCGTGAATATTTTCCACTCGCAAGTATATGATTGACTTTATTTTCGCATTGCCTAGCATGGGGCCATGAAGCTAAAATCCAGAAAACACCAATCGTTTACTCACCGGACCGTTCCGGTCGAGGGATAGCAGCCCTAAACCTAGCCATTGCGTCGAAGGTTTAGGGATCAGGGATTTCACAAAACACCGATAAATCACTCGCGAACTTATTACCTACATGACGCGACACCCGAAATGGCTATGCGCTCCCACACTCTTAGACCCCAAATCACAATCGCTCACTCAGAGCACGCGCAGCTGTTCGCGCTCGCTGCTGCTGGAATGGCAGCAGACTCGTATCCGGCTGCCGAGGAACTTCTGGCCGAAATTGAACGTGCCCACTTGGTGGCTGACGACAAGCTTGCAATTGACCTGGTTCGCATGGGGGCGGGGATCCAATACCGTTCTGACCGAGACGATTTAGTGGATGTTACCCTGGTGTTTCCGGATCATGCCGACATTTCCCGAGGGAGGGTTTCGGTTCTCACACCGGTGGGCACAGCGCTCATCGGCTTGAGAACAGGGCAATCGATCACCTGGTGGTGCAGAGAGGGGACTAGGCAATCCCTGACGGTCCTAAGGGTATCCCAGCCGCGCACGGGTGAATGGCGGCCGACTTAGGTTTCCTATTATCTTTGCCACCAAACATTTTTCATGACCCCAATAACGTCCCCACCAAATTCTTCCCGACATTCTCGTCATGCCCTTTGGCAGGCGGCAATGCCCGTGTTCGTACTCGCGTTGGGACGGGCTAGCGCGTTCTCACACTGTTCTTGTCGTAAATATGGGATCGGACGGGCTCGCTAGCCGATTGCAGCGATCCTGCGCAATTTGGGACTACCCGACCACCCTGGCTGGCGTCACCACGCCCAGTATTCGATCGCTTGGTTTTGGAGCAGTAATGTTTGACGAGTTGACCGTTATGACCATTCGTATATTGGCGTCTCTCCTAGCCGGGGGGGCAATCGGGTTTGAGCGAGGTTTTCATGGTCGCCCGGCAGGATTCCGAACTCACGCCTTAGTTTGTCTCGCTTCCGCTTTGCTGATGCTGGTCACTGTGTTCCAAGACAGTTGGATGACACAGGTCGCGATCGAGACGATCCGAACGGACCCGGCACGTCTGGCACAAGGAATTATGACCGGGATCGGATTTCTTGGGGCCGGTGTCATTTTCAAAGAGGGCGTGACTGTGCGAGGTTTGACCACGGCGGCGACAATTTGGATTACCTCAGCCATCGGTATTTTGATCGGCATCGGTTTCTATTTCGCGGCTGGCGCTGGCGTCCTCGCAACGCTTTTTGTACTTTCTGGACTTCGTTGGCTCGAGGCACGTTTGCCACGCACCTTCCACGCAGAACTGGTTGTCCGTTTTGAACGCAAGACAGCGTTGTCCGAACGAGACTTGCGCGAAATCGTCCTTGCAGCAGGATTCAGCGCACAGAGCATCTCTCATAGGCTCACTTCCAGCGGACAGGCAGTGGAATACCGGACCACGATACGCAGTGGCCGGATCAAGAGCCTGGACACACTGGCGCATAAACTCCGAGAGCTTAAGCAAGTAAGTGAATACAAGATCATGCCGAATGCAGATTAAGAATTGGCTCTAGTGCCAGCTAGCACGGCCCAGCGCTTCTGGAGTGACTTGGCAAACGCAGAGGCATGAGATGCACTACAAGTCCAGTAAGGATGAACCAGTCGCCGCATTTTTCATGCGCTTTGGGCGAATGACAACTCCATGGACTCATTTCAGTTTATTTCGCCGTTGGCTGCACGTCCCCGTCTGCACCAACTAGTGGCGGCATATCAGCCCAGCCGCAGCCAGCTGCGGACCCAGGCGGGCAGCGTCTCGCCGAACCATGCGGCAAGCGCCGTCATGACACCGGCAAGAGACAGGCCGGCCACGCCCATGATGATCGAGATGCGCCGGCCGGTGCGCAGCAGGTCTCGCCAGGCTTCGATTGTCGGCTCGATGGCCTCGAACTGGCCATCCACCGATTTGGCGAGATCTTCGATGCGGTCATGCACCTTGACCTCAAGCCGATCGATTCGGTCGCGTACCTGGGCCTCGACTTTGCCGGAAACCTCGATCGCCGTTTCGACCCGGCCGACACGATCGTAAAGCGCTTTGCGGCTGTCGCTGGCCTGGGTGTTCTGCTCCCTCAGCAGACGCTCGATCGAGGCCAGTTGCACCTCGACACCCTTGATCTGCCCCTCGAGCCGCCCGATGTCCTTTTGCGTCGTATCTTCAGACATGACTAGCGATGCAGCCCCTCGGCAAGTGTGTCATGGAATCCGGCGCACCGGCCGAGCATGGCGTTGGCTTTGTCGAGCTGACCGCGTTCGCGGCGCAGGAGGATTGCCAGATCCTCGCCCTCGATGAGCTCGGTATGCGCGATTAACCGCCGGCATTCGGCAGGCAGATCGGATAGAACGAGGCTGGCCCGCGCCCGGCCGAGATCTGCTGCCGCCGTATCGATGCGATTACCCGTCGTTGAGCAGCCACTCAGCAGTAGGCCCATCGAGAGGGCAAGCGCGCCCCGTTTCTGCAAGGATCTGTGCATAGTCGGTTTCCTCCTGTTCGAGCCGGCGGCCCAATTCGGCTGCGCTCTGGGCCGCATCGGCAAGCGATTGCTGGAAGGCGCGGGTCGCGGCATCGCCCGCCAGGCGCTGGCGCAGCTGCTCGGTGGCACGCGCCGCCTCGGCCGCGTTCGTGACGCGCTCGAGGCAGAGCTTTTCCTGTTGCTGGATTGTGTCGGCGATCGCATCGGGAAGGACCACCCGATCATACCAGAAGCGCACACCGCCGCCGCCCAACAATAGCCCGGCCGCCAGCGCAACACCGGCAATGAGGAGGTTAAAGTTCACCATCGCCCCCGCCCCCGAGTTTGCGGGCATTGAGATCGTCCCAGACGGCACCAAAAACGTAGGTGCCGATGATCGAGCCCGCGAGCAGGATCAGCGAGGTGACGATCGTTGCATTGAGCGCACTGTCAGTGCCGAGCACCGTCAGGTAGGCGACCTCGAGCGCGCAAAAGATCAGCGCCGCATAGATGATGCGGCGGCGGCGCTTCCATTCGAATTGTCCATGCGGATTGGCCATGTCTCTACGCCTCGTTGATGGAGAGCGCGCCGGCCGCGTCGAGCAGCGGCAAGACCTTTGTGAGCGCCGGATAGGTCGCCGGCATGCGCGCCTCGAGCAGCCGACCGGCGGCTAGCCACGTGTCAGAGATGGAATTGGACTGGTTGCCGCCACGCACGCGATAGGCGCCATCGCTGCGCCGCTGGCCGATCAGAAAGCCCACATGGCCCTGGGTGCCGTCACGGCTGCCGCGCCAGAACGCCCCGACCGCGCCAAAGCGCGGCAGCGTCGAACGGCCGAACCCGGTCCAGTTACGGGCAAGGTAAGGACTGCCCGGTATCACCTCATCAGGCAGTGCCAGCGCTATGCAGGTTTCAACCAGGTCACCGCACCATGGCAGCTTGGAGGGATCGCCCAGCGTCTTTCCATCGAGCCGCAGGAAGTCCGACAGCTTCTTGTTATGGTTGACCTCGTGCCAGCCCATTTTGTCGTTGAGGATGGCCAGCCAGGGCAAATCGGCAACCTGCCGCCCCTTGGCCGAGGTCGGCCCGAACAAAGCCCCCAGGGTACGCGACCCGACGATCCCGTCGACTTCAAGCCCCATCGTGCGCTGAAAGGCTTCCACTGCTTTGCGGGTATTGCGCCCGGGAATGCCATCAATCCGGCCGGGACTGAAACCACGCTTCGCCAGCTCGCGCTGAATGTCGCGCCAGTTCATAAGTGTTCTCCGATTTTGGGTGTTGGATACAAAAAGACCGCCTCAGCGGGCGGCGTAGTTCGTGCTAAAGTATGGAGCGGTTGTCAGAGACCTCCGACACCCGTAGAGCCGCCAGAGGGCGTCCCCCACGCCCTGGCGGTTCGCCCAATGCGCGTTCTCGCAAAACATCGCCCTGGTGACGGAGATCAGCGGGTGTCGGTTCCCGCTCCATCGGCGGGCTGCTTGACTGAAATCGTCGTCGTTGCGCCGCCGCCGCGGTCGGATCGATGCGAAACGCTGTCGGCGCGATATTTGCCGTCGATCCCAGGCCGTGCGCCGATCAGAACGACTGAACATTCGGCCCGGGCGTCGGGAGCCAAATCGAGCGTAATCGAGCCTCCACCCGCCTCACGATCACTTTCCCGACCGCGTGCTTCAAGGGTCGCCTTGGCATCGGACCGGGATGCCTCGGCCAGGCGCAAAACATTGTCGCCCACGCCTTCGGTGCCCTCGAAGGCGACGCGCTCGGTTTTGACTTCGCCGGACGCCCGATCGAAATAGCGGGTCTCGCCCGCAGCGAACGTTCTGCGCGGGTCGCGGGGTTTCAGGCTCCAGCCGATCAGGTTTTCGCCATAGCGTGCCGTGATCGTTGGCAGCGCCTGACCGTTTGCCGAAAGTCCCTCGCCGCGCCTGGCGAGCACAGCCTTGTCGCCGCGCAGCTTGAAGGTGCCGCCGAACTGGCGCGCCAGACGTTCGCCCAGTGACAGAAGGCTCTCAAATTCCGCCGACCAGTAATCGCGGGCGATGCCGGCGAGCGCCGGATCGACGGCAACGGAAAACCCGGCTTCAGCCCCGGCCGCCTCGAGGAATTCGCCGAGGGTCGCATCGTCTAGATGGAACCCCTGGACCTTCTTGGCATCGCCGGCCGTGTCGAAGCCTTTGGCGCTGATCGCGAGCTTGCGGCCCTCACTGCGGCCCCCGCTGGACGTGACGCCATCGACAACGCCCTCAAATGCGAGAACCCGATTGAGCAGTACCTGGATTTTCTGGCCGCCCGATGGAAGCCGGACCTGACCATGCGCGTCATCGACATCAAGCGTGCAGGAATCGCTGGCCGTTCCGGCCTGGTCGGTAATGCCGATCGAGATAAGGTGTCGGCTCCAGGACGATGTGAGGTCCTGGTCGTTTATCAATACCTGCCAGTCCGTGCGCCAGGCCATCGATTAACCGAACAGATCGACGACGGGGCGTTCACCCGTCGAGGTTCGGCCCAATTGCTCGGGCAGCGTGACGATGGTTCCGACAGGCAGGACCGGGCCCTTAGCCGCCAGACCCCGGTTAGCATCCAGAACGCTTTCGAGCAGGAATTGCCCGGCCGCTCCAAAGCGGCGAAACAGCAGGAGATCGAGGGTTGTGTGCTCACGCGACACTGTGACCTTTTCCATCATAGCTCCTCGAACAGCCCAAGCATCATTTCAAATATGGAGGTTGGCGAACCCTGCGAAGGTTCCGCCCCGTCGCGGGTCAACTCGATCGTATAGGCAAGCGTGAATCCAACGCCGAACCGGTCGAGATTGGCATGATCTTCGTCCACGCGGACAACGGCGAACCAGCCAAACATCTTGCCGTCGCCGCGCATCACCGGAACGCGGGTTCCTGCGTCCATAAGGCTGCGGACTGTTTCGAGTTCGGTCATCCCGCCAACGCGCGAGGGCAACAATCGCCCGGACAGGGTGATACGGTCCTCGCCCTTGCCCATGAATTCGAGCGGCGGCCGGGAGCCCATCACCGCCTTTTCAGCAACCGCTGCACTGCCGGCACGCCGCATCGCGTCGGCGTTGAAAGGCATGGTGTCGAGGGTGATCGGGCCGATCTGGTAAAGCATCGTCGCTATCCCGCAAATTCGATATCGGCTTGCAGCCCGGCCAGCATGTCCCGCAGCCTGCGATCGAGCGCGGCGATTACCGCGTCCACATCGGCTTCCTTAGTGACGTGCAAATTGCCAATCAGCGGTGCGCTGACGGCCAGTTGGGCCGCGCGGCCGCCCATCATCCGGGACGTATCGGTCGCCGTGCTGATGTATCCCTGACCACCGGGCGTGAAGAGCTCCGGCCCTTCCTCGCCGACCAGGTAGGTCCGTCCGCCGGCCACAGCACCGCCGACCGCCCGGCCCGGCGCCCAAAGGCCACTCCATGCATCGCCGATGCCCTGCGCCATGCCGCTTGTCGCGTTTCCCACGCCTTCCGCTATTCCGCCCCCGAGCCCGACAATCGCATCCCCGACATTGATCGTGCCGATCGCGTCAAGGATCATCTGCGGCCACTGGCCGAACCAGGTGAGTATGTCCTGAAACTTGGCCACCAGCCCATCGAAGATCGCCTGCGCAATCGCAAGGCCGGTGTCGAAGAAACCTGCCGCCCAGCTCTGCAGGTCACCGCCCCAGTCGCGGAGAGTAACCACCATGAATTGATTGATTTGATCGTTGACGCTGGAGACCCATCGCTGCGCCGAAGTTACTGCATCGGCAAACATGGTCGGGATTGAACCGATCACGTCGAGAAGTCCACGCAGATTCTGGCCGGCGATGACGCCCAGCGCCGTACCGAGATTATATGCCTCGGTTGAGCTGGCATCCATTGGGCCTAAAAGCTCGGTAAACCAACTGACAGCGCCCTGAACCCAACCGGTAATCGGCTCGAGCGCCGGCATGATCGGGTCGATTGCCGCCACAAACCCGGCCCAGAGGCCTGAAAAGAAGGCCGAGAGCGGTTCCCAATTGTTGTAAATCCAGACGCCGGCCATCGCGATCCCGACAAGGATCGCGCCGATCCCAGTCGAAATCACGGCAAACCGCAGGGCAATCAACGCCCCGCGCACCAGGTTGAGCGGGTTAAGCAGCGTCAGGATGGCGCCGACTGCCCGCGTGGCGAACAGGGCGATCTCGATCAGCCCGCCCTTGAAAAACAACATCGCAAACCTGGCGGCTGCCGTTGCAACCCGCATCGCGATTAGGCCTCCGACCAGCGCCGCGATGGCGAGTACAAGCCCTTCGTGCTGCTGGATCAGCTCCGCAATCTGCAACAGCCATGGTCCGGTTACTTCAAGCACTGCATTCAGGGTTGGCAACAATGCGTTGCCGATACTCATCGAAACTTCGTTCAGGCGGTTTCGCCATTGCTGTAGCGCGAAATCCGTTGTCGCTGCACGAACCGCGAATTCGCGTGCAACCGACCCTGCGTACTCAGTCTCCTCGGCTACCAGTCCCAGCGTATCGCGCAATAGTTCGAGATTGCCCAGCAACGGCGCCAGTGCGCGTGCCTCATCGCCGAAGATATCAGTTATGAGGGAGGCCTGCAGGTGCTCGGGCATTTGGCCTAAACGGTCGATCACCAGCATGGTGGTGGCAACGGCATCCTCCTGCATTGATCGCGCCACGCCAGCAGCATCGAGGCCCAAGGCTTTGAGCGCATCCTTCTGGCGGGTCGTGGCACTGGCGCCGCGCGTCAGGGCACGGCCCATGTTGCGGAAAGATGTCGCGGCAACTTCGGCCTGGGCACCGGTGCCGATCATCGCCGATCCGAAAGCCAATGTTTGATCTCGTGAAAAGCCGAAGAATTCGCCTTGGGCGGCAACGGTAGAACCGAATCTGACAAGATCGACGGCCTTGGAAGCGGTATTGTCCGAAAGATGATTGATCGCGTCTGAATAGAGCTGCGTTTCATCGATCGTCATCCCCAGCGCTGCCCTGATCTTGGCCAACGTGTCGCCAGTCTCGCCGCCCGCCATGCCCCAGGCTACGGCCGCCTCGGCCGTCATGCGTGTGAAATCGAGCAGGTCGCTGTCATCTATCCCGGCCGCAGCAGCATTGGCGGCAAGCTCCGCTAGTTCGTTGATCGCCAGCGGCACATCGTTGGCCGCCATTTCACGGAGACCACTGCTGAAGTTCACGAGCCCGCTGTCGTCGAAATCGGTAACCTTGCGCACATCTGCCATGGCGCTCTCGAATTCCATGGCTGCCCTGATCGGTTCGCCCAAGGCCTTGGCGAATGCAATGGCCATCGCCGCAGCATCGAACATCTGGCCGCGAGCTTCGGCCATCGCACGACTGTTGGCGGCCTGCGCCCGTTCCAGACTTTCGACCTGCCCTGCAATGGCACGTGCTGGAGCGCTGGCCATGTCGACAAGCTTGACGATCAGCTCGGAAACCATGCTGGCCATGAGGTTCAACTTTCCAGAAGTCGGAGGTACGGCTAAGCTCCCCCGCACAACCAAATTTGGGGGAGAGCAACAGTGCTAAGAATGTTTGTAATTGCAGCCGCGATCGTCGCTGCTTTGTCGCTCGGGGCTACTGCCCAAGGTCTAGGATCGATGCAGGTCGCCAATGACCTGGGATCTGTGCTGGCTTCCGAAACAGCCTGCGAACTGAAGTTCAATCAAGCGGCTATCGCGGCTTACATCGATGAAAACGTCGAGGCGACCGATATGGGCTTTGCAAGCAACCTGTCGACGATGACTTCAGGTCACGAATATCGCCTGCGCGATATGTCAACTTCGGCAAAAACTGCGCATTGCGCGCAGATCAGCCGTGTCGCAAAATCTTACGGTTTCATCGACTAGAGCCTGTCCTGCACAATCATCGCTCGACCGCCGCTCGACCCGGGGTAAATCGCGATTGCCGACGCAGATCCATAGACATCCATGCCCTGGCCCGCCGCAGTGTCCGCCAGAGCCAGTCGCAGAAGACCCTCGAAAACGAGCGCTAGCCTTTCCGCCCCCTGGGCCGCTCCGCCTTGAGCACCCGATTGAGCGATTTCGAGAAATCGACAACCTTGTCGATGTCCCAATCCTCGATCTCATCAATCGGGGTGTTGGTGTGGCGCGCGAGGCCGGTTATGACGTCGCGCCAGTAACCGCCTTGGGCTTGTCCATTTCCCCCATCAGATCCGTCAAGCGCTTTCCCATCATTTTCGCGACGGCCTCCCCGACCGCCGCGACATCAACCGTGTCGAGTTCTTCGATCACCGCGAGCGGCACGCCGGCCAGGGCGGCGAACATGCGATAGCCCGCCTTGACCTTGCTGCCCTCATCCTCGGCAATATAGCTGTCGCGAGCCTTCATGCGGCGGATCGTCAACTGGTTGTAGCTGCGCGGGCTTCCCTCTCCCTCGATCGTTACTTCGACCGGAAATTCGAGCGGAACCACGATGGTGCGCGGCTTGTCATCGGCCGGCACGGGCTGTGTCTTGGTCATTGTTTGTCCCATTGGCTGGAATGCGTCATGCAGGATCCTGACGCGACGTCAAAGAGGTAAGCGCCGGGCTAGATGCCCAGCGCCCGGCGCTGATCCTCGAACATGTCGGCACCGTCGACGCGCAGGACGCGCTCGAAAACATCGACATAGAACAGCTCGCGCCCGTCGATGGAGAACTCAATATGGGTCACCTCCTTGAAGGTGTGCGTGCACCCCTGGAACTCGGCGGGGTCGCTGTCGTCGGGCTCCCATCCCGTGATCGCACCTTCGATGATGCAACGGCCGGGGACTGGACGGCCACCACCGGGCGCCTTGTTCACATAGGCTCCAGCAAACACCCAGCGTTCACGCTGGCCCATGCCGCGAAAAATCTCGATGTCGATCCCCTTGGCCTCGAATTTGGGCTCTGGCGCTTCGAGGCGCGGCTGGGTGAAATCGACGGCCATCACCGAACCACCCGGATTATGGCTGGCAGTCGCAAACGAGAGCGAGGGAATGGAGAGCTTGGAAATCGTCGTGGCGCGCGATGTCTCGGGCTCGGTAGCCCGGCGAACGTCGACGGCGGTCAGCATGTAGAAGGGCTGCATTTTAAAACCTCAATGGCAGGAAGTGCGGAAGGGGGGCCGGGCGCGAACGCCCAGCGATCAGGCAGCGCTCGAAAGCCGGGCGACGATATCGGCAACCAGCCCTTCGACTGCAGGGCGATAGCGGCGCACATCATGCTGGGCCAGACGGAACGCCGGCGCCGGTTCGACTGCCAGGTCGACCTTGAGCCGCCCGAGCCGGATCTGTTCGGGGCTGTTTTGGTCGGCGATGAACTGGACGTCATAACCGAGGATGTCGTTGGCTGCCTTATGGTCCCGCAACATGAACTTGAGCGAATTAAGCCAGGCTTCCACAAGGTCGCCGGAAATCCGCCGCCCAAGGAAGCTGCGCGTGATCGCCATGATCTTGACGGTCAGGTAGTCGGCGCCACGCACCTGATGGATTTGCCGCCAGAGTTCTCCGGTGCCGGCGCCATCGGTCCCGATGAAGACAAACCCGCCATCTGCGACCGCAGCATCGACGCCGCGCTCGCCACGCGTAACGATCGAAACATTACCTTCCAGAAGCTGCTGCCCTTCGGTCGAACCGTCGAGCAGTGAGAACGGAAGATCGCGGGACAGCCCGACAAGTCCGTTGACGACGCGATTGGCGATCGGATCGAACGGCAATCCGCCCCGCCCGAAATCTTCGCGCATGAACAGCCCCAGAACGCGCGGCCCCATGGGGCGAGTCACGGCGACATCGTCGACCAACACCTTGGCGGCAATCCCCACGGGCAAGACGCGCGGCGAATTGATCTCCTCGCGCTGCGCAAGGGTGATTGCGGTGCTGGTGTCATCGAGGTCAACGACAGCGATGGCGAGCAGCTTTTCGCAAGCGGCCGGAAGCGCGGTGAGGACGGGGTTGGCGATGGGGGCTTCCTCGGCATCGACAAGCTGCGCGGCCGTCCGGCCAGCCCAGACTAGGCGGGGCGTGGCGCCGACTGCCGGCGGGATCGCCGCAACGTCTTCGAGAACCGCCACGATCGACGCGACGGTCTCTGCCACCGTACCGCCTTCGGTGACACGCACCACGATGACGTCGGCTCCGGTCGTGAGCTGGTCGTTGATGCCCTTGACGGCATCGGCCAGCAGCCCGGTACCAAGCCCCGCCACGGCGATAGGATCGGAAGTCGAAATCCGCACGGGCGTATCGATCGGGTAGATCTCCGCCGTTGCGTCGGCGCTGGTTTCGATCAGCAACGCCTTGGAAAAATCGGCCCCGAGAACCGGTACAGGTTCGGTCTCGGGCCGCGTGAAAGTCATTCCGAAAGTCGGTGCCGACATCGGGGTCTCCTGCTTGATGGGTTGAGTTTGAGTAGTTCGGCTAGCGCCGGTCGTCAGGAACGGTTGGCGTGACGGGCCCGCGCGTACCAAATCCATCCGAAAAGGGTCACGCCGCAGAACATCACAACGGCCATGATTGGTGCGCCGCTCTCGCCAACACACCGCGCGAGGTCAAGATCGGCAAATAGTTTATTAGCAAGCGAACTGTAGGCAGCGTCGTGGACTTCGCAGCAATGGCGCCAGTTTGTTCCAGCGATTCCATCGATCCAGAGGGTGCAGCCGTCGCTAATATGAGTTTGCATCACGGCATCAGACCGGCGTGCCGAGCGCTGTCAGCCAGAGGCCGTCGATGTCCGGCTCGGAAAGCCCCGTGGCTGCGAGCATGGCAGGGTCGTTGAACAGCGGGTGATTTCGCTCGTAATAGGGCGCATAGCGCCAATCGTTTAGCGCCAGGGCCCTTTGTGTGGCATCCCCAATCAAGGCAATCGCAGCTTCGATGAAAGCGTCAGGGTCCACTTGTCCGGCGAGAATGAGCGCCGCATTGACCTGACGCTTTGTCAGATGCCGTTCAAGCGGCGGCAGCTCCTCCTCGTCGACATCGATCGCCGGGTTGACCGAAACCAGTCCATGCTGGGCTGGGTCCCCCAGAAAATCGACTATGAAGGGAGCATTGGGGCCGGTGTACCAGATTTCGCCCCGATGATCGGCCAGGATCGCCCAGGCACCATCCTGCCAAACGACTTCCTGCCCTTCACCGGCTTCGGGAGGCGCCTCGGAAATGCCCGCGGGCAACGGCCCGATTTCGTCGATCGTGACCTGCATCCCGTTGATCCAGTGGACCTCTCCGCGATGGTCCTCGGCTACCGTCCATGCATCTCCATCACGGACTGCAATATGTCCGGACGGGACCTCGGGCGGTGTCTCTCGGGTTGCATTGGCTGGAACGATCCACACGCCGGGCTCTTTGGGTGAAGGATCAGCACTGCCACTACCGGTCAGAACGCCTGTGCCGGGGTGAAAATGGTAAACGTTTGGCGCTGCCAAGATGTCCTCCTAGTATTTGATGCAGGCGAGGAGCGCGATGTTGCGCGGGCGCGCTTCGTTGCCGCCAGAGCTGTCGATCGAAAGGTCGTGGGTGTGGGCACCGCCGGAATTAATTGAAAGCGAGTGCGAATGACTGTCCGATGTTGTTGAGCGGTTCCAGGCGTTGCCAGTAGTGGCGGTTGTATAGACCCGCCCTTGGCCTTGACCTTCTATGTCGCTTGCCGCTGCCGGAACCGTGTGGTTATGGGAGTCGGTACTGGTTGACCCGGAGTGACTGTGTGCGCCTCCGGACTCGGCTGAACCCGTGTGCACGTGAGACTTGTTCTGGTCGCTTTGGCTCGAGCCCAAAACCCGCGCCCCGTCGATACCGCGTCCGTCATCCCAGCCGCGAATGAATTCTCCGCGCAGATCGGGAATTTGAAAGGTGGTGGAGCCGTTGCCTGCGCCAAACGTGGTGCCAATCCGCGAAAACAAATCAGAATAGGCAGAACGGCTGACCGTGGCCCCATTTGCCCTTAACCACCCGTCCGGAGGTGTACTTCCGGCAACAAACGTGACGGTGCCTGCCGATGTCGCCCGCTCGATGTCATCCGAGAGTGCCGAAAGTGCGCCAGAAAGTCCGACGATTTCGCCCATTGCATGTTGGTGCGCTCCGATGGCGGCGGCCGGAGACAGGAACGCCAGACCCACTTCTGACCTGGCCAGCACATATCCTAGCGGCACCCCGGGGAGCGACGGAAAACCTGACACTTCATCGAACTCGATGAGAACGTCTTTATCGCGCTTGGACGCCAGGGCATGCGCCAGCCCCTCTATTGCGTCGATGGCGTGCCCGTGAGCGGCTTCTGCCTTGCCTGCGATGCTCGTGGCGTAGGCCGAAAGAATCGCATCGATCATATCCAGCGCGGCAGCCGTCGCCAGGAATGCATCGACAACACTCTCCTGCTCCTCGGAGCGGGAATCTGGCTTGGGTAGATTGAGCAGATCGGTAACGGCCGACATCGAAAATCCTCCTAGATGATGCCTGCGCCGAAGTCGGAAATAACCGGCCGCGCTGCTGGGCCACCAGTCAGCGAAATCCTGATACGCATCTGCTGGCCGGCGATGGCCACCCTGAAGTTGCGCTCGACCCATGCCGGATCGGGCGAAATCTCGGTGGCGTGAAGCGGCAGGTCTTCCCAGCCATCGTCGGCATAATCGTATTCAAGCGTCAGGCCAGCCCCGGCAGGTACCGCCGCTTTGAGATAAGCCGAAACCCGGATGGCATCGCTGGTGTCGATGACCTTTGTGACATAGCTCGCCTCTGTTGCGATCTTGCCCGCGATCAGTTCGACTGGCGCAAACAGCACGGGAGCCAACCGCTCGGTTCCTGTCAAAATGGCGCGCACAGTTACCGTCTCGGTGATGAACTCTCCAAGTTGGAGAACCTGCCAAGGCAGGAGCCGGAAGATTTCACCACCGGCCCGTTCGATCTCGAAAACCACCGAACAGGCCGGGCTCGGCATATCTACAATGGCCCGCACCTGAAGATCGGAACAATCGACGACATCGACAGTGCCCAGATCCACAGTCTTGGTGGTCTGGGTATAGCGCGCCGCCACGAGCCGGAAGGCCAGGGCGTCGTTCTGATGAGCCGTCCATGTCCGCGCGTTGACCGACGACAGGCGCGGCCCGATCGGATAAGGGTGCGTCGTCACCGGGCGCTGTGCCTCGGCGTCGAACCCGCCAAGGCTGGCAAAGCTGATCGCGTGCTCACCATCATCGGTCTTGATGACGACGGCACGGTCAAGCCCCGCCGAAACGGTTACGGGCAGGCCATAGCGCGCCGATTTCCAGCCCATCTGCGCTCCCGCCATGGGAACAAACGCTTCGGCTTCGACATCGGTCGTCGGCCAGCCGGTATCCACACTGACCTGGTGGATCAGAATGTGATTGGTCAGATCGCCCAGCGCGCAAAGATGGAAGTCCACACCCACGATCTGGCGTGTCGACGGCAGGTTGAAAATCTGCGCCTGCGGATCGAACGAGCCTGTTTCGCGCATGCGCCGCTCGCCATTGGTTTCCTCGTGTTCGTCGTCATCGTTCTGGCGCCGCTGAACAATTGCGGCGTCCCAGCGCTGGACTGTCGTGACACGTCGCATAACGTCGGTTTCCAGCGTGCCCTGGCCGGTGAACGGGGCCACCGCCAATGTGCCACCCTGCCCCTCGGCGATCACCTCCTTGGTGCCCGCCGGCACGTTCGCGGGGATCGTGAAGCTGCCGGTGATTTCACCGTTTTCGTCAGCCGTTTGTTCGCCTGCCGGTTTGACGTCGATGTCGTCGAAGGTCAAAACGTCGAGAATTTCGCCTTCGAAAAAGCCAGCAATGACGAATTCGACATCGCGCTGGCGCAAAAAGGGCAGTTCTTCGGTCGTCGAGCTGACGGTTTGCGTGGCCGAGCTCGATTGCACCCGCGCGCCCGAAATCGAAACGCCGCGGTTGAACTCGATGGTCTGGGGACTGGCCCATTGGGTGGCGCTCTCGGTCCAGAAATCGACCGCCGGAGACAGCTTGAGCGCACCGGGCATGGGCGAAAAATTCTGGTAGGGATTAATCTTCTCGCACCCGGTCCGCAGAGCCTGCTCGACGATCACCTCTTCGACCCAATCTAGGGTCACCGGGCTGGAGAGATCGAGGTCATAGAACGTCGGCTCGATCGCCAGTTGCATCAACCCGTTGCCAATCGCACCGGTCTGGGCCTCTCCGACATCGCGCAGGCTGTCATCGACGAATGGATCGACGAACATGTTGCGCTTGGCGGCGGGGTCGCGCGCATCGACATTCGATTTCAACCGCTCGAGCTGGATCAGCCTTGAGTGATCCTCGAGCATATTCATGAACCGGCGATACTCACTCCATGTCGGCGCGCGGACCCCGGTGCGAATGCCGTCAGAAATTACATTGGGCGTACCGAACCAGTCATTGTGAATCTCGGCCAGCGGTAGCACATTGGCTGGCGGGATCGGAGGCACGGGATTTGCGACCGCCGAAAGGCCACGGACATAGACGGCCGCACCGCTTTTATCGAGACAGAGCATGTCAATGCGCGGCAGCTTCCATGTGTAGGCGATGATGATATCGCCACCCGCTGCGCCACCTGAAACTTCGATCGTCGTATTGGTGACAGCATCGGGCACCACCGATGCGCGGTAGCGATAAGTCACATCGTATGATGTCGACGTCGCCGGCTCTGCCCCCGCCGGCGCCCAATCGACTGTATCCCCCACCCGATTGAAATCGGTTCCGGCTTCATAGGTCGTCGCGCCCTGCACCACCGAGATGATCTCAATCACCGAATTGTCCGGCAGGTTATCGGCGCCATTGGCGACCGGGCCGCGCACGACACTGACCGTCTTTTCCTTATCGAGCAGCACAGAAGTCACGCCATCGACCGGCGCGCGTGCCATGGTCACGACCTGGCTGGCGCCGCCGTCATAGGTGTGGGTTTCGCCCGGCACGGCCGAGATGTCCCATTCTTCGGTTTCGCCATGCCGCAACGCGGTAAATCGCGTGCGCTTGAAGCCGTCGATATTGGCCTCGCCCTCTTCAATGGAAAACACCTGTGCGGCGCCAATGGCGCCTAGCGCCGAGATGCGGCAGCCGCGCACGATGTAATGGCCATACACCCGGTCATAAGATGCGATGGCCTGCACGATCCCCTGGACAAAGGGCGGCTCGGGTTGATCGAGGATCGTGCCGTTCTGAAGCACATAGACCTGGTAAAAGGCCCCTTCCCCGCCATCGTCAGACAACGCCCATGCGAGAGAGACGATTTCGCGTGCGGCGCCACCCTCGCCCTCGGCCAGAGATCCTGGAACGAGCCCCACAAGGGTGGGATCGTCTTCACTGGTGATCCATTGGCGCACGAGGCGCACGCCGATCTCGACGCGGGTGTCCATGGACACGTCATCGATCTGGGCGGCGTTCACAAGGAGAACGTCGCCATCGACATAGATGCGACCCGCAGTGAGATTGACCGTCTCGGCTTCCCGATCAACGATTGCGGCCGCTCCCTCGATCCGATCACCGTCGGCGGCGATCAGGCGGCTCACGCGGCGCGAGCGGGCCCGCTGGATATCCTGGGCATCGTGCAAGTCCGCGCCCTGGATGAATGGGCGGGCACCGAAATGCACAACGCTCTGCACAGACGGATCGCCCACCGAACGCTGAAAGGCGTAAGGCAGCCCCGAGGGATGCTCGAACGGCATAGGAAACCTCGTTAAAATAATGGCCAGAGCCTAGGAGCGCTCGGCGTATGGTTTGTTGGCGAAATCGCTGACGGGAACCTCACGGCGGCACCGGGGCGGCAAGCGTGAGCATGAATTTGGCCTGCTCGCGAACCGTCGCGCGCAAATCGTGCCCAAACGGGCTCACGGCCAGCTCAAAGCCGCCCTCGATCTCGTCCGGGGCCAACCAGAGCCGTCCGGGCTTTACGCTCGCCCTGCGCATGCCCCCGACGACGAGCGCGACAGTCTCGCACTCGACACCATCGGCATCGCGGAACTGCGTCATCGCCTCGACATAGACGCGGGTGGCCAGTGCCTGACAGCCATACCGCACCCCGCCAAACTTGTAATCACCGGCTGCCTCGGACCAAACGCGACGCACCACGCGACATTTGCGATGTCCAATCTTATTGCCGGTTTCGTCATAGAGGCGCAGAAACATCTCGCCAGCGATCAGGGATGCAACGATTGCCCGTTCTCGTATCGCCTCGGCGCCCCCACTCACCCAAGGCGTGGCAATTTCGGTCCAAGCGGTCTCGATTGTGGTCCATGCGGGCGAAGCATCGAGCGGCACGTCCCAATTGGGTTCGATCCATAATCCGGCAGCGTCGAGTTCCGCCTTGCCCAGGGCATGGGCGATTTCCGTGGCGCGTCCGAACGACCAGAGCGTGCCGCCGGGTGTGGCCGTAATCCCGCTCTCGTGATCGAGGTAGGAACCGTCGAGCACCGTGTGGTCGCCCTGCGCGGCCTCGATATCGTAAAGATGCACTCCCCGGCGCAGTTTCGAGCGCAGCGGAATTGAAAGCTGCGTAATCGCTTCGATGCGCTCGAGGTCGGGCACATCCGAAATGGGCAGGGCGTCGAATCGCAGCTGGAACGAATTCCAGAACCGCCGCGAACTAGTTGCCTCCTCGATATCGGCAGTGTATCCGACCCAGCCCAACCCGATCGCCACGGCGCTAACAGTCCCGCGCAACCGCTGCCAGATCAGACCTTCATCAATTAGCTCATGGATGGCCGGTACATAAGGCGTCAGTTCGCCCAGCCCGTATTCCCAGACCAGAAAGGGCAGCATCGACGCCGTCGGCTGGTGCAGCTTGGCGCCGACGATACCATTGATCGCTACGCCCAGCGCGCCAGAGAGCTCCATGCCATCGGCAAGAACGCGCTCCCATGGCGATGAAGCTGACGGCAGGAGCGCCGAAGTCAAAATGCTCTCCCGCGATTGTTAAGTGTGATCGTTCCCAGCCCGGCTGCCTGGTCGAACGGCATGACGACATCGCTGGTGGGTGCCGTGACGACAACCCGCTGCACGCCATCGACCTGCAACATGGCCGTCAGCCAGCTCATGGTGACATCCCGGCCCAGCGACAGTCCCGACCAGGCAGCGGCCATGGCAGACTGCGCCACCGCGATGGTGCTCTCGGGCGCCTGGGGCAACAGCCAGATATCGGCGACGACATCCACCACCTGCTGCGCGGCACTGGCAACCAAAATCAAATCATTGACCATCCGCACGTCGGGTGCCTGCAAAGCCCCGTCAACTGCAGAAAGCAGTGAAGGGCTGGCAACGCCGCCTGCTTCGTTTGAAAACACCGCCACGCGCACCGTAGGGTCTCGCCCGACCGTATAGACCGCCGCATCCTGTACCCGAACATCGGCGCCCAGAGCGACTGCCCTGTATCGCGCCTCCGTCCCGCCCGGCGAGCGGCCCTGTATGGCAAGAATGACCCGCCGGCGCAGCCGGTCGTCATCCTCGCCTGCCAGGCGATAGACGTCATACCATTGTGCCAGAACGTCGAGATCGCCGCCAACGGCATAGGCAAGAAAGGTCGACCGGATTGCCTCATTGACCCTTTGGCGCAGCAAGACGTCCTGATAGGCCGAAACCTGCAACAGGATCTGCGCCGGGTCCGTCTCGAGGTTTTCGACATCATAGTCGATCCCGGCCGCATCAAACAGCGCTACCAGGCGATCGCGCAGGATCCCCAGCCGCGTTTCATAGCCGATTTCCTCGACGATCGACGGTGCCGGCAGGCCGGCCAGTTCGGACGGCAATGTCATGTCGTCACCCAATGACGGCCTGAATATCGCAAGATCATGGCCCGCGTTCCCTCGATGGTGAAATCGCCGCGATGGGCGTCAGGCCGCCAGTCAACTTCGATGGCGATTCCCGCCTGTCCGGCTCGGACGGCGTCCACCGAGCCGGTAAACCGAACCGATCGGACGCGAAAGCGGGGCTCCCAGACATCGATGGCCGCCGCGATCAGGATCATCACCACCGGAAAAAGGTCGGGGCGCATGAGCCGTCCCAGCAGCTCAACGATGCCGCCGCCAAACTGACGCCGCATGACGCGTTCGCCAATCGGCGTAGCAAAAATGAGTTCAACCGACTGACAGGCGGAGGCAAAATTGTCGATTATGGTGCCTGTCCGACGATCGATCCCGCTCATTTCGTCGGCGCCTTGCGACGGCGGTTGCGCTTCGGCATCCCGACGGGCTGGACGCGACCAAGCGCCCGTTCATAAAGGGCCTCGGAATCGGAAAGGCTGACGCGCCTGGTGCGCGATACGATCTGGCCGTTGATCCGGTTCACATGCGCCGCGACGCTGTAATCCCTCTTGTCCATGTCCTGTCCTCGATCTATTGCGCCGTCACCACTGGACTGCCGGATACGATTGGCCATTGTCCGGCGGACGATCCTGCGCCCACCTCAACGATGTCGCCGACCCGCGCCACCGGCTTGCCGCCGGAGCCGCCAAGGTTCACGTTTGGCGCGTTCACCGTCACGGGTGCCGAAGCGTCCACCGTCAGGCCGCCGTCGACGGCGGTAATGGTCAGGGGCCCGAACGCAAACCGCACTGTCTGGCTATCGTCGGCGATTGGCGGGTGCTGATCGGAAAATCCCCCACGGATCAGGAAGCCTTGCCGGGGGTCGCCGTTCGGATTGACGATACCCACGATCTGCCCGACCGAAAGCGGCATCCAGCTCGAATTGTCTCCACCCGATTCCGGGTGTGGATACCAGGGCGATAGGAAAGGCCCACCTGGCCCCTCACCCAGCTTGATCCTATACCCCCGCTGCGCATCGACGGCGGCCACTGGCCCCACCTTGAGCGAAGCCCCAAAGGCCTGTTTGAGGCGCTCAATATCAATCTTCATGGCCAGCAGATCGGTCAGCATCACTGCTCCTCTGTCGTACCCAGGCCATCGACCTCCACAACGAGCGTTTCGGTTTCGACCGGTGCACCGGCGTCATCGAACACATCATTGCCGCCAAGCGCTGCCGCTTCTGCCTCGGTCAGCCCCAGCGTTCTGTCGCGCGCGACCGACCGGGCAACGGGAGCCGCGCCCAGGGCGCCCCGGATCAGATTTGCCTGGGCTACTGTCTCGGCCGAGCCGACCGCGTCCAGCGCCAAGAGAAACCGCCAGAAGGCTCCGCCCTCTTCGAGGTCAATGCCACGCACTGGATCGTCGACAATCTGACAGGTCAACTTGATCTGATGCCCTGCCAACCGCACCATTTGCGCATCGTCGGTTCGAACCCTTTCGATCTTGACGACGACCGGACACAACGCCCGCCAAACGTCGGCCCATTCGTTCGCAGGGTCGGAAAGAGCGTCCATGATCTGACGGCCGACCATGTCGAGGTAGAATTCAAATGCCGCGTCGGTGCCGGGCACTCCGGCCATCACCTGCTGCTTTTCCGTCTCCGGATCGCGCACCAGCATCGCGGCGGTTATCCCCATTTCGAAGGTGATCTCGCAGGTGCCGCCGGTATGGAGGGCTCGAGGTTCGTATTCGCCGATCAGGGCCTGGCCGTCATTGGTGTAAACCGCAACAAAGCGGCTCTCCGAATCTGCGACCAGCGATCCGTCGGGGCCGAGACCGATGGCGCCGATTTCGCTGTCGAGCACCTCGGTGCCTTCGAACAGGCACCCTTCCAGCGCGTGCACTGCAGAGATCCTTGCGGCAAGGCGAACAAGGCTCATGATCCGGCCCGCCCGCTTTCCGCAAGATGGCAGATCAGGCGCGTCGGATTGCGTGTATCGGTGCGCAACACTTCGAAATAGGCATCGCCGCGCGCCAGCGCCTTGATTTCATCCCCTCGGCTCGGAAGAATTTCCGGATAACGGGCCCGGTCGATATACAGCAGGCCCGATGCGCCCGAGATTTCAACGTTCCAGGCCTGCCCGCGCCCTCCTGCCATGGACTGCGCCACCTGCGCGGCCGTACGCAAGACGGCCTCGATGTCCACCGGCACGCGATCGTCCTTCCAGATGATCCGGATCGGTTCGGCAAACACCCGATCGACAGCGGCGACTGTGCGGTCGCGCAGGGTGTGATAGCGGGCAGACACGGCTTAGCTGTCCTTCTGTCCGGCGTTCTCGGCCTTCTCTTCAGCGGCGTTGACGATATCGGCCGCTTGGACTTCGGCGACATTGAGCATCTCGGCCGCTTTTGCCTCGGCGTCGGCAGTAACTTCCTTGGCCCTGGCTTCGGCCGCTGTGACCGTGTCGCTCGCCTTGGTCTCTGCGGCTTCGGTGATCTCCTTGGCCCTCGTTTCAGCCGCGTCGATCAGGCCGTTGGCCTTATCTTGTGCTGCCGCGACGATGTCATCAGCCTTGTCGGCAGACTGATTGGTCTTTGCCGGCTTGCTCGGCGCGTCATTGCCATCAGGATCATAAGCGACCCGTTCATGGATCAGGTGATCGGCATACTCGACCGGAACAGCCACTGGCGCGTGGGCGGCAACGACCTGATCCTTGCCGGTGAGCGAAATGCTCTTGGGAATGATACCGCCGCCTGCAAAGGCGATTTTCTTTGTCTTGGGCTTCGACATTGGTTTGGTTCCTTTCGGTTGAGGTGGTCGCACGGCATACATGCCACCGCCTCAAACGAAAGGCCCGGTACTGGACCGGGCCTTCGAGAAATCGGTGCGGGTGTCCGCGATCAGGTCAGCGTCAGGCGCCGCAGGGCCTTCGGCCGCGTGCAGATGGAAATGGCGTTCATCTGGACTTCAAGATGCCGCCCCTTCCCGTTCTGGCTCGAATACTGCTTGGCATAGAACGGCAGGCCCTCGGTGTTCACCGTTTCCTCGTAGTCCGCCGGAGCAAAGCGGGTGATGAACAGCTCGGGAACACCCTTGGGCACCACGCGCGCCTCGTTTTCCGCGATGTAGGGCGAACCAAGATCGGCGGTCGCTTTTGCCCCCGTGCGGTACCGCTCCCAGGTCGCCCCACCGAACGTGAAAACATCGGGGACGTCCTGCCGCAGGACGGCGGCGCCGCCATGATAGAGGAAGGTATCGCGCACCGATTTGTGCTGCCACAGGGACTGATGAAATCCACGACCTGTGAAGACGTGCAGCCCGTCGTAAGGCTCGTCGAGATCGTCCTCGATGCTGTAGGTTACATCCTGAAACAACTTGGTGACGACAGTGGACTCGACGTCCAGCTCGAGTGAGACTGCGGCCGGCACAGCGATTTCGAACCGGCTGAACAGATTGTGCAGGACCTTGCCCGATTTGGACGTCACGACGCCCTTGATGGCCCCGACCCGCTGATGTTCGAGCGTCATGGTCAGATCGCGGGCATGTTTCATCGCCTTTTTTTCGACCCGGCTTTGAAGCGTTTCGAGCTGATCTTCGGTACCGAACTCTCGGACGTTCTGCACCTCGTCGGCCTTGATGAAATCGTCGCGCTGATAGTGTTCAATATCAAACGGGATCTTGCGACGATCATCATCGTCGGTGGTTTCGCCGGCCCCGCCGCGCAGTGTCGGCTCGACCAGCGAGATTTTGCCATCGCGTTCCTCGATCGAGACACGCGTGGTGGTGACGCCGTCCTCCTCGAAAATCCCGGTCGCACTGACCTGACCGGGGCGATAGCTTTCCTTGTTAATGGCGGCGGTGAGGCTTTCAATGGTAAAGCCATCGCCATCCCAGATGTCGGCTCCAGGCATCGACGTTTCTCCAGATGTGAGTGAAAGTGAGATGGACCGGCGTTACCGGACGATTATGCCGACCGCAGCGAGCTGGGTATGCTTGGCCGCGATCTTGGTGTCGTCATCGACGCTGTCATCGATAACGAGCATGAGCTTCTTGACTTCCCCATCGCGGGCCATAACCAGCGCTTCAACGTCGTCATCGGTGGCATCCACGCCATAGGCGAGGATCGCCTTGGCGGTTTCCGCACCTTCCGACCCCACCACTTCGGCATTGGCAGAAATCGTGTAGGTCTCATCGGCGGTCACTATTCCAAGCACCGTGCCGGGCTTGAGTTTGCCCGAACCGGCGGCGATGGTGACGGTTTCATACGACCGCGTGCGATTGGATTCCGAGAGGACGAAACCCAGATTGCGGGGACCCTCGTGTTTGATGTCCATGATCTAACCCTTCGACTGGTTGGCGCGAGCCGAATAGATCTCGCTCCGGTTGATGCTGGCCTTCTTGGCGCCAGGGCGTTCCTGCGGCGTAGCAAGACCGGCAGCATTGAGCCGTTCGGCCTCATAGGTCGCAGGATCCTGCCCGGACGCACCCGCATTGGCGGCAACATTGGCGACGACGTAAGCCGAGACATCGGCGGCCGCCATGGCGGGCGACTTGACCGCAAGGTCGAGCGCCGCCGCCATCCGACCCCCGTCACCCTTGATGCCCTCGGCCCCGAGAACGTCACCCAGACGGGTCGTGGCCTCCGCAGAGCCGGCCGCATGGCCCTCGCCACGCGCCTTTTCCACGGACGCGTCGTGCTCGGCTTGAGAAATGCCCGCGTTCTTGGCAGCGGGCTTGCCATCATTCTCGCTCATGGAATGTCCTCCTGGTTGCGAGTGTGCGTGCCCGCCGGGGGCGCGCGGTTCGTCCTCGACAGAGGACATCTCGACCGGGCCCGCGACGGCGTCGCGGACTGCGGCCAGCATCGAATTGGCCATGGCTATGGTCTCCGGTTGACTTCGGTGATGAAGGTTTCGAACGCTTCCTGCGGATCGCCGACCGCATCGACCAGACCGAGGCGCGCGGCTTCGCTGGCTTCGTAGGATTTGGCTTCGCTCTTGAGCGCGTCGGCTTTCGAATACCGCTTGCCGCGCCCCTGTCCCACCACCTCGGCAAAACGCTCCCTTATGGCTTCGACCCGTGCCTGCCATTCGGCGCGAACCGCCTCGGGCAAGGGCTCATAAGGGTTGCCGTCGACCTTGTGTTTCCCGGCATGGATGATCGTGACCCTGATGCCCTCGTTCTCAAGGGCTTCACTCCAATCCGCGTGCAGCGTCACGACGCCGATTGACCCCGCGCCGCCAAATTCCGGGACGATGATCTGCCGGCACTGGCTGGCCAGAAGATACGCGGCCGAATAGGCAAAATCGGTCAGGATGGCGATGGTCGGCTTTCTGGCCGAAAGCTGCCGGATGCTTGTGGCAGTTTCGAATGCGCCATTGACCATTCCGCCGAAACTGTCCACTTCGAACACGGCGCCCTTGACCTCGTCGCGGCCAGCCCGGGCGATCTGGGTTTGAAGCCCCTGATAGGACGTTTCCCCCGACGACTGCCCGATCCAGCTTCCCTTTTGCACAAGCGTGCCCTCGATGGGGATCACGGCGACCCCGTCGATCATGTCGAACGGCCTTACGCTGTGGCGATCATACGCCCGGCCGAGTCGGTCGCCCAGGACACCCGCCGACGGCCGGCCGCCAGCAAACGCGGTGTGATCGACGCCACCATCGCCATTAACGATCGTGACGTTGGTTCCGGTCAGCCGTGGCCCGAACACCCGCACAAAGGTTTCGGCCTTGCCGGGATGATAAAGATGGGGCTGGTCGAACAGCGCAGCATTGATGCGATCGAGCGACATGATGGCCTACTGCGTCCAGCGAACACGACGCGCGCGCCCGGCCGAATTGCCGTTCGCTCTGTCGCATTCTCGTTGATAGATGCCAATCAGGTTCTGGAGTTCACCGTTGTTGGCGGCAGTGAAGCGAACCTCATCCTGATCGAACCGTGTCATGGAAACCGATCCGCCGGTCCCTATGACCAGCCGCGCCTTCTTGAGTTCGCGCAGGACGTCGCACGGCTTTTCGATATCGATCTCGACCCCGCCGATCATCACCATATTGCTCATGATCGCTTCTCCGGCCGGTTGTCGGTATCATCGGGCTCATCCGATCCGCCCGCACCTGCTCGTCCGCGGGGAGCATATGGGCTCTGCATCCCTTCCGCCTCGTAGCGCCGATGCAGTGCCACACGCTGATCGAACAGCTCGTCCGGATCGACGCCAAGATCGCCAGTCTCGATTTCGATCGACGATGTCCCGTTCTGCAGCCTTTCCGTGCTGGCCTTGGCGCTCTTGCCATCGTCAGCCGTCGGCTTGCTCGGCCCCTGCCATTGCGCCCAATAGAGCGCCTCACGGTTGGCGGCGAAGGCCCGGTATCCCCCCTTGAAAGGGATACGGCCTTCTCCGATTTCCTCGTCCAGCCAGGCTTCAAAGATCATCTGTTCCTGCGGCGCGGCGATCCGTTCCCGTCGGCGCACAACGACCGGCCAGATTGAGGAATTCTCCATCCGAACGCTCGAATAGGTTGACCCCCGGTGGTCCATTGTCAGGCCGCCATACGTAATCCCGATTGCGCGGGCCATGTCCCGGCTCAACGCATTGGAAAACGGCTGGTACTGCCCGCCCGGTGTATTGGCGCCGTGCATTTCGAGTTTTTCACCAGGCGCCAGGTGACTGACCTGCGGATCACCCGAAAACGAAACCGTCCCCTCCCGCGCCGCCTCGAGCTGGGCGCCGATCAACCCGTAAAAATCCTCGGCAACGGCCTTCCCGTCGGCGGAATTGCCTTCGCGCATAGCTTCAATAGCTTCGAAGGCTTCGGCCGTCGGCGCTCCACTGGTCAGGGTGGCCGCAAACAGGGTTTGCAGGATCGCCGTCTGCAGCGTGGCATCGTCGAGCATTTCATGCTGGATATGCTTGCGGAATGCCGCCGCCATTACCGATATCCCGCGCACATCCGTCGCGTCCACGGGATCAAAGATGTGCATGACGATTGGTCGACCCCGCGCGTCACGTGCCGGCCAGCGCCGTTTTGTGACAAACCCGGCCTCACGTTCCTCGAAGAGGTATCCGGTGGGTCGACCGTCTTCGTCGTGATAGACCCCCTGGAACAGGCTCTCGAGCGAAGACGTGTCCTGCACCAGCCGCATCGGCGGCACGAGGCAGACCTTGGTTCCCGTCGTAATCCCAAGCCGGGCACGTTTGGCACGGCTCATATAGGTGATGACGCCAGACACCTCGCCGAACGCCATGTTCCAGCGCAGACCGATATCGATCATTTGCGGCACGGTGAACTTGCCGCGCAGATCGCATTCCCGAGGGTTCCAGGCCCAACGCTTATGGCGTTGCTTGACCAGCTTGATCCAGTCTGCCCGTTCCTTTTCGCCGTACCCCAACCGCGTCATGACGACAGGGTCGGGTTGGTAGTTGAGCGTCAGTTCGCTCCCCACGGTGTCGGCGATCACCTGGTCGGCGGCGCCGCGCAGGCGACCTGAATTCTGGATGATGTCCAGAGCGAGGGCGGCCGACCGGCGCCAGGCCACCCTGATATCATCCCGACTTTCCCGCAGGGCGGACGGGCGGGTCATGAATACGCCTGAACGGGTATCGCGCAGATACCCAGCACTTGCCCGCTGGGGCGCAAGCTTGGCATCCGCCGGCGTCGTGGCAGAAACCGGCAAATTTGCCGGTTTCATCCGGCCGACCCTCGGCACCCTCATGACCGCCGTCTCCATTTCTTGCGCTTTTCGGCGACAGTCTCGTTAGAAGGTGCAGGCGGCGTAATGTCGGCACTTTGGGCGGCGATGGTCTCGGGGAGCGAAGAAAGAAGATCGACCGGCTCGCTCGGCACGATCCGGGCCCGCAACTGGGCCCAGCCATCTCTGGTCAGCTTCGACATGCCCAGCAGCTCCGCCATGGCCATGGCGTAAACGCGGACGTCGAGCCAGTGATTGTCACGGCGAACCTTTTCCCAGCCCTCGCGCAGCTTTCCCTTGACCAGCTTCCGCTCGAAATATTCTGCCGTGACCTGCTTGAAATAAGCCTCATCATGGAACTGGCCAAAATGGCAGAACCCCGGTGGATCGGCCGGCTCGCCTGAATGCACGCCGAGCTTATGCAGGTTCGACATGAGTTCGCCCTTGAGCGCCCAGGTGCCAACCGGCCAAACCTTGGCACTACCGATACGAACCCTCTTTCCGTTTTTCTTGATCGAAACCTTCGAGGGCGTGCCAATGGCAGGCACGCCTCGCCCCTGCATTCCCTTGATCGCATAGGCCGAGGCCCGGGTAGCGCACCAGCTATAAACCTGATTGGCGCGCAGCCCGTCGCCGGAGTCCACGGCCATCGCCTCGATGCGACGGTCGTGGCCGTAGGCGTCTTTGAATGCCTTGTTCAAGAAGGTATCGAGTTTGAGCCATGCCCCGGCGTTGATATTGTCAGTCGGGCCGTCGAGATAGGCGATCGTCACCGACCAGCTCTGGCGATCCTCGGCAAAGGCCACGGCCTCGACCATGATATTGTCGTGGTGGACGTCAGCGCCGGCCACGAAGATCAGACCAGGGGCCGGCACGATTTCTTGTGGGTAGGTTTCACGCCGCTCATAGAGCCGCTTGTGGTCCGGTGCGTCGCCCTTCATGGCGTATGGAAGGCCACCAACAAGGTTGGTGAAGTTTTTGGCCCCTTCCTCGCCGTGTTTCTGCTGTTCCAGCCAGTCCTCTGCAATCGCCTCGTAGCTCATCATCAGCGAGACGAAGGCATCTACGTGAAAACCCGGATGCCGACCTTCACCGTCAGCGGTCGGAATAAAATCACCAGCCCGAACAGCGGGCACCCGCTCCATTTCGCTGATGTGGTGCGAACAGTTCGGGCACTCATAGCTGCTCTTGTGCGGATGGGCGCGATCGAGAACGAACCCATCCACGCTTTGAAAAAACGGCGTTTGACACTCCGGACAATCAATGAACCAGAACCGCTGGTCGCTGCGCCGGAAGCTCCGATCGATCCGGCAATGGCCCGGCTCGTCCCCCATGGGATCGCCGCTATCAAGTTCCGGCGTCGAAAGCTCCAGTATCTTCCAGAGCTTCAGCCGGCGAAACGCCGTGAAGCGCCCGAAAAACAGCACCTCGGGATCATCACCATTTGGGCTGTTGCCCCATTTGGACACCTCGTCTTTGACACCGTAGCGTGCGGTATCGCCCGAGAGGTCCATGACCGAATTGGTATTGGCAAGGCTCAACGAGCCACCCGCAAACCGCTTTTCATACGTCGTCGACCCGCTTCCCGATCGCGAGACGTTGGGCAGGATGATCCGCTTTTTCGATTCACGCTGCCAGGCGTCGATCATCGGCTGTAGCTTCTTGCCGTTGACGTCCTGCAGCGCGTCTATGCCGGGCACCGCGTACAAGATATTGTCGGGCGCCGTCTCGGCCAGGTAGAGCGACCAGGCCAGGGCAAGGATCGACACGCCCGTCTGTTGTGACTTGCGGATCGAAACCAGATTGGCCGGATGATCGACATCGAGGACTTCGGCGATGGGGCCGAGATACGGAGCGTCGTGCTCGCTCCAGAATTCCCCCTTCTTTGGCCCGTCGACCAGAACGATGTTGGCCGGAAGCCACTCCCGAAACGGTGTCGGTGGCACGGGCCGCGTCGCGGCGCTAAGCTGTTCGGCAACCAATCGGGCCGCGCCGGGATGAAAGTTCATTCGTCCGCCCCCGCGATGACCTCGTCGGTTTCGGGCGATGCCTCGGCAATCGCCGCCAGCGCATCGGCGATCCGCGTGTTTATCTCCTGGGCGATCTTGCGCAGTTCCATGCGCGCCCCGCTCGTCCCCTCCTTGGAAACCGCCAGCGCGATATCGTCGGACCTGTTCTGCAACCGGTTGACCTCGCTCTGGATCGTCCGACCGGCCTGCGCCAGCGCATCGGCCAGCTTGTCGGCCCGCACGAGGTTCCCCTGCTCTTCGGCATGCCGCAGCTTCTCGCGCTGCAGGTTGAGCCATGCCTGTTGCCGCAGGGCTTCATCGCGGGAATCCCTTTGACGGAACGGCTCTCCCCCACCCTCGTCTTTGTCTTTCGGTGCCTGCGCCTGGGCCGCGTTCCCAAAGAAGCCCCGATGATGATCGTAGTGCGCCAGGCTCACCTTGATGACCCGGTTCCGCGCGTCCCTCTCGACCGGGATATCGTCGTGATCGCGCAAGAGCTTTGAGAGCGTCTTGCTCACCGCCTGTTTGGACACTCGGTCCCGCGCGGCAATCTCTCCCGGGCTGTACATGACAACCGTGCTGTCAACGCCAGTAGCCATTCTGACAACCCTGACAACCGTTCGCTCGCACCTAAAAAACTGACAGAAACCCGGGCCGCTTCCGCACCGCAGGCTGGGAACGGAAAATACGGTCCCTAAAAGTGTTGCAGGCCGACCGCCACCCCAATCCCGCGTCCATCGAGGACAGATCGGAGCCGATCAGGCGAATGCGCCGCCGGTCAGCCGATTGATCTCATGAGCGAACCGGCGCGGGAGGACATCGCGCACTGTCGTCTCGAATGCCTTGGCCGTTTCGCCCTGCACCATCTCGGCCGGGATGACGACACCGGACTTGAGCTTGGTGACCGGCGTGCGCTCACTTCCATCGCGTTGGAACACATGTCCATGAAAGCGCGGAACCACAACCCGGTTGGGGAAACGCCCGCCCCGCATGAAGCTCGATGCGAACACCGAACGCTTGCCAAATGGCGCGGCGCTCACACCCTTACGCGTCTCGCGTGCCTTGAAATATTTGAGCGAGATATCCCCGCCCTGCGCATGCATCACATAGGCGATACGGTCAAAATTGGCCCGTTGAGGCTTTACCGCCTTGCGCACAATCTTTTGTTGCAGCCCGGTTTGGCGGGCCAAGGCACGCACGACCTGCGTCCGCGCCATATCCCCAGTGCGATTGACCGCACGCCGTGCCGCATTCGAAAATTCGAACTGGCTTCCGACCATGCGCAAAGCGCGCTGGAATTGCAGAAGGTTTTCGAGATTGCGCCAGCTGATCTCGATGGATTGCATAGTGAACCCCTAAACGACAAAACCCGCCGGGCTTTCGCTGGCGGGTCGGAATCAGTCCTAATCTGTTGTCCCGAACATTGTCAAATTCCAAGTGACAGTCAATCCCTCTCGATAACTGTCAGAACCGCCGGATCATTTTTCCATCGATTTCGACATATTCCCGGCTGCCGCGCGCCATATGGCGCCTGGTGTTTTCCAGTGGCCCATCGGGTGTGTGGATAACCGGTTTTTCCTTGAGCCACGGTTCAAACGGGGCTTTTGGTCCGATCGCTTCATGGGTTTGCATCTCGGCGTTGATCGCCAGGGCCAGATCGGCCAGCCCCACCCACCACAATCGATAGGTGGCGCGGAAGAAATCGACCTGTTCCTTGCGCCAGCCAACAAATTCCATGACCGCTTTCTTGGGCGAACGCCGATCGCCGGGCTTTTCGTAAATCCACGCCGGTTTCCCGTTCGCCGATCGCTTTTGCACGAATTCGCCCTCGCCCTCCTCGCACCAGTCAGGCCGCTGGCCGATCCGCCCGTATCGAATGATGAGTTCGGCGACATCGGATGCCATCGCATCGATGGCGCCCCGAACGATCAGGGCGTCATCGTCACTTTGCAGCGATATCGAAGGCGTCGAAAACCCGGACGTATCGACCCGCGTTCCCAGCGTCATCAAATTGCCGCCCGAACTTTGGCCCGAGGACCAGCCCAGCCCCTGATCGAGCAAAGCCCAGGTCACCAGCCGTTCCACATCCATCGTTTCCTTGGCTTTGGCCATATTGTCCTCTGCGAGGTTTAGCGAGGGTTGATTTCAAATCTCGAAGATAAATTAGATAAAGAAAACAAACACCTGTGAGGGTTGCGAGGTTAGCGAGGGTGTTGCCGCTACATAAGCGTCGATTAATTCTTCTCGTGCAGGAAACCACCCCCAACCCCTGCTTGCGCATTATAGCAGTGCCCGACCCTCGCACCCTCGCATTGTTTCCATTAAGTAACTGAAATATAGCTTGTTTTTGGATCGCGACGGTGGCATCCAAACCTCGAAAAAACCTCGCAACCCTCGTGTCGCCCGCCGTCAGGCGGGGCGAGGGTTGCGACTTCCGAGTTCTGTCGTGTCGGAGGGGGTGCGGGGCGCGGCGCTAGGCTTCAACGGCCTTTGGGCGATCGCTCATCTCGACTCGCAAGCCGCTTGCTGCTTGGATGGCGGCCTTGGCGGGGGAATGCGATGGAAATCATAGGTTTTTTGTTCGTAGTTGGGATTCTGATCGGCGTCTGGACCGCGGCGACGCGCGCTGCTGGTCGAAAAGGGTGGACGACGACCGCGAACGGAAACCTCGTGCACTTTTCCGGTCAGCGCCGGCTTACAGTTTTCCCTCGAGACGGAGGTTGGAAGTACTGTCTTGCGCTGACGGCCGATGACGAGGCCCCCTGCTTTTCCGATGTTTACGAAACGCAGGACCACGCCAAATTCGAAGGTTTGGCGTTTCTTTACGGGACGGCCAGCCAGTACCGATCCCTCACAGACCTCCGTAGGCGAGAACGGGCAAAGCGCAGCTATCCGCTGGCCCCGCAGCTTTTTGAAGATGCGCGCGCTGCCATAGACGAGGCAAATCATGCGCTTGAGGCTGGGACCGAGCCTCGTGCTGCGACCGCACTCGCTGAACGCCTGTTTGGGCTCGGCAACCGATTGCAATCGATGAGCGGAGATCTTGCCGAACTCGGCGACCACGCCGATGCGGAGGAGTCCGCCAATCTTCTGGCTGACACTCGTGAGCTTTGGCTCGAACTCAAATCCGCAGCTGATGAGCCGAAATAGAGCTGTCACCTGTCACGCTCCCTTCCGGGATCGCCTGAACGGTCGGCCGGCCTGTCTTGGGGATCGAATTTCGAGGGCACATCACCAAGGCGGACATCGAGATAGGTGTAGACGCGCCCTTTGTCTTTTCGATAGCCCAGTTCTCCCAGTCGATCCCCGAATGAGCGCAGCTTGGCGTGCGTAAGGCCGTTGAGTTCGCACCATTTGACGTAGGTCTCATGGAGCGGTCCGGCCTGAATCGACCCGCCGGGATGGGGAATGATGAAGTTCTCCGCAAACACCGAAACGTTGTCCCGCTCCATGCGGTAGTCCTCGGTAAACGCTGTCACCTGGGGCGGGATAAAGGGCGAAAGGCCCTGCTCCAAATACATACGGATGCCTTCAATCAACCAGTTGAGGATGCCCGACCGCTCCGCATCGAGCCGCCGGCGCAACTCGCTTGGCGAGATCCTTTCCTCCTCGGGGATTGTGACACCCCAAAGCACTAGAAGAACACGCCGCCATATACCGTAATCTGTGCCCACATTGGGCTTTGTGTTTCCGGTCAGCGAGGCCGTGAACATCGGCTCGAACTCAAAAATGTTCTGCATCAGGAACCGCGCTGTCATCTTCGTGCCGCCGGAAACGGCCTTTATGAGGTCATCCTTGAGCGGTGCGTTTTTGGGCAGCTCCTCGACCGTTACGAACCGTGTGTTGAACAGCCGTGCAATGTCAGGGCTCGCCTGTTGACCCTGCCTTTGCCCCTCCCCGGTGATGGTTTCGGGAGAAACGACCGTGCGGTAAGTACCGGCGATCCGTCCGAACAGTTCGATGAACGCTGACTTGCCATTGGCTCCGGTGCCATAGTGGAAGGCCAGGCGTTGCTCGTCATTGCCGCCGATGAGGATCGAAAAGGCCTGAAACACCTGCAGGAAAAGCCGCATGGCCTTTTCTGGTTGGACCTTTTCGAGAAACTGCTCGCGAAAAAACGGGCAATCGGCCGCCGGGTCATAGGCCACGTCGGCCAGCTTTGTAATCATGTCGTCGCGATTGTGGGGCCGGAAAATCACATTGGCGATGAAGCGAGGATCGTCGGGATCGGACTCGGAATCTTCCTCGCGCATAAATTCAAGCGTGCCGTTCAAGACGTTGAACTGCATACGATTGGCATCGAGCAGGTCTTGATCAATCGCCTTGAGCGACGCCGCCTGATCGAGCATGGCCTTGGTCTTTCCGGCATTGCCAGAGGAAACGGCGAACATCTTCCGCTTCGACCTGCTGTTATAGAGCCCAGACAAGATCTTATCCGCCCGCCCGATCGCCGCCTTCATTTCCGGAGTTCGTTCGTCATCGGGCAATTCGCGATAAGATTTTGCTGCGTCAACGATACCCTGTTTGCGGCTGTCGAGCCGAATGTAGAACGGCTCGAGCTTGATCTTGTCGACCACCTCCTGGGCGAGAAAACGGGCGCGCAAATCGGCCTCGTCACGTTCCCAATGAGTCCCGCGCCAGGTCAGCCAGCCCATGCCCGAAATGTAAACAAGGTTTTCGCCAAACCATTCGATTAGGCGCCGGGCATTGTCGCGGTCGTTCTGGTCATATTCGGCGCAGCGTCGAACTTTGGACCAGTCAACATCGTAATCGGCAGGGATGCCGCCCTCGTCCCAATCTGCGGCGGGCGCGACGCGGTTTTCGTCAGCCCGCTGGTCATTGGCCGCGTTGCCATAGAGGCCGAACCCCTCATCTTGCACCGGTTCGGCCCGTTCGAGCTGGCCCTTGATGATATTCTTGTCCCTCAAATCCCTGCCCCGTTCGAGCCGCCGTCCGATCCCCGGCCGGAGCCGATTTCGGCAGCCATGGCCATTGCCGCGTCGTTGAAATCCTGACCTTGCCCCGGTGCGGGGACGATGAAGCCCTTGAGCCCGGGGCGCAGGCGCCTGGCGCGCCGCAGTCCCCGCGTGAGCTTTTCTTTCAGTTTCGAAGCCGGGCCATCGCCATCGTCGAGATAGAACAGCTCCTCGCACCACTCGGGCGGCACGAACGCCTCGTCGTCGGCCATGTCTGGTTCGTCATGGACAATTTTGCGGCTTTCCAAGCGCAGGGCCCGGCCGCCCATGTTCCCCGAATTGACGATCGCCCAATAGGCGGTGTCGGGCTCAAAGCCGTAGAGCATGACCGACAGCGTGGTTTCGATGCCCTCGCCCCCGACCAGACGGCGCGGGTTGGGCGGGGTATAAAGCCGGATGGCGCCCCGCTTTTGCGTGCCCAGAACCTTCTTGGTATCGCGTTTCTTACCGCCCGGCCCGTCAGGCAGGATCAAGCGCCCCTTTGGCTGGGACAGATCGATCCATGTCCGGTGGGCCCCGCAGAATGCCCCGTCCGGATCCTGTATTCCCGCGACCAGTGCAGGGGCCTTGGCGATCACCTCATAGGTGCCATCGGAGCGCTGTTCAGCCCAGTTGAGCATCGGCGCATACCGCAGGCAGGCCAGGGCATCGGGAAAGCGCGCGAGGAAGGGCCGGACATCGAGGCCGCGCACCATGAAATACGCGAAAATCTCATAGTCGGGCTGCCAAATGACCTTTTGCGTGCTGTCCCAGACCTTGCGCCCCGCCCTGATCGCCTGCCGGCGCTTCTGCTCGGCGATATCTACCTGTTTTTTCTTTTGCTGCTCTGCCTCTCTGGCGAGCTGCGCCGCGCGTGCGGGATCGACGGGTTCCTCGGCCGTCCGCCCGGTGATGATCTCACAGGCGGGGACAAACTCGACACCGCGGACTTCCATGACCAGGCTGATGACGCCCTCGCCCTTGATGCCGCAGCGGCGGCAGTTGAAGACGTTCTTTTGCGTGTTGATCGAAAACCGGTCCGAGCCGCGCTCCCCCTTCTTTGGGTCGTGGCCGCATTTCGGGCATGGCCCGACGCGCTCAATGCCGGGCGAGAGATACCAGCGATTGCGGATCGCCCAGCTTTCGCAGGTTGTGCGCAGCGCTTCGTTCTTGAGGGCTTCAAGATGCGGCGGGAGGGTCAATTTGCGAACTCCAGCAGCACGTCACAATGGCAAGCGATCTCGGGATCGCACCAGCAGGCGAGATTCCTGCCACGCAGGTAGATCGGCGCGACATCGACAACAGAATGAGCGCCAAAAGAATAGGCGTCGCCACCGCGATCCGGCCTCTGCATTCGAGTGTAGGGAACTGTGACAAATCCCTTTTCGGCCATTCGGCGATAATGGACCACACAAGCGGCGTGCTGCTCTCCGCGATCGGTCAGACGTGCCCATGGGGTGCCAAAAGCATCGACGCGATAGGGATTTCCCCACTTGGATGGTCGCGCACAGTTAACGGCGAGCAGCCCGTTTATGGCAAGGGAATGGGCTTGAAGATCAAAGCCCTTGTCGCGGGAAAGGCGCAGGCGCACGGGGACAGTCGCCTCACGCATGGCGGATCTCCCCATTGCCGTACACGTGACCCTCGGGTAACCCGGAGCGGTCGCAGGCGGTCATCATAACGCCGGCATTGACGAGATGCTCCGTCTGTCGGAGTTTTGCGTGATTGATGGCGCGGGGGATGGGATGACATTGAGACGTTCGGAGGACGAAGGGAAAACGGGCCAGATTGCCGTATTGCTGCTGGGGCTGATTTTGCTGATCACTCTGCTCGGCATGCAGTTTGTTATGCAGCGCAATGACGCCAGTTTTTTCGCCGTGGACACCGAGGGCTACGCCGTTCTGAAGGACGGACTGACACTTGCGGTTGCCGTCATTGGCGGATGGCTGCTTTATCAGCGAACGTGGAATGCTGATCGAACTCGCCGATTGGCTGAAGAAAGTCGACTCACGGAAAGCTTTTACAAGGGTTCCGAAATGCTGGGATCCGACAAGGGGCATGTGCAGTCTGCCGGACTGACAGTGCTGGCATCTTGCGCCATTACGAAGCCCGACCGCTTCTATCAGCCCTTCCTTGTAGTCCTTCGCTCCTACCTCTTTGATAACTACAAGTCGATTTGGAGTGAATGGTCCGAGGCGGTGGATGTGGGCGAGCCGTTTACGCTCCGAACAGGGAATGTATCGGCAACCCACGTCGAAGCGATGAACTATGTTGGACTCATCCGAGGGGAAGTCAGGCGCCCATGGCCGCCGACTCTCCACCCGGCATACCCCGGTCTGTATGGAATCCAAGGCGTCATCTTGCAGAAAATGACCATGGAAGGCTGCGACTTCTCCCATATCTTTCTCACGGGCGTCCTGAGAAACGTCACATTTGTAAGGTGTGATTTCCGAGGCACGATCTTTCAAATCGCCCTGAACGGTCACCTCAGCTTTATTGGTTGCAATTTGGACGGCTGCAGCGTCAAGTTTCAAACGTTCGCGCACTCTTCGATAACCGACGACTCCATGGTCATCCGGGTTGAAGACAGCGACGTCAGCAACTTCATGGTCAACGGTACCCCCTTCGCCGCACAAATGGAGCCGCCTGGATAATCCGGAACCGCTCAGATTGGGGTCTGCGGCGCCGCCGCCACCGGCAAAACTATCGATGAAGAGCTTCACGCTGCCCCTCCCCGTTCTGCATTGAGTTTGTTCATGTTCTGCCGTGCCGCTTGGCGCTGGCGTTCGGGATCGGACAGGCCAAGCCGTTTGGCGCGCATTTTTACCGCGCTGCGGCCGAGCCCGGTCAGCGCCATCAATTCGGTGATCGAGGCGTCGCGTGCGTAGCCTTCGGTAATGACGACGTTGATATCGGTGGGGCCGGAGGCGGGTTTGAGAGCATCCGCCTCCGGCGAGGCGCTTTCATCGGCGGGGCGCGCTTCTATCCCCGAGGAGGAGCCGTCATGCGCGGCTTCCGATTCTGTTTCCTGTTCAGGAGCTTCCAGCCCCCATGCATCCCAGCCTGGCCGTGTGGCGCGGGCATTGAGTTCGATTTTCGGCAGATTCGGGAAATAGGCTTCGATCAGCTCGGCAAAGCGGCCCGGCTTTTCCGAATGGCGCAGGGCCGGGTGATCGATGACCGAGGGGAACTGCTCGCCCATGGCCGGCGCAACCGCCTTGCCGCGCGTGCCGACCAGCAACAGCTCGTGGCCGTTGCGGAACCAGTAACCGGTGCCCAGCATCAGACCGTCGTCATCCGCCTTGCGCCAGATTGTGTGGGATTTGTACGTAAAGCCCCAGGCCGCCATGACCTCGAGCGCCTGGGGCAGCATGGGCGCCGTTGCCCAGAGGAACAGCACGCAATCATCGGCGGCGATCGCCGCGACGTCGCGCGCCTTGATATCGGCCAGCTCCGAGGTCGGATAGTGATTGTCAGCCGCCCGGTCCATGCCGGTTTCCCGGCTGTAGGGTTCGAATTTCCATTCCGGGTCGGCATAGATCACGCCATAGCGCTTTTCGGGCAGCGCCCTCTGACGCCCGGCCAACTCGGCCTCGCGAACCTCGCGGCGCTGCTTTTTCTCGGCAGACTTTTGAGCCTTGTTTTCCTTGATGATGGCATAGAGCGCGGCAGGATCAGCAGAACGGATCAGCTCTTTCTGCTGATCCTTGGGCAGCCCGGCCAGCCCTTCGGCTTTCGAGACCGCAATCTCGCCGCGCTCGACCGCTGCCACAAGATCATCATCGCCCTGCTCGATCACCTTGCGGGCCGAACGCACCGAACGCTCGGAAACGTGCATGGTATCGGCCGCTTCGGCCTGGGTGAGGCCGGGCGTGGGGGGTTGCTGTTCGACGTCTTGTTCCACGTGGGAAGAATCCGGCAAATCTGCCGGTTTTTTCCAGAGCGACGGCCGCCCCGGTTCCAGCGTGGCCAGTTTGGCCGCCACCATGGCGCGCTGGCTTTCCGAAAGGTGACGCCGGTGCAGATTCTTCGACAGCACCCAGACCAGAGGATCCCGGGGCGCCGCGTGGGTGAAGGCGAGATGGTCGAAATCGATCGTGTCGCGGAACTGGTCGAACCGATCCAGCGATACCAGCGCCCGATATCGGTTGCGCCCGTCGAGGATCTTGCCCTCGCGCAGCACGATCTTTTCCTGCAAGCCGTGTTCGTTGATGTCGGCGACGAGCCGGGAAAAATCCTCGCCCTCGATGAGCGGAAACAGATTGGCGATGGGGTGATATTCGAGCATCAGAATTCCCCCAGCATGCGCGTGACGCGGTTGGTCAGGTTCGAATGGCCGTCGATGCGCATGCCCTCGGTTTCGAAGGCCTCGATGGCGCGCTTGACGCGCTGCACCTGGTCGGCGGGCAGTGTCAGAACGCCACTCATCCCCAAATCGATTTCCAGCTCGTGCTGGCCGGACGGTTCGTATTTGCCACGGGCCAGCATCGGGTTCGAATTGGCGCGGAGAGGAAGGACACGGCTCATGGCAAATCCTCGCCTTCGGCCATCTGCGCCACCTCGCGGCGCATCTTGACCAGCTTGGTAATCAGCTCTGAAAACTGCGGATCGAGCTTGCGGGCCTCTTCGGCGTCGATCTGACCGTCGGCGCGAGCCTCGCCCAACTCGGTCAGCATTTGCCCGAAACTCTGGACGGTGCGCGCCGTGATGACGTCGATCCGCGCCGATGATCCGGTGACGGCAGGAAGCGGGATCAGGACGTGATCGGCCATCTCGGCCAGTTTGCGGGTGACGACCTGCTGGCCACATTCGGCTTCAAGGTCCGCCACCACGTCCATGGGGGCGAACACGTCGACGAAATCGGTGTGGGTGGAGCCGTAGCGATCGATCTGCTGATGGGAAACGCGGGTGATCCGCTCGGCAGCCCGCGTGCCGCCCACAAGCTGCACGAGGGCGCGGAACGCCGCTTTGAGCGCGTCGTAATCGCGTTTGGGGAGATGGCGGGCCGGGCTCATGGTGCCACCGGCCCAGTGCCGTCACCATGACAGCCGCGGCGTTGCCATGTTTGCTGTCCGGCGGGCAGAGGGAAACGGTTCCCCCCTGCCCTCGGGGCAAGAGCAATTGCCTCCGGAAACGGACCGGCCTGTTGAGATTGGGGGCTCAATGATGCAGACCGGCCCGACCCCGCAACGGGGAGGTCCGCCGCAACCGGGGTGTTCACGGAGTCGTGAATAATTGAGGCGATTGTGGGGCTATGGAACGACGACGTCATTGCGCACACCGCCCGATAGCCGTTCTGATAGCGGCTTTCAGTCTGGAGAAAACCGAATGCCAATACCCAGCGCCGAAACTGATCTGGTGATCGAAAAGATGCAGCGGGCCGCAATTGAGCAGGCCTTCATAGAGCTTGCCGTACAATTTGCCGCCACCGACAGACGACGGTTCAAAGTCGTAATGGCATCCATCGAGACCAGCGCGAGAAACTTCATCCCTGATCCAAAGGTCTTTTCGCGCGAGGTGGAGGCTGCCTCGGTCGATTTCGACCTGGCGCACCAGAGCGGCGTAGATCGGACCGTTGACCGACTTCGCCATCTCGCCCAGTCGATTTTCAAGCGCTTGCGATGAAAACTCCCGATACATCGGCAGGTCGTCTAGGCCAAACTCGCGCCACCGCGCCTCTCTTGCCTTGCGCCGGGCAATCCCCCGCAGTGTCAGGCATCGAACCCTGGCTATTTTGGTTCGGTCGAGATCCCGGCGTGAATGGCCATGAACAAAAGCGCAAAAGGCATCTGCGAAGCGGCGTGACATCGGGCGGGTCATTGGGCGGCCTCAGACGGGATGCCCTTGGTGTCGGTTGCCTGCATCCGCAGCTCATCCAGCATCCGACGGATTGGTCCGCGCGTCGGAGGGCCATTCTTTTCCCAGAGACTTACCGCGCTCTGAGAAACGTAGAATCGAGCGGCAAAAGCTTCTTGGCTTTCACCTAGATTCATTCGCAATTGCAGTACGTCGAGAGGCTGGGTCATGACGTGCAATATGAGAAAGTCATATCATGCTGTCAATGAGTTTCTCATATTCGATTATGGCAAACTCACAGCCATGATGGATCTACACGAACGACTTCAAGCCGCTCGCCGGCACGCAGGCTTTGCAACCGCCAAGGACGCAGCGGAGGCCCTCGGCATTTCGTACCCGACCTATGCCGGGCACGAAAACGGGCAGTCCGGTTTCCGCGCGCCTACCGGCGAAATATATGCTCGCCGTTTCAAGGTTTCGTATGAATGGCTTATGAGCGGCAGGGGTACAATGCTGGGCTCCAGTCCGAGAACCGCGACAATCGTCGGCCGTGCCGGCGCATCAACCGACGGTCGAATTATGTATGCAGAAAGCGACGGCGGCCTCGGTGCGGTTCTGTTGCCAGAGGGAGCTGACACCGAATCCGTGGCCGTGGAAATCGAAGGCTATTCAATGGGCTTTCTTGCTGATGGCGCGCTGATATTCTACAGCGAAACGCACTCTGCACCGACCGACGATATGCTCGGCATGATAGTTATCGTCGGGTTGGAAGACGGTTCGGTTCTCCTCAAGCGCCTGTTGCGAGGGTCAGATCGTGGGCTGTACGACTTGGAGAGTATCAATGGCCCCATCCTTCGCGATCAGAAGGTTCAGTGGGCGGCTCACATCGATAGTATCGTCCCTCCCTGGCGCGCCAAACGCCTCCGTACCGAGATTACGGAAGTTCAGCTTTGAGCGTGAAAATATGGCTAACTCGTAATTTCGATTGACATCATTTTATGAGTTTCTCATACTTCCTCCAGTTTCACCACTGGAGGCGACATGTTGCACACACCACTGGCCGGACAGGTCCGGACCAATCCCAAACCCCAAAAGACCATAGCCGAGCGGATGGCCGACGATCTTGTCGACCTGGCCGCCGAAGGCGACGCGACGGGCGACCGTCTGCGCCAGCGTGGCTGGACGCCCTTCGAGGTAGAAACCCACGGGCCCAGCGCGCAGGAAATTGCCGGCACGCAGATCGTGCGCCGCCGGGACCGCTATTCCTATGACCGCCCCGAGCGGATCAAGGAAGCCGCCCGTCTGATCGGGAACCTCGTTCCATCCACACAGGAAATCTGCGCCGCGCTGCAATCGCGCAGTTTCACCAAGCCCGAACTCGACGACATCCTGCCCGACGCCATCGCCTCGGCCGCCGATGCCTTTGCGCATGCGGGAGGTGCCCAATGAGCCGCATTCTCACCATTCACCTGCCCGACGACACCGAGGCGCGCATGGAAGCCATCGCCGCCGAGCTGGGCCGCAACATCGCCGAATTGGCTGAATGTGCTGTCGCGGAAAGTGCCCTCGACTATTTCCGGGGCCGACCGGCCGATCAGGATCCTGCCGCACAGCGCAAAAGGGTGGCGGCATGATCGCACTCATTCAGACCGCAGCGCTCGCCATGGCCATCACCGGCTTTGTGTGGGCCTGCGCGACAGAGGGCTTCCGGCCATGACCGCGCTCAATCTTTCCGGTCGCCGGCCGGCGAAGCGTGCCTCCATAGAAACCGACACGGCGCGCCCACAATTCATGCTGACAGCCGATGGCGAACAATGGCTGCACGAGGCTGGGCAGACCCTGACCTACAATCGCGCCTTTGCCTGGCGGGGCAATCGCGACCAGATGCGCACGATCATCGAGGGCGTGCCCGAAGGCCTGCGCAAGCGGCTTCGCGTTCGCCTCCAGTCGGCGCCCCGCGCCGCGCGGAGGGCTTGAACCATGGATCAACCCCTTACCACCTTCCGCGTCCACCTCTCGGCCCAGCGCGGCACCGCCATGATGCCCGTATCCGTCGACGTGACGGCCAAGTCGCCAAAGGACGCCCAGGCGCGCGCCAAGGCACAGCCGGGCAATGAGGATGCCATCGTTCTCAAAACTAAGCGGGTGCGGCAATGAGCTGTATCGTCAACATAGCTGGCGGTTCGGTTTTCGATCCGCAGGCACCGACTGCCGAGATGATCGACCCGCGCGGGCTCTTGCACCATCTGGCCATGCTCTCGCGCTGGGGCGGCAATGTTCAGTACCCTTACTCGGTGCTGCAGCATTCCCTGCTTGTTGCAGCCAACCTGGATGAACCAGGCGACAAAATCTACGGCCTCTTGCATGATTTGCCCGAAGCTCTGCTCGGTTCGGACATCGTCTCACCGACAAAACTGTTGCTGATGCGCCTCGGGGCCGACATTCCGGCCATCGAGCGACAATACATGCTATTGATCTACAAGTGCCTCGACCTGCCGACGCCGAGCCATGAAACGAGCAAACGCGTCCACGAGGCCGACATGCGCGCCCGGGCGACGGAGGTGCGCGACGTTGTGGACAATCCCAAGGGCATCGTCTGCCCGGCACCGCCCTACACGCAGTCCATACGGTTCATGCCGTGGGACAAGGTGTTGCAGCGAGGTATTGAGGCGCTCGACAGCTATCTCTATTTCGCAAGGGTCGCGTGATGCCCGGAAGACAAATCTCCCCCTGGCTTCCCGAGCAGGACCGCTTACACCTTGCAGTGCTCGGCAAGCTGGCCGAGGAGTGCAACGAGCTGGCGATCCGAGCCACGCGCTGCGTCATACAGGGGATCGATGAAGCCGATCCCGAGAGCCGGCGCAGCAACCGGATCGAGATGCAACGCGAGATCGCGGATGTGTTGGCCTGCATCGCCACGGCCGAAGAACACTTTCGGCTCGACAGCATGCCCGAACGGTTCCTCGACAAGCGCGTTGGATATCGCGAATGGCATCAATTGATCGCCGATCAGGAGAAAGCCAATGGCTGACCCATATCCGCATCTTTCGGTTCATCGCGAAATCGAGGCCATCAAGGAAGCCGTGGCGCTCAAGTCGATAAACGCCTGCGCGAACTGGCTGCGCGATCGCGGCCATCCAGAACTGGCCGAGCAGATGCTCGCAGAAATGATCGAGAAAGATCAATGACAAGGCCTGCCGTCTTCACCCAGGGCGACATCTCAAAGCTGCTAAAAGGGGCGCGATCGGCTGGCTATTCCGTCTCACGCGTCGAAATTGACCCCACTGGCAAGATCGTTGCACAGTTGGGCGACGGCGGCGCCCCCTCCCTGGAGAATGGCGACGATGAGTGGGGAAGCGCGATCAGTGCCAAAAAAGAACGGACTGCCCAAAAACGTAACTGAATTTCAGGACAGGCATGGTCGTTGGCGCCTGCGGTTCCGGATCAAGGGAAAGCCCACATATTACTTCAAGTCCCGTGCGCATACACCTGAATTCTATCAGGAATTGGAAGCATGCCGGTCGGGTTCTGCTATGGCGCCCCAGATTGCTTCGCGCACCGCCCAGCGGGTCAAACCCGGTTCGATGTCTGCGCTGATTGCTCACTATTACAACAGCCCCGAGTTTCGCGGGCTCAAGGATTCCACCAAGGTCACCTACCGCGGCATCCTGGAGCGATTTCGCGAGGACTACGGCCATCTTTCGGTCGCGGGATTACAGCGGACGCATGTTCGCGCCATCATTGGCGAGATGGAGGATCGGCCGGCCGCCGCCAATAATCTCCTGCGCCGCCTCAAAATGCTGATGCTGATCGCCATGGACGATGGCTGGCGGACCGATGATCCGACTTATCGAGTCAAGGGCTTCAAGATCGACAGCGACGGCTTCCACACCTGGAGCGACGAGGAGATCGCCCGGTATCGCAAGCGACACCCGGCAGGCACCAAAGCCGATCTTGCCCTTACACTGTTGCTTTACACCGGCCAGCGCCGTTCCGACGTTGTAAAAATGGGCTGGCAACACATCGACGGTGACAGGATTCGCGTACGCCAGACCAAGACCGGCACCTTTATCTCGATTCCCATGCACTCTGAACTCAAGGCAGCTATTGCTGGCCTGCCGAAAGAGAACATGACGTTTCTCATAACCGAATATGGCAAGCCACATTCGGTGAAGGGATTCGGCGCGTGGGTGAAAAAGCGCGCCACCGAAGCCGGCTTGGAGGATTGTTCTGCCCATGGCCTGCGCAAGGCCGCCGCGAGGCGACTTGCCGAAGCTGGATGTTCCAACCAGGAAATCAAAGCAATCACCGGTCACAAGACCGATAAGGAGGTGGGCCGATATACCGCCGCCGCCGACCAGCTTCGCCTTTCAGACCGCGCCATGCAGGCCCTCGAAGGGTCAGACCGTGAACGTAAAAATGGCTAACCTCGAAAAAGGTTAGCCAAAAACACCCTCTAACGCCTTGATTTTATTCACCTCGATGCAGGAGGTGGCGGGTGGGGGGAGATTCGAACTCCCGAGACGCTCTCACGCCCGCCGGTTTTCAAGACCGGTGCAATCAACCACTCTGCCACCCACCCGTGAGCCGCAAGCCCTCAACGGGCTGGCTGATTGGATTGCGTTTAGCGGTTCGGCGCGGGGCTGTCCAGAGGATCAGGAGACCGTTATCGGCGGTTTGCGCCGCGGACGGGCAATCATGTCCTTGGAGGCCAGCACGGCGCCACCGGTGATGAGTACGCAGGCGATGGCGATCGGCAAGGTCAGGGCACCAATGCCGAAAACGATCAGCAGCAAGGTCGAAAGAAGTGGCGCGGCGTAGCTGGCGGCGCCAAGCACCTGGATGTTGCCGTGCTTGACGCCGTAATCCCAAACAAAAAACGCACCCCCGACCGGCATCAAACCCATGCCGAGCACGGCCAGCCACTGGACCGTGTCGGCCGGCATCACTGTTTCTTCGAGTATCAGGTGGCACGCGAGCGAGAGTACGGCGGCTGCGGCGCAGTACCATGTGACCATGCGGGTGGGCACTTGAGCGAAACGGCGAGACATGAGCGAATAGCTGGCCCATGTGATGGCGGCCAGGATACCGATGCCATAGCCGAAAAGATATTCGGCGTCGAAAGCGAAGCGCCCGCCATCAGAGACGATGAGGACGGTTCCGGCCAACCCCAGCAGGGCTCCGGCCACATGATGCCAGCGCAGGCCTTCCCCGGGCATCAGCGACGACCCAAGAACGATCAGCAGCGGCCAAAGATAGTTGATCAGATTGGCCTCGATGACCGGCGCGTTCCGGACGGCGGTGAAATAGAAAAAATGGTAGCCGAACAGGCCCGCCACGCCGACGATCCACGCCATGAGCGGGACCTTTGCGGCGGGCGCGCGGGGCTTGCCGCGACGGCTGGTTGCCAAAAGCCCGACAAGTGTCGCAACGGCAAAGGAAAAGGCACACAGAAGGAACGGCGGCACCGCACCCGACAAGCTGGAGAACAACGCCAGCAGCGACCACATGAGGATCGCCGAAAATCCGATCAACGTTGGACGAACCACTATTGTTTCCTTTGCCCGCGTAGGGTGGAGGCCGTATCACGGCCTCCGCGACTGCACCAGACTAGGGCAGAAGGATCGTCGAACCGACGGTCTGGCGGCCTTCGAGGGCACGATGCGCGTCGGCGGCTTCCGAGAGAGCAAAGCGCTGGCCAATATGGGGTTTTACCGCGCCCGATTCGATGGCGGCGAACAGGGCCTTTGCGCCGGCGAGCAGAGCGGGACGCTCGGCGAAATAGTGAGCGCCGGTGGGACGGGTGACAAACAGCGAGCCCTTACGGGCCAGAATACCCAGATCAGGGATGGAAACCGGGCCGGTTGCGTTGCCATAGCTGACCATGAGGCCCATGGGACGCAGGCAATCGAGCGACTTTTCGAAAGTGTCCTGCCCTACCCCGTCGTAAACGACGTCGACACCCTTGCCGTTGGTCAACTCTCGGACCCGCACGGCGAAATCTTCTTCGGTGTAATTGATGACCTCATCGCAGCCATTGGCCTTGGCGAGAGCGCATTTTTCACCGTTGCCCGCTGTGCCGATGACGCGGGCGCCGATCGATTTGGCCCACTGGGCGGCGATCAGGCCCATGCCGCCCGCGGCGGCCTGGAAAAGAATGGTTTCGCCCGAGCGCACAGGCCAGGTGAGAAACAGCAGGTAGTATGCTGTCAGGCCCTTGAGCATGATGGCGGCGGCGGTTTCGTAATCAATAGAATCGGGCAGCAGCACCGCTTTTGCAGCTGGCATGATCCGCTCCTCGGTATAGGCGCCGATGGTGCCCTGGTAGGCAATGCGGTCGCCCGGCTTAAAGCCGGTGACGCCTGCACCCACCGAGATCACCTCGCCTGCGCCCTCTGAACCGGGAACGAAGGGAAGCGGGTTGGGATAGAGGCCGGTGCGGTGATAGGTGTCGATAAAGTTGACCCCGATGGCGTGATGACGAACGCGGATTTCGCCGGACCCGGGCTCGCCGATCTCGACATCACGGAGATCGAGGGCCTCGGGGCCACCAAACTGGTCAACGACAATGGCTTTCATATTCCTGCCTATTCTCTTCTTC
>CENV01001818.1_pt1 | contig 71124 bp, 70 predicted proteins | sample 530231 | NCBI WGS metagenome assembly CENV01 (sample SAMEA2619815, study PRJEB7988) | marine metagenome | biome: marine biome (ENVO:00000447); feature: surface water layer (ENVO:00002042); material: "saline water (ENVO:00002010), including plankton (ENVO:xxxxxxxx)" | depth 5 m
GGCTGGATCAGGCGCCGCCGCAGGCCATCCCTGCCAGCAGGCTGACGACGAAGCCGTCATCGCCCTGGCCGACCATGTAGCAATCGTAGATGCCGAGCGTGAAACCAATCGCGCGGCCGAAGAACACGATGGTGATCCAGAACAGCAGCGAGGTGATACCCGCCACCTTGGCACCCGTCGGCACGACCGGCGAGGTATCCCATTCGGCAACCGTCTTCCACGTCACCGAGTGGAAATAGGCCATGTTCAGACCGGCAATCGCCAGCAGCGCCATCTTGCCCATGAAGAACGGGTTGATCATGTAGCTCGAGGTCTTCGAGATATAGAGCAAGGTGCCCGTGATCGCGGCAAGGATGAAGCCGCCCCATGTCCACTTGAGCGTATCGCGGCTCATCGAGGTGATCGGGTAGTTCTTCGAGGCAACGCCCAGCAGGCGCAGGTCCATCACGAAGATCGTGCCGAGCACGGTGACGAGTGCGATCACGTGGATCGTCTCGATGGTCGGGAATGCCCAGGTGCTTTCGGCGATGAAGATGCCGAGCGGGGAATACTGGATCGATTCCCAGATCGTCGTCGGTTCAGGATAATACATTATTCGAAACTCCCCCTTACACCGGCACGTAGGCGATCCAGCGACCGCAAACGATGATCAGACACCACAGCGCCATGATGAGCCAGCCGGTGGCCTTGGCACCGCCCGTGCCGACATAGCCAACGCCTGCCGCCTGCGCAGTCGCACGGATCGACTTGATCCACGAAAGCGAGACCAGCACCATCGCGATCAGCGCGATCATCTTGATCCAGAACACGGCGTTGATCATGTTGCGCACCGGCTCGGCCATGATCATCGACAGGCCCGAAAGCACGATCACGACAAGGCCCCAGCGCACCCAGGGCACGAAGCGCGCTGCAGTCTGCTCGAAGGTGAGGCCAGCGCCGGCCATGCCGTTCACCCGCAGCACCACCATCAGAACCGACCCGAAGGCGGCACCGATGGAAAGGATATGAATCGCCTGAGCGATTGGCACGTTCCAGAAGTTCTCGACCATGAACAGGCTGAATGCGGTTTCCTGCATCCAGAACGCCCAGTCGAGCAGGACAGTGCCTCTCATCCAGTCCGTTATATTGAAAAGTAAATCGCCCATTGGCCCTGTACCCCTCGTTGTTTTGGCTCGTTGTTTAGGTTTGTTGCCGCGACCAGATTGATCCTGTCCGAAGCATCCTCACCTTGATATCGCGCAAACCCGCTAGCGAGCATCTATCGTTCCGCCAAGCCTATTTGGCAGATTTCATTACTAATTGCAATTTTTCGCAACCTATGCTTTTACGCGGTAACAGGCGAAATAAAGGACATATTTTCCGTGTCTTGCGCCTCTAGAAAAGCATGCACCGCCCACACACGCCACGCCTCGGTTTTTCGTAGCGAGAAGGCATTGTCAAACTTGGGCCTGCAGTTTAGGACAGAATCAACAAGTCGCCTGGACAGGCAGAGCGACATCAGGCGAGAGGGTGATTCGGCAGCAATGGCAATGCGAGCGATGCTTAAGGCGGGAACCGCGGCTGTGCTGGCCTGCACTGCGGCCAGTGGCCTCGTTGCCCAAGCCGTACCTGCCGATGGCGACTGGCCCAGCATTCAGCGCGATGCCGCCGCCACCCGCTATTCTCCGCTGGCCGATATTAACCGCAGCAACGTGGCCGAACTGGCATCCGCCTGGTCCTATCCCCTGCGCGCCTTCAACACCGCCGTGCCGATTGTGGTCGAAGGCGTCATGTACTTCCCGGCGCAGAGCCGGGTGGTCGCGCTCGATGCCGCCACCGGCGAGGAAATCTGGGTCCACGAAGGCGATCTGCCTGCCAGCGAGGGCCCCTATGCCGGCCCCGGCACCTTCTCCGGGCGCGGCGTCAGCTATTGGCCGGGCGATGCCAGCCATGCCCCGCGCATCCTGGTAACGTCGGGCGACCGCATCCACGCGCTCGACGCTGCCACCGGCGCCCCCGTCACCGACTTTGGCGAGAACGGCTCGATCGCGATGGGCGGCCCGGGCTATGGCGGCACGCCGACGATTGCGGGCAACACCATGATTATCGGCGCGGCCTCGCTTGAGAACCCGCAAGGCCCGGCAGGCAATCCGCGCGGCTACGACATCGTGACCGGCGAGCGATTGTGGGAGTTCGACACCACGCCTGACGAAGGTCAGCCCTATAACGATACCTGGGGCGATGGCTGGAAGGATCGCGGCGGTACCAACATGTGGGGCTTCCAGGCGACCTACGACGCCAGCACCGGCACCGCCTATCTCCCCATCGCCGGCCCTGCGCACAACTATTACGGCGGCGACCGGCCCGGAACGAACGTCTACGGCAACTCGGTGGTCGCAGTCGATGCGCGCACCGGCGAATACAAGTGGCATTTCCAGACCGTGCACCACGATCTGTGGGACGTCGACATGAGCAATGCCGGCCCGCTGATCCCGGTCAGGACCGAGAGCGGCGGCCACATGGCCTTGGCCAACGTCGGCAAGTCGAGCTACTTCTTCCTCCTCGATGCGGAGACCGGCGAGCCGGTGCTGCCGGTGGAAGAACGCCCGGTTCCGCCGGGCAACGTCCCGGGCGAGTATTACCACCCTACCCAGCCGTTCCCGGTCGTCACCCCGCCGCTGAGCCGGGTCGAGATGACCTATCAGGACATCGTCAGCCCTGAAGACACCACGCCCGAGCACGCGGCAGCCTGCCATGCCATGTGGGAGAAGGCGGGCGGTTTCTACAACACCGGGCCGTTCACCCCCTTCCTCTACAAGGAAGCCGGTGCGGAGCCGATGTCGACCATCCAGCTGCCCGGCGGAACTGGCGGCGTGAACTGGGGCGGCCCTGCCGCCGATCCGACCACCGGCCTTGTCTACGTGAATGCGCAGGACACCTCGCTGGTCGGCTGGGTCGAAAAGGTCGAGGGCGACAAGCCCTACAGCTTCGATGCCACCTCGGCACCCGAGTATGACCGCGCCAGCGTCGATGGCAAAGGCCCGTTCTTCACCTTCAGCGCCCCGCTTTCGGGCGAATATGACGAGCGCGGCCGCCCCGTCGGCACCAGCGCACCGTGTTACAAGCCGCCGTGGTCGCGTCTGACCGCGGTCAATGCCAACACCGGCGAGATTGCCTGGGCGGTTCCGCTCGGCCTGTTCGAGGAATTGCCCGAGGGGCATCAGGTGCTCGGCAATTCGGGCAGCGCCGGGCCCAGTGTTACAGCTGGCGGACTTGTGTTCGTCGGTGCCACTAACGACAAACGCCTGCGCGCTTTCGACGCTGCCACTGGCGAGCAGCTCTGGGAAAGCGTACTTAGCGGCAACGCCAATGCAAACCCGATGACCTATCGGGGCCGCGATGGCAGACAGTATGTCGCAATCAATGCCGGTGGCATGATCGCGGCTTTCGCACTCAATCAGTAATCGCATACAGGAGAGGTCATGCGGGGGATTAAACAATTGAGCTTGATGGCGGCATCGGCGCTGGCCTTTGCCGGCTGCGCAACCGTGCCCGCCACGCCGGCACTTGCCGACCAGCACGAAGCCAGCGCTCCGGCGCGGATCGGCGATGCACCGAACATCAACGGTGTGTGGCAGGTGATCAACGAGGCCAACTGGAACCTCGAGCCGCACAGCGCCGGCCCGAACCCACTGTCCGAAGGCGACACCCTGCTGGGCGCGATCGGCGCGATCCCGCCAAGTCTGGGCGTCATCGAAGGCGGCGAGATTCCGTACAAGCCCGAAGCGCTGGAGCGGCTCAACCAGAACCGCGAAAACGTGATCAGCTGGGACCCGGAAGCCGCCTGCTATCTGCCGGGCATTCCGCGTGCGACCTACATGCCGCACCCGTTCCAGATCGTTCAGGGCGATGGCGACGACATTCTGATCGCTTACCAATATGCCTCGGCCAACCGCGTGATCCACATGGGAGAGGTCGGCATCCCGCCGATCGATACCTGGATGGGCACCTCCTACGGCCAGTGGGACGGCGATACGCTCGTCGTCACCACGCTGGCGCAGGGGCCGGGCCTGGTGAAGCTGCCCGGCGGCGAGATGATCGATGGTGTGACCTGGCTCGATCGCAACGGCAACTATCTCACCAACCACGCCACGGTGACCGAACGCTTCACCCCGATGGGGCCAAACCACATCGAATATGAAGCCACGATCGACGATCCGACCATCTATACGCGTCCGTGGACAATCAAGATGCCGCTGTACCGGCGGATGGAAGAGAACGCACAACTGCTTGAATTCAAGTGCGTGCCCTTCTCTGAGCACCTGCTCTACGGCGACTTAATCGCAGAGTAATGTTGGGTAGGGCAAACAGACAAAGTCAATTTGAAAGTTGTCCGAAACCCGGGGATTTTGACAAGGAGTAAACCATGCAGATCAAGAAGCTCAGCGCTGCCGCAATCGGCGCCGTGCTGGCGATCACGGCAGTGGGCGCCGCCGCGCACCACTCGTTCGCCACCGAATTCGATCGTAACAAACCGATCCGCCTGTCGGGCAAGGTCGTGATGTTCGAGTGGGTTAACCCCCACTCCTGGATTCACATCGACGTGAACCGCAACGGCAAGACCGAACGCTGGCGTATTGAAGGCGGCGCGCCGTCGGCCCTGCTGCGTCGTGGCTGGAACAGAAACTCGCTGCCCGCGGGCACCGACATCATCGTCGACGCCTTCCAGGCACGCGATGGCGACACCCGCGCCTCGGCTGCGGAAATTCGCTTCCCGAACGGTCGCGAGCTGTCGCTCGGCAACCCGACCACCGAGGCTGTGGCCGCTGCAGCCCGCCGCGCCGGCAACTAAGCCGACCACAATCGAACAAGCGAACGGGGGCCTTCAGGGCCCCCGTTTTCGTATGTGTACCAGCGATTGACTTTGTTCGGCAGGCAGGCTTTCACCCTCGCCCAAAGGGAGAGAACTGCAATGTCAGCCAAGCATCACGCGTTTACTCTGGCGCTCCTCATCGCCGCCCCCGCCACGCCTGCCTTGGCGCAGAGCGCAGCAGACGCCCCGGTGTCTTGCCTTCCGCAAGGCCCCTTCGGCCAGATGGACTATACCTCGGTGGAGGTGCTCGCCGATGGCCGCGTGACCTTCCGCCTATGCGCTCCCGAAGCGCAGGAGGTGCGCGTTACCAGCACCGACATCGACCCGATTATTCCGGCAGGCTTCGGCGGGGGCCCGCGCGGTCTGCCGCTCACCCGCGATGACAGCGGCCTGTGGTCTGGCACGACCACCCTGCCCATCCCGGCTGATACCTATCGCTTCAATTTCGAGGTCGATGGCGCACGTGTGCCCGACCCGCTTGCCACCACTTTCAGCCGCGAGCGCAGTGGCATCAATTCGACCTTCGAAGTGATCGGACCCGAGGGCGCATTCCAGAGCTACGATCCGGCGATCCCTCACGGCGTCGTCAGCCGCATCGAATACTGGTCCTCCACGCTCAATGCCAAGCGCGAGGCCTACGTCTACACCCCGAGCGGATACATGACCGGCAGCGACGCCTACCCCGTGCTCTATCTGGTGCACGGCGCAGGCGACAGCGCGGATAGCTGGACCAGCGTGGGCCATGCCAACTACATCGCCGACAACCTGATCGCCGCGGGCGAGGCCGAGCGGATGATCATCGTCATGCCCTTCGGCCACACCCCCGTCCGCAACGACGCGGACATGCTCGATAACACCGACTTCGGTGACGATCTTACCCGCGACCTGATCCCCTTTGTCGACAGCCACTTCCGCACAATTGCCGATGCCGATCACCGGGCCATGGCCGGGCTATCGATGGGCGGCGCGCATACGCTGCGTTTCGGCGTCACCCGACCCGACCTGTTTGGTGAGGTAGGCATCTTCTCGATGGGTCTCGGGATGGCCGGCCCCTCCGACATCACTGACTATGTCGCGGCCAACGCCGATGCACTCAAGGCGCGCGCGGCTTTGCCGGAGCCGGTCTATTACGCGATAGGCAGCGAGGATTTCCTCTACGGCACCTCTACTCCGACCCGCGCGATGTTCACCGAGCAAGGCATTGCCGTGGATTACAATGAATCGGGCGGCGGGCACACCTGGATCAACTGGCGCCGCTACCTGAAGGACTTCCTGCCGAGGCTGTTCCGCTAGCTCGCCGTGGAAAGGGCGGCCCCGATCTCGGCGAAGTCAGAACGCACTTCGGCAAGGGCCTCGGCATCGAACGCCATCACGCAATTGAGGATCGTCTCGCGCGCCGCACCGTAAAGCTGCTCAAGCGCGCCAGCGACCGGATTGCTGCGGTCGAGCCCCATCTCCAGCGCGGTGATCGCGGCGATGGCGCGGGTCAGCCCCTCGGAACGGTTGGTCGCATCGCCTCCCTCGTTGGCGCGGATGGCCCGGCCCAGCTCGCTCACCACCTGTTCGAAACAGAGGGCGACGAGGTCCTTGTTGTCCGAGCCGAGGATGCGGGCGTTGACCTGCACCTTGCGGTAGGCGTCATGCGGATTTTGGCGGAGCATCAGCATCAGTTGTCGCTCGAATTCCAGGCGTCAATCTGCTGCTTCAAGAAGGTCAGCGTCGATTGCGAGGCAGCAACACGGGCATCAGCCTTGGCGAAGCGCGACACCATCTGCAAACGCAGGGTTTCCTGCTTCTCGGCGATTTCAGCGGTCATCTCGGTGACCTGCTGCGCCTGGCTTTCGTAACGCTTGATCGAGGAAGCGAGCGAGTTGGCATCGCCGGTGGAGCCGGCACTGCGGGCAAGCTTGTCGAAGGTCGAATAGACGCCGTAGAGCCCGGTGGTGAACATGGCGGCGACGCCCTCGGCGTCGCGCTCGATCGTGGCGGCCAGGCGATCGTTGTCGATCTTGAAGGTGCCATCACGGTTGATCACCAGGCCGAGGTCGCTCAGCGTGCGCGGAGCGTCCGGCGCGGCATTGGGCATGACCACCGTGCCTGGCAGCTGAGACAGGCTCTGCCGGAGCGAACGTGCGCCCGGATCGCCGCGCAGTTCGCCGCCCTCGACGTTGGTGGCACGGTTCAGCTCAGCCACCACTTCGTTCAAGGCAGTGACGAGATCCGACATGGTCTCCGGCACACCGCCGGTGGTATTGGCAAAGGTGATATTCGTCGGCGTGCCGACATTGGTGCCCGTCAGCGTCAGCTGCAGGCCCGGTGCAATCTGGCCGGTGGTGTTGGTCTTGCTCGACATCTCCAGCCCGTCGAGCGTGAACAAGGCGTCCTGCGACACCTCCTTGAGCTGCGTTGCAGCGCCGCTGCCGGGTTGCCAGGCAAGCGCGGCAAGCCCCGGTTCGCCGGGTGTCTCGGTCGCCTCGATCACGAAGCCGCTCTGCTCGCCCTCAGGTCCCTTGAACACCAGCTGCGGGCCATCAACAGTCTGCGCGACATAGGCCGAAACGTCAGCACCAGAGGCGTTGATGGCGCTGGCAATGTCGGTGAGGCTGGAACCGCTGTCGATGGTGATATCCACCGCGGCTTGCGTAGTATCCTCGGTGAAGGTCGCGCCGTCCATCTTGCCGAACCGGACCGTGAGCGAACCTGCGCCAACCGGGTCGGTCGCCGAGACCATGACCGGGCCAGTCAGAACCTGGCGCTTGGCCAGCTGCGACACTTCGAGCGAATAGCTGCCCTTGCCGATCGTGCCGAGCGGCGTGCTGGCCGTGGCAACGGCGCTGTCTGCAACCTTGGGCAACGGGGCGAGATCGCCCGTGCGGACAAGATCGCCAAGCGAGCTGGCCAGCGTCGCAAAACCGTTCTTGATATTGGACGCGGCCGAAATCTTCTGCGCCAGCAGCTCACCCTTTGCGGCGAGCCTGTCGTTGCGCTGCTGAAACTGCGCCGCAGCCAGGTCGTTGGCAAGCTGGGTCATGTTGACGCCGCTACCTGCGCCAAGCGTCGTGATGATCGAGCTTGCAGTGCTGTTCGAGGTGCTTTCCATGACTGGTAGAACGGCCCTTTCCTGCTGCGATTAAGCCGACGCGCGGCCTTCGGCGTCGAATTGCATTTCGACCGGCACACTGACCTTCGGCAGCGGCGGCGTCTCGCCGCGGCGAACCGACAGCACGAAGGCAACGATGGCGGCGACAGCGGCGAAAAGCTCCTCGCGGATCACCTGCCGTTCGCGCGTGGTGTAATAGAGCGAACGTGCCAGCGGCGGATATTCGAGCACCGGAATCTGCATGTCGGCCGCCACTTCGCGGATCGCCATGGCCTTCTCGCCGCGCCCCTTGGCGACAACGATTGGCGCGGCGGCCTTGTCCGGGTCGTAAACAAGCGCAACCGAGAAGTGCGTCGGGTTGGTGACGACGAACTGCGCGTCCTTCATCGCCGGGCCGAGCGCGCCGGTGGCAATGTCGCGCTGGCGCTGGCGACGCGCCGCCTTGGTTTCGGGCGAGCCTTCGTTTTCCTTGTTCTCGTCGCGCATTTCCTTGTGCGTCATCTTCAGCCGCTGATCGCGCCGGAACCACTGGATCGGCAGATCGATCATCGCGATAATCACCAGCCCGCCCGCCAGCGAGGCAATCAGCGAGATGCACGCGCTCCACGCGATTTCGAGCTGCCGCGCGAGCGTGGCCCGGCCGAGGTCGGCGATATCGGGCAGCGTCATCCGCATCCACACGAAGGCGATAGCGCCAAGCAGCCCCACCTTGAGCAGCCCCTTGCCCATCTCGATCCAGCCTTGCGGGCCGAAAATGCGCTTGAGGCCCGACATCGGATTGATACGCTTGCCCTTGAACTGGAGGTTCTCCGCCACCCAGCGCCCCTCGCCGAACGAAAGCTGCGCCACCAGCGAAGCGGCGGGCACCATCAGGCCAAGGATCACCACCGGCACGGCGACATCAGGAATGATCGCGAGAACATCGCCCGCCCCGCCCCGCTCCAGCGAATTGGCATCGAAGGTTAGCGCAGTGATGACCAGCTTGCGCAGCTCGTCGAGCACCCAGGGTCCTGCCAGGATCATCCAGGCCAGCCCGGCGAGAACGGTGGCAGCCGTTGCCAGCTCCTTGCTGCGCAGAACATCGCCCTGCTTGGCCGCCTCACGCCTTTTGCGCGCGGTTGGCGCAAAGGTCTTCTCGCCGCTGTCCTCGCCGCTCATGGCGCGATCACCAATGCTACGTTGTCGAGCCCGGTACGGGCGATGGTTTCGAACTCGGCATAGATCAGCGGCGAAGCCACGATCAGCGCGCCCAGCCCTGCCAACACGCCCGAAGGCAGGCCCAGCGCGAACAGGTTGAGCGAAGGCGCCGAACGGCTGAGGATGCCGGTCAGCACCTGCACCATCAGCAGCACCAGCGTGATCGGCAGGGAAATGAGAACCCCGAACCGGAACATCTGCGTGGCGAACCCGGCAATCATCACGGTCCGATCATCGCCAAGCCAGGTCTCGCCCGGCGGAAAGGTGGAATAGCTTTCGACGACCAGCTCCAGCCATTGCAGATGGCCGCCAAGGGCAAGGAAGATCAGCGTCAGAACGATAGTGAAAAACTGTCCGAAAGCCGTGATTTGCGTCCCGGCCTGCGGATCGCTTGTCATGGCCATCGAAAGGCCCATCGCCCCGCCGATCACTTCTGCGGCGAGCACCGGGCCGGCAAAGGCGAGCTGCAATACGAAGCCCAGCGTGAGCCCCACCACCACTTCGCCGGCAACGGCCAGCGCACCTTCGATGCTGAAGACCTCGGCGGGCGCTGAAACGTCTGTCCAGGCTGCCACGAACACTGCGACAGCACCGGCGGCGACCACCCGCACCTGCGCAGGCACGCCCATGGCACCGAAGATCGGCGCAGCGACCATCGCCGCGCCGGTCCGGACCATCAGGAACACGACCAACCAGAATTCGGCCTCGATCGGTCCGATGCCGAAGGACAGGTTGTTCATTGCCCGATCGTGGCGATCTGCGAGAAAATCTCGACCATGAAGTCGGACAGGAGCACCATCATGCTCGCGCCGAGCACCACCAGCACCAGCGAGATCGCAGCAAGCTTGGGCACGAAGGTGAGGGTCTGTTCATTGACCGATGTCGCCGCCTGGATCAGGCCAACCACGAGGCCGACCGCAAGACTGGCAAGCAGGATCGGGGCCGCGATCAGCGCGGTGGTCCACAGCATCCGGTCGGCAAGCGCCAGCAGGGCGGGCATTTCATCCATCAATCCCCCTCCCCGCTATAGGAAACTGGCCGCGAGCGAGCCCATCAAGAGCGCCCACCCATCAACAAGAACGAACAATAAGAGTTTGAAAGGCAAGGAGACGAGCATCGGGCTCATCATCATCATGCCCAGGCTCATCAGCACCGAGGATACGACAAGATCGATCACCAGAAACGGCAGAAACAGCATGAAGCCGATCTGGAATGCCGTCTTCAATTCGCTGGTCACGAAAGCCGGAAGCAGAATTGAAAACGGCACATCGGCCTGCGAGGCATAGCCAGGATGCTTGGCAAGGTCGGTGAACATGGCGAGGTCGGTTTCGCGGGTCTGGCGGATCATGAAAGCGTGAAAAGCATCACCCGCATTCTCAATCGCCACTTCGGCGCCGATGGTGTCAGCAGCATAGGGCTCGATCGCCTCGGCGTTCACGCGGTCCAGCGTGGGCGCCATCACGAACAGCGACAGGAACAGCGACAGCCCGATCAGCACCTGATTGGGCGGCGACTGCTGCAGGCCCAGTGCCTGACGCAGGATAGCAAGCACGATGATGATCCGCGTGAAGCTCGTCATCATCAGGATCAGCGCCGGCAGGACCGTGAGCAGGCCCATCACCAGCAGCAGCTGGAGCGACAGGCTTAACGAGCCGTCCGGCCCGTTCGACAATTCACCAAAAGCCCGGTCGAGCGCACCGGGAACGGCGGCCTCTGTGGCAACCTGCGCGTGCACCAGCACAGGCGTCAGCAGCGCGCCGAGCGCAGCAACAATGCTAAGCGCCCGTTTACCATAATTGCTCATTGGGCGAACTCGTCTTCCCCGAGATCGGCCAGCGCCTGGGTGTTGGCCTTCGCCTTGGTTTGCGCGCGGCTTTGCGCTGCGCATTCGGCCAGCCAGGTGAAGCCGCTCTTCGAGGAGGCGACCAGGATATCGCGTCCGTTGTATTCGATCACCGCCAAGCGTTGGCCGGGCGAGAGCATCATCGTCTCCACCACCTTGATCGTGCGCGAACGGCCCTCACCGCCCGCACCGACCTGAGCCTGCAACTTCTTGGCCAGCTTGAGGCTGCCCCAGATCATCACCGCAATCAGCGGCAGCAGGATCGCCAGCTTGAGCAGATACCAGCCCACGTTACAGGCCTCCCTGCGGCCCTGCGGCAGCAGCGGCAGGCGTGGCGGTGAGCGCGTCTTCCGCATCGCCGCCCACAAGTTCGATGATGCGCAGGCCGAAACGGTTGCCTTCGGCCACCACCTCGCCGCGCGCCACGACCTTGCCGTTGACCAGCAGGTCAAGCGGTTCGTCGATCAGGCGATCGAGCATGATCACCTGCCCCTCGCCCAGCGCGCATATTTCGCGCAGGCGCATGCTTGATGCGCCCAGCTCGACCGAGACGGCCACGTTGATGTCCTTGAGCATACCAAGGCTGGTAAAGGGAATGGTCACGCATTGTCTCCTGTCAGCATCACGCGATCGAGTTGCAGCGCGACGCGGTCGTCTTGTTCGCCCATGGCCCCGCTAGCTACGCGGTGCTGACCCACGAACAGGGGCACCGAGCGCGCCACGGCGATCGGCAAGACCTGCCCGGGCGTGAGGTTCAGCAGCTTGCTGGCGGGCACCTGCATTTCCGCCAGACGTGCGCGCATATGCAGCGGCACATCGGCAATGGCGTCGGGCACCATTGCCGGGGCGACCGGCTTGGGCCGCGCACCGGCGTCGGTGAAATGAGTCAGCAGACGCGACACGGTGCCAGGGCGGCAAGCCAGCCGAAAGGTGATCGCCGGGCCTTCGGGCGCGACAATCGTGAAGGGCATGACAACCGCGTCAGACTGGCCCGGAAACACCGCCAGCTTGGCATAGTCGGTCGAGAAGGTGGCCTCTTCGCCCGCGCGCAGCGCAGCCGCATCGAGGCAAGACCCGAGCGCCTGCGTCAGCGTCCGCGCCAGCCGCTTGAGCAGCAGCTCGACCGAACTCGGCAGCTTGGGGCCAGGTTTGAAATCGGTTGCGTCGGCATCGCCGCCGAACATGGCTTCGAGCCGGGCCAGGATCGGCGTCAGGGCGAAGGTGGCAAACAGCCGACCACCCGCATCGCCTACCGGCAGAATGAAGTTACCCGCGATGGGCTCGATCTTCTCGGCCAGTTCACGCGCCAGCATCACTTCGGCTTCGCCCGCCTCGCAGGTCCAGCCGTTCGAGTTGAACACGGCGGCCATGCCCGTCGCCAGCACCGGCTCGAGCGCATGGCCGAGCCGGCCGAATGCGGTGAGCCGGCTATCGGCATCGGGGGCGGCCGAAACCAGCGCGGAGCAATGCATTGCTGCGCGCCGCTCTGCCACGAAGGACTGGTTCAGGTTCATTGGACGATCAGGCTCCGGAAGTAGACCTTGTCCACCCCGCCGAAACCTTCTTCCTCTTCGAGTACCTCGTTGATCGCGGCAACCATGCGCTGCTGCAGTCGCTCCTTGCCTTCAGGAGAGGAGAACTCGATCTCATCGGTGTCCGAAAGTGCGATCAGCAGTTTCGAGCGGATCGCCGTCTCGTGCTTCTTGAGCCACATCAGGACGCGACCGTCGCGCTGCGTCGAAGCGGCAAGGCCCAGCTGGACCATCGCGGGCGAATTGCGAAGGTTCGAGGTGAACTCGCTATCGAAGTTGAAATAGGCGGTGCGATATTCGCTGCCGTTTTCGCCGGGCACATAGGCACCGTCGCCCTCGCCCTCACCTTCGCCGCCTGCGGCGCTGGCATAGGGGTCTTCCTCGCCCTTTGCGACGAGCTTGGGCGAATGATCTTCCTTGGCTTCGGCATGATCGCCGATGACACCGGCCGCCATCAGGCCGAACACGCCGCCGCCGCCAGCTGCCAGCATGACCACCGGCAGGATGATCTTGCCGATCAGGCCGCCCTTCTTGGCGCCGTCATCACCGTCTTTCTTATCCTTGCTCATTGCCGAATTCCCTTAGCTGTCACGCCAACACGCCTCGACCACTGGCCGATGCGGGGCCGCCAGCGGGCTTGTTCGCCCCACCGTCAGATCCTGCTGCCTGTGATTGCGCGAATATGGATAAATGCGGATTGTCATCCTCATACGTATTTCTACGTGGGTCGCTGTTGTGGCCCGCACCATTCTGCGCATTTTCGCCCCCTGTTGCGGCGGCTTGCGCCTGCCCGTCGGCACGCTGGCTGGAGGCCTGATTGCCGTTCTGGCTGGAGTTCTGGCCCGAGCTTTGCCCTGAACTCTGGGCCGCTCCCTGTTGGGCCAGCGCCTGGCTCACGGCATGCCGCAGCTCGGTCGGGGCACCGGGCAGGTCAACGCTCAGCCGATCATCAGCCCGCAGCCCCACCGCAAGGGTGACGCGGCCGAAATCGGGATGAGCGATATCGATCTGGTTGCGTTCCGAGCGGGCGGCGACACGCGTTTCGATCAGCCGGTCGACCAACTGCGCAAGCGAGGTATCGGTCGGGCTGGACGGCGCCGCACCGGTCGGATGCACCTGCCCGGCGCGGGCCACAGAGCTGCCATCGCCCAGCGGCGATACGGCGGCGTCCGCAGGCGCGACCTTCGCTGCGGCCACGGGCGCGGCGGCCAGTCGTGCCTCACGCAATTCCTTGAGCGACTTGAGGTTGGTCTTCTCGCCCAGATCGGATTCGGCAAGTATCTGCGCTGTCGAAGCGCCATCGCGCGCGTCCTTGGCGGCCTCGGGTGCCAGCGCAACCTCTCCCAGCGAGGGCTGCGCGGTGCCACTGGCCGGCTGACGAGCGGGCGCGAAGATTGTCTGCTGGGCCTGTTCCCAAGCCAGCCCCTGCGCACGGCCGCCTCGTAACTGGTCCAGTTCACCCGGACGCGGGGAGCCATCGCGCCGCAAGGGCACGGGTTCGGCAGAGGTCTCAGGGGTGTCGCCCGATGCAGCCGGGTCCTCGCCATCGGTGAGCGCTGCGCTGCCTTCGACCGGGGCATTGGCGATCACCGGTGTCTGGGGCTGGTCTTGCACCATCGCCGCGACCGGCGCTGCAAGCGCGGCGTCAACGTCCGCCACCAGAGTGATGACTTCGGCGTTCGCCTCCCCCTCACCCGGTGCGGCCTCGGCAGTGTCCAACCCGATCATGAGCGAGGGATCGCCGGCAACGTCCCCGGCAACCGGCAAGCCTTTGCCGCCCTGCGGCACGCCACCGGCAACGGGGGGCCGCTCCTGCGCCAAGTGCCGGTTCGAACCTTCCGACCTGTGAGACCGGGAACCTGCCGGCGGCGAGTGCCTCTCGCCAGCGGCGCGCACTGTGGCCGGGGCAGACTGTTCCGATTTCAGCGTTCCCGCGTCATTATCGGCAAGACCGCTCTCATTCGGAGCCCCTTGCCTGCGATGCACGGCGGATTCCTGCGCATCAGAGCGCCGATCGCTGGCCGAGACCAACCCGGCAAACTGACCGTTGTCGGACCTATTGCCCGAGGAGGATGGTGATGCGGCGGATTCGCCCGGAAGCAGTATTTGCGATGAAACCTTCATGGTCCCTCTCTGGATTACTGCTCCGCACTATTCACGATCCGTGCCAATTCGGCGTCCGCCTGCGGTTTCGAGCATTTCCCCTGCAACCAGCCGCTGCTTCGCCTGTTCGAACAATGCGTCACGCCGCTCTTCGATCTGGTCGCGGCGACGGCTGGCCATGCGTTCCTGCTGCATGCGCAACTGGGCGTGGCTCTGGGCATGTTCGGCCTGCCGCTCGACGGTATGGGCGATGTCGCGCAGACGCGCGCCCGAGGTGAGCCGCCGCGCCAGATCTTCTCCGAAATCAACCTCTTCGCGCCGGATTTCCGTAGCAGCTAGCGCCCGCGCGCGCTCGGCAAGCCGTTCGCTACGTTGTGCCGCCGCCAGCGCCTGTGCAGCCTCGCCTGCCGCGCGCTGGTGTTCGATCTCGCGCAGCCGCAGCATCCTGGCAAGCAGCTTGGCGCGGCGTCTGTCGTTAGTTCCCATGACCGGTCATCGCGATGAGCTGGCCGACCGTCTCGTCAAAGTCGGCGCGTTTGCCGCGTTGCTGGCTGAGGAAGCTCTCCACCTGTTTGTGCATGGCCATCGCGCGATCAATGTCGGCGTCGCGGCCTTGCTGATATGCGCCCATCAACACGAGATCGCGGTTCGCCTCGTAGCGCGCCACCAGACCGCGCAGATCACGCGCAGCCTTGCGATGCTGCTCGCCCGCGACATCCTCCATCACCCGGCTAAGCGATGCCGAAACATCGATCGCGGGATAGCGGCCGTTCTGCGCAATGTCGCGATTGAGGACGATGTGGCCATCGAGGATAGCGCGCGCGGTGTCGACCACCGGATCATTGTGATCGTCGCCATCGGCCAGCACCGAATAGATGCCGGTAATCGACCCGCCGGACGTCGCCGAGTTGCCAGCGCGCTCGACCAGCTTGGTGATCGTCGCCAGGGCGGAAGGCGGATAGCCACGCGCAGAGCCATTTTCGCCCAGCAAAAGGCCAAGTTCGCGGGCCGCATGGGCAACGCGGGTAAGGCTATCGAGCACCAGCAGCACATTGAGCCCCTGCGAGCGATAATATTCAGCGAGGCTGGTGGCGAGCAGAGCGCCGCGCAGCCGAAGGTTGGGCGCATGATCGGCCGGCACTGCCACCAGCGCGGTACGGCGCGCGGTCTCCCCGCGCATATGGCGGGCGACAAAGTCCGAAACTTCGCGCGCACGCTCGCCGATCAGGCCAAGCACCACGACATCGGCCTTGGCACCCTGTGCAATCATGTCGATCAGCACCGACTTGCCCACACCCGATCCCGCGACAATGCCCATGCGCTGGCCCACGCCCATCGTGCAGGTGGCATCGATAGCGCGAATGCCGGTCACAAAGGGTTGCTCCACGCTCGAACGTTCGAGCGCACCGCTGCGCTCACCGCCCGAGGGCCACCACTCGCGCGCGGCAACCGCATCGCGGCCATCGATCGGCTGGCCGGTGCCATCGACGGCGCGGCCAAGGAAGCTGGGGCCAACCGGAAGCGCGCCAGGTCGGCCAAAGGGATGAACGAATGCGCCCGGCCGCAGTAGCACTGCGTCACCCAGCAAACTCATAAGCGTTCGGCCATTGCGGAAGCCGATCACCTCGGCGGTATGCGAACGCGCATGGCCATAGCCAATCGTGCACAGCGAGCCGACCGGCAGCGAAAGGCCCGTGACCTCGATCATGGTCCCATCGCAGGCACTGACCTTGCCATAGCGGCGCGGCGACAGGTCCAGCCCGGTGCGATCGGCCCGGATCGTTTCAAGCAGGTTCAACACGGAGTCAGCACTGCCCCACGGCGGCGCGAATGGCATCAGCCCAGCTCGGCGGGCCATCCTCGATCCCGCCATCCTCGGTCTCGATGCGGATGCAGCCCGGCAGCAGTGAAGGATCCTCTTCCAGCACCAGACCCGGCGCCACGAGGCCTTCAATCGCCTCCTTGTCAGCCGGATTGAGCCTTATGCGCCGCTCGTCAGCCGCGCGCATCAGCATCGAGGCGGCTTTTTCCACCCGGCGCGCGAGCAATTCGTGATCGAGCGCATAGGGCGCGACCACCTGTTCACACAGGGCCACCACCGTCTCGCGCAGCATTGAGCGGAGCCGGTCACCCTCGTCGATTGCCTGTTCGGCCAGCTCGCAGCCAAGGCCGGCATAGCGGGCCTCAAGCTCGGCCAGCTTGATCTCGTAGTCAGCGCGCGCCCGCGCCTGGCCCTCCTCCGCCCCGCGGGCGAAGGCTTCCTCAAGCGGATCAGGCTGCGGCTCTTCCGGGACGCTCTCTACAGCGGGTGGCGGCGCGCCACGTCCGAACCGGCTGTCGGTTGAAAATCCGGTCGGGGCGAGCGCAAGCAGGGCGCGGCTAGACATAGTCGCCGTCACCATCGCCGAGCATGATCGTACCATCGGCAATGAGCCGCTTGGCCACCTCGATGATACGTTTCTGCGCTGCGTCCACCTCAGCGAACTTGAGGCGACCACGATCTTCGATCTCGTCCTTGAGGCCATCGGCCGCACGGCTCGACATCGCGCGGAAGAACACCTCGCGATCCTTCTCCTCGATGCCCTTGAGAGCATCGATAAGCAGGTCCGAATCCACCTCGCGCAGCAGCGCACCCATCGCCTGCGGATCGAGCACGAACAGGTGCTCGAACTTGAACAGCTCGCTTTCGATCTGCTTGAACAGGGCCTTGTCGCGCTTGTTGATGACCGGAAGGATCCGCTTTTCGGCAGCCTTGCCAGCACCGTTGATAATTGCGGCCACTTCACGCACACCGCCAATGCGCAGCGGCATGGTGCCGAAGCTTTCGGTAATCCGGCTTTCGAGCAGTTCTTCGAGCATGGTCAGCGCCGACGGCGCCACCGGCCCGAGCGTAGCCACCCGGTGAACAACCTCCGGCTGGACATCGTCGGGCAGCCCAGCCAGCACCTTCGCGGCCACCATCGGATCGAGCTGGACCAGCAGCACGGCAATGGTCTGGGCGAATTCGTCGGCCACCAGCTTCAGAATAATTTCGGGTTCGAGCCAGCGCGCAATTTCGAGCGCGGTCGGCCCACGCGGCTCGTCGACCACGATCCGGCGCATCACGCCATCGGCGCGGATCGGGCCGACTGCGCTGGTCATGACCGAGCGTACCTTGTCGACGCGGCCCTCGGCCGGCATCACCCGCTCGTTCGCCGCCTGGGCGAAGTCGCTGATCGCCGCAGTCACCCGGTCGGGGGCAATCTCGCCGAGATCGCACATGTTCTGACCGAGCAGCGCAAGCTCCTCCGGAGTCAGCCGCGCCAGCAAGGAGCTGGCCTCGTCATCGTCCATCAGCAGCACCATCAGCGCGGCATTGGCAGCCTGGGGATGAGTCAGCGCGGTCATGCTGAGGCTTCCGCTTCTTCGGTCGTGGGTACAGGCGGGGCCTGGCGCAGCATTCTGCGCAGGGCCTGCAGTGCATCCTCGGGCTGTTCGCGGGTGATGCGGCGAGCCAGCTCGATTTGCTGGGTCAGCGCATCATTGTTCGCCGCTGGCATCTGCTCGGCATTGTGAGACAGCAACGCAGGGCGTTCCTCTTCGCCGGTTGCCTCGTCTTCCTCGCTGCTAACAACGCCGCCATCCAACATCGCGGGACCGTCGTCTGTCAGCTTGCCCGCATTGGCAGGATCGAGCTTCTTGGTTACCGCCTTGAGCAGCGGGCGCACGGCCAGCAGCAGGACGAGCAGAACAGACAGCAGCGCCACAACGTTGCGCAGAATGGTGGCGAACCAAGGCGTTTCCCAGAATGCCGGCTCGGCAATCTCGGTGGGGCTGAACGTCCGCATGCGCACGGTGACGATGTCACCGCGCTGGGTATTGGCGCCGACGGCGGCCGCCACCAGTTCCTCGACGTTCTTCAATTCCTGTTCGGGCTTGTCGCCCAGCGCCGACTGGTCGATCGCGACGGCGACCGACAGACGGCTGAGCGCGCCCGGACGCGTGCTCGTGACCGAAACCTCGCGGCCCACGTCGAACGTCCGGCTGGCATTGCTGGCGCCGTTGCGCACCGCGCCGCCTCCAGCCTCGGTGCCCTGCGGCGCACGATTGACAGCCTGATCATCGACAGGCGGCATATTGCTGGTTGCGCCCGGAACGCCGGCGGCGCGGCTCTGCTCGGCCTGAGTGGTCTCGCTCACCGTTTCGGAGCGAACCACACCTTCGGGCTCATAGCTTTCACGTGCGCGGGTCTGCTCGTTCATATCGAGGCTGACCTGCACTTCGGTCGAGAAAGCATTCTCGCCCACCATCGGGGTGAGCAGCTGGATCACCTGCTCGCGTAGTTTGGCTTCAGTACGCGCCTGCAGGTCAAGGCCATCGAGATCCGGGTTCACGGAGTCCGACAGTAGCGACCCGTTCTGATCGACAATCCGCACATGATCGGGCGTGAGACCGACCACCGATGCGGCAACAAGATTGGCAATCGCGCCGACCTGCGACTGGCTCAACGACTTGCCGCGCGCGAGGCGCAGCATGACCGAGGCAGTCGGATCGCCGTTTTCGCGCACGAACACCGAGCGGTCCGCCTTGGCGAGATGGACCCGCACCGTATCGACCCCGTCGATCTCGGCAATGGTCAGTTCCAGCTCACGCTCCTGCGCGGCACGCAGCCGGTCGCCTTCAAGCGTACGGCTGGCGCCCATCGGCAGGGAATCGAGCATATCGGAGCCACTTTCGGGCATCGACAGCGCGCCCTGCGAGGCAACGGTCATACGCGCGCGATAAAGCTCGTCTTCGCCGACCATGACCGCGCCAGTACCCGGATCGATCTCGTAGCCGATCCCGGCCTGGTCGAGCGCGGCGGCAACTTCCGCGCGCTCGCCATCGCCGAGCGATGAATAGAGCGTGCGCTGCGGCGCCGGCACCACCAGCGACCAGGTCAGCGCAGCAAGTCCAAGACCCGCCGTGCCGATAAACCACGGCAGCATCTTCCTAACGGCAGGCTGGGCCATAAAGCCCTTCACCTGAGCCATCGGCCCAGAGCCCGGCTCCATGGTCAGCGAACCATTTGGCGTAGCGGGAACGAGATCAGCCATCTAGCTCAGACCCCCATGCGCATAATGTCTTGGTACGCACTCAAGAGCTTGTTGCGCACCTGCAAGGTGGCCTCGAAGGCGACCCCCGCTTCCTGCCGCGCCAGCATCACCTTGGCCACATCCTGGGTCTCGCCGCGGGCATAGGCCTCGGTAATATTGGACGAACGCTGTTGCGCCTCGTTGACCGAGGACAGCGCCTCCTTGAGCGTGTCACCAAAGCCGCCGTCCTGCGCCGGAGCGTCGGTCGGGACCGCGCTCTGGGTTTGCTGGCCTTGCTGCAGTTCCTTGAGCAGGCGCGACTTCTCGAGCATGGCATCGCGCATCGCGATAACCTGCTGGACGCTCGCGCCACCTCCACCACCAACTGGGTTCATGAGACAGCTCCCATATCCATCCCGGCCTCACGATAGGAGGCAAGGCGATAACGCAGCGTGCGTTCCGAAATGCCCAGCTTGCGGGCCGCATCGATCCGCTTGCCGTTGCATTCCTTCAACGTGTCGATGATCGCACGCGCTTCGGACAGTTTGACGATGTTCGAAAGCTTCGGGTCGTCCTGGCTATCGTCGTTCACAGCAACCTCCTGCACCGGGTCAATCCGGGCTGGAGCATCGAACACGATATGCTCGGGACCGATCTCCTCTTCGCCGCCGGCCAGCACCAGCGCGCGGCGCAGGACGTTCTCCAGCTCGCGCACATTGCCCGGCCAGTTATGCAGACGCAGCATGGCGAGCGCCCCGGTGCTGATCCGGCGCGGGCCGCTCGCAGGATCGGCATGGCGCAGCAGCATCGCGCAAGCGAGCGGTGCGATATCGCCCGGACGCTCGCGCAGCGGCACAAGGTGGATCGGGAAAACATTGAGACGGTAGAACAGGTCCTCACGGAACCGGCCTTCGGCAACTTCGGTCGGCAGATCACGGTTGGCACAGGCGACGACGCGGACGTCCACCTTCACTGACCGTGTCGCGCCGACAGGCAGCACCTCGCCTTCCTGCAAGGCGCGCAGCAGCTTTGCTTGCAGGCCAATAGGCATCTCGGCAATCTCGTCGAGCAGCAGCGTGCCACCGTCCGCCTCGCGGAACAGGCCATTGCCACCCGCGCTGGCGCCGGTGAAAGCACCCTTCTGGTGGCCGAACAGCATGGCCTCCAGCATCGTTTCCGGGATCGCGGCGCAATTAACCGCGATAAAGGCCTTGCCCGAGCGCGGGCTGGAATCGTGGATGAAGCGGGCGAGCACTTCCTTGCCTGCGCCAGTCGGGCCGGTCAGCAGAGCGGGCACGTCGGTCTTGGCCAAGCGGTTGGCGAGAGCGAAAACAGACAGCGAATGAGGGTCAGCAGAGATTGGTGCGCGCATCCCGTGCGCAGCTATGCGGGCAATCAGGCCTGCTAGCGCCAGCTCGTTCGAAGGGTTATCATAGACGAAGGCGCCGTGGCGGCTCATGTCCTGCATGATCGCTTCGTTGGCGACAGCCACGCCTATGCTCCCGGCGCCCGCTGCTTCGGGGTCATCAACATCGCAAACCATCACCGGGTTGCTCAGAAAGAGCGACGATCGCACCCCAGCAAGCCGCCCTGCGAGCGATGGATGTTTTTTTTCGAACCCCTGCGAAACACCAAGTTTGTTCACGAAACCCCCCACGCATTAACCATACCGTCCACGAGGCCATTTGCGCGCCGGACGTCAAATTACGCGTTAATTAAGACCACGTAGTTCTACGTATTCCAAAAAGGGGCCCGGCTGGCTGGCCCAGCTTAAAAACGCTGGATTTGCGCCGGTCTGAGGTTTGCCTGCCGCGCTGATCAACGAGGCGGACCAACAGTCTAAACCTACCGGAGAACCTCACATGAACGTTATCAACACTAACATCGGTGCGATCCGCGCCAGCAACGCTTCGACTTCGGCCAGCGGCATGCTGGGCACGGCAATGGAGCGTCTGTCGACCGGCAAGCGCATCAACAGCGCCAAGGACGACGCCGCCGGCCTCGCGATTGCCACCACCATGACTTCGCAGGTGCGCGGCATGAGCCAGGGCATCCGCAACGCCAACGACGGCATCTCGCTTGCCCAGACGGCTGAAGGCGGCCTCAACGAGGTTACCAACATGCTGCAGCGCGTTCGTGAGCTGGCCGTGCAGTCGGCTTCGGGCACCTATCAGGCGTCTGACCGCACCGCGATGCAGGCCGAAGTCACCGCTCTGACCGCGCAGATCGACGACGCGCTGACCGACACCAAGTTCAACGGCAACGCCCTGTTCTCGAAAACTGCGGGCACCGATATGACCTTCGACATCCAGACCGGCGCGAACTCGGGTGAGGTCGTCACGCTGACCTCGAAGGGCATCGACGGCACGAAGCTCGATGCTACGGCACTCGACGTGACCGACGCTACGAAGGCCGCCACGACGATGACCAACGTTGATGCTGCCCTCGCTTCGGTGAACGCCACCCGCGCTTCGCTGGGTGCCGGTCAGAACCGTCTTGAGAGCGCTATGAACAACCTCAACGACAACATCACCAACCTGTCGGAAGCGCGCAGCCGCATCGAAGACGCCGACTATTCGGCCGAAACGACCAAGCTCGCCAAGGCCCAGATCCTGACGCAGGCTTCGACCGCGATGCTGGCCCAGGCCAACCAGAGCCAGCAGAACGTTCTGTCGCTGCTGCGCTAATACGAACCACCGCCGTTCCGCAAACGGCGCCCCAACGGGGCCCCGGTATCCGCCTGGATACCGGGGCCCTTTCCATAGGAGACAGGGATAGGTTCGGGTCCTTTCCATGCCACCCTATATATAGAGCCGCTCTTTCACCGCGGTGATCCGGCGCCTGTGGGTGACTGACTATAGCCTCGGAAATCTCCCAAGCAGGCCTAGCGGGCCGGTAGCCGCAGGAACCGGCAAAATGCGGCAAGAGGGTGCCGCTTCAGCGGCAAGAAATTGCCCTGTTTTGCCGGATAAAATCCTTTTTGTTCTGTACTTTACAGGGTATTATAAAAAATAATCGCGACAATTCCGTGACTTGTCGATTTTCTGGCTTCGAACTTTCCCGGCGCCCTTAAATCCGGGCTGAAAATGCCGGTCTGGTTAACAAGCTGCCGTGGAAAAGTTGGGGCGGCGAAAACGACATATGATTTGCGGAGATCATCTATGACCGTCATCAATACCAATATCGCCGCCATCCGGGCGACCAATGCTTCGACTTCGGCCAGCAGCATGCTGGGCACGGCTATGGAGCGCCTGTCGACCGGCAAGCGTATCAACAGCGCCAAGGACGACGCCGCGGGCCTCGCGATTGCGACCACCATGACCTCGCAGGTGCGCGGCATGAGCCAGGGCATTCGTAACGCCAACGACGGCATCTCGCTTGCCCAGACAGCTGAAGGCGGCCTCAACGAGGTTACCAACATGCTGCAGCGCGTTCGTGAGCTGGCCATTCAGGCCGCCTCGGGCACCTATCAGGCATCTGACCGCACCGCGATGCAGGCCGAAGTCAGTGCTCTGACTTTGCAGATCGACGATGTGCTGACCGACACCAAGTTCAACGGCAACGCCCTGTTTTCGAAAACTGCGGGCACCGACCTCACCTTTGACATCCAGACCGGCTCCAACTCGGGCGAGCAGATCACGCTGACCTCGACCGGGATCGATGGCACGCTGATTGATGCGACGGCACTCGACGTGACCACCGCAGCGCTGGCCGGGACGACGATGGACAACGTCGATGCCGCGCTGACCTCGATCAACAGCACCCGCGCCGCGCTCGGTGCTGGTCAGAACCGTCTTGAGAGCGTGATCAACAACCTCAATGACAACATCACCAACCTGTCGGAAGCGCGCAGCCGCATCGAAGACGCCGACTACTCGGCCGAAACGACCAAGCTCGCCAAGGCCCAGATCCTGACCCAGGCCTCGACCGCGATGCTCGCTCAGGCCAACCAGGCCCAGCAGAACGTCCTCACGCTGCTGCGCTAAGATCAACCTGCTCACCGCTTCTCAAGAGCGGTGACTTCTCAAGGCCCCGGCATCCACAACGGATGCCGGGGCTTTTTTTGATTTCTGGTGCGGGCGTCGATGCCCGGCTTGGGTTCCGGCTTGATCCGCCTCACCCAATCAGATCACCGCCATACGTCCATGTGAGCTGGAGGATACCCGAACGCAGTGCAGCAGTGACTGTTGAGCTGTAGACCTCGCCCGCATAGAGCCCTGCCCCGCTCACCAGCCAGGCTTGATCCGGTAGGAGGCCGCCTTGATCCGGCAGGTGACCAGCATGATCGGCTTGAGGGCAAAGGATCACAAAGGCGTCCCACGATCCTCAGGCAACCACGCGTTCGTCCGTTCAGCAAGACCGAACACCCTGCACACGGGTGGCAGGCCTGACCGGGGCCGCTACGCCCTGGCTTAGCTCAGGCGCCCAACACGCGAGCAGCCGGCCCACTTGGCAGGATGTCCTGTGAAGCAGATGAAATCCGTCGCCCCCGCGAACAGAGAAGCAATGATCAGCGCAGCGACAGCTAACAATGGCCGTGACGGTACACCGCTTTGCACCGGGAGGGCGCCAGCCGCATAGGTGTACGGCGCGTGGGAAACCCACGTAGACTAAGAGGCTACCGGCCTTCCAGTTCTAGGGAATGATCATGCCGACGCTAGCTCCGCAGGGGAGAGAGGACCAGCCCCCTCCCCTACGCCAGCGTCGCACGCTTAGTCGGCTACCGTGATCGAGATACGACGGTTGCGCGGATCGGTCTTGTCGTCGGCAATCAGCGGTTCGCGATCTGCCACGCCTTCAATCCGGCGGAATCGCGTTTGCGGCACGCCCTCACGCAACAAGGCCTGACGGGTCGCCTCGGCGCGTCCGGCCGACAGCGTCCAGTTGTTGACCTGTCGGTTGGAGCGGAAAGCCAGAGAGTCGGTATGACCGCGCACCACCAGCTCGCCACTGCTGCTGGCAAGAACCTCGCTCAAGGCATCGACCAGCAACCGCGCATCCTGGCTCAGCACGGTGGTGCCCAGCGAAAACATCGAGAAGTCCGCATCGTCGACGAGGTCGATCCGCACACCCTCGGTCGTATCGACCATGCGCACCTGCTTGAGAAGACGGCTGGCATTGCGCTGCTGGGCGAGCTTTTCTTCCAGCTCGGCGCGCATTGCACTGGCGGTGTTCCTGGTCGCAACCCCGCCCTCTTTCGGGCCACCCTTTGCATCGCGCGGAATGGTCAGAGACTTGGTGCCAGTCTGCCCGGCACGGTTGGGATAGTTATCGACCGAAGTAAGCGATTCGCCACCCAGCACGCCATCCGAACCGGCTGACTTCTCGCGGTAGTTGACGAGCGTGGGCGTGAAGTAGTCGGCAATGCCCTTGCGCTGATCCTCGGTCGTCGCGCCGAGCAGCCACAGCATCAGGAAGAACGCCATCATCGCGGTCACGAAGTCGGCATAGGCCACCTTCCACGCGCCGCCATGGTGGCCACCCTCGACCACTGTCACCTTCTTGACGATGATCGGGCGGACCGGCTCCTCCGCCTTGCCGCGCGCCACCTTACTTGCCCCTCAGAGCATCAAGCAGTTCGCTGAGACCGGGGCGGAAATCATGCCCGAGGCCCGAGCGCGCGCTCTCCACCACCAGCGGCTGCGGGTGTCCGTTGAGGCTGGCGATAATAACCTGTTTGACCGCCTGAAAAATCTGCTGATCGGCATCGACGATCTGCTTGAGGCGGCTCGCCATCGGCCCGATCAGGCCATAGGCCAGGAACACACCGAGGAACGTACCGACCAGCGCCGAGCCGATCATGCCGCCGAGAATTTCCGGCGGCTCGTTGATCGAGCCCATCGTTTTCACGATGCCAAGCACGGCGGCAACAATGCCCAGCGCAGGCAGCGCGTCGGCAGTGGTCTGCAGGTTGTGTTGCGGTTCGTGCATCTCGTGGAAGGTGCCCTTCATGGCACTATCCATGACCTCTTCGACCGCGTTGACCTCAAGCGTGCCGGAAGAGACGACAATGAGCGTAAGCGTGTCGCAGATCAGGCCGGTTAGGGCCTTGTTGGCAAGGATCGCGGGATATTCGGCGAAGATAGTGCTGGTCGAAGGGTCGCTGACGTGGCTTTCCAGCGCCACGGGGCCTTCCGACTTGAGCATCTTCATCAGCTTGGTCGTCAATGCGATCGCATCGATGTGGTCTTGCTTGCTGTGGCGCGGCCCCTTGAAGATCTTGGAGAACGAGCCGAACACGGCCTTCACCTCGTGCATCGAGTTGCCCACGATAAGCGCGCCCACTGCGGCGCCCAGGATCATGGTCCCTTCGAACGGCAAGGCGTGCAGCACCGGCCCCAACGAGCCGCCTGAAACCACAAATCCGCCGAACACGCAGACCAGCAGGACGACAATTCCAATACCTACGTTCATTTTTGTCCCCTATGCCTCCAATTGCCGTTCATCAGCGCAGCTGATCGAACAACGAGAGGCTGCTCAGCCTCGCAAAGCTGGCCTGGCTCCCTTCGAGCACCGTCAACATTTCCTGCAGGCGCGCGTAGGTGGTGGCGAAATCGGCCCCACCCACAGTCTCGCGTTCCTGCGCGATCATTTCGTCCGACGCGATGCGGCGTTCGTCCATGGTTTCGACCCAGGCCATGCGCGTGCCGATAACCGTTTGCGCGGTAGTCGCTTTTTCGAGCGCAGGATCGAGCGCGGCCAGCGCATCGGTGGCGGCTGCCGCAGCTCCGGCGCCGCCGCCATTCAACGCGGCGGACAGGGTCCCCAGCACCGCGAAGATGTCAGTCGCCCCAGAAGGGCCGTTGAATGAAAAGACGTTAGGCCCCGGAAGCGAACGCTCGACCGTCTGGCCATCGCCAAGCTCTGTCACCTGCGCATTGGCGCTACCGACATAGGATACGACGCCACCCGTCTCGACATAGGCCGGCCCAGCAATAGCGCCGCCGAACAGGCTCTCGCCCTCGCCATCGCGCGTGTTGGCAAGCGCAAGAAGATTGCCGCGCAGAACGTCGATTTCGGCAGCGATGGCCTTCTGGCCCTCCGCCGTCAGCGTAGTCGAACTCGCCTGCAGCGCGAGATCCCGTGCACGAATAATCGAACTTGTGACCGAGCTGAGCGCCGTGTCGGCCAGGCTCAGGCTGGTGTTGGCACGGTCGGAGTTGCGCTGGTCGATCTCGCTCATCCGCTCACGCCGCGCCAGAGTGCGCAGCTTGGCGGCAGCCAGCGGGTCTTCCGACGAACGGCTGAGCCGTTCGCGCGATCCGACCTGCACCTGCAGCTTTTCAGCCTGCTTGCGCAGCGACGAAATCTGCTGGTTTGAGCGTTCATAGAATGCGGAGGTGCTCACGGTAACCATCAGCCAATTCCCAGCAAGGTGTCGAAGATATCAGTGGCCACCTGCATCACGCGGCCCGAGGCCTGGAAGGCCTGCTGGTAGCGCACGAGGTTGGCCGCTTCCTGATCGAGGTCGACCCCGCTTTGCTGGTCAAGCGCGATGCGCGCAGAGCCAGCGATGGCATTGAGCGCCTCGCTGGTGACCTGCTTGCCGGCGACCTGTGCGGAAATTGAAAAGACGAGATTGCTGACATCCTGCGCGTGGCCATTGGCTTCGAAGGCCGAACGCAGGGACGCGAGATTGCTGGTGTTGGTGCTGCCGGCCGGCGATCCCGCAGGGGCCGTGGCCAGACCATCGCCATCGGTAAAGGCAAGCCTCATGTCGCTTGCACCGGTGCCCGAAAACAGCGGTTGCCCGCCTGAGCCATCGAGCGCCGCGCCATTACCCTGGGCGGTGTTCACCGTGCTCATAATGTCGCTGGCAAGCGTATTGAGACTGGAGCGCGTATCGGCAACCGCCTGAAGGCCCAGCGCATGGCCAGCCAGCGAACCACCAGACAACGCAACGGCCGTGCCGGCGACATCGAAGGTAAGCGTGCCATCGGCAGCCGTGGTCACGCCGAGCGCGAATTTATCGCCGCCCTGCACCAACAGCTCGCCCGAGGCACCCCCGGCGCGAATTTCAACCTGGCCGATGGCGTTGAAGGTGGTCTGCACATCCACCTTGTTTGAAAGCTTCTCGAGCAGACCATCGCGCTCGTCGAGCAGGGTTGCCCGCTCGCTGGTGCCCTCGGCGGTCCGGCCAATGCGCAGGTTAATGCGCGCCAGCTCGCCGGTCATGATGTTGACCTCTTCGACCTCGCCGCTGGCGTCGAACTGGAGGCCGGTGGCGGCGGCATCGAGGCTGTCGTTGGCGATGCGGAAGCTGCCTGCCATGTTGCCAGCGGCAGACATCGCCTCGGCCCGCAGCGAAGGGTCGGTCGGGTCGGCGGCAAGCTCGCTGAGTGCGGCCTCGAAGTCGACCACGAGATCGAACACCCGCGCGCCTTCGACAGCGCTTTCGATATTCTCCAGCCCGGTCAGTTCGGCGCTGGCCCGTGCGGTGTCGCTCGATGTCCGGCGCACTTCGGCCTGCCGGAACATGTCGGCATTGCGATGAATGGCAGAAATGCGCGCGCCCGAGACAGAGATGTCGCCCGGACGCATCGCAATGCTGGAGGCCGCGACCTCGGAGGCGACCACCGAGCGGCGGACGTAGCCCTCGGTCGAAGCATTGGCGATGTTGTTGCCCGTGATCTCCAGCGCGCCACGCGCGACCTTGGTGCCCGAAAGCCCGATCGTCAGCAGGTCAGCTGCCATGACTTAGCCCTCCCCTTCCGCCGTATCCTGGCCAAGATGACGCGCCAGTTGAGCCTCGATCTGGGTAGCAAGCCCGATCGTGCCGGTTGCCGCAGCGATTTCCGCAAAGCGTGCGTCGCGCATTTCGCGAAAGGTATCCGAGCCCGACGAACCGAACAGGTCTTCGCCGCCAAAATCAGCCGCAGCAGCGGTCGCCAGCATGTGACGCAGGAACACCGCCTCAAAGCCCTTTGCGACCTCCTTCAGCTGCGCCGCATCGCTCTCCGACGCCTGCGCAGCGGAGGGCTTCAACGGATCGGCCCCCATCAGGGAGGGAAACGAGAAATTGGTGGCGGGCGAGAGGTCCATCAGATCACTACCATTTCTGCCTTGAGCGACCCCGCCTGCTTGAGCGCTTCGAGGATCGCGACCAGATCGGCCGGCGAGGCGCCAAGGGCGTTGAGAGCATCGACCACCTCGGCAAGCGAGGCGCCCGGATCGAACATGGCGATGTGATTGCCCGGCTGTTCGATGCTGATATCGCTGTCCTGCTCGACGGCCGTCCGCCCATTGGCGAAGGGAGCGGGCTGGACGACCATCGGGTCTTCCTCCACCCGCACCACCAGCGAGCCGTGGCTGATCGCGGCCGGCGCAAGGCGCACCGCTGACGAGATCACCACCGTGCCGGTGCGCGAATTGACGACCACCCGCGCCGCTGCTTCGGCAGGCGAAATCGGGATCATCTCGATATCGGCCATCATCGAAGCACGCGCGTCGGAGCCTTCGGGCAGGCGCAGGGCAAGCGTCACGCCGTCCTCCACCGAAGCCACGGCGGGATAGCGCGCGTTGATCGCATCGCGCACGCGCGAGGCCGTAAGAAAGTCTGCCTGATGCAGGTTGAAGCGCAGGATCGGATCGGCATCGAAACCGCTCGCCACTGCGCGTTCAACGCTGGCGCCATCGGGAATGCGGCCCACGGTCGGCACGTTCACGGTAAGACGCGAACCGTCCGCACCCGAAACGCCGAGACCGCCCACGGCGAGGTTGCCCTGCGCCATCGCGTAAATCTCGCCGTCCGCGCCGTAGAGCGGGGTCATGATCAGTGCTCCGCCACGCAGGCTCGTCGCCTTGCCGATGGTGGACACGGTGATGTCGATGCGCTGGCCCGGCTTGGCGAAGGCGGGCAGATCGGCGGTAATCATCACCGCCGCCGCATTCTTCAGCGAGGGGTTCACACCCGGCGGCAGTTGCAGACCGAACCGGCCCGAAACGCCGCGCATGGCCTGGGTGAGGTAGGCAAAGCCATCATCGCCCGTGCCATCGAGGCCGACAACAATGCCGTAGCCGGTCAGCTGGTTCGAGCGCACCGACTGGAACGTGCCAATGTCGCGCACGCGCTCGGCCTGAGCCGGAACGGCAAGGCCAAGCACCACGCAGGCGGCGGCGAGAAGAGCAAACAGACGTGCCATCAGAACGGACTCACCATGGTGAAGAACTGGCTCAGCCAACCCGGACGTGACGCACGCTGGAAATGGCCGCTGCCCGAATAGGCGATCTTCGCGTCGGCCACCCGGCTCGACGCGATGCGGTTGTCGGCATCGATGTCGGTCAGGCGAATGAGACCAGCAAGCTGGATCCATTCCTCGCCCTGACTGAAGTTCATCAGCTTCTCTCCGCGAATGCGCGCCACGCCATTGGGCATGACCTCGGCAATGGTGACGGTGATGGTGCCGGTCAGCGAGTTGGTCTGGCTGGCATCGCCCCCTCCAGAGAACGACCCGGAAGCGCCAGAATTAACGTTGCCCGGATCAAACGAGAACGGACCAAGCGCCGGCGGCGTGATATCGATGCCGCCCTGGCGGTCGGAGCTGGCCGAAGTGCCCTTACTCGACTGGGTCCGTTCGGTTAGCACCACGGTAACCAAGTCGCCGACGCGCGCGGCCCGCTGGCCGTAGTGCAACGGCGCATAGCCAGCATAGGTCGAGAAGATCGCCCCGTCGGCGGGCGCGATGATCTGTTCCACCGGCGGCGGGGGCGGCATGGTGGCGGCATAGCCAGCTGGGCGGGTCGTGGTGCAACCGGCAGCCAGGAAGGCGCAGCAAAGCACGGGAATAGCAATATTTTTCATCTGTCGCCTCACAGCGTCTGGTTGGCGTTGCGCAGCATCTCGTCGACTGCGCTGACCATCTTTGAATTGATCTCGTAAGCGCGCTGCGCCTCGATCATGTCGACCAGCTCCTCCACCACGTTGACGTTGGAACCCTCGAGCATGCCCTGGCGGACATTGCCCCGGCCATTCTCGCCGGGAGCGCCAAGCTGGGCCGGGCCGGAGGCGGCGGTCGGTTGCAGGAAGTTGTCGCCGATTGCGCGCAGGCCAGCCGGGTTAGTGAACTGCGCGACCTGGATCGTGCCCAGTTCCTGCGCATCGTTCTGCCCCGGCAGCGTGGCCGACACGATGCCATCCTGCGACACCGTGATTGCCTGCGCCCCATCGGGAATCTGGATCGAAGGTTGCAGCGGATAGCCCTGCTGGGTGACGATCTGCCCCTCGGCCGACAAGGTGAAGTTGCCAGCGCGGGTGTAGCCCAGTTCGCCGCCGGGAAGCTGCACTTCGAAATAGCCGTCGCCGTCAAGCGCGAAGTCCATCCCGTTGCCGGTGCCGTTGAGCGTGCCCTGCGTCATGATCTGGCTGGTCGACTCAATCGAGACGCCGGTGCCCAGGTTCAGGCCAGTGGCATAGGCGGTCTCGCCCGAGCTGCGGGCACCGCCCACACGCACGTCCTGATAGGCGAGCGTAGCGAAGTTGGCGCGGTCGCGCTTGAAGCCGGTGGTGCCGACGTTGGCGAGGTTGTTGGCGATGACGCGCATACGCGCATCCTGAGCCTCAAGGCCCGTGCGAGCGACCTGTAGAGCGGAAACTGGCATTGTTTAGATCCCCTTATCGTCAATCTGGTTCGTCAGTCTGGCCGTGTCAGGTCAGACGCATCAGCGACGCGCCGCTCTCGTCGAGCTCCTGCGCGGTCGCCACCAGCTTGGTGCGCATGTCGAAGAGACGCTGCTGGTCGACCATCTCGACCAGAACTTCCGTCATCTTCACGTTGGATTGTTCGAGAAATCCGGATTTTACCGTCGCCGAGAGGTCGGTCGGCAAGACACCGCCGCCCTCCACCCGGAACAGGTTATCAAGACCCTTGGTCACCTGGCTGCCGACCGGATTGGCCAGCTTGATCCGCCCGATTTCCGTCGGCGGCGCCTCGGGCGCGGCAGGGTTGGTCACGGTCACCGCACCATCGGGTGCGATGGCCAGATCCCCTCCGGGAGGAACCGTGATCGGCCCCTGCTCGCCAAGGACCGGACGGCCCTCGCCGTTAACCAAAAGCCCAGATCCCGAAAGGGTCAGATCACCGCGCCGGGTATAGGCTTCGGAGCCGTCTTCGGCCTGCACCGCAATCATCGCCTCGCCATCAACCGCAAGATCGAGCGAGCGCCCGGTAAGGGTCACCTCGCCCTGGGTCATGTCGGCCCCGCGCACGGCAGCGTTCTGCATGGCGCGGGTTTCGAACGAGCCATTGTGGCTTTCGACAGTGACCGCCCGAGCATCCATCAGTTCGCCGCGAAAGCCGATCGTCTCGGCATTCGCCATGTTGCTGGCGAGCACGCGCTGCTTCTCCATCGAAGAGCGCATGCCCGAAAGCGCGGAATAGATCAGACGGTCCATCGTTCAGCCTCAGGTGCGCAGGTTGATCGCGGTCTGGCTGATCTGGGTGGCGGTATCGATCGCCTTGGCATTGGCCTGGAAGTTCCGCTGTGCGGTGATCAGGCCAACCAACTGCTCGGCGATGTCCACGTTCGAACGCTCAAGCGAGCCCGACATCAGACCGCCAAAGGCGCCGACACCCGGTTCGCCCATGCTGGCCGCACCCGAAAGACCGGTAGCCTGCCAGTTCGACGAGCCGACCTGCTTGAGACCGGTCGGCGTGGTGAAACCCGCCAGTGCGATCTTGCCGATCACCTCAACCGAACCATCGGCATAGCCGGCGCTGATATTGCCGTTGTCGCCAACGGTAACCGAAACGAACTCCGATCCGGCGGCATTGGTCTGCGGGACCTGCGCCGATACCGGCGTGGCCGAAGTCACCGTGCCCGCAGCATCGGTCGGGAACACCTGCAGGCGGTTGTCGCTGCCATCGTGAATGAAGCCGTTGGCGTCCATCTGGAACGAACCGTTGCGGGTATAGAGCGTCTCACCGCCGACTGCTCCAACCGTGGAGAAGAAGCCGTCTCCGCCGATCGCGATATCGAGCGCAGAGCCGGTCTGCTCGATCGGACCGAGCTTGAAGTTCTGCGTAATGGATTCGACCGTGGCACCGATGCCTTGCGTCAGCTTGGGATTGCTGACGGCCGATCCCACCACGATATCGCTGAACTGGGTGGATGAGCGCTTGAAACCATAGGTTTCCACGTTGGCGATGTTGTGGCTGATTACGCCCAGGTCGACCTGGGCGTTCTTGAGGCCATTAAGTGAGGTGTAGAAGGACATCTGAACTTACTCCGTCTAGAATCTGTATGGATCAGTCATCGCTCGCGGCAGCAGCCGCAGCATCGCGAGCAGCGCTGACGGCAGCCGCAGCCGATTGGGTGGCGTTGAGCATGTCGAGCTTGCTGCTGATCTCTTTGAGCGTGTCGTTCGTCTCGTTGCTGTTCGACAGCGCGGTGAACTGGGCCATCTGAGCCAGCATATCGGTGTTATCGACCGGGTCGGTCGGGTCCTGCTGCTGCAGCTGAACCGTCAGCAAGCGGAAGAAGTCGGACTGCCCCAGATCGCCATAGCCGCGCCCGGTGGTGTTGTTCGTCTGGTTGGTGGCGCTACTGGACGCCGTCGCGGAAGTTACAGTCATTTCATCCTCATCGTTTCGAGCATCAGTTGCTTGGCCGTGGAGAGTGCCTCCACCATGTTGCGGTACTGGCGGCTGGCTTCGAGCATCTCGACCATCTCCTCGGTCTCATCGACCGAGCTGATCCAGACATCGCCGTTTTCATCGGCCAGCGGGTGACCGGGCTGGTGCATGCGGGTCGGCGCCACATCGGCGCGGCGCACTGCCTGCACCGAGACACCGCGCAGGCTTTCGGCCGTCCCCAGTTCCTCTGCAAAGACGGGCCTTAGCGGGCGATAGGCTTCTTCCTCGGTGGCCGCGGCGCTGCCGGCATTGGCCATGTTCGAGGCAGCCGCGTTCATCCGCACCGTCTGGGCGGACATCGCACGCTGAGCGAGTTCGAAGATGTTGGCGGGGCCCATCGTTACTCGCCCCGCAGCGCGCGCTTGACGGTATCGACGCGCCCGCGCAGCAGTTCGAGTGTGGTGGCATAGCCAAGAGCGTTCTCGGCGAAAGCGGTCTGCTCGACGCCCATCTCGACCGTGTTGCCATCAAGGCTGGCCATGACCGGACGACGATAGCGCATGGCAGTGGCCTGCGCCTGGTCGATCGATTGCCCGCCCTCGCTGGCAGCAAGCGCGGCGCGAAAGTCGATGTCGCGTGCCTTGTAGCCGGGCGTTGCGGCGTTGGCGATGTTCGAGGCGAGCAGTTCCATGCGCTGCGAACGCAGCTGAAGTGCCGTCCCGTGAATGCCGAACAAGCGATCGCTCATGATAGTAATCCCGTCGTGACTTTCGATCTGCCGCCAACTTTGCAAGCACCGTGCCAAACTGGTCTTAGCGGCAGAAATCCGCCGGAAAGCGGTGCCGGCACTGCCGACCCGGCAAGCGTTCGCCGGAAACCGGCAAATGTCCGCCGCCCCCCTGAATAACTGCCGGATGCTGCCGTACTGGGATGCAGGATCACCCCGTGCAGTTCAGGAACCCGCACTTTGCCCGACTTGTCTTCCATTGCGATCGTCATCAGCTTGACCCTGCTGGCGACGCTGTTGCAGGCGGGCCTGCGCAACAGTCGGACTTGCCTCTCGCAATGTGCCGCCCTGTTGAAGAAGCCGTTCAACCCGGGCCAGACGCGGGCCGAACTGGCTCGCGAAATCGGCGACCTGCGCAAGGACGGCCTAGTCCGCGCAAGGCCCACCGCCAGCGGCGACGCCGAATTCGACAAATCCACCAACGCGATGATCCGGGCCCGATCGCTCGATGCGCTGATCACCGAACACGAGGCTGCGCGCACGCACCGGATCGAGAAAACCGCCATTGCGCGGCAAGTGTGCCATCAGGCCGCTGAGCTGGCGCAGATGATGGGCCTCGCTGGCACGCTGATCTCGCTGGCCACGCTATCACCGGCGGGCGGAGGGGAAACCTCGCTAACTGGCGCAATCGGGATGGCCGTGGGCACCACCCTGACCGGCCTGGCGCTCGGCAACTTCGCTTTCATCCCGCTCGCCGGGCTGATTGAGCGGCGTGCACGCACCGAAGACGAGGCGCGCGAAGAGGTCTTCGAGTGGCTGCAGATGCACGCTCAGGTCGCAATGCCCCGGCTGCGCGAAGACGAACCGCTGACGGTGGCCCACAAGAGCGCGGCATGATCTTCTCGACCACCAACGCGCGCTGGCAGACGGTGATCGCGGACCTTGCGCTGATCCTGTTTCTCGTGGCCGCTTCCGCGCTCGACGAAAGCCCTGCGCCAGTAGCCGCCGCTACCGTGGACACGCCACCCGGCGCAGACTCCGCCACTGCTGGCACCACGTCTGGCCCGACCGGCGAAACCAGCGACATCTCGCTTACAATGTGGAGCCCCGTCCCCGGCGCGCCGTCGCTAGCCGATTGGCTGGCCGAACAGGCACCCGACGAAAGCCAGCGGCTTGCCATTGCTATAACCTATACAAAGGGCGGCTTTGACGAGGCTCTTGTCACGGCCTCGGCCCTGCGTTCCGAGAGCGGCACGGCAGGCGTCCGGGCGCGGATCACCATTGCCGAAGGGGACCGCGCCGGTGCGCTGGTAAGCCTCGTACAGGACGATCCGCCAGCGGCAGAAAACCCGTAACACGAACTGGCCCGATTATTGCTTAGTAGAGCGCATGAGACCTTTCTATTCAAAGGAACCCGCCATGCGCCGTCTTGCTCTTCTCGCCGCGCCGCTTGCCGCTCTCGCGGCCTCACCTGCCGCCGCCAGCGGCTTCCATGATCTGGCAGCAATCGATGCCGCCGTGGCCCGGTTCGCGGGCGCCGAAATCGGTCAGTCGGGCGGTGCCCAGGCGCCGGTCGACCGCCAGATGCGGCTCGCCCACTGCGCCGCTCCGCTCGCGCTCGACTGGTATGGCGCAGGCGAGACTGCAGTGCGGGTCACCTGCCCCGGCAGCTGGCGCGTATTCGTGCCGATCATGCGTACGCGGTCGGCTGTGCCCGTCGCCGAAGAGGCTCCGGTCATCTCGCGCCGCGACCTCCTGCGAGTAGAAGCTGGCGGCGCTGGCTTCCGCGTAAGCCGTAGCGGCGAAGCACTTGAAGAAGGCCGTGTGGGCCAGGCGATCCGCGTCAAGATCGACGACGGCACCCGGCAGGGTCGCGTTGTTACCGCGCGCGTGATCGAGGCCGGGCTGGCCCGTGTCTCGATGCGCTAAGGCTGCACCTTCAGGCCCTGGCGAATTTTTTTCGTCCTGGCCTTAATACCGACAATATGTGACCGTTCTGGCTAGTGTAGACCCCGGATAAAGGACCAGTCATGAAGCCGATCGAGATCAACTCTGTTGCCAGGAGCCGCCCGCTTGGCGCCGAAGCGCAGCGGACGGTCTCGTCCGCTCCTACCGCGACTGACGCTTCGGCCGCTGCCCCTGCCTCTGCCCCCCGGGCGGAAGCCGAAATGGTAACGCGGTCCGAGAGCCTGTCTGCCGGACCGGTCCCGCCGGTCGAGGCTGACCGGGTGGCCCAAATTCGCGAAGCGGTGAAGGATGGCACCTATCCGCTCGTCCCCGCCAGCGTCGCCGACGCCATGATCGCCTCGCGCTTTATCCTCATCGAGGGCAAGAAGGACTCGTAATGCACCTTGCAGAAAACCTGCGGCAGATGCTCGCCATCCTCGAGAGCGAGCGCGCAGCCCTCGCCGGGCTTGACCTTGACCGCATCATCACTTGCGCCGACGGCAAGCAGCGCCTTTGCACCGAGCTGGAAGCCGTTTCGGGCCAGCCGCTCGACGACGAGTGCGAAGGCCTGCTCAACGCAGTTCGCCGCCTCAACGAGGTCAACCGCAAGCTTCGCAACATGATTGCCGACAACGTCCAGTCCCGTCTCGGCTCGCTGACCGGCAACAGCTTCCTCTATGCCGCCCCGGCAGAGCGGCTGGAGATGATGCCGCGCTAGGCCTTTGCCAGCGCTAGCCCGCCATTCGCACTGAGTTTGGCACAGCGCTTGCTTAACTATCCCCGTTACCCACGGGGAGATTACGCCAAGTGTCGACAATCCAGCGAACGGGCCAGCAGGCCGCTTTTGCTGCACCAGCCCCGCGCAGTGCGCGCGTGCATGCAGCCATTGCCGAAGCCTCGACGCAGACCTCGGTCGATTTCGATTACCTGATGGCACAGGCGCGCGTCGAAAGCGCGCTTGACCCATCCGCCAAGGCGCGCACCTCCTCGGCCGCCGGGCTTTACCAGTTCACCAACCAGACCTGGCTCAACACGCTGGATCGCCACGGGGCGCAGCACGGGCTCGGCTGGGCTGCCGACGCCATTTCCTCGACTAACGGGCGCGCCCGGATCACTGACCGCGCGCTTGCCGGCTCGATCATGGAGCTGCGCTACGATCCCGAGGCATCGTCGCTGATGGCAGGCGAACTGGCGGGGGACAACGCCGCCTATCTCCAGCAGACCTTCGGCCGCGCGCCCGATCACACCGAACTCTATCTCGCTCACTTCCTTGGCGCTGCCGGGGCACGTGAGTTCATTGCCGCCCATGCGGCAGATCCTGGCCGGGAGGCGGCAAGTCTGTTCCCCCGCGCTGCCGGTGCCAACCGCAGCGTGTTCTACGACCACGGCCGCGCCCGCTCGCTGGGCGAAGTACGCGACCTGTTTGCTGCCAAGCTTGAAAATGCCGGCAGCGCCCAGGTGCCGGGCGCGCGCGCCTATGAAGCGGGGCCGGCATATGGCGGCGGCTGGGAGGCGCAGACAATTCCTGCCGCGGCCACCAACGCACCAACACCGGCCCCGTCACGGCCAAGCATGGCGCAGGTGCTGACCAGCACCTTCGGCCCCGGAAACAGTTCAGGCTCGGCCTCGGCGCATGTCGCCACGGCCTATAGCAAGATCGCGAGGTTCGGCCTGTGAACGCACTTAAGTCATATTTCAGCCCGTCGCTGGCCATGCCGCTGGCGATCCTGATCGTTATCTTCCTGCTCGTGCTGCCGATCCCGGCCATGATGCTCGACGTGTTCTTCGTGCTCAATATCGCGCTGTCGCTGGCGGTGCTGATGACGGCGATGAACGTGAACAAGCCGCTTGACTTCTCGTCGTTCCCCACCGTCCTGCTGTTCGCCACCCTGCTGCGGCTTGCGCTTAACGTGGCCTCGACCCGCGTGGTGCTGATCGCCGGACATGAAGGCGGCGATGCGGCGGGCAAGGTGATCGAAGCCTTCGGGGAGTTCCTTGTCGGTGGCGACTTCGTGGTCGGCCTGTTCGTGTTCATGATCCTGATGATCATCAACCTGATGGTGGTGACCAAGGGCGCGGGCCGCGTGTCGGAAGTTTCGGCGCGCTTCACCCTCGATGCCTTGCCCGGCAAGCAGATGGCAATCGACGCCGACCTTGCCGCTGGCCTTGTCACCGCTGCCGAAGCCAAGACCCGCCGCCGCGAAATCGCCACCGAGGCCGACTTCTACGGCTCGATGGACGGTGCCAGCAAGTTCGTGAAGGGCGATGCCATCGCTGCCCTGCTGATCCTCGCGGTGAACGTGATTGCCGGGCTTGTCCTGGGCATGGTCACCCACGGGCTGACCGCCAACCAGGCAGGCCAGCTCTACATCACGCTCGCCGTCGGCGACGCGCTGGTGGCCTCGGTTCCCTCGCTGTTGCTGTCGATCGCGGCGGCCATGATCGTCACCCGTGTTTCCGATACGCGTGACCTTTCGGGTCAGATCGGCGGCCAGTTCGCCGATCATCGCACCTGGCTTCCGGTGGGCGTGATCCTGCTGCTGCTCGGCCTCATCCCTGCCATGCCGCAATCGATCTTCCTGCCCTTTGCGGCAGTGAGCTTTTTCCTCTGGCACAAGCTGCGCAGAAACGCCGCCGAACGCGCCATCGCTGATGCCGCGGCCGAGGCAGAGCCCGCGCCTGACCCATCCGTCATCACAATCGAGGACGTATCCGAAAACGCGCTGGTCAGCGTGGAGCTGGGCTATGGCCTCGTCCATCTCGCCGACGAACGCAAGGGCGCTCCCTTGGTCGCGCGCCTCACCGGACTGAGACGACAGCTGTCCGAGACCTTCGGCTTTATCGTCCCGCAGATCCGCATCCGCGATAGCCTCGAATGTCAGCCCGGCGAATATCGGGTCCGCCTCGGCGGCACGCGGCTGGGCGGCGCCATGGTGCGGCCCGACCGGCTGCTCGCCATCGACGCTGGCGACGTTTCGCCGCACGCCTTTATCGACGGGGACGATACCATCGATCCGAGCTTCGGATGCCCCGCCAAATGGATCGAGGCACGCCAACGCGAAATGGCCGTTGCCGAGGGCTATCTGGTGGTCGAGCCGGAAAACGTCATCGCTACCCACATCAACCAATTGCTGATGGCCCGCGCGCACCTGCTGCTCGGCCCGGACGAATTGCGCGAACTGCTCGACAACGTGAAGGTGCGCAATGCCGCACTGGTCGAGGCGATCACCCCGCAGCCGATGAGCCTTGGCGCCCTCACCCGCCTGCTGCGCTCGCTGCTCGACGACGGAATCACCCTCGCCCACCCGCTGCCCGTGCTGAACGCGCTGGCGCAGAGCGTACAGGTGACCACCGAGCACGACACGCTGGTAGACATGATGCGCACGCAGCTTGGCGGCCAGCTGATCGGCCAGATCTGCGGCCCCAACGACAAGCTGCCGGTCGTCACGCTCGCCGCCGAGCTGGAGGACATGGTGGTCGGCGGGCTGGTCGATCCGAGCACCGGGCAGCCGGTGATCGACCCCGATCTTGCCCGCACGCTGGGCGCGCAGCTGGCTGACGTGCTGGCCCAGCGCCCGCCCGGTTCTCCGCCTGCCGCACTGATCGTGCAGCCGCGCGCGCGCCGTCCGCTGGCCGCACTGCTCAAGCTGCGCGCGCCGCAATGCGCCGTGCTCTCGATTTCCGAACTGCCGCCCGAACAGCCGATCGACGTGATCGCCGTGATCGGTGGCGACGTACAGCAGCCCGCGCAGCCTGCGCTCGAACACAACGGTCAGGAGGCCATCGCCGCATGATCCACGATCATCGCCAGCTCGACCCGAAAAGCGCCTATGGCGGTGGCGATGCGCGCCTGATCGCGCAGTTCACGCCATTGGTGCGCAAACTCGCCTGGCATCTCGCGTCATCGGCTGGCCCGTCCATGGACGCCGACGACCTCATGCAGATCGGCCTCATCGCGCTCACCGAATGCGCCCGCAGACACGACCGGCCCACCGACGACGGTTTGGCCGCATATGCAAAGCTGCGCGTACGCGGAGCGATGATCGACGCGATCCGCAAGATGCAGAATGAGACCCGTGGCGCGCGCAAGGATCGCAAGCGGATTGAGAAGGTCCGCTCGGTTCTGGCGGGGCAGTATGGCCGCCCGCCCACCGATGCCGAGATGGCCGAGGTGATGAACCTCACACCAGCGGAATTCTCGGACAAGCAGAGCCGCAGCGCGCCCGTGCGTCATGTCGACATGGATGGCGCCTATGACGAAAGCAACACGGCCTTCGCCAGTGACGAGATGGACGCAGAAGACCTCCTGATCGAGGCCGAAAGCGGCACCGAGCTGGCCGCCGCCATCGCCGGGCTGCAAGAGCGGCACCAGTTGGTGATCCAGCTCTATTTCCTGGAGGAGCTGAACCTTGCGGAAATCGCGGAGGTGCTGGAAGTTTCGGTGCCGCGTGTGCACCAACTCAAGGCCGCAGCGCTCAAGGCCCTGCGCACTGCGCTAAGCTGACCGGATCACGGCAGACGAAATCGGGCGAGGAAGGCAATTGCCCTCCCCGCCTGCTCTCTTCGCATTAACGCGCGGCCAGTTCCGCCACCAGCGCCGGGGCCGGATAGATCTTTTCCAGCGCTTCCTGAATCGCGGCGGTGGAGACAACCACGGTGCGGTTCAGCGTGGCGTCGTAGCCATAGTTCCCGCCCAGCGAGTGGATATTGCCGTCGAAAGCCGCGCCGATCACGCTGCCGTCGCGGTCGATCACCGGACTGCCGGAGTTGCCGCCGATAATGTCGTTGGTGGTGACGAAATCGTAGGTGACATCGGGATCGATGGCATCGCGATTGTCGACAAAGGCAGGTGCCAGATCGAACGGCGCATTGCCGGTCGCGCGCTCGAAAGTGCCGCCCAGCGTGGTGGCGATGGGCACCTCGTTGCCACGCTCGATCCAGCCCTTCACCTGCCCGTAGGAGATGCGCAGGGTGAAGGTAGCGTCCGGATAGAGGCTGTCGCCATAGGCAGCGAAGCGTGCATCGGCGAGGTCCGCACCGGCAGCGGCAAGCGGCCCGGCATAGGCCTCGTCAACCTGCTGTTGCAGCTCGCGCTGGCGCGGCACCAGCCTGAGCGCATACTGGATCATCGGATCGTCCGACGCCTCGATGGCGGCAAGCCCACCTTCCCACAGCTGACGGCGATAGGCAGGATCGGCCAGCTGCGTGCCCGTCACCAGCCGCTCGGCCAGCTGTTCGGGGCTTTCCTTGCCCAGCAGCAACTGTGAATCGGCATCGTCGACACCCAGATATTCACGCGCCTTCGAGAGGCTCCAGCCCATGTAGAGCTGATCGAGCCACGGATAGATCGCGCGTTCGTCGGTGATCCGCTTTTCCAGCAGCGGCAGCGCGCTGTCGGTATATCCGGGCAGACGCTCGGCATTAGGCTTGGCGCGTTCCTGTGCTGCCATCACCAGCGCCTGGGCATAGCCATAGAGATCGCCCGAAGGATCGGTGAAGCGATATGGCAGATAGAGCGCGCGGTAAGCCTGCACCGCCGTCTCGACCTCGGCCCACGGATCGCCAATCGCGGCATTGCCCACGCTCAGTTCGCGCAGCTCAGCTTCGGCTGCGGCCAGCTTGTCGGTGAAGGCGGGATCGTTCAGCGCGTTGGTGCGGCCAATATAGACCTTGAGCGAATTCTCCACGCCGCCGAGCAGGTCGCGCCCTTCGCGCTCGCGCTCCTCGCTCTCTTCCATCGCCGAAATCAGCCGACCGCGCAGCTCCGATAGGGTGGCGAGCGTTACCGGCAGGCGCACCTCGCGTTCGAAGGCGCGCTGGCTTTCGGTCCACAGCCGCGCGGTGGAGCCGGGGTTGCCGACCACGAAGGTCAGTTCGCCCTTCTCGGGCGCACGCGGGTTCCAGGTGAGGTGCGCCTCGGGCGTCACCGGCTTGCCGTTCTCGTAGGCGCGCAGGAAGCTGCCATCGAGCGAATAGCGCGGGAAGTTGAAGTTATCCGGGTCGCCGCCGAAGGTCGCCGCGCGGTCTTCCGGGGCCCAGACCAGGCGCACGTCCGAATACTTGCGATAGGTGTAAAGCTTGTACTGCCCGCCGCCGAACAGGGTAACGACCTGACAGCGCGTGGTGTCGGTGTCGGGGCAGCCGTCGGCCTCAATGTTGGCAATCGCGGCGTCGCGCGCCCGGGTGAGCGCCTCACCCTCAAGCCCGGCGAAAGCGTTCTTCACGGTGTCCGTCACATCGGTGATCGACATCACGACCTCGGCCTGCTGACCGGGGCAAGCCTTCTCGTCCTCGCGGCGATCGGCGATAAAGCCGTTCTTAAGCAGGTCGTTATCGCCGGTCGAGTTGTCGAACAGGCAGCTCGCCACGCAGTGGTGGTTGGTGAGGATCAGCCCCTCGGACGAAACGAAACTGGCCGAGCAGCCGCCAGTAAGGCGCACAGCGGAAAGCCGCGTGCGTTCGAGCCAGGCCGCATCGGGCGACCAGCCATAGTCCGCCGCGAGCTGTTCGGCGGGGAAGTTGTCGAAGGTCCACATGCCTTCGTCTGCCCGGGCAGGAACGGCGGAAACGGTGAGGGCCGCCATAGCGACGCTGGCTGCAAAAACGTACTTTGTCATGTTATATCCTTGAGCAACTCTTGCAGCATCATTGCCGCATTGCGGTGCACAAGGCAATCCGGTTCCATAGGATACCAGTTTGATCTGTGTGCGCCGGTCGCGCGGAGCCTGTTGTCAGACCCCGCGCGACCGCGCGTTCCATCTCCGCTCAGGCCGGGCGGAAGCCGCCGCCCTGCACGCCCGCATCGGCAACGAAAGTAGCCGCCACGGAGCGCTCGAACTCTGGCTGCATCACGGTCGAGACGGTAACGTGTTCGGCCACCGCGCGTTCGGGGGTCAGCCGCACGAGCGCATAGCCCTTGCGGTCCTGGTCGCAGAACACGACCTCCTCGTTGCTTGCGGCGAGATACTTGCCCAGCCCCGGCAGCAGCGAACCGTAAGACGGGCTGGTAATGGCGGTGCATCCGATCTCGACGGCGGCGAGACGCCCGCCATCATCGTGCAGGTTGTTGGTCCAGGCGGCATGGCTGTCGCCCGCCAGCACCAGCGGACGCGCACCGGCACGCGCGAACAGCGCATAGAGCCGCTCGCGCGCATAGGGATAGCCATCCCAGGCATCGAGGTTGAACGGCACGCCTGCGCGATAGGCCTGCATCGCAGTGCCGATCTGGCCGCGATAGACCTCAGGCATGGCGGCGAGCAGTTCGCCAAAGCCATCAGGCCCCAGCTCTGCTTCGAGGTCTGGCCCGGCGACCTTCGCCATCACTACCTGATTGCCCAGCACCTGCCACGGCTTGCCCGCCTGCACCGATTGCGCGAGCACACCTTCCAGCCACGCGCTCTGGTCCTTGCCGAGCATTTCGCGGTTTTCCTCACCCAGTTCGGCGAAGATCGCTGCCAGCGATTCGGCGGGTGGCACGTCGCCCTTGGGCAGCACCTGCTTGCTACGCGCCAGCAGCCGCGTCTCCACCATGGCCAGCGTGGCAAGGTCGCCGAACTCGAACGAACGGAAGATCGCCTCACGCGCACGCACCGGGTTGGGATCGCGGATCGGCATCCACTCGAAATAGGCCTGCATGGCGACTGCCTTGCGCGCGGCCCAGTCGCCCTCCTCGCTCTGGTGGTTCTCGGCCCCGCCGATCCAGCTGTCGTTGGCGGTTTCGTGATCGTCCCACACGCAGATGAAGGCAGCACGGGCATGCGCGGCCTGCATGGCGGGATCGCTCTTCACCTGCGCATGGCGGCGGCGATAGTCGGCGAGCGTCACGATTTCGTGCGGCGGATCGGGCAAGCGGCCAATGGCCTTGCCGACTTCACCGCCATACCCTTCGGCGCCATATTCGTAGATATAGTCACCAAGATGGATCACCGCGTCGAGCCGGTCGAGCGCGGCCATGTCGGCATAGGCGTTGAAGAAGCCGCCCGCCCACAGCTGGCACGAAGCCACCGCATAGACCACCTCGTCGATCGCGCCGACCGGCAGGGTGCGGAAGCGGCCCACCGGCGAACGAGTGCCGTGCGGGCCGGTGAACCAGTAAACATAGTCAGCCCCCGGTTCGAGCCCGGTCACCTCGACCTTGGCGGTGTGATCGGCGCTGGCGCGCGCAACCACATCGCCCTCGACCACGGGCGAAGCCTCAGCCGAAGTGGCGACATACCAGCGCAGGGCAACGTCACCGCCAAATCCTTCACCAGCCGAAGCACGGGTCCAGATCACGGCGCCATCGGCGGCAGGGTCGCCGCTTGCCACACCGTGGGCGAAGGTGATTGCTGCGGGCGTGGGTTGGGCGAGCGTAACGCTCGCCGCCCCCATCGTGCCGCCCGCGCCCATCAGGGCCAGAAGTCCGCGACGATTGATCGGCATCGGATATCTCCTTTTCATCGTCTGTATCAGCGCAGGCGCGCGGTGAGCTCAATGCCGTAGAAGCGCGGTTCTGCGGGGATGAAGGTCGGATACCCAAAGGCCCCGCCGGTGTTGCCCGCATCGAGCAGGTATTGCTGATCGGTGATGTTGCGCATGAAGCCGGCCAGCTCGAACTGGTCGTCAGCAAACGAAACGCCTGCACGCAGGTTGAACAGCGTGACCGGGCCTTGCGAGGTAGTCGCCGAGTTGGGCAGCTCGAAGAAGATCGTGCTGCGGTGGGTCATGCTGGGCGTGGCAAAAACGCGCATATCGTTGCCAACCATCCGATCGATGGTGAAGCCCGCCGCCATCTGGAACTTCGGCTGCAGGCGGAAGCGCGCACCCGAATAGGTAGAGGCCAGCGCAGAGTCCTCGTCGATCTTGGCATTGGCATAGGCACCGTTCACGAACAGGCTGAGCCAATCGTTCGCCTGCACGAACAGCTCGGCCTCGACGCCGAGGTTGGAGGCATTGCCCGCGCTTTCGGTGCGGGTTGAGCCGTCATCCTGGCGCTTGCTGACCTGGAAGCCCGAATACTTTTGATAATAGACGCCGAGCGATCCCTGCACCGCGCCGGTCGCGAGCTTGACCCCGCCTTCGTAGTTCCACACGATTTCTTCGGGCACGATCTGGAGCCGGGGCACGGTCGTCAGCGTGGCATCACGCATGGCGGAAAGCTGCACCACCGGCGAGCGACGGCCTTTCGAAACGGTCGCATAGACGTTCACATCGGGATTGATCCGGTAAAGCGCGTTGAAGCGCGGCAACCAGGCATCGAAACTGTCGTCGGCAGTGAAGGTCACCCCGCCGGTGTCGATCTGGCCGGGGATCAGCGAGAAGGCGAGGCTCGGCAGCGCCCCCAACAGCCCGGCCTGCAACTGAGCCGGCAGCAGGCCTGGCAGCAACGGCGCGGGTACATCGGAGACATAGCCCGACTGGCGGTCTTCCCACAGGTAGCGCAGGCCGGCAGTCAGTTCGAGCGCATCGGTCGGCATCCAGGTGACATCGGCAAAGACCGAGTAGCTGTCGTTCTGGCCCTCATTCTGGAACCACGACTGATAGGGGATCTGCGTGATCGCGCCGCCGGTCAGAGCGCCGGTCAGCTGCGATGCGGGCACCGAACCATCGGGCGCGGTGCAGGGAAGATCGAGACCAGCAGCAGCGGCGATATTGGCGAGGCACTGAAGGAAGGTGCCTTCCTCGGCGGAGAACGGCACCGACTGGCGGCCGTCTTCGGTGAAGTAGTTCCACCCGAACGAACCGCGCAGCTTCATGCCCTCATAGGCGAAGCGGCCCTCGTGGCTGAACTGCCAACCCGAAGCATCTTCGGCGAATTCGAGGAACCATGCGGCAGAGCCATCGGCATCGAAGGTTTCGAGGCTGTCGAACTCGCGGTAGCCGTTGACCGTGGTGAAGGTCCAGTTGTCTGCAAACTGCCACTCGGCGGTCAGGTTTGCATCATAAACCTCACGATCGAGGCCGAGCTTGTCCTTGCCAAGCACGCTGGCCGAAAGCGGCGATCCGCCCAGCTGCGCCTTGCCGAACGGATTGGCGGCACCGGCGGCGGTCGGGAAGTTGCCCGAGATGAACGGTGTGCCGCCGTTGCGCTGACGGTCGAAGGTGCCGATCAGGTCGATGGTAAGATCGTCGCTCGGCGTGAAGCGCAGCGAGCCGCGCAGGCCGAGGTTGTCGAGCGCATAGAGCTCCTCATCCTGCGACGGGGCGAGGTTCTCGACATAGCCGTCGCGCTTCTTCCATTCGAAGGCGAGGCGACCGGCCACCACATCGTTGCCTGCGTTGAGGTGCCCGCGCAGCAGCGTGTAGTCGTAGTTGCCATAGGCCCCGGTCAGCTCGGCCGAAGTGCCCGGCTGCGGCTTGGCCGAGACGAGGCTGATCGCACCCACGGCAGAGGCGGTGCCGAACAGCGTCGCCTGCGGGCCCTTGATCACCTCGACGCGGTCAAGGTCGTAGATCGCCTGGTACGACCCGCGCGAACGCGAGATATCAACGCCGTTGTAATAGAGCGTGACGCGCGGCCCCTGCTGCGAAGAGCCCGAATCCGAGGTGATGCCGCGGATCACGATGCCGGGGTTGTTAGCGCTCTGCTCCTGGATGTTGAGGCCGGGAACATAGTTGGAAAGCTCGTCGAGATCGGAGACGCCCAGCTCTTCCATCCGCTCGCCCGAGGTGGCGGTGACGGTGATCGGAACGTCCTCCACGCGCTGTTCGAATTTCTGCGCGGTCACTACGATGCTGTTGGAGCTCTCTGCCGCCTCCTCGGCGAAGGCAGGCGTGGCGGCAAGCGTAGTGCCAGCCAGCAGCGTGAGTTTGAGCGAAGAACGAATGGTCATTTAGCGATTCCCGTTTTTTTTGGTTGAACGGGAGCGCGCCTATTCAGTCTCGATGACGGGATCGCGGCAGGATGATGACGATTGGATGACTCCGCAATTTTCTCGCCCGATTGATACCCGCGATGTCCACAAGCGGTAGGCTAGCGCCGGCCAGCAGGCGCGCCTATTGACCGCCGCATGTTTGCCTCGCTCCTCTCCGTACGCACTCTGCTGGTGGCCATCTTCATGCTGATGGCAGGCAGCGGCTTTCTCGCGACGCTGATCGCGATCCGGCTTGACGCGGCGGGTGCCGGATCGCTGGCGATCGGCCTTGTCGCCACGGCCTATTTCGCCGGGCTGATGCTGGGCGCGTTGCGGGTGACACCGCTGATCGCGCGGGTCGGGCATATCCGCGCCTTTGCCGCCTTCGTATCGATCTATTCGGCCAGCAGCCTCACCTATGCTCTGGTCGACAACTGGCCGATCTGGGTCGCTCTGCGCTTCATTGATGGTTTCGTGATGAGCGGCGTGTTCGTCTGCCTCGAAAGCTGGCTCAACCGCGTGGCGCGGCCCGACAACCGCAGCGCGATCCTCGCAGCCTATATGATCGCGCTCTATTCGGGGCAGGCGCTGGGGCAGTTTCTGCTTAACCTGCAGGACAACGCGCCCTCGCTGCCCTTCATGCTGTCAGCCATCCTGCTGTCGCTGACGGTCTTGCCGGTGGCGCTCACGCGCATTGCCGAGCCGGTGATGGAGGAGATTTCTCCGTTCTCCCTGGCACGCCTCTATGACGCTTCGCCGCTAGGGATCGTCGGGGTGCTCGCCACCGGGCTGATGATGGGCGCATTCTACGGTCTTGGCGCGGTGTTCGCGCAGCGCATCGGCTTGCCGCTGGCGCAGGTCGCGGTCTTCACCTCGAGCGTGATCGCTGGCGGGGTCGTGCTGCAATATCCGCTCGGCATCCTGTCGGACCGGTTCGACCGGCGGCGGGTGATCGTCGGCTCGATGCTGGCGACCGCAGGGGTCTGCGCCCTCCTCGCCTTTGCCGAAGGGCCACTGGGCGTATTTCTGCCGGGCGCGCTGTTCGGCGGGTTCGCCTTTGCGCTTTATCCGCTGTGCGTGGCCCATGCCAACGATCACCTGACCGAAAGCGAACGCATCGGCGCGAGCAGCGGGCTGGTGCTGGTCTATTCGGCCGGCGCCGTGGCGGGGCCATTGCTGGCCTCGCTCGCGATGGGGCTGCTGGGAGCTACCGGACTGTTCGCCGCGATTGGCGCAGTTGCCATGCTGGCCGCGCTGTTCGGCCTGTGGCGTGCAGCGACTGCCTCGGCCGTGCCAGCCGACGAGCAGCAGCCCTATGTCGGCCTGCCGCGCACCAGTACCGCAGCTGCCGTGCTCGAAAGCGAGGTTATCGACGCCGCAGAACAAGACGCCGACAGCTAGCGAACCACGTCAGGCAGGCTTTGCGATCAGCAAGGCCCCGCCGAATTTCGACGCCATGAAATGCAAAAAGGCCGGGCCAGCAGATGCGCTGACCCGGCCCTTTTCGCTTGTCGCTACGGATCAGAAGTTGCGGCGCAGCGTCACCGACCACTCGCGCGGACGGCCCGGATTGCCGGTCACGACCCCGAAGCTGCCTACGTTCTCGGCCTTGCCGGTATAGTAGAACTTGTCGAAGATGTTGCTGACCGCACCGCTCAGCGCCCAGTTCCCATCGGCACTTTCGAACGTGATCCGCCCATTCACGAGGCTGTAGCCGTCAATCAGGTTGAAATCGTTGTTGATCGAATTGTACCAGAAGTGCGAACGGTAGCTCCAGTCGACACGCGGCGTGATCGTCGCCCCGCTCGCCAGTTCGGCGCGATACTGTGCGCCAGCCGAAAGCTGCCACTTGCTGATGAACGGCGCGATCATGTCCTTCGTGACCAGCGTCGCCGGGTTCTTGATGTCGGTATAGTCGAAATCGAGATAACCAAGCGAAGCGTCGATGGTGAAGTTGTCGACCGGCTCGAGGAAGGTTTCGAGCTCAAAGCCCAGCACCTCGGCATCGCCCGCATTGGACGGCACCGAGCACGACAGCACCACGCTATCGGGGCACTGATAACGCACCAGCTGGATGTCGGTGTAGTCGTTGAGGAACACCGCACCATTCAGGCGCACGCGCCCGTCGACGAGCGTCGACTTGAAGCCAGCCTCATAGGTGGTGAGCTTTTCCGGGCCGAAGGTCAGCACCTGATCGGGTGCCGACGGACGCGGGTTGATGCCGCCGCCCTTGAAGCCGGTCGAGACCTGCGCATAGAGCATCACATTGTCGATCGGCGTCACGTTGAAGCCGATGCGGTAATCGACCCGGTCATCCTTGAAGGTGCCGCTCTCACCGTTGAGGCCGGCAAGCAGGAAGTTCGGGGTCAAAGGCACACCGCTCGGCGCGGTGCCGTCGATGTTCAGACGGCCGTAGTTGTAGACCTTCTTGTCGTTGGTATAGCGAAGCCCGCCAACGAGGTTGAGGCTGTCGGTCAGGTGAACTTCGACATGGCCGAAGGCCGATGCCGAGCGGTTCTTCACCAGATCGTCAGACAGGAAGTCGAACAGCAGCGTCGGGATCTGGTTGCGCCCGGTGAGAGCATCGTTGGCGTTATAGTAGAAGCCGCCCACGGTCGCATCGATCAGGCCATCGGCGAACTGGCCGGACAGGCGCAGCTCCTGCGTGAACTGCTCGTGGCTGTAGTTGAACTGCTGCAACAGGATCGCGAGCGGCGAGCCATCAACATCGATGCCGCTGCTGCCTTCAGCCTTGCGATAGCCGGTGATCGAGGTCAGCGAGAGGTTGTCGGCAAGGTCGATATCGACATGGCCCGACACGCCCCAGCTTTCGACCGAGCCTTTCGGCTCAGCCGAGAACCCGCCCGGTGCCACCTGGGTATCGAAGCCGAACGCAGTCGTGTAGTTGCCACCGGTCGAATAGGTCGCATAGCTGGTGTAGCTGTCCGGCGCGGTGAGGAACCGGCTGTCGAACGGCACGCCCGCCGCAGGATTGCCCTCGACATAGCTGCGCACCGCCGGATTGTCGGCGTAGAGCAGCTTCGTGGCGACGACTTCCGAATTGTCGGTGGCATAGTCGGCGCGCAGGGTAACTTCGTACGGCGCATCAATCGGAGCATACCGCAGGGCCAGACGCACCGCCTGCAGGTCACGGCCACCCTCGGTGCCGAGCACGCAACCGGAGCTGACATCGCTGGTCGCAGGAAGGCCCTCGCCGGGGTTTACGCAGCCGTAGTCAAGCCGCTTGAAATAGCCGTTCGAGGTCTTGGAAACAGCCGAAACGCGCGCGAACAGATCTTCCGCAACGGTGAAATCGGCGCTGGCGCGCAGATCAAGCCGGTCATAGCTGCCATAGGTCGCCTCAACGAAGCCGCCACCGTTGCCGTCGGGCTTGTCGGTGTACAGCTTCACTGCACCGCCGACCGAATTCTTGCCTGCCAGCGTGCCCTGCGGGCCGCGCAGCACTTCGACACGCTCCAGATCGGTAAGGTCCATGACCGCGCCGAAGGTGGTGCCGTAGTAGATGTCGTCGATGTAGATGCCCACGCCCGGCTCCAGCGCGAAGCTGGCGTCGGCCTGTCCGACACCGCGGATGAAGGCGGCAATCGAGTTGCCCTGCAAGCCGGTGGCCGGTTCAAGCGCAACGTTAGGCGCATATTCGCCAAGCTCGGCCACGTTGGTCTGCCCGCGCGCTTCGAGCATCTCGCCGGTCATCGCGGTGATCGCGATCGGCGTATCCTGCACGTTCTGCTCGCGGAACTGGGCGGTGACGACGATCGTGTTGTTCGCCTCACGAGCGGCAGAACCCGTTGTATCCTGTGCCTGCGCAGGCAAGGCGGCACACAAGGCCAGCACCGATGCGCCAGCAAAAACTGCATTAACTCTGGTCGTAGATTTCAGCATCCGAGCTTCTCCATCCATTCAATCGACAGCCGAAAGGCCGAACGCACATCACCCTTGGCGTGGTTGTTCGGCCATCGGCCTTTTCTTACATGATCATTGCGTTGGAGAGGTTGCTGCCAAGCTGGGGGTCAATGCGATGCCACGAGCAAATGGCCTCCCCGCATATTCGCGGAAGACCGACGCAGCATGCAGAGAAACCCGGCTATTGCGATGGGGAACGTGCCCAAAGCTTCAGTTTCCTCTCCGCGAAACGAAGGCTCTTTTCGAAGGCCTCTCGCTTCCTAACGATCGTTACAAACGGCTTACCGTAACGCCCGTTAGGGTCACTTTACGCAAAAAGCAATCGCCGTTTGTACGTGGTGCGACGGATCGTGCGCCCTTTACGGGAGAGGTTCGGGAAGGCTTGGATCGAGCGATCGCCAGTCCGCGTAAACTCATGGCGCAAGGCGCTACTTCCGGCCGCACTATCACCAAAAGGCGGTGGCGCGTTCAGCGGGCAATCACGGCTTCAGGTGCGGCGATCCATGCAGGGCTGCAACGAGGCGGCGCACCTGATCGCGCAGCCCCTCGACATCCGACGCATCAATGTCGAGCCCTTCGGCCAGCGCCTCAGGCACCCGGAGCGCTTCGGTCCGCAGCGCGCGGCCCTTCGGCGTGAGATCGATCAACACGCGCCGCTCGTCCGCTGCATCTCTGTTGCGCGTGATAAGACCCGCCGCCTCCATCCGCTTGAGCAGCGGCGTCAGAGTTCCACTATCGAGATAGAGCGCCTCGCCCAGCGACCCGACGGTCTGGGGCACCTGCTTCCATAGTGCCAGCATCACCAGATACTGCGGATAGGTCAGCCCCAGATCGGCCAGGATCGGGCGATAAATGCGGTTGAGCAGGTTCGACGCGGCATAGAGGGGAAAACAGACCTGCCTGTCGAGATCGAGAGGGTCCTTCGCGTCAGGCAGGTCCATGTCGTTCGTCCTCAGTTCGTGTTCACCGTGATGGCGACGTCGATATTGCCCTTTACCGCATTCGAATAGGGGCACGCGGCATGGGCCTTGGCGACGATTTCCTCGGCGGTCTGCTGGTCCACCCCGTCGATAGTCACGTCGAGCGCCACGGTCAGCACGAAGCCGCCCTCACCGTTCGGCTCCATCCCCACGGTCGCGAAGACGACGATATCATCGTCAGCAACCTTGTTGTCGGTGGCATGGGTGACGTGAATGACGGCGTTCTCGAAGCAAGCGGCATAGCCTGCGGCGAACAGCTGCTCGGGATTGGTGGCATCGCCCTTGCCGCCCAGTGCCTTGGGCAATGCGAGGGGAAGATCAAGCAAGCCATCCTCGCTCGAAACCTTTCCGGCGCGCCCGCCGATGGCCATGACCTTGGTGCTGTACAACGTACTCATAAACTGGCTCCTGAATTAAGTTCTGCACAAACATATTGTGCACAACTTAAATTACAAGAACCAGCGCTCTACCGAGCAACTCACAGAGGCCCGGCTACCGCGAGACTGGGTGTGAAGCTGCTGTCCTGATCAGAATTCAAGCTGGTTCATCGTGCGCCCGTCAGGAAAGGTGACGGTGACGTTGAAGCCGCCATTGCGGCCATCACGCAGCGGGTAATAGGTCAGGTCAATCTTGTCGCCCGGCTTGAGCGTGCGGCGCGACCACCCGGCGCGGCTGAGGTGATTGGGGCTCATACCCTCGAACGCCCAGCGCTTGGTCTCCCCGTTGCTGTCCTTCGCGGAGACATAGAGGAAGGTGTGCGGATTGGTCCATTCCCAGCGGGTTACGGTCGCATCCTTGAGTGGGACCGCACTGCCCCATTCGAACATCGCGGTGGAATGGTGCGCCGACGAGGTGGTGGCACCGAGAGCAAGAATGCCGGCGGTGGCAAGGGCGATGGCTGGTAGTTTCATGATAGCTCCTGGACCTGATCGGTTAGTCGAGTTCGTCGAACCCGAGGTTCATGCTGGGACGCCCGTCTTCATCGGCCGCGTCGCGATTGTTTTCCTGGCAAATGTATTCGCGCAGGTCCCAATCGGGCTCGAGCCGATAGGAAACGGTGGTGGTGAAAGGCTCGGTAAACAGCGCCGGATCGGTGATGGTGGTATCGATCACCAGCTTCTCCGGGTTTTCGAGATAGATCCGCTCATGCATCGTGGTCTGCGGCGTGGGATGCAGGCCTGACAGCAACGAGATGAGCGGCGAAAAGCCGATGGTGTCGACCACCAGTGTCTCGCCCTCCCAGTGGCCGATCGAATTGCCGTTGAAGAGAAAATCCGGGTCGGCCGGGAGATCGCGTCCATCGGTGAAGATCTGACGCAGCTGGCTATGCGTTTCGATGACAATGTTCACCTTGCCCGGCGAGTAGATGAACTCGATCGGATAAGGATACCGCATCACGCCAGGCATGCCGGTGGGCATGCAGTTTGCACCCTCGGTCTGAAGGTTTTCGCCGCTGGCCTTGGCCGCGTTGAAGGCGTCGATCGCTTCGCGCGCTTGCTCAGTCAGCGGGGCAGCCCCCTCGGCTGCGCGTAGCTGGGCGATCGCTGGCCAGTCGGGCTGCCACACGCCTTCGAAAGCCGGCAGACGCGCGATCTCGGCGTAGGCCGCCTCTCGACTCGGCTCCACCTCACTTTGCGCGGAGGCTGCGCTCGCGAGTGCAAACGCTGACCAGACTGTGGCATTCAAGGCATTGATAAATCGCAACTCTTAACCCTCACCCCATTGTTGGCCCAGCCCAAGATCAGACTGCGCTCGACACCTTGAGCTAAATCCGATCGTTGACATAGTCAATCTCGAATTGACCGTGATGACGGACCGAATAGGGGTTGGTTCATATTTTTCATGATAAATATGAACGTATTTCCCTATTTTTCGCGAACCCTAGCGGATATGGGGCCGAAATAGGTGAAACCCACCTCAATACGATCAGGGCTTGACATTGATTAAATCAAATTGGATGAATGCGGCAGGGACAAAAGTCCTTGAGAAAAATGGCGCTTGCATGTGTCAAAAATGGGGGAGACGGGCCAACGGCCCGATATAACGACGTGCATGGCCTGCGCGGGGCGATCCCGTGGCCTGTGTGTCGATACCCTTCCCCGCCCCATGCGGTGCCGGTCTGGGAGGGAAGACAGATGACAAGCCGAACTGCACTCAATTTCCGCGCCGCATTGCTTGCTGCCTGCGCTGGATGCATCGCCACCCCTGCCCTCGCGCAGGACGAGGACCGCGAGCAAGACGGCACGATCGTCGTAACCGGCTCACGCATTGCGCGCGGCACCTTCGACAGCCCCGCCCCCGTCACCACGCTCGGTGCAGACGATCTCCAGCGGCGCGGCGTCACCAACATTGCCGAGGCGATCACCGAGCTGCCCTCGTTCCGCGACACCACCGGCCCGCAGACGCAGGGCTTCGGCAGCTTCAACGTCGGCGCACGGATCGTGAACCTGCGCGGGCTCGGGGTCACGCGCAACCTCGTGCTGGTCAACGGCCGCCGCTTCGCCCCCACCACGCGCGAAGGCTCGGTCGATCTCAACTTCGTGCCCTCGATCCTGATCGAGCGGACCGAGATTGTCACCGGCGGCGCCTCTGCCGCCTACGGCTCGGACGCGATCACCGGCGTGGTCAACGTGATCCTTGATGACCGCCTCGAAGGGCTCAAGCTCCAGGCCGACTTCGGCACTTCCGAGCGCGGAGACGGCGAGCGCTACCACGCCGCCGCGGCCTTCGGCACCGGCGTTGGCGATCGCGGTCATTTCGTGATCGGCGGCGAATGGTCGAAGCAGGAGGGCATCGGCAACTGCTTCCAGCGCGATTGGTGCACGCCCGGCGCAGTGGTCACCAACATTGGTTATGCCGGTGGCAACGGCATGCCCAACTACGTGCGCTCCAACGACAACGCCGGGCTCAATTTCAACAACGCCGGTGTGGTCACCCGGGGGCCCTATGCTGGCCTGTTCGGCACCGGCGGCATCACCTTCGATGCCAACGGCGACCCCACCGCCTTCAATGTCGGCGACCCGAGCTTCGCGCTGTTCCAGATCGGCGGAGACATCATCCCCGCTTATATCGATGCCAACATCACGGTCCCGGTCGAGCGCTACTCGGTCAACGCCCATTTCGACTACGAGTTCTCTGACAGTCTCACGGGCTTTATCGACGGCACCTACGGCCATGTCGACGGGCAACTGTTGCAAACCTCGTTCTTCAACACCCGCATCCCGATCTTCGCGGACAACCCCTTCATCCCCGATGCGATCCGGAACAACTTCACCGATCCGACGCAGCCCACCGGCCCGGCCTCGCTGACACGCCCAGCCGATGCCACCGCCTCCTTCACGATGGCGCGGCTGTTTAACGACCTTGCGCGCGGCTACAGCACCTCCGATGCCGACACCTACCGTATCACCACCGGGCTCGAAGGCGAGTTCGGCGGCGGATGGACCTGGGATGGCTACTACCAATACAGTCGGACCGATCGCCTACAGGTGGTGCAAGACAACCTCGTGGTCGGCGCGGCGGTGTTCCCGGTCACCGATCCGGCCACTATCGCCCAATCGAACGCCTATTTCTACTTCGCGGCCGACGCAGTGGTCGATCCGTCAACCGGCCAGCCAACCTGCCGAGCGCTGCTCAGCGACGACCCGGCCCTAAGGGCCGCGGCGCAAGGTTGCGTACCGCTCAACCTGTTCGGCGAGAACAACTACGACCCCGCCGCCAAGGACTACATCTACGGAGACCTGATCGAGGATATCCGCCTGCAACAGCACGTGTTGTCAGCCAATGTCAGCGGCAGCCTGTTCGAGGTACCGGGCGGCACTGTGGGCATCGCCTTCGGCGCCGAGTACCGGGTCGACAAGATCGACGTGGCCCATGACGACCTGTCCAACCTTTACGCCTATTTCCAGAACTTCGGCGCCGACTACAACGGCAAGACCGAGGTGTTCGAAGGCTTTGGCGAAATCGAGGTGCCGCTGCTGGCGGACACACCGATGTTCGAATCGCTGACCCTCAACGCGGCTCTCAGGCAGACGCATTACAAGATCGATGGCTTCGGCAGCTATCTGCGCACCAATGTCTCCAATTCGTTCGATGCGACGGCGTGGAAGATAAGCGGCAACTGGGAGCCGTTCGATTGGCTGCGCTTCCGCGTGAGCCGCTCGCGCGATATCCGTGCGCCCAACTTTGCCGAACTGTTCCTGTCGTCGGCAAGCGCCTTCAGCACGATCTCCAACCCGTTCCAGGGCGGCGCGGGCAACAACCCCTCGCTGCGCAGCGGCGGCAGCCCGTTCCTGCGCCCGGAAAAGGCCGATACCTGGGGCGCAGGTGCGATCTTCAGCCCCGGCGGTGCGCTTGAAGGGCTGCGGCTCTCGGTCGACTATTTCGACATCCAGGTGAAGGACTACATCTCCAGCCCGCCGGGCGGCGCGCAGAACATCGTCAACGAATGCTTCGGCGGGCGCGCGGCGGCCTGCGCCCTGATCAACGATGGCACCATCACCACCGGCGACGCTCTGACCGAGATCCGCAACGTCTCGCTCAACCTCGAGGAGCTGCGCACCAACGGGTTCGACTTCGAAGCCGAATACCGCGCCGATCTGGGCGGCAGCAATCAGCTGATCCTGCGCGCGCTCGCCACCCATGTGACCGAGCTTTCAACGCTGGCCTTCGGGCAACTGATCGACCGAGCCGGCCAGACCGGCGGATCGGGCGGCACCTCGTCGGCGGACTGGACCGCGAACACCTTCGTCACGCTGGTCAACCCGCGCTTTTCGACGACCTTGCAGGGGCGCTTCATCGGCGCGGGTGTGCTCAACGCGCTCTACACCGGCCCCGGCCAGGACGGCTACAACCCGACCAATCGCAACTCGATCTCCGACAACTCGGTGCCGAGCCGGTTCTACCTGAACCTGTTCGGGACCTTCAATGTCGGCCCGAACTGGGAAGATGGCAAAGGGCTGCAACTGTTCGCCCGGATCAACAACCTGCTCGACAAGGATCCGCCTATCGTACCCGAGTTCCAATTCCCGACCAACCCGGTCTATTTCGACACCATCGGGCGCTATTTCACCTTCGGTGCTCGCGCCCGGTTCTGATCGAACGCACCGCCCTCCCTGGTGCGCGACGCCAGCCGCTCCTTACAGAGTGTGCTGGCGTCGGTTCGGGGATTTGCCCCGTCTGGAATTTGCGCATATCGGGGCATCGCAAGGCCGATGCGGCGATAGGGGAAGCACGAGCGGATGACTGGCGAGCGAAATGGCGATCATGCGCTGCTGGTCGGGATCCAGAATGACCTGCTCTCGCCGCGTATCCTGTTGTTGAAGCGCCTGCTTGAACAAAGCGCACGGACAGACTTTGCCGGGCTGGAACCTGAAAACGCCTTCACCCGGCGCATCCTGTTCGCCCTCTATCGCAACCGTGAAGGCCGCGTGTTCGAACTTGCCTACACTCTGGGCAGCGACATGGCGCAGGTTAGCCGCGGGCTCGCCGCGCTGCGCAAAGACGGACTGGTCAACACCAAGCGGCAACGTGATCCCTACACCCTGACGGCCGATGGCGAGAAGCTGGGAAAACAGCTGTTCGTGATCGCCGAACAGCGAGAGGCACGCCTGTTGCAAGGGTTGGAAACAGGCGAAATTATCGAGCTGGTGGCCATGCTTATCCACCTGCAAGGCCGTGCCAACACCCTGCTCGCCGAGGAACTGGCTCTGACACGGCCCGAGGGCGAACAGTCAGAACTGCCGGCCGCGCAGACCGAGTTTGCAACCCGCGTGCATCCGCTGCTTTACAATCTTGCCAACACAGTCCTGCGCACGGCCACCGCCGCATTCAAGCGGCTCGCAGGCGTGTCGCAGTTCGAATGGCGAGTGCTGGTAAACATGGCCGACCGGCCGGCCATTCCTTTTGCCAGCCTTGTCGAGCATATTGGCGTGGACAAGGGCCAGCTCAGCCGGACTTTGAACGCACTCGAACAGTCAGGCCTGATCGTGCGCACCGAAGACGGCTCGGGCGCGCCACGCCGATTGGACCTGACCGCCAAGGGCCGGCGCGTCTATCGGCTGATGCTGGCGGATTCCGAACAGCGCAATTCGCTTATCATCGAGGGTCTGCGCCCCGTCCATCTCGAGCGCCTGCGCGCGCAGCTCGATCGCCTGATCACCAATGCCGTCACCATGGCGCCGGAGGCCTGATCTCGGGCCGTCCGACGATCCGAACTAGTTGGCCTTTTCGAGCCGCGACATCGGCGGCGCATTCCTGAACAACTCGCCGAACGGATCGTCCGGCTGTTCGGGCGCGGCGGCCTCGCGTACTGTCGCCCGGCGCATGTCGCGGCGCTCGTCCCAGTTGAACCCGCCACCGCGGTGAAGGCAGGCGAGGTTGTCCCAGATCACCATGTCGCCCACGGCATAGTCGATCGAAATGATGTACTTGTCCTGGGTCGCATGGGCATTGAGATAGTCGATCAGCTCGCGGCTCTCCCCCCAGCTCCAGCCGACCACGCGATAACAATGGGCCCCGGCATAGACCATCTTGCGGCCCGATCCGGCATGCGTGTGCACCAGCTTGTGCACCGGGCGGTGCCGCTCCTCGATCATCTCGCGCGTGATCTCCGCCCCGCCCTGCTTACGCGACCACCACAAGGAATGCTCGCATTCGAGATCGGCAATCTTCGCCTTCATCTCTTCGGGCAAGTCATCGTAAGCGGTGCGCGCATCCACAAAGCAGGTCGGCCCGCCGCTTGGAGGCACCTCCACCGCGCGCAGCATCGAATAGCTGGTGCGCAAGTCCATGAACGAGCTGTCGGTGTGGAAGATCATGTCGCCCTTGCGATAAGTCAGGGCGCTGGGGGCGCGGTTGATCTCGCCATCCTTGTCGAGGTTGCCCGCGTTGAACAGGTACTGGCGCGGACGCCCATCACGCGGCGGCAGGCTTTCGAGATAGCCGAAATAGCTGGCGAAGCGGATCTGGCCCTCGTCGTCTAACCCGGTGTCGCGATAGACGGTCACGCCCCATTTATCCTGCAGCGCGATGATCTCCTGAATCGTTGCCGGATCGAGCGGCTTGCTGATGTCGACGCCGGTAATCTCCGCTCCGAAGCGCGGGGACAGGGGTTTTGCCTCTATCATGGCTGGTATTCCTTTCTGCTGCGCTTCGCCGCGATGACCTTCGTGCCGAGCGCGCCGCGCAAAATGCGCGTTTTCGCGTCACTCTCCCTATCTGGCCTCACCCTATACCGACGGATCATATTCTGTGAGCTTGCGCCCGGGTGGCCAGAGCTGACAACTTTATGTAGGCTGGTACATTATAGTGCAAGAGCCCAAGGCAAACAACGCAGTCACCGATTGCCCTTCGGCAGCAACGGTCGGCGCAGTTCCAGCCAATGGAGCGACAGGAGGAGGTAAATCGTGACCCAACCCAAATCTCCACAAATGCCCGAACTGCAGAAGGTTGAAGGCCACTCGGAAGATCGCTTCCTCGGTTCGGACGTGTTCCGCTCGCAGGAGCACACCCTGCCCCCTCCTTCGCGCGGTGGTTCGATCCGCGAGGAAGTGCGCGATATCAACATCTATCACCAGACCGACGTGGTGGTGGTCGGCGGCGGTCCGGCGGGCTGCGCGGCGGCCTGGGCGGTAGCCAAGGCCGGGGCCGATGTGACGCTGGTCGAACGCTACAACTGCCTTGGCGGCCTCAGCACCGGCGGGCTTGTCATGTGGATCGACCGCATGACCGACTGGAACGGCAACCACGTCATCCAGGGCTTTGCCCGCGAATTCATCGACCGCATGCCGAAGGACGGCGTGGCTGGTCCGCCTATGGAAGACTGGGGCGCGCGCGAGGAAGCCAAGGTCGCCTACTGGAGCCAGCGCACCACCGCCTTTCACGGAATCGTGCAATGGGCCCCCACGCTCGACCCTGAGCGGATGAAATTGAATGCGCAGGAAATGCTGCTCGAAGCGGGTGTGCGGATCGTGTTTCACGCCTGGGCCGCGCGCCCGATCATCGAGGACGGCGCGGCGCGCGGCGTGATCTTCGAGAGCAAGGCAGGCCGTCAGGCGATCAAGGCCAAGGTGGTGGTCGACACCACCGGCGACGGCGACATGTTCGCCCGCGCCGGGGCCGAATTCGATACCGACATCGAGGAAGGCGACGTCCACCATTCGATGAACACCGGGTGGGTGCTCGGCGGGGTCAACATGGACCGCTGGATCAACTGGAAGGTGCTCTATCCCGAGCAATTGACCGAGCTGATGAACCGGGGCCGCGAGGAACTAGGCTTTTTCCAGACGCCCTATGTCAGCTGGCGGCCCGATATTGCGCTGTTCCTCGGCCCGAGACAATCGGGCCTCAGCGCGCTCGATGTCGACGATATGACCGAAGTGGAAATCCGCAGCCACCGGCTGATGGAAGGGCACTGCCAGTTCTTCCGCCAGCACGCGCCCGGCTTCGAACACGCCTATTCGCTGCAAAGCGCCAGCCAGCTGGGCGTGCGCCACACCCGCAGGCTCGGCGGAATTGGGCGGATCGAGCGCGCGGATTGGCCCAAGGGCACACCCGTCGTCGACGAGGTCGGCGTATCGCCCTCTATCAGTCCCAAGTTTCCCGTTGTGTCAGTGCCTTATGGCAGCCTTGTTCCACGCGTTCTTGATGGCCTTCTGGTGGGCGGTCGACACATTAGCTGCGATGCCAACAGCCACGGCTTCATGCGCGAGATCCCGCAATGCTGGCTGACCGGCCATGCCGCCGGTGTCGGCGCAGCGCTGGCGGCTAATGAAGGGATCGAACCGCGCGCAGTGGATGTGGACGAACTGCGCCGCACCCTCCGCGCTCAGGGCGCGCACCTGCACGACGATGCTGCCGTGAAAGCCGCCCGCAGCGAAACAGCTCCTGTCGCCTAACGCCAGCGGGCCGTCAGCCCTTCTCGGGCAAGAGCACCCCGCCGGTCTCCATGCCGCGCACCGCGTGGCGGAAGGTGTCGAGGTAGCCCGAGGCGGGCACCCGCATCCCCACGCCTTCGCGCGCAGACAGCTCGTCAGCCGTAAGCTCCACATCGATGCTGCGGTTGGCGACCGAAATCGTGATCACGTCACCATCACGCACCTTCCCGATCGGCCCGCCGGTCGCCGCCTCGGGCGAGACTTCCGCAACGGTCAGCCCCTTCAGGCACAGACCCGAAAGCTGCCCGTCGGTGACGAAAGCGGTCGTCTTGGCAAGACCCGCCGCATCGAGCGCAAACAGGATCAGCGAAGCGCCCCCGCCCATCGCCGGGCCACCCTTGAGGCCCTGATTGCGGCTCACCACCACGTCGCCTGGCTTCACGCCGCCAGCCTTGATCGCGTCCATGCAGCTGGCCGTATCCTCGAACACCCGTGCCGGGCCGGTAAACTCCTCGGGCCGCGAGCCGTCCCGCACGCCCAGCCGCACCACCGCCGTATCGGCAAAGTTGCCCTTGAGGATGGCGATGGCAGGCCCCTTGCCCACCGGGTTGTCGAGCGGCTGGATCACATCCGGCCCTTCGATTTCGTAGTCGGCGAGGTTTTCAGCCAGCGTCTTGCCAGACACGGTCAGTGCGCCGCCGTCGATCATCGGCAAGAGGCGCTTCAGCGTGGCGCGCGCGCCGCCCGCATCCTCGAACTGCTCGATGCGGATATGGCCCGTGGGACGCACCGGCGAGAGCACCGGAACGTCGCTCATCTCTTCCCACAGCGCGAAGACATCAACGCCGTTCTCGGCCTCGATCGCCGTGGCCTGCAAGTGCTTGATCGCGTTGATGCTTCCCGACACGGCCAGTACGGTCGCCACCGCATTCTTGAAGGCGGCCGGGGTGAGAATATCGCGCGGGCGCAGGTCCTCCATCACCATCTCTACGATGCGCTTGCCCGCGGCCTTCGCATTGGCCTGCATCTTGGGCGAGTTGCCGCGCACCGGCGCATGACCCGGCAGCGCCATGCCGAGCGCCTCGACCACGCAGTGCATGGTGTTGGCCGTCGCCATGCCAGCGCAGACGCCGGGGCCGCGAATGGCGTTTTCGGCCATGTCGGGGATCGGGAACTTCGGCTCCTTGCCGAAGATCGCGCCGACCTGGCCCGACCAGACGTCTTCCACATCGACCGGCTCACCATCGATATCGCCCGCCTGCTGGTAACCGCCGATGACGAGGATCGTCGGGATATTGAGCCGCGCCGCCGCCATCAGATGCCCCGGTGGCGTCTTGTCGCACGAGGTGAGGCAGATCATGCCATCGAGCAAGGCCGCTTCGACCTGCACCTCGATATCGTTGGCAATGATGTCGCGCCCGGCGAGGATATAAGACCCAGACTTGCCCGCACCGGTGATGAAATCCGAGGGCGCAGCAGTGCGCACCTCGAACGGCACCCCGCCCGCCGCGCGGATCGCTTCCTTCACCATCTTGGCGATGCCGTCGAGGTGAGCATAGCAGATGGCCAGTTCGCTGGAGGAATTGACCACCGCGATCTTGGGCTTTTCCATGTCCTCTTTCGACAGGCCCAGCGCTTTCCAGTTGGCGCGGCGACCGGGGCTGTTGGCATCAAGGCTGCGTAGTTTCATGGCTAGGTTCTCTCCCAAGGACACCGGCTTTGCGATTATGTCGCATACTACATAATACGGCGCAACCCACTCACCACTCGCGGCTCATTCGCCCTAACCCATGCCCTCGGCCGCCTCGGATATCTCGCGCATCACCACCTCGAGCATCCGCGTGCCGGCTACCAGCTCCTCATCGGAAAGGGCACCGAGAATACGCGCGCGGGTGGGATCGAGCACCTCGCGCACCTCCTGCATCATACGCTCCCCCTCTTTGGTGATTGCGATCAGCCTGGAACGGGCATCGCCGGGGTCGGGTTCGCTGCTGATCAGTTCAAGTGCCTCCAGCTCCTTCAGCACCCTGATCGCAGTTGGCCATCGAACCCGCATGTTGCGCGCCAGGTCCCCAACCGTCACCGGGCCTTCGCAGAAAGTCAGGGCCGAAAGGGTCTGCCATTGCGCGCGCGATATTCCGGTCCGCTGCTTGACCAGACTGTCGACGTAGCTGGTCCAGCGCCGAGCGGTGATCACCAGTTCGCGCGTGAGCAGGAACTCTTTTTCAAGCCGGCTATCGCGCGTGTAGTGCTCGTGAAACCGAGTGGCCCACTTGCCGATTTCCGGATCGCCATCGAACTGCATTTCGCCCACCCCTTTCACTGCTCGCCTGAAGCTGCCATCCGGTCGACCTCGACGAGATTGAAGGTTCCGAAATAGCGGTGCAGCAGGTCGCTCATGTCCATAGACTGCCTTTAGCTCGCTTCGTGAATTCTGGCCATTGGGCCGCGCGCATAGTGCTGCTATGGGCCCCGCCATGCTTACCATCGACGGCATCACCGTCCGGCTTGGCGGCCGGCCCATTCTCGAACGCGCCAGCGCTACGATTCCGCAAGGTGCGCGGGTCGGCCTGATCGGTCGCAACGGCGCAGGTAAGTCCACGCTGATGAAAGCGCTGATCGGCGAGATCGACCCCGACGAAGGCCAGATCGGCAAGCCGTCGCGCGCACGGCTGGGCTATATCGCGCAGGAAGCACCGAGCGGGCAGACCACACCCGAAGAGGCGGTGCTGGCAGCCGATGTCGAACGCGCCCGCCTGCTCGAAGAGGCCGAGACCTGCACCGATGTCGACCGGCTCGGCGAAGTGCACGAGCGCCTGCTCGCCATCGACGCCTACAGCGCCCCTGCCCGCGCGGCGAAGATCCTCGTCGGCCTCGGCTTCGACGAAGAGATGCAGCGCCGCCCGCTCGATAGCTTCTCGGGCGGGTGGAAAATGCGCGTGGCGCTGGGCGCCCTGCTCTTCTCCGAACCCGACGTGCTGCTGCTCGACGAGCCTTCGAACCACCTCGACCTCGAAGCGACGCTGTGGCTGGAAAACTTCCTCAAGTCTTACCCGGCCACGCTGCTGGTGATCAGCCATGAACGCGACCTGCTCAACAACGTGGTCGATCATATCCTGCACCTGCAGGGCGGCAAGCTGACGATCTATTCCGGCGGCTACGACGCCTTCGAGAAGCAACGCGCCGAGCGGGCCGCGCAACTTGCCTCGGCCAAGGCCGCGCAGGATGCGCAGCGCGCGCGCCTGCAAGATTATGTCGCGCGCAACAGCGCCCGCGCCTCGACCGCCAAGCAGGCGCAGGCCCGCGCCAAGATGCTGGCCAAGATGCAGCCCATCGCCGCTTTGATGGAAGATCCGTCGCTGAGCTTCGAATTCCCCTCGCCCGAGGAACTGCGTTCGCCGATGATCACGCTCGACGGCGCGGCAGTCGGCTATGGCGAGGCTCCGCCGATCCTGCAGCGGCTGAACCTCAGGATCGACGCCAATGACCGGCTCGCACTGCTGGGTCGCAATGGCAACGGCAAGACCACGCTCGCGCGCCTGCTGGCCGCCCAGCTTCAGCCCGCCGAAGGCGACATGTCCGCGCCCGGCAAGCTCAAGGTCGGCTATTTCACGCAGTATCAGGTGGAAGAACTGGCGAGCGATTCCACCCCGCTCGAGCTGATGACGCGGGCGATGGACGGCAAGACGCCGGGCGCAGTGCGCGCACAGCTCGGCCGGTTCGGCTTCTCCGGCCCGCGTGCGACTGCCAATGTCGAGAAACTCTCCGGCGGCGAACGCGCCCGCCTCGCGCTGGCGCTGATCACCCGCGACGCGCCGCACCTCCTTATCCTCGACGAGCCGACCAACCACCTCGACGTCGACGCGCGCGAGGCGCTGGTGCAGGCCCTCAACGACTATTCAGGCGCGGTCATCCTCATCAGCCACGACCGGCACATGGTGGAACTGACGGCAGACCGTCTGGTGCTGGTCGATAGCGGCACGGCGAAGGACTATTCCGGCTCGATGGACGATTACATCGACTTCGTGCTGGGTCGCAACCAGCCGAAGAAGGAGGGCAAGTCTGCGCCTGCCAAGGGTTCGTCGGGCAATTCAGCCAAGTCACGTGCGAAAGCCCGGGCCATCAAGTCTGAACTGGCGACTGCCGACAAGGCGATCGCCAAGCTGCAAACCAGCCTGAGCGAGCTCGATCAGGCCATGTACGAACCCGCCAATGCCGTCCCTCACCTCGCCGACCGCACCATGAGCGATCTGCTGGCAAAACGCGCCAAGGTCAGCGACGAACTGGAGAAGGCTGAAGCCGAATGGCTGGCGCTCGGCGAACAGCTTGAGGCGCTTGGGCAGGCATAACTACGAGGTCAGGGCAAAGCCAGCAGAGAGCCGTTGCTCAGCGACGCCACTCTACTGGACACCACTCCGCTCATACACCAGCTTGCCGCCGAGGAATGTCATGTCGACTACCCCGTCGCGGATTTCTTCTGCGGTTGCTGTCAGCGGATCAAACGGCAGCACGATCATATCCGCCAGCTTGCCGGGCTCGATTGTCCCCTTGATGTCCTCTTCCCACGACAGATAGGGGCCATTGGCCGTATACATCCGGATCGCTTCGGCACGCGTCACAGCTTCCTCGGGGCCATACACCGCACCGCTCGGTCCTCGCCGCAGGATCGCGGAGTACAGCCCGATAAACGGGCTGATCGGTAGGTTGTCGCTGCCGAATGCCATGAACAGGCCGAACTTCTTGACCGGGGTCGAAATCGCATTGTTGTGCGCCAGCCGCCAATCATCGAGCGTCGCATTGTAGCGATCTTCCAGATTGTAGAGAAAGTTCGGCTGCTGTGCGATCATGATGTTGTCCTGACGCATCAGGTCCATCGTCGCGTTCGGCGGCATGATCGTAAAGTGGTCGAGGAACCAGCGGCGGTCGTCCTGCGCATGATCCTCGGACGGGATCGCGCGCAGGCCGCGGCTGTAGGCGTCAACCGCCTGCACGATGGCCGCATCACCAATGGCGTGCACCCCCATCTGCCAGCCAAGCCGGGCCGAAGTATCGACGATCTCCTGAAACTCGGCGTCGGTAAACCTTGGCTCCGCACGAAAGCCCGGTTGCCCCTTGTAGTCGGCCAGCAGCCACGCAGTCGGACCGGTAAAGCCGCCATCGACGGCAGTTTCGCCAATCGGGCCGATCCTCACGTATTCATCGCCATAGCCGGTGGCGTGTCCGAAAGCGGCAAGCCGTTCGGCACCGGGATAGTTGATGTACATGGTCATGCGGGGCAAGGCCCAGTCGTGTTCCTCGTAGATCTCGCGCGCACGGCGGAACGTCATGGCTGCGGTCGGCTCGCCAGTCCCTCCGCGACCGACCGGCTCGTCGTCGATCGAGCCTGAGGCGTTGAAGAAGCTGGTAATCCCCAACGACAGGAGGTTCTGCAGCCAGGCAATGTAACCAGGCCGCATATCCGCCCAGTCATCGTCCGGGATGTACTGCCCAACAATCTGATAGCGTTCGCGAATGATGCCGTTCGGCTCGCCGCTTTCGTCATACTCGATAAGCCCTGCCGGCGGCTGCGGAGTAGAGCTGTCGACCCCGGCAATCTCCAAAGCGAGCGAATTGCTGACCGACGAGTGCCCCCCGGCGCGAACGAGCATCACGGGATTGTCAGGCGTGGCAACGTCGAGGTCTGCCCGCGTGATAACGCGGTTCTCGGCCAGGTTGCTCTCTTGCCAGCCCATCCCGGTGATCCACTCACCCGGCCCCAGTTCAGCAGCCTTGGCTCGGAGCATGTCCTGCACCTCGGCAATGCTCCTTGCATCAGACACCCGAATGTCGCGCGGAGACATCGCCATGGGGTGAACGTGCGTGTCGGTGAAGCCCGGCATAAGCGTGCGCCCGGCGAGATCGATCGTCTCGTCCGCATCGTAGTCCTGGAGCAGATCCTCGCCGCCGACGGCAACAATATGCTCGTCACGAACCGCGACCGCAGTCTTCAGGCGAAAGTCCTCGTCGACCGTGATGACCTGGCCATTGTGAAGGATCAGGTCGACATGTTCGGCCTGCGCCATGGCCGACGTACTCACCGTCATCGCGAAGAGAGTAATGAGCGCCTTGATCTTCATGCTATCGCCTCCGGTTCGCGCGAAACGGGTCGCCCTTTGGCAGCCACCGCGCATTGGAAATCGCACATTTGCTTGGTGCGGTTTGCGTTATGATGGCGGCAAGCTGCCCGGTCAGTTGGCGAGCGGCTAGGTACCTTTTTGGTATTTCATGGTGTTGCAGGGGCACCGCAACCACGATGCCCTCGCATCACCGTTTACCCGGCAATCAGCGCCGCATCTCGCACTCTGCCGAGGCACGGCTCCACACCGCATCACGCATGGCATGCAGTTGTTCGCCCTTGAACGGGGTCTTGCGCAACAAGCCCACTTCATCGGCGTTGTAAGGGCGCACGCCCTCCCCTCGCGGAAGGCTTTCGCCCCCAAGGCCGAAAACCACGAAGTTCATCAAGTCGGCCAGGGCCTCGTCGTCCATCGCGGCAAAGGCAATGTTCGGCAAACGGATCAGGTACTCCCGCCCCTCCTGCGTGCAAAGGAAGGTACCGACCTTGTCGCGCAGGCGCGGGATGGACTCGTCAGCCGCAACGCCGAGCAACCCGTGGCAACCGCCACAGCCTTCGGTATATTCGGACTGCCCGGACGGGATGACCACCACTTCTTCGCTGGCATCGGCCTTGTTGCTGCCAAGAAATGCAACGGCCGCAACCGCGCCAGCAAGACAGATTACCCCGGAACTGCGCAACATTGGCTAGCCTGCAACACCGACGATTGCCGCAGTAGAACAGTGATAGGCCATCGATGAATTGCCGAAGCACCAGATGATGTCATTGTTCGATTGCGGACGATACACGGGAAGGTCTCGGTCCGTTTCATTGCAGCGGCAGTCCGATCCAGTCGGCGTGCAGACACTCTTCCCGCAGCAATCGCGATAGGCGATGAGGTAATGGCGGCCATCGTCCGGGTTAAGGCAGGTGCCAACCCAGGCGGTGGGAGAGGGTTCAGAACCCGGCGGACAAGTGTGCGGGCCACCGCCGCAACATCCGCAGATAATTCCGTCGATCGCGCAGTGGCGCCAGTAGTCGCAACGATTCGGGTCTTCGGTCTGCGCGTTGCGCTCGAAGTCGGTCAGAGGACGGTCCGGGGTTGCCGCGCCAGCGCGGGAAACCGGCAAGAGGGGGAAGATAGGCGCCGCCACCAAGGCGGTTCCCAACTTGCTCAACAGGCTGCGACGTGACGTCCGGCGCGCGACCTTGCGCACGAACCGTTCGCACATGTTGTCGGACGAACGCTCAGACATTGGCGGGTTTCCTTTCAGGTTCAGGAGTACGGTCAGCACGCTTCGCGTCGAGATATTGCTGGACCGATGCAAAGCCCGTCTCACCAGCGGTAATCAGGCTTTCCAGATGTTCGCGATTGTTCACCAGTCCCTGAGCGACGACAACGCCCCGGGGATCAAGCAAGACGGCCGAGGGCAGTTTCCCGATCTGGAAAGCCCGGCCGACATCGGCGCTCAAGATCAATTCATCGTCGCGCACCTTGTAGCTCTTCGCCATGGCCTGATACTGGGACAGGTCACCATCGCCCACGAGCAAGAGATCGAGCCCCTCGTCTTCGGCAAAAACGCGCGCAGTTGGCAGCAGCTGCCGGCAAATCGGACAGGTCGGCGAAACGAAGAACAAAAGCAGCGGCCGTCCGTTCTCGCGCGGCAGGCCGACCGAGAACGTCTCACCCGTCAGCAACTTCGCATGGATGACCGGAGATGCCTGTCCCGGCTGCGGCCCCTGCGAGACAGCAAGCGCGCCGACCGGAGCGATCCGCTCATAGAGCACCCCCAGCTGCCGTGCGAGGGCAAGGACCGCCAGCGAGAGAACACCGACCACGATCCAGAGCAGGGTCTGGGAAATCACAAGCGTCATAGGGCACCTTTGGCAGAGGCCTGACGGCGTGTTTGCACGGCAAGCAATTCGTTGAGGACCTGGCTGAGGATAAAGAGCGCCACGCCCGCGCCAAGCCCATCGATCCAGTGGCCGGCAGAAAAAGCCGGCGCTGCAGCCAAGGCGGGAAGCAAGAGCACGATCAGAAGGACATTCCGGATCAGAAGCGCGGGCGATACATGCTGCCGCAGCGCACTCTGGAAGCATCCGCAATCCAGTTCCCGCTCACCGCGCAGCCATGCAACCAGCATTGCAACGGCGAAAGCCGTAAGAAGCGCGATGGCCAGCATTGCGCCGTAGTGCGCGAGCAAGCCGCTCAGCAGCGATGCCGCGGTCAGGGTTTCCAGTGCCACCACCAGTATCGCCGCCGCACGCGCAGCCGAGAACGGGACGAGCCGATAGCGCGCCACCAAGCCGACGAACTCCTCAAAGTGACGCAGCTTGGCCATTGCGGCGCTGGCGAACAGCAGGGCACCGAATATTCTCGACGCCAGAACCAGGGCCGGAGCCGAGGACCATCCCTGCAAGAGATCGAACATCATCAATTCCCCGGAACGAAGACGTTTCCAAATCCGGGCCAACCGCGCCCACGAAGCACCTCACCGGTCGTGGCGTCGCGAACTTCCAGTCCACCGGGACCGTCACCTTCGAAGCCGAACACGTAAAGCAAGGGGTCCTCTCCCTGCGACACGGCAACGCTGGTTGCTGGCGTATCGAGCGGGATGCGACGCAAGAGCTTGTGTTCATGGGCATCAAGGACCCAGATTTCCGTTCCGGCCACCTTGTGCGTCCAGTGGTTTCCGGGGTGCATCAGCACGTAAATCCGCCCGGTGTCGCGATGAAGCGCCATCAGCTGATTTCCACCCGGCCGCCAAGCCAGTTCCTGCACTCCGGTGCCGGGGGCCTCCATCCCAGCAGCCTCCTGGATCGACCAGGTCTCGCCGCTAATAGGACCCTCACCCAGCGGCACGGACAGGATCTTGCCCGTGTAAGTCAGGAAAAACCCTTCTCCGGTGCTGCGATCGACAATGCTGTTTTCCAGCACCGGATCGTTGTCGGGATCGAACATGCGCTCGGAGAACCGGATCGATGATCCGTTGTCGTCGTCCAGCGTCACCGAACCGATCGTGCCATCGCCGCAAACGGTGGCAAAGCTGCGCGGCCCGTAAGGGTAAACCAAGGCGCAGCCCGGAATCTCGATCGTAGTCGCAAGGCTCTCCTTCGCCAGGTCGACCACATGCACAGAAGACGAGGGAACCAGAGCGTAAATATAGGCCAGGCTATCGTCGTCGCTGAGGCCCATCTGCGACATCTTGGGCACCACATGGAGGTGCCCGGGGATCGGAATTTCGCTTTCAAGATCGAGCGTCTGCGCGTCGTAAACGCTCAAGATTTCGGAGCGTTCGCCGCGATTGCCATGGCTCCAATAGGTTTCGGCCAGGTAGATCTTGGATGCATCGCGCGGCAGGGCCACTGCCGCGTTATCGGTTGCAGGGACGTTGCCGAGCGACTTGATCGCAGGGTCATCGCCCTCGAACAGGATCACTCCGCCGCCGCCGAAGGGCGAAAAGTTGAAGATCCTGTGCGGCCCGGCTGCGGAGAGAACGGCGACGTCGCTGCGTTCTGCCGGCAGCACGGGCGTGCTCTCCGCCTCCTGCGCTGCGACCGAAACGCTGGCCAAGGCGCTGGCACCGAAGAGAATGGTCCGGGCCAATGGCGCACTGGGCTTGCGCCGCGCAATTGCCTTCGAAACTGCAAGACATCGAAGCATGATCGAACGGGTTTCCCTCATAATGTGCAGTCGACCTCCCTTAATCGGCACGTCTTTGTGAAGGGATGTCGACATCTCCGACAAGTTGCCAATCCGACAGCACCTGGTGCACTCAGGTCACCACAAGAGGCGCGTCACGGTGTTAGCCCCCTGGAAAACCGGCAGATAACCGCCGATTGACCTCCCAATAGTTTCACTATTACCACCCTTTACTCTGGCTGTCGTGGTGATGAAATGGCACCGGAGGGCGCTGTTTTGGCATCTCACATTCGGTCAAGCCTTGCCTAAGCTCCCGCCTTGGAATTGCCCTTGGGATGCGAAAGTCGCATTGTCGGCAACACGCTTGAAGGAGGATACTCAATTGCGTTTCGCCAAATCAGTACAAGTCGGCCTGCTGTCTGCGGTCGCAATAGGCATCGTCGGGCTCACGGTCCCGGTCGGAGCGCAGACCTCCGACGCGGCGAGCGAAGGCATGGCCTTGTTCGAGGCCCAATGCTCGATCTGTCATGCCACCGCAAAGAACCAGCCCTCGATGCTGGCGCCCAACCTTTTTGGCGTGGTCGGTCGGAAGGCAGGCAGCGCTGAAGGCTTCGCATATTCTGCGGCACTCAAAGATTCGTCCGAGGTCTGGTCCACGGAAACGCTCAACACCTTCCTGACAGCGCCATCGACCGTCATCCCCGGCACCCGCATGACGGTGGCCGTTCCGGACGATGAGCACCGGGCAGAGATCATCGCCTACCTTGCGACGTTGAGATAAACATCTCGCGGCTGCCGACAGACCGCTTCTCAGAACACCAGCTTGCGACCTGCCGCGCCCCCTCTCTA
>CENV01042844.1_pt1 | contig 70919 bp, 71 predicted proteins | sample 530231 | NCBI WGS metagenome assembly CENV01 (sample SAMEA2619815, study PRJEB7988) | marine metagenome | biome: marine biome (ENVO:00000447); feature: surface water layer (ENVO:00002042); material: "saline water (ENVO:00002010), including plankton (ENVO:xxxxxxxx)" | depth 5 m
GTGCGGCCTTCTTCGCGGATCACGCCGTCGAACGAGCCGGGGGAGAAGATCTCCTCGTCGGTGACGTTGTTGAGCAGCAGGTCCAGTTGCAGGGCGTCGGTGACGGCGTAGTAGGCGCCCAGGTCCACCCGGGTGTAGGCGGGCAGGGTGACGGTGTTGTCCGCGTTGGCGGGGCGTTCGTCCACGTAGGCGACGGTGCCGCCCAGGCTCAGGCCGGTGACGGCGTTGAGGTAGTAGCGGCTTTGCAGGGCGGCGGTGTGCAGGGGCACGTTGATAAAGCGGTTGCCTTCCAGGGTCTCGTCGTCGGTGCGCAGCACTTCGGTGTCGGTGTAGCCGTAGCCGGCGCTGAGGTAGAGGTTGCTGGTGGCGTAGCCGTCCACGGTGAGCTCGGCGCCTTTGGAGCGGGCGCGGCCTTGGGCCACCAGGAAGCCGGCGTTGAGCGGGTCGCTGATGGGCATGTTGTCCTTGTCGATGACGAAGCCGGCGGCGTTGATGTTGAGGCGGCCGGTGGTGACGCGCACGCCCGCTTCGTATTGCACGCTTTCTTCCGCGTCCAGGGGCTGGCGGCCGGAGGTGGTGCCCTGTTGGGGCACGAAGGCTTCGTTGCGGCTGGCGTAGAGCGAGGTGCTGTCGGTGAGGTCGTAGACCAGGCCGAGCTGGGTGGTCCAGGCGGTTTCACTGAGTTCGGCGCGGGTGACGGCGTCGCCGGCCATGAAGTCGGTGGTTTTCTGGGATTGCGCCGCGTCGGTGTAGCGCAGGCCGGCGAGTAGAGTCCATTTGTCGGTGAAGGCAATGCGGTCCTGGACGAAGCCGGCGAGGATGCGGTCGGTTTGGGTGAAGCCGCGGTCGCGGGCTTTGGTGCTGAGGTCCATGGGGCTGTAGACCGGGTCGTACAGGTCGACCGGGTCCACCAGGTACACCTGGGTGGGGCGGGTGCTGTCGGAGTCGCGGAAGTTCACGCCGGCGATAAAGCGGTGGGTCATGCCGGCCAGGGTGGTTTCGCCGCTCAGGTCGAGGATCACTTCGTGGTCGGTCTGGCGGGCGTCGTCGCTGGCGAAGATGATGCGGTTGAGGGTGCGGAAGTCGGAGCCCAGGCCGAACGGGGCGTATTCCTGGAACGTCTGGTCGTTGCGGGTGTAGGCGTAGCTCAGCCGGGCGTCGATGGTGTCGGTGAGCGCCTGGGTGAGGCGGGCGTTCAGGTAGACGGAGTCCCGTTCGGTGGTGGCGTCTTTCCAGGCCACGTTGAAGTCGTCGCTGTAGTCGCCGTTGGGGTTGGGCTCGAAGGCGCCTTCCGCCGGCGCGCCGCCGGGCAGGGCGGTCCACTCGTTGCGTGAGTAGCTGCCTTCCACGGTGAGGTTGGTGGTGTCGGTGAGGTCCATGGTGACGTTGGGCGCCACGAACAGGCGCTCGTAGCCCCAGTAGTCCATGGAGGCATTGCTGTCCTGGTGGGCCAGGTTGAGGCGCGCGCGCACCCGGTCGTTGAGCGGGCCGGTCACGTCCAGGGTGGCGCGGTGGTAATCGTAACGGCCGTATTCGGCGCCCACTTCCGCTTGGTAGTAGTCCAGCGGTTGCTTGGTGACCACGTTGATGGTGCCGCCGGGCTCCATCTGGCCGTACAGCACCGAGGCCGGGCCCTTGAGGATTTCCAGGCGCTCCACGTTGGCGAGATCCGTGGGGTGGTCGGTCTGGCGGAAGCCCAGGCCGTTGACGGATTGCTCCGCGTTGAAACCGCGGATCAGGAAGTCGTCGGCGAACATGTCGCGGCCGGAGCCCGAGCGGACGGCGCTGGGGGTGAGGCGGACGATGTCGCCGACGGTGTCGGCCTGGGCCAGCTCGAAGTTCTCCCGGTTATAGACGCTGACGCTTTGCGGGATGGCTTCCAGGGTGTCGTTCTTCTGGCGGCCGTACACGGACACCGCGTCCAGGGTGTTGCTGCCCGCTTCCGGTGCCGCTTCCAATCGATAGCCGCTGTCCACCCGCACGGCGGTGACGCCGCTGCCCGCCAGCAGGGCGCGCAGGGCCTGCTCCGGGGTGTAATCGCCGCTCAGCGCCGGTGCCTGCTTGCCGTCCAGCAGCGAGGCATCACCGCCGATCGCCAGCCCGGTCTGCCGGGCCAGGTCGATCACCGCCTGGTCCAGGGGCTGGGCGGGCAAGTTGATGGTCTGCGACGCCTGGGTTTGGGCCTGGGCGGGTTGGATTAACAGTAGAGAGGGCAGCAGCGGGGTCAGCAAGCCGAGCAGCAAGAGCGCCTTCGGCGCGGTGGTTCCGGTGTTCATCCTTTGGCTCCAGCGTGGGTTCGCGGTGTCGTTGTCGCGTGTCTTACCTATGAAGACAAAGCGGGGAGCCAATCGGGCAGTGATGGCGGCAAATTTTTTTGTTCTTGGTGGTTTGGTGAGACGCCGGGAGGCTGGCTGTTGTAGGAGCGACTTCAGTCGCGATAAAGGCGTCTGTTGAGAACAGCTATCGCGACTGAAGTCGCTCCTACAATGTTTTTCCGGCGGTTTGGGCGCGTTTCCGTCGTGGTGGTTATTGTGAGCGGCGGCGGACGGTAACGTACCAGGACGTAAGGTAGCGCACTTCCAGATTGAGGGTGTCGGCGAGCAGGGCCAGGGCGGCGTCGCTGTCGTTGGCGGGGAGCACGCCGGTGAAGCGGGGCGCGTCCGGGGCGGCGAGGGCGTGGTCCAGGGTCAGCAGGCCGGGGCGGTGGCGGGCCAGGCGTTCGACCACTTCGGTGAGCGGCGCTTTGCTGAAGGCCAGCCGGCCGTCGGCCCAGTCCGGGCGTTGCCGTGGAGTATCGGCGCGGGCGATGACGCCTTGGCGATTCAGGTCCGCCTGCTGGCCGGCGGTGAGATTGAGGGCGTCGCCGCCGTGGCGCGGTGTCACCGCCACGGTGGATTCCTGCACCGCCACCCGGGTGAAGCCGTCTTCCAGACGCACGTTGTATTGGGTGCCCAGGGCGGTGGCGGTGAGGTCGCGGGTGACGACCTGGAAGGGCCGGTCCGGGGCCTTGGCCACGGTGGCCAGCAGCTCGCCGCGTACCAGTGTCACGGTGCGGCGGCTGTCGCTGTAGTCCAGGTCGATGGCGCTGCCGCTGTTGAGCACCAGCTGGCTGCCGTCGGGCAGGGTGAGGGTGCGGATCTCGCCGGCTGCGGTGCGGTAGTCGGCGCCCCAGTAGGCCCAGGGTAGTTGCGCGCCGGCCAGCACCAGCAGCAGCGCGGCACCCAGGCCGGTGAGCCGGCGGCGGCGTTGGCGGCGCCGGGCCTGGGCTGGCTCGGTGGCCTGCCACATACGCTGGATCTGCTCGAGCACCTGACGGCGGCGCGGGTCCTTGGCCTGCCAGGTGTCGCACTCCGCCCGCAGGCGGTCGTGCTCATCAGCGCCGGCGGTTTGCAGGGCGACCACCCATTCGGCGGCCTGCTGGCGGATGCGGTTCAGCTCGGACACGGCGCGTCCGCCAGGCTGTCGTAGAGGCGCGCGTGGCAGTGGGCGAAGGCCTTGGCCAGGTACTGTTTAACGCTGCTTTCGGACACCGACAGCCGGCGGGCGATCTGCCGGTAGGTCAGGCCTTCCAGCCGGGCCAGCAGGAAGGCGCGGCGGGGCTTCTCGGGCAGCTCGTCCACCAGCAGCCGGAGCACCGTCACCAGCAAATCCCGGGCGGCGGCGATCTCCGCCGGGCCCCGATCGTCCCGGGTCTCCACCAGAATCGCCACCTGGCGCAGGGCTTCCTCTTCCACCTGCCGGCGGTGGTGGCGATTGATCATCAGCCGGCTGGCGATGACCATCAGATAGGCACGCGGATCGCGCAGCGCCTCCAGGGATTGCTCACCGAGAATCAGCCGCAGAAAAGTGTCCTGGCTCAGGTCCGCCGCGTCCTGGGGGCAGCGCAGCCGCCCCTGCAGCCAGTGGGTCAGCCAGCCGTTGTGCGCCGCATACAGCTCGCCCAGTTCCCGTTGGGAACCGGGCAGCAAGGGCTGGCTGTCGGTGGCGGCGACGGACATAGGGTTGCGGGTTACGTTTATAGGTGAGAGTGATTATCAATTAAGTGATAAGAGGGCGCAACTCGTGCTGCTCAACATCCCCAGAAAATGAGCAGGACGTGGCGGATATGCTCAAATTTGTGCTTTTTGCGCGTCAGGACCGAAATCACGACTTTGAGATAGCAGCAATAGCCCCTTTGACCGCACCGGTTAACCGGTGCTATTAATGGCGCATACCCTTCCTTTGAGGTGCGCACCATGCCCGTAAAGTTTTCGGAAGATGTTGTCCCGCTTTCGGATCTGAAGATCAATCCCGGCAAAGTGATTGGCCGGGTTCAGGAATCCCACCGTCCTATGCTGTTGACCAGCCGTGGTCGTGGGGTGGCCGTTGTTCAGGGGTTGGAGGATTACGAGAAGACCGCGGAGGAGTTGCGGTTTGTTAAGGCGGTGGCCCAGGGGCTGATGGACGCCCGCGAGGGCGACACTGTTTCCGTGGAGGAAGCGCGAAACGCCCTGGGCCTTAAGTAAATGGAGTTACGTGTCGCGCGTTCCGCCCTTGAGGACCTGCAAGCGATTCAGGCCTATTACGCGGATGAAGGCGTACCGCGCATCGGCGATGAGTTTGTGACCGCTATTCTGGAGGATTCGGAGGTACTGCGGTTTCATCCCGACGCGGGAAGAGTCGTGCCCGAATTTGGCACGGACCATATCCGCGAACGTATCCATCCGCCTTTCCGGGTTGTTTATCTCAGAACGGCCACGGAGGTGGTGCTTATTCGTGTATGGCGTAGCGAGAGGCCGCTTGAATTGCCGGATGAGCAATGAAGAAAGCGGCCCATAAAAAAGCACCTCATAGGGAAAGCGTGACTAAAGGCAACGGCGCCCGCCGGTCGCCTTCGCGACGAACCTCATTCTCCGCTTATACCGTGCTGACCACCGTGTTGTTCTTCATCGCCCTGGTGCTGCTTGTGTCCGCCCCCGGTTGGCAGCGGCTTGCCGGCTTCTATGGGCTGATGAGCCTGATCGCCTTCGGCCTCTATGGCCTGGATAAGCGCGCCGCCCGGCGCCAGGGCTGGCGCGTGCCGGAGGCTCGGCTCCATGTGGTGGAGCTGCTGGGGGGCTGGCCCGGTGCTCTGCTGGCGCAGCGGACCTTCCGCCACAAGACCCGCAAAACCCCGTTCCGGGTGATCTTCTTCCTCGCGGTGGCCGCCAACCTGGCGGCTTTGGGTTGGCTGCTGTACGCGGATGCCGCCGCCGGGCTGCGCGCCACGGCGGGTGTCTCCGTCCGTTCATGGTGATCCATACAAGCGCGGAAGCTCAGGGGCTGGCACAGCCTGGGAGGTGAGCGGTGAGCGCCACGGTGACGTCCCCCTGGGCCATGGACGGTGGGCAAGGCGGCCATGCAGCCCTCTGGATTTTGCTGGCATAGTCCGAGCTTTTACAGCGAGGGGGTATGCCATGAGTGCGAGCATGTTGGCGTTGTGGAGTTGTGGGCTGTTTTTCCTGACCGGTTTGCTGACCGGGGTTTGGAAGTACGCTCAGATTGAAGGCAGCGAGCGTGCCCGGGCGCATTACTATGTGGACACCGCCCACCGCGCCAGCCTTATGTATGCTTTTGCCTGCCTGGTGCTGGAACGGTTCGCCACGCTCAGTGTGTGGCCGGAGTGGGTGAATGTACTGGCGGTGCTGGCGTCGGTGCTGTTCTTCGCGTTGGCGGTGGGCAGCTATATTCTGCATGGGATGCTCAAGGACACGCGCAATCAGCTGCAAAAGCCCCACGCCTTTGGTCGCTGGTCCTTGCCGCCGTCGGTGATGAAGACCTTTATGTGGGCCCTGGTGGTCGCCGAGATCGGCGGTTTTCTGGTGCTGCTGGCGGGCTTCGCCGCCGCCTAGGCCGGTGGCGCGGCGGGCCGACGTTTCAGTCTTGGATGGTTTCAGATGTTTGGCGGATCGAAAAACAAGAGCGTGACACTGCGTGAAGAGCGCCGTCCGGGCGACTATCGTTTTCTCGGTGTCACGCTTGAGAAAAACGGCGACCTGGTGTTCGAAGGCCAGGACCTGGGCCAGGGCGTCCGCGACGCTTTCGGGTGCGCGGAGTACGAGTGGCGCTGGGCCGTGAAGGCCCCGGACGTGGGCGCCCTGCGAAACGCGCTGGGCGGGAGTGGTAATGTATTGGATCTGCTCAAGAAGCGCTTCAGCGGCGCCAACGCCGCAGCGCTTCGGGGCTTCCTGGAAGAGCATGAGGTCCCGTTCGAATCCTGGAGCCGCATTGGCGATTAAAACCGCCACGGGGGGGAGTCGGGGTCGGACCACCGTGGCTAGTCGGGGTCGGACCACCGTAACCCATTGATTGTTATTAATTTAGTGCCCTGAAAACGGCAGGATCAGCCTTGAGCCGCCGTTCTAAGGGGCCAGAAACGGCAGCTAAGGCCCTTTTCGCTCCGAAAAAACGGATGAAATTTATATAAATCAATAGTTTGCCGTGGTCCGACCCCGGGGCGCTATTGCCGGGCGGTGGGTGTGACGCGCCAGATGGTGTTGGAGAGGTCGTCGGCGATGATCAGTGCGCCGTTCGGGTCCACGGTGACGCCCACCGGGCGGCCGCGGGCCTTGCCGTCATCGCTGAGGAAGCCGGTGGCGAAGTCCACCGGATCGCCGGCGGGTTGGCCGTTCTGGAAAGGCACGAACACCACCTTGAAGCCCACCGGGTCGCTGCGGTTCCAGCTGCCGTGCTCACCAACGAAGGCGCCTTCGGCGAACTGCTCGCCCATGGCCGGGTTGGAGAAGTCGACGCCCAGGGCCGCCACGTGGGAGCCCAGCGCGTAGTCCGGTTTGATGGCGCGCTCGACCATTTCCGGCTTCGGCGGTTTGACCCGGGTGTCCACGTTCTGGCCCCAGTAACTGTAGGGCCAGCCATAGAAGGCCCCTTCGCGCACCGACGTCAGATAGTCGGGCACCAGGTTGGGGCCGATTTCATCCCGCTCATTGGCCACCGCCCAGAGCTGGCCGGTATCCGGTTGGATAGTCAGCGCGGTGGGGTTGCGCAGGCCGGTGGCGAAGGGCCGGTGCAGGCCGGTATCGGCCTCGATTTGCCAGACCATGGCACGGTCTTCTTCCACTTCCATGCCGCGCTCGCCGATGTTGCTGTTGGAGCCGATGCCCACGTACAGGAAGCGGCCATCCGGACCGGCGGTCATGGCCTTGGTCCAGTGGTGGTTGATCACCGCCGGCAGGTCGGTGACCTTTTCCGGCGCGCCGCTGGCTTGGGTCTGGCCTGCTTCGTAGTCGAATCGCACCAGGGCATCCTGGTTGGCCACATAAAGACTGTCATCAATGAGAGCCAGGCCATAGGGGGCGTTCAGGTTGTTGGCGAACACGCCTTGCTGTTCGTAGCGGCCGTCGCCGTCGGCGTCGCGCAGCAGGGTGAGCCGGTTGCCGCTGTCCGCCGCGCTCTTGCCCTGCTTCTTGATGTAGCCGGCGATAACGTCCTTGGGACGCAGGGCCGGCGCGTTGCCGCCGGAGCCTTCCGCCACCAGGATGTCGCCGTTGGGTAGCACCAGGGTTTGGCGGGGAATTTTCAGATCGGTGGCGATGGCCTCAATCTGGTAGCCGGCCGGCACCGTGGGCTTTTCATCGCCCCATTCCGCCGGCTGGGAGATGTTCATATTGGGCAGCAGGCCGCGCCGTGGTTCCGGCAGCGCGGGATTGGCGCCGTGTTGCTCGTCGGGTTCGGCCTGGTTTTCGCCGCCGCAGGCGGTCAGCGCGAACAGCAGCGGAAGCGACAGCAGGGGGATGGCATAGCGCATGTTATTTCACTCCTCCACGCAGACCTGAGTAGCCGATCAGGCTGGCCACCAGGGCCAGCACCGTCGCCACCGCCGACAGCCATAAACCGGCGGGCATGGCCGCCCAGCCGTCCTTGGCATGCACCAGCGCGTTGATAAAGCCGAGTACCCACATCACCAGCAGCACAAGAAAATAGACGGCATGCCTGGCGGTGCGGGCCGGGCCGCTGATAACCCATTCAATCAACGCCCACAGCAGCGCCAGGCCACCGCCCAGCAGCGCCCCGGCGATCAGCCAGGAGGCAAAGCTGGTCCATTGCACCTGATAGCTAGTGGAATAAGCCCAATCGCTGAGCAGCGCGCCCAGAAACAAGGGCAGGGGGAAGGCAAGCAAAATGGCGTGCAGAGGATGCAGGGCACGCCCGTAGGTCGTTGTGTTTGTGTCGGCCATAGTGGTTTCAAGTCCTTTGAAGATTACCCGATGTCTCGCATCTTCCAGGCCGGCAGTGAAGGCAGGAAGAACCGGACCGGCCAACCCCCGCCATTTTGACCACTCTTTACAATCCCACTTGGGGTCGGACCACGCTAACCTATTGATTTAATGACTTTTAAAGCCATAAAACCGGGCTTTTTACGCCTTGGATGGGCTCCTTCAGGGGGCAAACCCGAATTTTGGCGGCGGTGGGCGGCGCATGGCGTCTCTCTTTTGCTTGGCGGTCATGTATGGCGCTGCGGAACGCCGGCTAAGCGTTGAAATCGGCCCTCTCTGTAGCGAAAACTCTTATAAATCAGTAAGTAACCGTGGTCCGACCCCGATGGTCCTTGGTGTCACACGCCAGAAAAACGGCGACCTGGTCTTCGAGGGCCAGCACCTGGGCAAGGGCGTTCGTGACGCCTTCGGCTGCGCCGAGTACCAGTGGCGTTGGACCATCAAAGCGCCTGATGTTAAAACGCTGGAAGCCGCCCTTGGCGGCAAACACGATGCCCTTGAGTTGCTGCGCCGGCATTTTAGTGATGCCAACGCGGCCGGGCTTTATGGCTTCCTGCAGGAGCGCGGCATCCCGTTTGAATCCTGGAGTCGCATCGGCGATTAAAAAGAACCCATACCAACAGGAGTGGGCCGCGGGCGCCCGGTAAGGTTCCATGGAAAAACGATTGTACGACGGCCTGACCGAGGTGTTGTTCAGCGTGGCTGAGGTTGATGGCGGCTTGGAGGCCGAACAGCTTACGGGCTTTGCGTCCATGCGCGGTTGCCATTCTCGAAATGGTTTGATGGTCGTTGGCCGGTCCGTGAATGGCTGGCTGGATGGGTGGAACGCGGTGGAGCTCCGTGATGAGCAGAAACGGCAAAACGTCATTCAGGACATTGTGGCCCGATGCGAACCACCGGACTCCGATGGTCGCTGTCCTATGGCATGGGTCACCGATCAATGGGGCGATGAGAGACAATACAATACCGCGCGCTCCGCGTTCTGGCGGTGCATTGAGCGAGTCAGCCGAGGGATCGGGATCGTTCAGGATGGTGTTCCGGATTGGTCCTCTTACCTGGTTTGGACCAACCTGTACAAAGTGTCTCCCTGTGAGGGTGGAAACCCGCCTCCACGACTGATGGAAGCGCAGCATACCGCCTGCAGAAAGCTGCTTCACTCTGAGATTGAGGCCAGCGACGTACAGGCCATTCTTTTCCTTACCGGCCTGGACTGGGCTTATTCTTTTTTGCCTGAGATGACCGATATCCGCTTTGCTGGGGCGTTCACTAGTTACGTTGCCTTATCAGGGTGGGTGCATCGCCTTGGGAGGACTCCGGTTCCGCTGGTCGTGGCCTCTCACCCTCAAGGAAAGCGGGAAGATGCATGGACCGGGGAAGTCCGGGAGGCTTTCCGGCGACTTCGCCGAGAACATAGGGATTTAACGGAGGAACTCTACGGCACGGAGCAACAGCTGACCGCCGGTTGAGGTGTCGCCCACGAACAAGCCAAGGAGCGGATTACCGGCCAGCTCCCGAACCCCCGCGGGTAACTCAATCCCCCAAGACGCCCGCCGGCAAAATCTGGATAATGGCGCCCAGCCAGGCCCCCGTGCCACATTCGCCAACCGGTAGTCCCCCCATGGAAATCAAGGTCAACTTCCTCGACAACCTCCGCCTGGAGGCTAAATTCGACGACTTCACCGTGGTCACCGACCAGCCGATTCGCTACAAAGGCGACGGTTCGGCGCCCAGTCCGTTCGACTATTTCCTGGCATCGTCGGCGCTGTGCGCGGCCTATTTCGTGCGCGTGTACTGCAAGGCGCGGGACATTCCCACGGAGAACATCCGGTTGTCGCAGAACAACATCGTCGACCCGGAGAACCGCTACAACCAGATCTTCAAGATCCAGGTGGAGCTGCCGGAGGACATTTCCGACAAGGACCGGCAAGGGATCCTGCGTTCCATTGATCGCTGCACGGTGAAGAAGGTGGTGCAGACCGGCCCGGATTTCCAGATCGAGACCGTGGAGAACCTGGACGAGGACGCCCAGGCGTTGCTGGGGGCCGGCCTGGAAGAGGGCGCGCGTACCTTTATCGAGGGCAAGGACCGGCCGCTGGAGGAGACCATCGCCACCATGAGCCGGGCGCTGGAAGCCCTGGGCATGAAGATCGAGATCGCTTCCTGGCGCAACATCGTGCCCCACGTGTGGTCGCTGCACATCCGCGACGCGGCTTCGCCGATGTGCTTCACCAACGGCAAGGGCGCCACCAAGGAGAGCGCGCTCTGTTCCGCGCTCGGTGAGTTTATCGAGCGGTTGAACTGCAACTTCTTCTACAACGACCAGTTCTTCGGCGAAGAGATCGCTAACGCCGAGTTCGTGCATTACCCCAATGAACAATGGTTCCAGCCCGGCCCCGAGGATGAACTGCCGGCGGAGATTCTGGATGACCATTGCCGGGCCATCTACGACCCGGACGGGGAGCTGCAGGGCTCGAACCTGATCGACACCAATTCCGGTCGGGTGGACCGGGGCATTTGTTCGTTGCCGTTCGAGCGCCGCTCCGACGGCGAGACCGTGTGGTTCCCCTCCAACCTGATCGAGAACCTGTTTCTCAGCAACGGCATGAGCGCCGGCAACACCCTGGCCGAGGCCCAGGTGCAGTGCCTGTCGGAGATCTTCGAGCGGGCGGTGAAAAAGCAGATCATCGAAGAAGAACTGGCACTGCCGGACGTGCCCCAGGAGGTGCTGGCGAAGTACCCGAAACTGGTGGAAGGCGTCGAAGCGCTGGAAGCCCAGGGCTTCCCGGTGCTGGTCAAGGACGCCTCCCTGGGCGGCCAATTCCCGGTGGCCTGCGTGGCGCTGATGAACCCGCGCACCGGCGGTGTGTTCGCCTCCTTCGGTGCCCACCCGAGCATGGCGGTGGCGTTGGAGCGATCCCTCACCGAGCTGCTGCAGGGGCGTAGTTTCGAGGGCCTGAACGACTTCCCGCCGCCCACCTTCAACAGCCTGGCGGTGACCGAGCCGAACAACTTCGTGGAGCACTTCATCGACTCCAGCGGCGTGGTGTCCTGGCGCTTCTTCAGCGCCAAGGCGGACGTGGAATTCCACGAGTGGGATTTCTCCGGCACCACCGAGGAAGAAGCCGCGCGTCTGTTCGGCCTCCTCGAGGAGCAGGGCAAGGAAGTCTACACCGCCGACTACCATGACCTGGGCGCGCCCGCCTGCCGCATCCTGGTGCCGGGCTATTCCGAGGTCTACCCGGTGGAAGACCTGGTCTGGGACAACACCAACAAGGCCCTGGATTACCGCGAGGATCTCCTCAATCTGCACCGCCTGGACGATGATCAGCTCGCCGCCCTGGTGGAGCATCTGGAAGAAAGCCAGATCGATGACTACACCGACATCCGCACGCTGATCGGCATCGAGTTCGACGAGAACACCGTCTGGGGCCAGCTCACCGTGCTGGAACTGAAGCTGCTGATTAACCTGGCCCTGGGCCAGCACGACGAGGCCCTGGAGCGCACCGAGGCGTTCCTGCAGTTCAACGACAACACGGTGGAGCGCAACCTGTTCTACCGCGCCGTCAGCGCGGTGCTGGAAATCACCCTGGACGACGAGCTGGAACTGGGCGATTACCTGACCAACCTGGGCCGCATGTACGGCGAAGACACCATGGCCGAGGTGGTCGGCGCGGTGAACGGCACCGTCCGCTTCCCCGGTCTAACCCCCACCAACATGCAGCTCGAGGGTCTGGACCGTCACCTGCGCCTGATCGAAAGCTACAAGAAACTCCACGCCGCCCGCGCGGCCAGGGCTGGCCTTCGTCCGGCCGGCTAAACGTTTGCGTTCGAGTAATCAGGAAAGGTGTGCGTTGGGCATCAGGTGGCGCCGTCCCGGTTCAGTTCCTCTATAAAGCTGTCGTAATCGTAGTCGGCGACGCCGCCGTTTTCCCCGTCCTGGAGCATTTTCCGGAGCGTACCGAGACGGGGCTCCGAGTCTTCAAGCAGGCGCAGCCCGGCCCGGACTACCTCGCTGGTGGAGCTGTAGCGTCCGCTGTTCAGCTGCTCCGCGACGAAGGTGTCGAAATGCTCGCCAGGTCGTGACGCAAGATACCGGGGCACCACGGTCAGTCAGGCGGCTCGCTCCGTGCTTGAGCCAGGCCGAGGATGCCGCCGGTCACGTAGCCGATCAGATCCGCGTAATGAGCTTTAAAGTACGAGGACTGGAAGCGATTGCCGGTGAGTACGTTGATGCGCAGGTTGTCCGAGAACACGCCCATGACGGAGGCCACCATCAGTTGGTAGGCGAGGCCGCGCTGTCGCTCGTCCAGGGCCGGCACGGCGGTGCCGATGGCGGCCATGAAGCGCTGGGCGATGGCGTCGAACTGGTCGGCGATCAGCAGCAGCACGGTGGACCGGGTGGTGCTCAGCTGGGCGGTCAGGCGCAGGTAATTTCTCCAGCCTTCGCTTTCCTGGCTGCGTGTCAGCAGGGGCCGGGCGAACGCATCGACGATGGACGCCAGGCCGTCGGCGCCCTGGGCGACCGGTTCGCCCTGGCGCAGCAGGCGCTCCCGGTCCTCATTGATCAGGCCGGCCCGCCGCGCCACCACCGCCTGGAACAGCTTTTCCTTGCCGCCGAAATGGTCATTGATGGCGGCGAGCCGGGTCCCGGCGGCCTGGGTGATGGTCCGCACCGGCACACCGTGGTAGCCGTTGTCGGCAAACAGCAGTTCGGCGGCGCTCTGCTGCCGTTCCAGCCGCTGTCGTTCCGTGACTTCATGCTTTACGAGCGCCATGTGATCGACGCCACCCACGGTTACACGCGCCGCTTCCTGCCGGCGGCCTACCGGATCGCCCGGGCCTACGAAAAGGTCACCGGCAGGAGCTTCCCGCCGTTTCGGCCGCACAAACTATGGTACCGGCAACCGATCTACTACATGAGCAACGCGCTGACCTTCGTCGGCTCCGGCACACCGGTGAGCGCGCCGTCCTACAGCCGGGCCCTGGATTACGAACTGGAACTGGGCGCGGTGTTGGCCAAGCCGTTGCTGAACGCCACGCCGGAGCAGGCGCTGGATGCCATTGGCGGTTTCGTGGTGCTTAACGATTTCAGTGCCCGCGATGTGCAGCGCGAGGAAATGGCCAGCGGCTTCGGGCCGCAAAAAGCCAAGCATTTCCGAAGCTCCATGTCAGAGGTGCTGGTCACCGCCGACGAACTGCTCGACGACATGAAAGCCCTGGCGGCGCGCGTGCTGATCAATGACCGGCCGGTGGTGGAAACCTCCACGGCGGGCATGCGCTACGGCCTGGCGGAAGTGATCGCCCGGGTGTCCCGGGACGAACCGCTGTTCCCGGGGGAGCTGTTCGGCAGTGGCACGCTGCCGGGCGGGAGCGGCATGGAAAACGGCCACTGGCTGAAGCCCGGTGACAGGCTGCGCATGGAAATCGACGGCGTGGGCAGGGTCGAGCATAAGGTGGTGGCGTGATGACGGATGCTTCCAGCAGCGCCAGCGCGGCCCGCGTCAGGCCTTCCCGCATTGTCGATCTCTCCAAGGAGATCGCCTTCAACCGCAACGATCCCTTCTTTATGAGGGTGAAGATCAAGCACCACGCCCACCGCCGCTCAAAATGGCTGGTGCGGGCCCTGGGGCTGCCGTTTCGCCTGTTCCCCAAACGCTTCGCCGGCTGGGCGGACGACACCATCACCCGCATGGGCGTGCACTCCACCACCCACATTGACGCGCCCTGGCATTACGGGCCCACCGATGACCAGGGGAACCGCCTCGACGCCATCGAGGCCATGCCTCTGGAGTTGTGTTTCGGGCCCGGCGTGGTGTTCGACATGACCCATAAAGCCGACGGCGACGCGATTACCGTCGCCGATATGGAGCAGGCCCTGGCACGCAGCGGGGCGACGCTGGCGCCGGGCTGCATCGCCTTGATTCGTACCGGGCGCGACCGCTTCCAGGGCAGCAAACAATACTGGAAAGTCGGCACCGGCATGAGCGGCGCGGCCACGGAGTGGCTGATTGATCAAGGCGTCCAGGTGATGGGCATCGACCAGTGGGGCTGGGATCTGCCGTTCCATTACCAGATCGCCAAGGCGCGCAAACACCGGGACGAATCGCTGTTCTGGGAAGGCCACCTGGTGGGCCGGCGTAAGCCGTACTGGCAGATGGAGCAACTGCGGGGCCTGGATCAGTTGCCGGCGTGTGGGTTCGATGTGTCCGTTTTTCCGTTACGGATAAAGGGTGCCTCGGCGGCGCCGGCGCGGGTGGTGGCCTTCCTCTACGACTGAAACCGGCGCCGCTCGGCTTAACGCTGCACCTTGAACACGCCCGTGGCGCGGGCGCAGGGGGCGCCGTCGGCGAGCACGGTGGCGCTGGCGAAACTGAGGCTGCGCCCCACCCGGGTGACGTCGGCGCGGAATTCCAGCCATTGGCCGACCCGGGCGCTACCGAGAAAATCCAGGCTCAGATTAACGGTGACCAGGCCCTTGGCGTCGACCAGATGCGGCAGGCAGCTCAGTCCCATGGCGTTATCGCACAGGGCGGAGAGCAGGCCGCCATGGACAAAGCCTCGGCTGTTGGCGTGGGCGTCACCGGCCCGCAGGCCCAGGCTGATGCCGTTGTCGTGGGGACGGTGATAGATCGGTTCCCAGGGGGCGGTGAAGCCGCTTTTGCGGGTGTGAGGCTGGAAGCCTGCGGGGACACTGGTCATGGCCATGCTCCAAAATCGATATAGACCAGTCTATATAATTTCGGATCGAAAGCCACCCTCAATGGGCATCGATCAGCGCCGCCACCTGCGCGCAGGCGTCCCGGATCGGCGCCGGGTCGCGGGCCACGCGGGCCTGGATTAGAGCCCCTTCCAGGGCGGAGATGGCCAGCGAAGCGAGGCGTTGGGCGCCGGCGTCGTCCGGGGCCTCGGGATCGATCAGGGTGGCGAGCGTCCGCCGCCAGGCGGCGTAGGCGTCGCCGGCGGCGGCGGTGATCGGGGCCGACTGGGGGGTGACTTCCAGCACCGTGGTGGCCAGGGGGCAGCCGTCGCGGTAATCGGAGTCGGCCAACCAGCCGGCCAGCAGGTCGCCGTAGGCGCGCAGGGCGTCGCCGGCGCTGCCGTGGTCCAGGGCCAGCCGCTCCAGGGTGCCGGTGACCAGGGCGCCGGCATGGCGGATGGCCGCCGCGCCCAGCTCTTCCTTGCCGCCGGGAAAGTAGTGGTAGAACGACCCCTTGGGGGCACCGGCCTGTTTCAAAATGTCGTTGATGCCGGTGGCCGCATAGCCCTGTTGGCGGAACAGGCGGGCGGCGGTTTGGATCAGGCTGTTTTGGTGCTTGGGGCGGGCTCCCATGAGGCACTCCATCGAAAATTCGTAGACCGGTCTGTATGGTGACACAATCCGGTTGTCCGGTGTTTGTGAGTGTGGAGTTCATGAAACAGCACGACGATTTTCACCTTTGGAAAACCGATCTGTTGGGCGCGTTGCTGCTCTATGGCGGTTTCGCCTTTGCCCTGGTGCCGGCCTTTCTACACCGCTCCTTCCCCCTGGGCATTCTGATTGGCACGGCGCTGGTGGGCAGTTTCTTCCTGCGCAACGTCAAGGATCACTTCGGCTTCTTCCAGCTGCCGAAGTACGCGGTGGTGATCAATTGCTATGTCGGTGGCCTGATTATCTCGGCGATCTGGTATGGCCTTTCCCAGGGCATGCTCAACTAGGACCGCCCTTTTGTAGGAGCGACGTAGGAGCGACTTCAGTCGCGATCCCGGGTGCCCTTGATACAACGTTGATCCAACCGCGGATCGCGACTGAAGTCGCTCCTACAAGCTTTTCTACCGCGGTGTTATGGGGCTGTTGTTTTGCGTTTGTTGCTCCAGCCGTTTCAGGCGCTGGTCCATGCCCCGTAGCAGGTCGAGCATTTCCTGGCGTTCGTCATGGGCGCGCTGGTTGGCCTGGTCGCGCTCTTCCTTTAGCTCCAGGTCGTGCACTTCCTGGGTGGCGTTGACGATGATGGCGATAAACAGGTTCAGCACCATGAAGCTGGAGATCAGGATAAAGGGCACGAAGAACACCCAGGCATGGGGGTATTGCTCCATCACCGGGCGGGCCACGCCCATGGACCAGCTTTCCAGGGTCATGATCTGGAACAGGGTGTAGATGCTGGCGCCCAGGGTGCCGAACCAGTCCGGGAAGGCGTCGCCGAACAGCTCCGTGCCCATCACCCCGAAGATGTAGAACATCATCAGCAGCAGGGCGGCGGTCCAGCCGATGCCGGGCAGGGAATGCATCAGCGATTCCACCAGCATGCGCAGCCGCTTGATGGTGGAGAGCAGGCGCAGCACCCGAAGAATGCGCAGGCTGCGCAGAATCGCCAGGGGGCCGGCGGCCGGCGCCAGGGCGATGCCGACGATCACGAAGTCGAACACATTCCAGCCGGAGCGGAAGAAGCGCGGGCCGAAGGCCAACAGTTTGGCGGCGATCTCCACCACGAACACGGCCAGGATCAGGCTGTTCAACAGGCCCAGCAGTTCGCCGGCGGCGTCCATCACCCGTCTGGAGGTCTCCAGCCCCAACACCACGGCGTTGAGAATGATCAGGCCGGTGATGAAGTGCCGCACCGCCGGGGATTCCACCCAGTGGCCCAGCCGGGCCCGCCAACCGTTGATTGCCTGTGTCGTCATGCCTTGTTCCGTCGCGCCGGATGATTGTCGGCGCGCAGTATACCCACCGGCGTTGGCTGGCGCTGCCCCGGTCCGGGGTTGGAGGCGGCGCGGAGGGTTAACGTGGCCGTCATCCCTGACCTGTTATTTCTCCACGGAGGATTACGTCAACGGCCAGCCACTGGCTATGGCTATCGCTTTCTTCGATTGGCTGAATTGGATCAATAGGCTGGGCCAAGGTAAACCTATAGCAATCACAGGCGTGTTTTTCAGGGAGAACAACCATGACCGAGAGCAAGTGCCCCTTTCACCAGACCGCCGGCGGCGGCACCACCAACCAGGATTGGTGGCCCAACCAGCTGCGCATCGACATCCTTCACCAGCATGCGCCGGTGACCAGCCCCATGGACCCGGACTTCGATTACGCCGAGGCGTTCAAGAGCCTGGACCTGGCGGCGCTGAAGAAAGACCTCACCGAGCTGATGACCGATTCCCAGGACTGGTGGCCGGCGGACTTCGGCCACTACGGTCCGCTGTTCATCCGCATGGCTTGGCACAGCGCCGGCACCTACCGGCTCGGCGATGGCCGTGGCGGCGCCGGCACCGGGACCCAGCGGTTCGCGCCGCTCAACAGCTGGCCGGACAACGTCAATCTGGACAAGGCCCGACGGCTGCTGTGGCCGATCAAGAAAAAGTACGGCAACAAGATTTCCTGGGCCGACCTGATCGTGCTCACCGGCAACGTGGCCCTGGAATCCATGGGCTTCGAGACCTTTGGCTTCGCCGGCGGCCGCGAGGATCTCTACGAACCGGAGACCGACATCTACTGGGGCGAGGAAGGCGACTGGCTCGGCACCGACAAGCGCTACTCCGGTGACCGTGACCTGGAGGACCCGCTGGGTGCCACCACCATGGGCCTGATCTATGTGAACCCGGAAGGTCCGGAAGGGGAGCCGGACCCGCTGAAAGCGGCCCACGATATCCGCGAGACCTTTGGCCGCATGGCCATGGATGATGAGGAAACCGTGGCCCTGATCGCCGGTGGTCACACCTTCGGCAAGACCCACGGCGCCGGCGACCCGGGTCTGATCGGGCCAGAGCCGGAAGCGGCGCCCATTGAATCCATGGGCCTGGGCTGGCACAGCCGCCACGGCAGCGGTTTCGGCGACGACACCATCACCGGCGGCCCGGAAGTGACCTGGACCAAAACCCCCACGCAGTGGAGTCACTACTTCTTCGAGAACCTGTTCGGCCACGAATGGGAGCTGGAGAAAAGTCCGGCGGGTGCCTATCAGTGGGTGGCCAAGGACGCCGACGCGGATATTCCCTACGCCCACGACGCCAGCAAGAAGCGCAAGCCCACCATGCTGACCACGGACCTGTCGCTGCGCTTCGACCCGGCCTACGAAAAGATCTCCCGGCGCTTTTACGAGAACCCGGCGGAATTCGCCGACGCCTTCGCCCGCGCCTGGTACAAGCTTACCCACCGGGACATGGGCCCCATCGAGCGCTACCTGGGCCCGGAAGTACCGCAGGAAGAACTGATCTGGCAGGACCCGGTGCCCAAGCTGGACCACGCCCTGATCGACGACCAGGACATCGCCGCCCTCAAGGCGAAGATTCTGGACAGCGGCCTGTCGATCCCGGATCTGGTGAAAGCCGCCTGGGCGTCCGCGTCCACCTATCGCGGTTCCGACATGCGCGGTGGCACCAACGGTGCCCGGGTGCGGCTGGCGCCCCAGAAGGACTGGGCGGTGAACGATCCGAGTAACCTGGAAAAGGTGCTGAAGTCGCTGGAAGGCATTCAGGCGGAATTCAACGGCGCCGCCTCCGGTGGCAAGAAAGTGTCGCTGGCGGACCTGATCGTGCTGGCCGGCGCGGCGGCGGTGGAGAAAGCCGCGGAGAAGGGCGGCCACAAGGTTACCGTGCCGTTCACTCCGGGCCGCACCGACGCCTCCCTGGAGCAGACCGACGTGGACTCGTTCAGATACCTGGAGCCGTTCGTGGACGCCATGCGCAACTACCGCAAGGCCAAAGCCACGGTGGACGCGGAGCACCTGATGATCGACCGCGCCCAGCTGCTCACCGTCACCGCCCCGGAACTGACCGTGCTGGTGGGCGGCATGCGCGCCCTTAACGCCAACTACGACGGCGCCGAGCACGGTGTCTTCACCGGCCGCCCGGAAACGCTCAGCAACGACTTCTTCAAAACCGTCGTGGACATGAGCATCGCCTGGGCGCCGGTGTCCGGCGACGACCAGTACCTGTTCGAAGGCCGCGACCGGTCCACCGGCAAGCTGCGCTGGACCGCCACCCGGCTCGACCTGATCTTCGGCGCCAACTCCCAGCTCCGTGCCCTCTCCGAGGTGTACGGCGCCGACGACGCGGAAGCCAAGTTCGTGAAGGACTTCGTGGCCGCCTGGGCCAAGGTCATGGATCTGGGCCGGTTCTGATCCATCACCAGCGGGCGCCCCGGGAGTAGCACAATCGCCCCCGGAGGCGCCGCTTCCCTTCTTGATACAATGTAATCTTCATGAGACATTAAGGCTGTTAATGACTCATGAAGATTACATTATGCCCGCTCCTTATCGTCCCTCTCCGGCGGCCCGCCGAGCCTTGCGGAAACTGGGCGAGGATATCCGCGAAGCCCGCCTGCGCCGTAATCTGTCCATGGAAATCGTGGCCGAGCGCGCCGCGACTTCCCGCGCCACCCTGACCCGTCTGGAGAAGGGGGACACGGCGGTGAGCGTCGGCATTCTGGCCGGTGTGCTGCAGGCCCTGGGCATGCTGCCCCGGCTGGCGGACCTGGCCGACAGCGCCGAGGACCCCCAAGGGCTTGAGATCAGTCGGGAATCGCTGCGCCAGCGGGCCTCATCGCCGCGTCCGAGGGTCGACAAGGATGACTAACGTCGAGGTGTTTCTGGATTGGCGGCGCCGGAATTATCGCGTTGGCCTGTTGCGCCGCCATGCCAGCCGGGGCCGGGAAACAGTGACCTTCGAGTACGCGCCGGAGTGGTTGGCGGCGGACCACCGCTTTTCCATGGACCCGGCGCTGCCGGTGGGGCCGGGCCTGTTCCGCCCGCCGGCTGGCGCGGAAATGTTCGGCACCCTGGGCGATTCCGCGCCGGACACCTGGGGCCGCATGCTGATGCGCCGCCGGGAACGGCGCGCGGCGGAACGGGAAGGCCGGGCGGTGCGCACCCTCCACGAGACCGACTTTCTGCTCGGTGTCTCGGACCAGACCCGGCTTGGCGCGCTGCGCTTTCGGTGGGAAGGGGGCGAGGTCTTTCAGGCGCCTCAGTCCCGGGGCGTGCCGGACCTGCTTGCATTGGGGGATTTGCTCGGAGCTTCGGAGCGGATCGTTCGCGGTGACGAGACCGATGACGACCTGCGCATGATCTTCGCGCCAGGCTCTTCGCTGGGTGGCGCCCGTCCCAAGGCGTCCGTGATTGATCAGCACGGACGGCTGGCGATCGCCAAGTTCCCCAAGGAAACCGACGAGTATTCCCTGGAACGCTGGGAAGCCATTGCGCTGGATCTCGCGGCACGGTCCGGGATCCGAGTCGCCGATCATGGGTTGCATGAGGTGGCGGGGCGGCCGGTATTGTTGTCCCGCCGCTTCGACCGTGACGGTGGTGAGCGCATTCCTTTTCTGTCGGCCATGTCGATGACCGAGCACCGGGATGGCGAACGGGGCAGCTATCTGGAGATCGTCGATGCGATTGCCGAGCAAGGGGCCAGTGCCCGCGAGGATCGCCAGGAGCTGTTCAGGAGAGTGGCGTTTTCCATCCTGGTTTCCAACGTGGACGATCATCTGCGCAATCACGGATTCTTGTGGCAAGGCGGGGCCGGCTGGTCCCTGTCGCCGGCCTATGACCTCAACCCCACGCCCCAGGATATGAAGGCCCGCGTATTGGCCACCAACATCGATCTGGATGATGGCACCTGCTCCATCGAATTGCTGCGCTCCGTGGCGGACGAATTTTCCCTCAAACTGACGGAAGCGGATGCGTGCATTCGGGAAGTGGCCGAGGCGTGTCGGGGTTGGCGTGATGCGGCGAAAAAACGGGGCGCCCCCGCCGCCGAAATCAAGCGCATGGAAAGCGCCTTCGAGCATGAGGACCTGGCCACCGCCCGCGGTTTGTAGAAGCGGTGTTACGAGTTCCAGGGATTGATCAGGGGAATGCCGAGGGGTTCGAAGTCCTTGGTATTGCGGGTGGCCAGGGTGGCGCCGTGGGCGTGGCAGATGGCGGCGATCTGGCCGTCGGCCATGCTTACCGGGGTGCCGTTGCGCTCGGCCTGGGCTATTCGCTGTGAATAGTGGCTGGCGGCCAGGGCGTCGAAGGGCAGCAAGCGGCCGTGGAATTCCTGATCGAACAGCTCGGCGGCGAGCATCGCCAGGGTGCGTTGCCGGCGGCCGGCGGGCAGGCGCTCGATGCCGTACAGAATCTCCGCCACGGTGATGCTGGTGGTGGCCACGTCCCCGGCCGGTTGCTGGTCCAGCCACGCCACCACCGCCGGATTCGGCGCCGGGCGCATCAGCTCGGACAGCACATTGGTGTCCAGGACGATCACGGTTCCATGTCCGCCGGCCGTGGCGGGTCGCGGCGCTCGGGCAGCTCCAGCTCCTGGCCGTCGTAGGCGGCGAAGCGGTCGCGAATGCGGCTGCCCAGGCCCTGCTCCGCCGCCGGCTCGCTCAACGCCCGGCGCAGGATCCGCCGTACTTCCTCTTCCATGGAATGCCCGTGCCGGGCGGCCTCCAGCCGCAGGCGCTGTTTCAGGTCGTCATCGATATTACGGACCGTCAGAGTGCTCATCGGCGTTCTCCTCAATGAATGACAGCAATGCTATCACTGCTGTCATTCAGAGGAAAGCACCACCGGGCGGCCGTTCAGGCCCGCGCCGGTTCCGGCGGCGTGGTGCCGCCGGGAAAGGCCAGCCGCAGGTTGTTCAGCCAGGTGGTGCCGAACTGCCGCCACAGGGACGCGGAGTTGTAGGGCAAGCCATAGCGGTCCGCCAGGGCTTTCACCCGGGGCGCCACTTCCGGATAGCGGTTGCTGCACAGGTCCGGGAACAGATGGTGCTCGATCTGGTGGCTCAGGTTGCCGGACATCACATGGAACAACGGGCCGCCGGTGATATTGGCGGAGCCCAGCAGCTGGCGCAGGTACCACTGACCGCGGGATTCCCCTTCGGTCTGCTCCTGGGTGAAGTGGTACACCCCGTCCGGGAAGTGCCCGCAGAAGATGATCATGAACGCCCAGATATTGCGCATGATGTTGGCCACCGCGTTGGCCGCCGCCACCAGCAGGAACACGGTGAGCGGCGATTCCGGCACCACCAGGGAAATCGGCAGCGCCACCAGGGCGGCCAGCCCCGGCCACATGATGTAGTCCTTGCGCACCTGGCCCCACACCTTGCGGCCGATATGCTTCATCAGCGGGCGGATCTCGCGGTGCTTTTTGCGGCCTTCGACCACATCGACAATGGCTTGCTCGTGCAGCGCCACGCCTTCCTCGAACAGCAGCATCAGCAGCACGAAGTACACCGGCTGCAGCAGGTAGGCGGGCTTCCACGGCTGGCGCGGGGTCACGCGCATGATGCCGTAGCCCACGTCCAGATCCTTGTCCAGCACGTTGGTCCAGGTGTGGTGCACCACGTTATGGGAGTGCATCCAGCGGTCCGAGGGGCTCATGGTGTCCCACTCCCAGGTGTTGGACTGGATCTCCGGGTCCTTCATCCAGTCCCACTGGGCGTGCAGCACATTGTGGGCGATTTCCATGTTCTCCAGGATCTTGGCCAGACCCAGCAGGATCACGCCCAGGGTCATGACGATCAGCGTGGACGGCCAGCCGGCCAGGGCGTGGCCCCAGGCCGGCAGCAGGAACAGGCTGGCGTAGATCACCAGCCGGCCCAGCAGCGCCATGCTGCGCTGGGTGCGGATCAGCCGGAGAATGTAGAGCCGGTCCTTTTCCCCCCGGGATTCCAGGGTTTCATAGTAGATGGCGTCCATTTCCCGACCGAACTCGTCGATCTGCTGTTCGGTGAGATCCACTGGAAGGGGTCGTTTCGTGCTCATAGTTTGCCTCCTGGGCCTGACAGGCCCTAAAGCGCCAGTTCGCAGTCCCCGGCGGCCGCGCACACGCAGACCTGTACGATGGCGCCGGGTTCGTTAATGAAGTCGCCGCTGCGCAGGTCGCGCACGCAGCCGGATTGCAGGGTGGTGTTGCAGGTATGGCAGATGCCCATGCGGCAGCCGTGGGGCGGGTTGAGCCCGGCGTCCTCGGCCACGCGCAGCAGGTTGGTCTCGCCGTCCGCGTCCACGTCCAGATCGCTGTCGGCGAAGCGCACCCGGCCGCCCACGGCGTCGTCGGGAATCGGCGCGAAGTCGGCGCGGAACCGCTCGATGTGCAGGCGCTGGCTCAGGCCGGCCTCTTCCCAGGTGCGCTCCAGGGCGGCCAGCAGGGCCGGCGGGCCACAGGCGTAGCAGTCCCGCTCGCGCCAGTCCGGGCACAGCCGCTCCAGCTGCGCCTCGGTGAAGTGGTTCTGATCCTCCGGCGCCTGCCGAGTGTGCACCTCGTGCAGATGGTAGTGGGCCTGCTCCTGGTCCAGCCGGCGCAGTTCGCGGCCGAAGATGGTGTCGAATTCATGGGGCGCGTAGTGGATATGCACGGTATCCGGCAGCCGTTCCTGGGCGATCAGGCTGCGCACCATGCTCATGGCCGGGGTGATGCCGCTGCCGGCGGTGATAAACAGGGGCTGCACCGGCGAGGCGTCCGGCAGGTAGAACTCGCCCTGGGGCAACCCCACCGGAATGAAATCGCCCACCTTCAGGTTGCGCACGATATGGTGCGACAGGCGTCCGCCGTCGATCTTCTTCACGGTGATGGTGAAGCAGCCGTCGTCGCGCTCCGGCGGCGAGGAAATGGTATAGGTGCGGGTGTAGTGCCGGCCGTCCACCGGAATGCCCACCCGGATGTGCTGGCCCGGCCGGTGCAGCCGCCAGTTGCTGCCGGGCTTCAGGGTCACGGTGCGGGCATCGCGGGTCTCGTCCCACACGTCCACCACCCGGGCATGCATGCGGTGGGTGGTCCACAGCGGGTTCACCAGCTCCACGTAGTGTGAGGTGCGCAGCGGGAACGCGAACATATCGCTGATCGCGGACAGCCGCGTCAGCCAACGCCTGGGTGCCTTGCCTTGCGGTACCGGGGTGGTCATGTCTGCCTCCTGATCACCTTGTTATATTATCTGGACCATTGGTGTTTGTGTACAGGTGTTCACGGTAACGGCAAAACGACCTTTTTGGAAGACGGCAACTTTATTCAACGGTGCCGCCGCGCCAATCGCTCCGGCGTGAAGGTCAATCTCCGGCAAATTCGCTATTGCTACGCAAGAGCCCGCCGGTCCCCGGGTGAGAGTCGCCGGGTAAAGCCCGGCGGATAGAGGTTTGGAAACGGGTCGTCGAGGGCATGGATGCTGGCCGGGGAGTAGCCTTGATGCCACAGCGAGACATGGCGTTTCTGCGACGGCAGAAACGCAACCAGTTGCGCGGCATCAAAGTCGATCAGCTCGCGCAGTGCCCGGATCGGTTGCTGCAGTGGCGACATGGTGGTCACCCCGTTGTTATTCTCCAGACTCATGGCAGCACCGGCTTAAGGCGACGTCAAGGAGAACCCGTGAGCGACACTCTGAACTACCGCGCCCTGCTCCAGGTGGCCCTGGACCAGGCCCGCCAGGGGCTTGAGGAAGGGGGCATCCCCATCGGCGCGGCCCTGTTCGACGCCAACGGCACCCTGCTGGGGGCCGGGCACAACCGGCGCATCCAGGAAGACGACCCTTCGGTGCACGCGGAGACCGACGCCTTCCGCAAGGCCGGCCGCCAGCGCCGCTACGGCGACAAGATCATGGTCACCACCCTGGCCCCCTGCCTGTATTGCAGCGGCCTGGTGCGCCAGTTCCGCATCGGCACCGTGGTGGTGGGCGAGTCCGAGAATTTCCCCGGTGGTTTGGACGAACTGCGCGACCACGGCGTGCGTGTTATCGAGCTGGACGATCCGGGCTGCAAGGCCCTGCTTGCCGATTACATCCGCGCCCATCCGGACATCTGGAACGAGGACATCGGCGAGGCCGACTAGAACTCGCCAGGGCGGGCCCGTCAACGAAGCGTGAAGGGGGTGTTATAATGGCGCTTTTACGCGCCCCTGGCGCCCTTGCCTGGCCGAGAGAACCAATGAGTGATTTGCCCGCCTGCCCGAAATGCAATTCCCCCTATACCTATGAAGATGGTGCCATGTTCGTGTGCCCGGAATGCGGCCACGAATGGAACAGCGCCGATCAAAAGGCCGCCGCGGAAGCGGACCTGATCCACGATGCCAACGGCAATGTGCTGGCCGACGGCGATACCGTCACCGTGATCAAGGACCTGAAAATCAAGGGCACCTCCTCGGTGGTCAAGGTTGGCACCAAGGTCAAGAACATCCGCCTGGTGGGCGGTGACCACGACATCGACTGCCGCATCGACGGCGTTGGCGCCATGAAGCTGAAATCGGAGTTCGTGAAGAAGGTCTGAACCCCGGCGGCGCTCGCCATCGGTGCGGCCTTTCGCCATGATAGGAAACCTTTGCGGCGCCCCGCTTCCCCGCCCGCCCGGGACGTTTTATGGTGCCGGGTCCGGCTCCGCGCCGCCTTCGTATCCGCACGGGAGAGATGCTTCATGTCCGATGACACCTACACACCGCCCAAGGTCTGGAAATGGGAACCGGGCAACGGTGGGCGTTTCGCCAACATCAACCGTCCCATCGCCGGCCCCACCCACGACAAGGAACTGCCGGTGGGCAAGCACCCGCTGCAGCTCTATTCCCTGGCCACTCCCAACGGGGTCAAGGTCACCGTGATGCTGGAGGAACTGCTGGCCCTGGGGCACTCCGGCGCTGAATACGACGCCTGGCTGATCAATATCGGCGAGGGCGACCAGTTCGGCAGTGGTTTCGTGGAGATCAATCCGAACTCCAAGATTCCGGCCATGATGGATCACAGCGAGACGCCGCCCCGCCGGGTGTTCGAGACCGGCTCCATCGTCCTGTACCTGGCGGAAAAATTCGGCGCCCTGATTCCCGAAGGCGCGGCCCGCACCGAGTGTTTCAACTGGCTGTTCTGGCAGCAGGGCGCGGCGCCCTTCCTGGGCGGCGGCTTCGGCCACTTCTACGCCTACGCGCCGGAGAAATACCAGTACCCGATTGACCGCTACACCATGGAAGCGAAGCGCCAGCTCGATGTGTTGGATCGCCATCTGGCCGAGAACACCTGGCTGGCCGGTGACGAGTACTCCATCGCCGATATCGCCACCTGGCCCTGGTACGGGCAACTGGTGCTGGGCCGGCTGTACGACGCCGCCGAGTTCCTGGATGTGACCAGCTACAAGAACGTGCTGCGCTGGGCCGAGGCCATCGACGCGCGGCCGGCGGTGAAGCGCGGCCGCATGGTCAACCGCAGTTTCGGTGACCCCTCCACGCAGCTGCGAGAGCGCCACGACGCCTCCGACTTCGACACCCGCACCCAGGACAAAATCGGCGGCGGAGAATAACCCCTCCATGAGCCGTTTTCTGCTGCGGCCCCGCAGCGGTATCAACGAAATCCGCCTTGGCGACCGGCCGGAAGCGGTGCGCCGGGCGGTGGGCCAGGAGCCGGAACACTGGCCGGCGCGGCAACAGTTCGGCATCGATTTCCCGGCCCGGGACCTGTTCTTCGATGGCGCCCTGGTGGTGCATTACGACGAACACCGGCGCGCCGAATGGATCGCCGCCGGCGACGGCTTGCCGCTGCGCCACGAAGGCCTGGACCTGTTCCAGGCCGCCGCCGACACGGTGCTGGTGCACCTGATGCAGTTCGGCACCCTGGAGGAAGACGACCAGGAACCCGGCCGCGCCTATGTGTTCCCCTCCCTGCAGCTGTCCCTGTGGCGCCCGGACGATCCCCGCGTGCTGCAGGAAGAGCTGGCCGCCAGCGGCAACGAAAAGGAACGGCGCGCCCTGCGCCAGGCCCTGGCCCGGGCCACCTTTTTCCAGCAGATCGCGGTGTTTTCCCAGGGCTACTGGGCCCCTCCCCTGGATCACGGGCCGTCATCCGCGTAACCCGCCGATCCCAAAACATTCCAACACGCCTGAAAAGGAGGTCCAATGGCGATCACCCACACCGACCGCGCCCACCTGGAACACTGCCTGGACCTGGCCGAACAGGCCCTGGAGGCCGGCGACCAGCCGTTCGGGTCCCTGCTGGTGGATGAAGATGGCACCATCCTGCTCGCCGCCCGCAACCGGGTTGGCGGCGGTGACCATACCCGGCACCCGGAATTCGAGATCGCCCGCTGGGCGGCAGACAACCTGCCGGCGGAACGGCGCGCCCGCGCCACCGTCTACACCTCCGGGGAACACTGCCCGATGTGCGCCGCCGCCCATGCCTGGGTGGGTCTCGGGCCCATCGTCTATGCCAGCTCCGGCGAGCAGCTGCGTGGCTGGCTGGCGGAACTGGGCCTGCCGCCGGCGCCGGTGGCCGGCCTGTCGATTCGTCAGGTGGCACCGAATGTGCCGGTGACCGGCCCGGTACCGGACCTGGCCGAGCGGGTGCGTGCGTTGCATCTTCGGTATCGCGACTGAAGTCGCTCCTACGTCACCTGTAGGAGCGACTTCAGTCGCGATAAAAAACAACCTAACCGCGACGCTTACCGACCGCCTTTTCCAGCGCCATAAGCGTATCCACGTAGCCCACCAAGCGTTCCAGATACTCCGGCGCCAGCTCTTGCAACTGGTCCAGGGCACGCACCAGCTGGCGGTGGGCGTTGAGCGGGCCGGCGTCGCCGGTGGGGTGGTCCACGGCGTGGCGGATACGCCGGGCGGTGTGTTGCCGGGCGCGGCGGGCGTGCAGGGTGGCCAGGGTTTTCAGTTCCCGGCGCGGGGCGTCCTGGTCGCCGCGCCGGTCGGCGCGCAGGCGTTGATGGTGCTGTTGCAGCAGGGATTCCAGGGCGTCCATCTGCTGGTGCGGGGCGGGGGCGTCGGCGGCTTCGCGTAGCCGGCGGGTGAGTTCCGCCAGCGGTGAGGGCTCGGGGGCGGCCAGGGTGGCCAGGCGCCGTACCGCCTTGTAGTCGCCGGCTTGGTAGTGCTCACGCAGCTGTTGGCGTTGGGCTTCGTCGGCGGCGGCTTCCAATAGCGAGGCGGCGTGCTCCCGGGCTTGTCGCAGGTCCCGCTCAAAGTCGTCCAGGCGTTGCGTCAGCCGCGTGGTGGCGCCACGCCGGGCGAGACTTTCCAGGTACTCAAAGCGCATCGGGTCGTAGCGGTGTCCGTGCTGTTCACGCAGGTCCTGGAGGCGGCTCGCCGGGTCATTCATCGGCCTGGTCCCGGCGCGGAATGGTGGTGATTTCCACCCGGCGGTTGCGGGCCCGGGTGTCGTCGTCGGTGTTCGGCGCCACCGGCTGGTTGTCGCCGAAGGCGGCGGCGAAGATGCGTTCTTCCGGCAGCCCCTGGGCGATCAGGGTGCGGGTGACGGTGAGCGCCCGTTGTGCCGACAGGCCCCAGTTGTCGGTGTAGCGGGCGTTGCCTTTCTGGATCGGCAGGTCGTCGGTGAAGCCGCTGACCATAAGCAGATCATCGTGGGTGGCCAGGTATTTTTTCAGCGGCGTCACCAGGCTTTGCAGCAGGTCTTCCCCGTCGTTCTGCAGGCGGTCGGAGTTGAGCGAGAACAGCACGCTGCCGTTGATGCCGATGCGGCCGTCGCGGAACGAGATGCGGCCGCTGGCCAGCGGGTCGGCCAGCGCTTCTTCCAGGGCGGCGCGGTGTTGCTGTTCGGTTTCCAGCTTGGCCCGTTCCTCGCGCAGGGACTGGCTCAGTTCCAGCTGGATGCCGATCACCCACACCAGCATCAGCACGAAAATGCCCACCAGCGCCGCCATCAGATCGGAGAAGATCGCCCATACCGGCGTGGTCTGAACGTCGCCGTCCTGATCCATCAGCGGGCTCCGGCGCCGTCGGCATCGGCGTGCGGCTGGCCGGATGTCTCGGCCACGTCCTTCTGCGCCGCCAGGCTCAGGTCGATCACTTCCCGGGCCTGCTCCACGTAGTAGGCCAACTGTTCGTCGTGGCGGCTGGCGGACTGCTCCAGGGCGGCTTCGATGCGTTGCAGGGTGTCCAGCAGCTTGTCGTTGGATTCGCCGAACCGGAGCACGGCGCCGCCGAAGGCGTCACTGAGGCTGGCCACGTCCCGGGCGCCTTCGGTGAGGTCGCCGGCCAGGCTGTCCAGCTGCGTGCTTTGGCGCTCCACCTGGGCGCCGAAGGTGTCGCTGACCTCACGCAGGGCGCCGCCGGCATCCTTGATCAGCGTTTCCACCGCCTGGCGCTGGGCTTCCGCGGCCTGACGCTGGGCGCCGAGCAGGGCATCCAGTTCGTGCATCAGGCGGTGGCGTTCCTCCAGCAGTTCGTTGTCGCGCTCGCCGCTGCGGGCCATTTCCTCGCGCAGCCGGGTGATTACCTCGGCGGCGGCCTTGGGGGTTTCCGAGGCGGTTTCGATCAACCGTGCCAGGGGCGCTTCCAGGGCGGTGCCCAGCTCGGTGAGATGGCGGGCGGCGGTGGCCTCCAGGTCGGCCAGGCGCTGCACGGCGGCCTCGCCACGGGCGCTCTCCTGGTCGCGCAGGGCGGCCAGGTCCTCGCCGGTGCGGGCCAGCAGGGTGTCCAGGCCCTGGCGCTGGCCGTCCAGCAATTCGCCGCTGGCCTGTCGGAACGCTTCCTGCTGCCGTTGCAGGCCGTTGTTGAGTTCGCCGACCAGGGTGTCCAGATGCTGCCGCTGGCTCTCCAGGCCGTCGCGGTGCCCGGCCAGCAGTTGCTCGGCGGTGCTCTGGAAGCGCTGGTCATGGGCCTCCAGGGCGGCGCCCAGATCGGTGATCAGCGTGGCGCCCTGGCGTTGTTGTTCCTGCAGGGCTTCGCGCCAGTGGCGGGCGGCCTGGTCGGTGCTGGTGGCGAACTGCTCGGCGGTGGCGGCCAGTTGCCGTTGATAGCGTTCGGTCAGCTGTTCCTGCTGGTCGCGGCCATGGGCGATCAGCGCCTCGTGGTCCTCGCGTACCCGCTCGGCGGTGGCTTCCAGGGCCCGGGTCAGGCGTTCGCCGTGCTCGCCCTGTTGCCGGTTCTGTTCCGCCAGCCCCTGTTGCCAGGTTTCACCGGCCCGGGCGGTGACCTGCTCGAAGCGCTCCGCCAGTTGCGCCAATTGCCGGTCCTGGGCCTCGCGGGCCTCCGCCAGACCCCGTTGCCACTGTTCGGCGGTGTCGTCGGTGGTGGCCCGGAAACGCTCGGCCAGGCCCGCCAGTTGTTGTTCGGTGATGGCGCCAAGATGGGCGTGGGTCCGTTCGGTCTGCTGATGCAGCCGGGTCATGGCGTCTTCCATGACCGGCCGCATGCTTTCCGCGGTCTGGCGGGCGCCCTCGGCCAGGTGCCGTTGCAGGCTGTCGCCCACGGTGCGCGACAGGGCCTGATACTCGTCGCCGATACGCTGGTGAAAATCGCGCTGGTTGTCGGTAAGAGTGCCGGCCAGCCGCTCGCCCATTTGGTCCAGGCGTTCGCTCAGGGCGCGCAGTTGATCCACCACGGCGGGGAAGGCGCCGGCCTGCTCGCGCAGTGCCTGAAAGGTGTCCCGTTGCTGTTGTTTCAGGGAGAAGGGGCGCAGCTCGCGGTTGATGCGGCCGTCCAGGTCCCGGCCCACCAGCAGCCGTTCCCGGCGGCAAAAGGTGGCGGCCAGACCCAGCATGGCGGAGGCGGCGACCCCGGCGATGGAGGTGCCGAAGGCCAGGCTGAGGCCGGCGATGGGCGCGGCCAGGGCGCTCTGGATGGCTTCCAGGTTGGCGCCGCCGTCCAGGGCGGCGACCGCGCCCTGCAGGGTCACGGTCATGCCTACGAAGGTGCCGAGCAGGCCCAGCATGATCAGCAGGCCGGACAGGTAGGGGGTGAGCATGGGGCCGGGTAGGGCGGCGGGTTCGCCTTCCACCCGGCGCCGTACCGGGCCGCGCAGTTCCGCCGGCAGGCTCGCCAGCCAGCCGCCCAGGCTCTGCTCGTCGCAGGGGGTGGAGCGCAGGGTGTCGCGCAGCTGGTCGGTGGCGCGCCGGAAGCGCAGCAACTCCAGAAAGCCGAAGCCATAGACCAGGGCGATCAGGGCGGTGGCGAGCAGTGCCACCGGTGGCCCGGCCACAAAGCCCAGGCCCACCCGCAGCACCGCGGCGGCGCCCAGAAAAAATGCCAATGCGAACAGAAAACGTGTCATGTGCGGTCGCGTACCTCTTTGTACAAAGCGTCCAGCAGGCCGCGCAGGGGTTCCAGGCGGGCCTCCAGTTCGGCGAGCAGCAGCAGCTGCATCTCCCCGGTGAATCGGTGCAGCCAGCCGCCCGGTGCCATCCAGGTGGCCGGGTCGTCGGTATTCTCTTCCAGCAGCCGCTGCTGGCCGTCCGGCTTGAGCGCCTCGAAGCGGCGCGCCAGCAACCGGGGAATGGCGCCAAAGCCCCGGCGGGCATAGGCGGTCAGGGTGGCGTCGAACACGGTGTCCAGCTCCGCCAGTTGGGCGCCCGCCGCGCTGGCGTCGGTGAGGGCGCCGCGCAGCCGCACCCGCAGCGGCTGCAGGCCGGCGGTGAGCTGCCGCTGGCGGGCCACGTAGAACTGCTGGTACGGCTCATAGTCGGCCACCGGTGCCGGCAGCCCGTTGCGGGTGCCCAGTTGTTCCGGCTCGAACGCCCGGGTCAGGCCGGCCAGCAGTTTGTCGCGGGTCTTGGCCAGATCCGCGCTGAGGCGCTGGCGGTCCTTGTCGCCGGCCAGGAACGGGCCGCTGGCCCGGTGGCCGTTGGCGGCGTCCAGGGCCACGGTGTCGGACAGATCGAACAGCCTTGCCAGCCGTTCCGCGAAGTCCACTTCCGGCGCACCGTTGAGCAGCTGCAGTTCGCCCAGCAGGCGCACCAGCCGGCCGCCCGAAAAGGAGGTTTGCGAAACGCTATGCACGCCGTTGCTCATGCTTGCCACCCTGGCCTTATCACGGGCCCGGCGGCGCCGGTTCGAGGGCCCCGGCCAGGCGAAGCGGCACATTCTAGGGCCTGTTCCCGCGACTTGCATCAGGTCTGTGGTAGCCGCAAAGCCGGGCCCGCTCAGGCCACCGCCAGGTCCCGGGGGAAGCGGCGGATGCGCAGGGTCAGCAACAGGGCGCCAAGCAGGGACGCACAGGTGAAGCCCACCGCCAGATGGAAGCCGCCGCTGAATTCGATCAGCGCGCCGGCGATGGCCGGGCCCAGGAACTGGCCGGTGGCGAAGAACACGGTGACATAGCTGAACGCGATGGGGATGAAACGGGGCGCCACCTGGTCGGTGCTGGCGGCCTGGATCATGGTGAACACGCCGTTCACCGCGCAGCCCATCAGCAGAAAATGGGCGAAGAACACCGGCAGGCTCTGGTCCAGCAGCGGCAGGCCCATGGCCAGGGACACCACGGCGGTGGCCAGGGTCAGCGCATTGCCGCGCCCCCAGATGTCCGACAGCGAGCCCCACAGCGGCCCGCTGGCCACCGACAGCAGGCCGGACATGGCCATCAGCCAGCCGGCCACCTTTTCGCCGTGGCCCGCTTCCACCACATAGCTGACCATGAAGATGGACTGGATGATGTAGACCATGCCGATCACCCCATAGACGGTGGCCATGGTGATCACCCGGGGGTGGCGGTAGATGCGCCATTTGTCCGCCGGCGCCGGCCGCTGCGGGTCGTTGGCGCTGATCGGTTCGGGATCACGCACCGCTATCAGCACCAGCGCCACGGTGATCGCCGAGGTCACCGCGAACACGCCCCAGGCGCCGCGCCAGCCATGCTCGCCGAAAGCCTCGGAGAGCCAGGGCACCAGCAGGCCGGTGGCGAACAGGCCGGCGCCCACCCCGGCGCCCATGCAGCCGATCACCAGGCCGCGCCGCTCCGGGTACCAGGTGGCCAGCAGCGATACCATGGGCGCGAAGCAGAAGGCGGTGCCCAGGCCCAGCAGGCCCATCAGACCGAGAATCCACCGGTAGTCCGAGGCCACCGTCAGGCCGGCGAAACCGATGGTCAGAATGAACAGGCCCAGGGCCACCGCGTTGCGGGCCCCCCAGCGGCTGGCGGCGACCCCGCCCACCAGCACGAACAGCAGGTAGCCCAGCGCGGTCACGGTGCCCAGGTTGCCGGCCTGGCGATAGCTCAGGCCCAGATCCTCGCGCATGGGCGGCAGGATCACGCCGTAGGCGAGGCGCGCGAACACGATGGCCACCAGCGCCGTGAGGATGCCCCCGGTGACCATGATCAGGGCATTGGGGCGGTTTGGCGGCGGGGTGACCAGGGACATGGGGGGCTTCCAGAGGGTGGCGGCGCGAAACGGGCGCACTACTTTAGGGCCTTTCCGCGCCGGTTGCATTACGCCCTTTGGGGCGGCCACCGGGATACGGCCGCGGTGAACCGACCCTGACGCCGGGCGGCCCTAAGGGGGTACACTCAGCGCATTGACCTATTTGCCAAGGAGATCGGAACGATGACGACGCTGTTCATGGACGGCTTTGGCCGCCACTGGTGGTTGCTGGTGCTGTATGGGGTAGTGGGTGTGCTGGTCGGTGTTTATGCGGTGGCCTATCCGCTGGACGCGGCGGTGGCGCTGGCCTGGGCCATTGGCGTGATGGCGCTGGCCGAGGGCGTGATGGGGCTGGCGGCGTTGCTCGCCAACGGCGTGCCGGCGGGGCGCGGCTGGGTGTTGCTGTACGCGCTTGTGTCCCTGTTGTTCGGTCTGCTGGCGGTGATCAACCCGATGGCCACCGCCGGTGCGCTGCTGCTGGTGATGGCCTGCTGGTTCGTTATTGCCGGGGTGTTCCGGCTGCTGTTCGCGTTGAGTATCCGCCGCCATGTGCGCGGTGAGTGGGTGATCGCCCTGAGCGGCCTGCTCGGTATTCTGCTCGGCACCTTCTTCCTTGCCGAGCCGCTGGCCGGCCTGGTGGTGGCCACCGTGTGGTTCGGCGCCGGCGCGTTGATTTACGGCGTGCTGCAGATTGCCGCGGGGCTGCGCCTGAAGCGCCTGCACGCTAACGGTTCTTGAGGGGCGGCATGGCGGGATCTTCGTTTTTAGCCCGCCGGGGGCTGTGGTTGATGCTGGCCGTGGTGCTGGCGTTGCTGGCGGCGCTGCTGGTCTGGTGGCTGCTGGCGGGGCAGCGTCTTTACGGCGCCTGCCGCCCGCTGAACCCCTGCGGCCCGGTGACCACCGGCTCGGTGGCGCCCTTTACCATGGACACCGTCGGCCAGATGATGGCGGTGCCGTCGTCCGGCAACGAAGTGGTGCTGGTGGGCACGTCGTTGCCGCCGGACTCCAAGCGGCCGAGTGGCTGGCGGGGCTACGTGGAGCTGGTGCATATGGATCTCGACAGTGGCGCCATTGGCGCCCGCCAGGAGATTCCTTTCTTGCACCCGCCGGCCTGGGTTGCCGTTTCGCAAGATGGTGACCGCATCACCCTGGTCTGCCCCAAGAACCACAATGATTCCTGGTTGCGTAAGGAGGGCTTTGAGTCCGGCGAGCTGCGCGACGACGAGTTCTGTTACCGGGGCGCCGGGGACGATGCTCTGGTGGTGTCGGCGAAGGACGGCCACCGGTTGGACACCGTCGCCGAGATGGCCCCGCCAGGCATTTTCCGGGCCGATTGGTTGCGTGGTTCGGGCCGCGATCTGACCCGGCTGGGCGAGGATTGGGTGGGCCGCATCGATGGCGATGACGTGCTGCTCTACCGCGTCGACGACGGCGATATGCGCCGCCTGGAACCCCGGGACAGCCTTTCCAAATTGTATTACGACTCCGGCTACACCCTGTCGCTGTCACCGGACGGTAAGCGGTTGGCGGCGCTTTACGCCGACGACACCCTGAAACATGACGGTTCCGCCTATATTCGCGTCTGGTCGATGGAAAACGGCAAGCAGATCGCCGCTTTCCAAGCGGACAATCGCAATCTGCCGCGCCTGGCCTGGAACCCGGCGGGTGACGTTCTGGTGGCCGCCACCGCCATCGGCGGTTACACCATTTCCGAAGTGCGGGTGGAGGTGTTCCGGCTGCCGTGAGCGGCGCCTGTTACCGCTTGCATTGGTCGACGCGAAGGTGTGTTCTGACGGTATTCCCAAGGGAAACAGGGTCACGGAGGTGAACCATGGCCACCGGATGGGCGCCGGAAGGCGCGGTACAGGATCAGATCGACAGCACCGTGGATTCCTCGGTGCAGTATGCCCGCAGCCGTCTGCCGGCGGGGGACAGCCTGACCCATTGCGAGGAATGCGGCGAGCCGATTCCCGAGGCGCGCCGCCAGGCGCTGCCCGGCGTGCGCCTGTGCGTGCCCTGCCAGAGCGAGCACGACGACGACCTGCGTTCCGAGGGCTATAACCGGCGCGGCAGCAAGGACAGCCAGCTGCGTTGAGTCACGGCCAGTGCCAGGTGGGACGGGTCAGCAGCCCCAGCCCGGGTACCCGGGTTTCCCCCAGTTCCTTTTCCAATTGCAGCCCGTGGCAGTCCGGTGCCTGATTCAGGGCCGCCACCAGCCGCGAGGCGTGACTGATCACCCATACCTGGCTGTGTTCGGCGGCGGCCACGATCAGCCGCGCCAGGGCCGGCAGCAGGTCCGGATGCAGGCTGTTCTCCGGCTCGTTGAGCACCATCAGCGAAGGCGGGCGCGGCGTCAGCAGGGCCGCCACCAACAGCAAGTAGCGGAGGGAGCCGTCGGACAGTTCCGCGGCGCTCAGCGGGCGCAGCAGTCCGTATTGATGGAACTCCAGGCGCAGCCGCCCGTCCGGTTGCGATTCGATACCCAGGCGCGCCCCGGGGAAGGCGTCCTCGATGGCCGCGTCCAAGGCTTCGCCGTCACCGACTTCACGAATGGTTTGCAGGGCGGCGGCCAGATCCCGGCCGTCGTGGTGCAGCACCGGGGTACGTGTGCCCAGACGGGTTTGCCGGGCCGGCGCGTCGGTGTCGGTGCGGAAGTGGTCGTAGAAGCGCCAGCCGCGAATGCGTTCGCGCAGGGCCAGCACCTCCGGCGTGGCCCGGGCGTCCGCCACCTGGCTGAACAGGCTGTCGAAGCTGTTCAGGTGCTCGCTGATCACCCGCCAGCCGTTGTCGTCGCGGGCCTTCACCAGCGGGCCCTGGCGTTCCACCAGCAGCGCCGCCGGGCGCAACACCGGTCCGGCCCAGATCAATTCCCGTTTGATCTCCGGGTCCAGGTTGAACACCGTGCGGCTGTCCTGTTTGGGCAGGCCCAGCTCGATCAGGTAGCCGTAATCCTCGCCGGCGAAGCCCAGTCGCAGGCGTCGCGGGCCCTGGCGCGGGCCACCCTGTACCGGGGCGGTGCCGTCGCGCATGGCCCGGGTCAGAGTTTCCGGGCCGGCCCAGAAGGTGGACTCCAGCCCACCCTCGTGGGCCAGGGCGGACACCACGTCGTCCCGGGCGGTGGCGGCCAGCAGCCGCAACGCCCGATAGAGATTGGACTTGCCGCTGCCGTTGGCGCCGGTGACCACGTTGAGCGGCCCCAGCGGCAGCGCCAGATCCAGCACCGAACGGTAGTTATTGATCGCTAACGTGGTCAGCATCCCTCGACCTGCTCCCGGAAAAACGGTGCTTAGCTTAGCAGCCCGGGCATCGGTTCACAGGGGCGCCGGCTACACCACGGTGGCGGCGTGGCGGCCGGCACGGCGGCCGGAGAAGATGCAGCCGCCCAGGAAGGTGCCTTCCAGAGCGTTGTAGCCGTGGTAGCCACCGCCGCCGAAGCCGGCCACCTCGCCGGCGGCGTACAGGCCGGCCACCGGATCGCCGGCCCGGTCGAGCACCTGGCCGTCCACGTTGGTGTGCAGGCCGCCCAGGGTCTTGCGGGTGAGAATGTGCAGGCGCACGGCGATCAGCGGGCCGTGTTGCGGGTCCAGGATCCGATGCGGTTTGGCGGCGCGGAACAGCTTGTCGCCCAGGTAGCGGCGGGCGCCGTGGATGGCGGTGATCTGGGCGTCCTTGGCGTAGGGGTTGTCCATCTGGTTGTCGCGGGCGGTGAGTTCCGCATGCAGCCGCTGGTAATCGATGCGCTGCTCGCCGGTGAGCCGGTTCATGCCGTCCACCAGGGTTTTCAGGTCGTCGGCCACCACGAAGTCCTCGCCGTGTTTCTTGAACGCCTCCACCGGTGCCGGCGCGCCCTTGCCGAGCCGGCTCTTGAGCACTTCCTTCCATTGTCCGGAGGTCATGTCCGGGTTCTGTTCCGAGCCGGACAGGGCGAACTCTTTTTCGATGATCGACTGGTCGAGCACGAACCAGGAATAGTCATGGCCGCTTTTCAGGATTTCCTTGAGGGTGGCCAGGGTGTCATAGCCGGGCAGGCAGGGGGCCGGCAGGCGCCGGCCGTTGGCGTCGAACCACAGGGACGAGGGGCCCGGAATAATGCGGATGCCGTGGTTGGGCCAGATCGGGTTCCAGTTCTTCAGGCCCTCGGTGTAGTGCCACATGCGGTCGCTGTTGATCACCGCCGCGCCGGCGTCCCGGGTAATGGCGATCATGCGGCCATCCACATGGTGGGGCACGCCGGACACCATGCTTGCCGGCGGTTCGCCGAGGCGGTCCCGGGGCCAGTATTCGCGCACCAGATCGTGGTTGCCGCCGATGCCGCCGGAGGTCACCAGCACGGCGCCGGCCAGGAATTCGAAGTCGCCGATCACGTCCCGGGAGGAACGCTCGCCCCGTTGCACGGTGCTGGGCGCCAGCACCTCGCCGGCCACCCCGGTGACCCGGCCGTCGGCGGTCAGTATCCGGCTCACCTGGTGGCGGGCCTTGAGGGTGATGCGGCCTTGGTCCATGTGTTCGCGCACGCGCCGCTCGAACGGCGCCACCACCCCGGGGCCGGTGCCCCAGGTAATGTGAAAGCGCGGCACTGAGTTGCCGTGGCCGGTGGCGGTGGAGCCGCCCCGTTCCGCCCAGCCCACCACCGGGAACCAGCGCATGCCCTGATCGTACAGCCAGGGGCGCATTTCACCGGCGGCGAACTCCACGAAGGCCTCGGCGGTTTTGCGTGGCCAGTAGTCTTCCTCGCGGTCGAAACCGGCACTGCCGAGCCAGTCCTGCAGGGCCAGCTCGGCGCTGTCCTTGATGCGCAGGCGGCGCTGCTCCGGGCTGTCCACCAGGAACAGGCCGCCCAGGGACCAGTGCGCCTGGCCGCCCATCGAATTTTCGCCTTCCTGCTCGACGATCAGTACCGATTTGCCGGCGTCCGCCAGTTCCGCGGCGGCCACCAGGCCGGCCAGGCCGGCGCCGACGACGATGGCATCGCTATGGTTGTTATTCATGATCAGGCTCCCGGTTTCGGTCATGCCAAACCTAGCAGCTTTGCGGAGGATTCGTCAGTGGCCATTCACTGATTCTTTTTTTTCGGCCTTTTGATTTTTTTGGCGGTCGGCTATTTTTGTAAAAAAACCCGCTGAAGCGGATTTTAAGGACGATAAAAAAACAGAGGGAAGGGGTATGAATAGGTCAATAAGTTTAATGTTTCTGCTTGCCGTATTTGTTGTTGGTGGATGCGAAACAACCCACGAAGCCCGTCCCGCCCCGCCCGAGGGTTTCGAAGAGAGCGAATACGCGGTGGTGCAAACGTTCTTTGCCACCGATCGTAACCTGGAAGAGGGCCGGCTTGGGGAAGTCGGGTTCGGCGGCGAGCGATCGGATATTCGCTATGGGCGCTGCTACGTCAGTATCCCCCGCGACCACAGGATGGGGGAGCTGGAATCACCCTCGATACTGCGATTCGAATTCAGGGAAGACCCCGCCAAGCATGTGGTGCTGCTGGAGACCCGGCTGCAAGAGCGGGAGCGGTTTTTCTCGGAAATACGCGAAAAGGTGGAGGCGTCTTCCGGGAAGAAGGCCTTCGTGTTCGTTCATGGCTACAACGTCTCCTTCGAGGATGCGGCACGCAGAAGTGCCCAGATGACTTACGACCTGGGCTTTGATGGCGCGCCGGTATTTTATAGCTGGCCCTCCAGAGGCAAGCCGCAGGCTTATGTGGTGGACGGACAGAACGCGGAGTGGTCCGAGGCCAATCTGGCCAGGTTCCTGTCCGCGTTCTTCCAGGAGTCGGAAGCGGAAAAGGTGTATCTGATTGCTCACAGCATGGGCAGCCGCATTCTTTCCCGGGCACTGATTTCCGCCATGCAGGATGATCCGACCATTGGCGAGCGGGTCGAGGAGGTCATCTTCGCCGCGCCGGATATCGATGCCCAGGTTTTTGCCGAGGACATCATGCCCCGAATAGCGAGCGGTGTTTCACCGGTGACGTTGTACGCCTCTTCCAAGGATCTGGCGCTGGCGGCATCGCGAAAGGTTCACGGTGGTTATTCCAGGGCCGGTGATACGGCAAGGGGCGTGGTCCTGTTGGACGGCTTGGAGACCATCGACGCCACCTATGTGGAGACCGGTTTTAACGGGCATTCCTATTTCGCTGATAACCGGTCCATTTTGTCGGACATGTTCTACCTGATAAGAACAGGCGCCCGAGCCTCGCACCGGTTCGGCCTGACGGAAGTGGATGCCGAGGACCAGGTCTATTGGCAATTCAAAAGATAGCGACCCGCCGCTAGCCAAAGCCGGGCAGGGCGCCCTGGCCGCCGGCCAGGCGGCGCTCATGATCGAGCAGCCACTGCTTGCGGGCCAGCCCGCCGCCGTAGCCGGTGAGGGTGCCATTGGCGCCGATCACCCGATGGCAGGGCACGATGATACCCAGGGGATTGCGGCCGTTGGCCAGCCCCACCGCGCGGGCGGCACCGGGTTTGCCCAGGCGCTGGGCCAGCTCGCCGTAGCTGGCGGTTTCGGCGTAGGGAATGGCCAGCAGGGCCCGCCAGACCGCCTGCTGAAAGTCGCTGCCCGCCGGGGCCAGGGGCAGGTTGAAGTCCCGCCGCTGGCCGGCGAAATACTCGGCCAGTTGTTGGCGGGCGGCCTGGAAGGGGGCGTCGGCCCGTTGCCGTTGCGCTTCCAGGGCGGGCCGGTGTTTCTGGGCGTCCATGTACAACCCGGTGAGAGCCTCGCCGTCGCCGAGCAGCAACAGCGGGCCCAGGGGGGAATCGGTTTCGCTGTATAGAAGCCGGGGCATGGTGTCTCCGCGCGGGGCCAATGGGAAGATCAGCATAGTCTCCCGGGGCAGCGGCGGCTCGCCGTTTTCGGACCTGGTGTCAGCGGCCCATGAACTCGGAGACCAGGCCCAGCGAGTCGATGCTGTCGCACACCAGCTTGATGCACACCAGCAGCGGGACCGCGATCAGAATGCCGACCACGCCCCACATCCAGCCCCACAGCAGAATCGACAGAAACACCATCACCGGACTCAGCGCCAGCCGGTGGCCAGCCACGGTGGGGGTGATGAATTGCCCTTCCAGCACGTTCAGGCCGAGGATCAGCGCCGCCGGCAGCAGCGCTTCGTAGAAGCCGTCAAATTGCAGAATGCCAACCATGGCGATCACCACCAGGCTGACCACCGGCCCGATATAGGGGGCGTAGTTGAACAGGCCGACCATGACGCCGAACAGGATCGGGTTGGGCACGTCGAGCAGATACAGAATCAGGGACGCGGCCACCGCCAGGCACACATTGATGATGGTGATGGTGCCCAGATAGATGGCGATGCTGTTCTGGATTTCACGCACCGTCTCCACCGCCGCCCGTTTGTTCTCGAACTGGGGAATCACCCGCACCAGCTTGCGCAGAAAGGTGTCGCCGGAGGCCAGCATGAAGTATAGAAGAATAAAGCTGATGGCGATGCCATAGAGCGCCGACCAGGTGCCGGACATCAACCATTCCACCGGGCTCCACGGCATGTCCGCCTCGCCCTGGCCGCCGGCGCCTTTGTCCGTGGCGGTCATCAGCGCGAACTGGTCGCGGGCCTGGCGCAGCTTTTCCATGGGCGCCGCCAGTTCGCGGAATTCCAGTTCGATCTGGCGCAGGTCCCGGGGGGCTTTTTCCAGCCATTCCATGGCCGGCTCACTGAGGCCATAGAGGGCGCTGACAACGATGGAGAACACCAGCAGCACCACCACCGCCGCGCTCACCGGCGGTGGAATGCGCAGCGGGCGCAGTGCCCGCACCAGGGGCGTGAAAATCAGGCTGGTGAGAAACGCCACCACCAGGGGCGCGAACAGGGTGGCGGCGGCGTACAGGGTGTACATCACCAGCAGAACGAAGATGCCGGTGAGCATCGCCGAACGCACCGTTACCCTTTCCATCAGCTTGCGGGTTTCCCGGCGGGTGACGAGATCTCCCTCGTCGTCGGGCCGGTCCTCGGTGCGCGGGTCGTCCATTGGGCGGGAGCCTTCTCTGTCCTTGAGCGTGGAAACAAAGAGTCTACGGCGCCGGCGGACGGAAAATGAGGCCCCCGTCGTAAAAAGCGGTAAAGCGCCGCCACCGTCCCAGCGCGCGGCACGCTGGCGGCGCGCGGCGGCGCTACGATAAACTGCCGCCATCGACATCCGGCCAAAGGGGGGGGCGTGTGTTCTACATTGTGACCGTTAACGTCCTGCTGGTGACGGCGGTGGTGCTGATCCACTACGAGTTTCTCTCGCGCATCACCGTCTGGCTGCCGAAGGCCGGCATCAAGCACCGTTACCGGGTGCTGGTGGGCGTGGGTGGCGCCCTGGTGGCCCACGCCGTGGAGGTGTGGCTGTTCGGCGCCGCCTACTACGTGATGGTCAACCGGCTCGGCTGGGGCGAATTCAACGCCACCTTTTCCGGCAATTACAACGGCACCCTGATGGACTGCGTGTATTTTTCCTTCACCGTCTATACCACCCTCGGCTTCGGCGATATCCAACCCCTGGGCGACGTGCGCTACCTGACCGGCATCGAGGCACTGACCGGGCTGGTGCTGATCACCTGGACCGCTTCCTTCCTGTATCTGGAAATGCAGCGTTACTGGCGCCGGCCGGGCTGAGGCGCCGGCTTTGCCTGAAAATGGGCGCTGATCGATTTGTCAGCGCCGCCGTGGCGGTAGACAATTCTTCAGGTGTTGAAAAAAACAACAACTGGAGAAACACGACATGCTGAACCGCGCATCACGACCCCTGGTCCGCCTGGTGGACCGTTACCTGCCCGATCCTTATATCTTTGTTCTGATTCTTTCCCTGGTGGCGGCGGTCGCCGCCATGGCCGTGGAAGGCCAGTCGCCGACGGCGGTGATGGACATGTGGGGCAAGGGCTTCTGGGGCCTGCTCACCTTCTCCATGCAGATGCTGCTGGTGCTGGTCACCGGCTTCATGCTGGCCAGCACGCCGCTGGTCAAGGGCATACTCGACAAGCTGGCGGCCCTGGCGCGCTCCCCGGGCCAGGCCATCCTGCTGGTCACCTATGTGTCGCTGGTGGCGAGCTGGATCAACTGGGGCTTCGGTCTGGTGGTGGGCGCCCTGTTCGCCAAGGCCCTGGCCCGGCGTATCCAGGTGCATTACCCCTTGCTGATCGCCAGCGCCTACGGCGGCTTCGTGGTCTGGCACGGTGGGCTGGCCGGGTCCATTCCGCTGACCATCGCCACCCCGGGGCACTTCACCGAGAGCCAGATCGGCGTGATCGGCACCGGTGACACCATTTTCGCCTTCTTCAATCTGGCCATCGTGGCCGCCCTGTTTATCGTGGTGCCGGTGATCAACCGTCTGATGCTGCCGCCCCAGGAGGAAAGCGTGTTCGCCGACCCCAAGGTGATCCAGGAGCCGGAGGTGGCGGATGTGACCCCGACGCGCCCCGCCGAGCATCTGGAGAACAGCCGCGTGCTGGCCTGGCTGGTCGGTTTCAGCGGCGTGGCCTACGCGGTCTCCTATTTCAGCCAGGGCGGCGGCCTGAACCTGAACATCGTCAATTTCATGTTCCTGTTCCTGGCCATCGTGCTGCATCAGACCCCGCGCCGGCTGCTGATCAGCCTCAATGAGGCGATCAAGGGCGGCGCCGGTATCGTTATCCAGTTCCCGTTCTACGCCGGCATCATGGCGATCATGACCGACTCCGGCCTGGCGGCCACCATCTCCAACGGCTTCGCCTCCATCGCCAGCGCCGACACCCTGCCGTTCTGGAGCTTTATCAGCGCCGGCGTGGTGAACATCTTCGTGCCCTCCGGCGGCGGCCAATGGGCGGTGCAGGCGCCGGTGATGCTGCCCGCCGCCGAGGCCCTGGGCGCGGATGTGCCCCGGGTGGCCATGGCGGTGGCCTGGGGCGATGCCTGGACCAACCTGCTGCAGCCGTTCTGGGCGCTGCCGGTACTGGCCATCGCCGGGCTCAAGGCCAAGGACATCATGGGCTACTGCCTGATATTGCTGATCGTCACCGGCGTGATCATCAGCGCCGGGCTGACCTTCCTTTAGCGCCGGCAGGCCGGGGCCTGCTTCGCTCAGCCGGCCGCCGCCGGGGGCGGTGTTTCCGGCAGGTGATGCTGGAGTTCGCGGGTCAGCGCCAGCAGGGCCCGGTCGCGGCCGGGCAAGGCGTCCAGGGCCATGCCCATGGGCAGGCCGGCCCGGTCCAGCCCCATGGGCAGGGTCACGCCGGGCAGCCCGGCGGTACTGCCCGGGTCGGTGTTGCGAATCAAGGTCGGAAAGGTCGGCACCGCCTTGCCATTGAGTTGCACGGTGTCGTCCTCGCCGATGGCGCGGGCGGTCAGCGGGCAGGTCGGAAACGCAATGGCGTCCAGTTCATTGCCGGCCAGGTAGGCGGCGTAGGCCGTGATCAGGGCTGGCCGGCGGTGGCGCAGAATGTCCAGGTACTGTTCCCATGGCACGCCCTGTTGCGGGTCATTCATCATCGCCAACAGACCGTGCACGTCCGGGCTGACGGTGCCTTCCACCACCTGATTCAGGGTGACGCCGCAGCCGCTGTCGGCCAGGTAGCGTCGCAGATCCTGAATCCCCTCGTAGAACACCAAGGGCATGCTGGCGGGCGCCAGCAGCGTCGCCAGGTCCGGGATGGGTTTCTCCACCAGGGTGACGCCCTGCCGGCGCCAGGCCTCCAGAGTGGCACGGCCCCGCTCGGCCACGTCCGGGTCCAGCTGCTCCCAGAAAAAGGCGTCCGGCACGCCGATCCGGCAGGCCGACAGGGGCCGGGTCGGGGTGGCGGTGTCACCGGTGACCACTTCGTCGATAAGCAGCAGATCTTCCACGTGACGGGCCAGTGGGCCGGCGGTGTCCCGGGTGCCGGAAATCGGCACGATGCCGGCGTTGGGCCAGCGCCCGGCGCTGGGGCGGAAGCCGAACAGGCCACACAGGGCGGCGGGTACTCGCACCGAACCGCCGGTGTCCGTGCCGATGCCGGCGGGCGCCAGCCGGGCGGCCACCGCCACCGCGGTGCCGCTGCTGGAGCCGCCGGGAATGCGTTGGGGGTCATAGGGGTTGCGGCTCGGCCCGGTACAGGGGTTATTGCCGGTGGCGCCGTAGGCCAGCTCATGCAGCGGGTTCTTGCCGAGTATCAGGGCGCCGGCCCGGCGCAGCGCGGCGACCACCGGCGCGTCCTGGGGCGGCCGGTGGTCCGCCAGGGCCGGTGTGCCAGCGGTGGTGGGCCAGCCGGCCGCGTCGATGTTGTCCTTCAGCACCAGGGGCACGCCGTGCAAGGGGCCGGGCGCCTCGCCGGCGGCCAGCGCCCGGTCCGCCGCCCGCGCTTGCGCGAGCGCCAGGTCCGGCTGCAACGCCATGAAGGCGTTCAGGAATTGCCGCGCCTCGGCGCGTTCCAGCAGCTGCCGGGTCAGGGTTTCGCTGCTTAACGCGCCGCTGCGCAGTGCCCGCGCGGTGTCGGCCACGCCGCCTTCATGCCCGTTCATAGCCACCTCTTTTGTTGGTATTGGACTGATTGCCCGAGGGTAGGCCGGGGCGAATGGCAGCGGTATCCACGAAAATGGGGAGGTCGGTGTCGGTGGATCAGTATCGGTGGGCTCAGTATCGTTGGGTCAGGGCCGCCAGTTCCGCGCGGTTGGCGCAGCCGGCCTTGGCCATGCCGTGATTGAGGTGCGAGCGCACCGTGGCGTAGCCGATCTTGAGGGTGGCGGCGATGTCCTTGTCGGTGAGGCCCCGGGCTACCAGCTCCGCCACCTGCCGTTCCCTGGCGCTGAGGGCGGCGAGGGGAGACGCCGGCCGGGCGAAGGCGCGACACAGGTGGGGCTGGAGCACATCCAGCAGCTCGATTTCCCGCCGCTGGAAGTCGGGGCGGCCCCGGGCGCGCCAGACGCGCAGGTCGCCCAGGTCCCGGTCGCCCTGGAACAGGAACAGATTGATGCCGTGGTGCAGGCCGTCATGACGGAGAAATTCGTTGAAGAATTCGGTTTTTTCCAGCTCGCTCTGCGGCATCACCGCGCGCACCGGCGTGGCCCGCCGGCGGGCGCGCAGGTTCCGGGTGATCGGGTCCCGGAACTGAAACCAGTTCAGATAGCGGTCCAGATTCTCGCCGCTCATGTTATGGGCCAGGGGGCGCTCGTTGGTGCCGGTGTCGCCGTTCCATACGAACGAGGCACAGAAATCCGCCCGCAACAGCCGGGTCACGCCCTCCAGGACCCGCTCACGGGGATCACACTCCGGCGCGGCGTTGTCCAGGGTATGGATAAGATCGGCGAGCATGGTGAGTTCCGCCGTGCTCATGTCGTGCACCGTTGGACGCATGGTCGGGCTCCAGAGCGGGTAACCCCGTCATCATGCCCGCTCCGCGCTCAGTAAGAAAAGGCCACCAGCTTGTCGCCGTCCTGGTAGTAGCCGCGTAGTAGCCGCGCTCGCGGCCTTCGGTCCGGAGCGGGTAGACCTTTCTCGAAATTTCTCTTGCGATAAACGGACCTTGAGCGAGCTGTTAGTCCTTGTTTTTAATGGATAAAATTCTCCTATACCGGTTTATCGGCCAAACCGGGCAGTAACTTTAACGGCGGGCGGGGCGGCAAAGGATCCGGATTGGCATGCAAAAGGGGTTGACCGGGGCGGCGACGGGTGTATGCTGGCCCCTAGCTAGAAAGTACAGCAGTATTTATGAATCCCCGTTCGATACCCTTCCTTTAGTGTTCGTCCTGACCTTCATAAGTAACAGTAAACTTCCAGCGCCCCCGGGTCCCTTAAACCGGACCTAACCAAAGACTCTATGAATGATCAGGAGATGATTATGTCTACTACCACCGGTACCGTTAAGTGGTTCAACGAATCCAAAGGTTTTGGCTTTATCGAGCAAAGCGGCGGCCCCGACGTCTTCGTACACTTCAGCGCCATCACTGGCTCCGGTTTCAAAACCCTGGCTGAAGGCCAGCAGGTTGAGTTCACCGTGACCCAGGGCCAGAAAGGTCCGCAGGCAGAAAACGTGGTCGCGGTATAAGACCACGGATACCGGCCTGAGGGCCGGCATCCCTTCCGACGCGCTTCGGCGCGGTCGGAAAAAAAGAGCGGAGCCTTCGGGCTCCGCTTTTTTTTGTGCTCACAGAGCGTGCGTTGGCCGGTCGGTTAGCGGTATAAGGGGGGAACTCGAGTTGGACGGGGGTGCCATGATTGGTGACCGCGAAGTGATTCTGTTCCATGATCCGCGCACCCTGGCCCATCAGCCGGACGCGGACGCCGCCTTTCTGCCCGGGCGCCTTGACCGCCGGGTTCGCGAGATCCTGTCCGGCCTGGTGGTCAAATGGAGTTATCCGGAGCACCCCGGACGCCTGCGGGCGATCCTGGACCTGCTCGAAAAGGAGCCGGTGCCCGGAGTGCGTTGCGAGCCCGGCGTGGCCGCCACCCGGGAACAACTGGCGCGGGTGCACACCACTTCCTACCTGGACGGCATCGAGGCCATGCGCGGCGAAAACGCCTGGCTGGATATGGACACCACGGCGGTGTCGCCGGGCAGTGTGGAGGCCGCCGAGGTGGCCGCCGGCACCGCCATCGCCGCGGTGGAGGCGGTGGTGTCCGGCCGTGCCCGGGGTGCCTTCGCGGCGGTGCGCCCGCCGGGGCACCATGCCGAGTCGGTGCGCGCCCGGGGCTTCTGCCTGTTCAATAACGTGGCGGTGGCGGCGGCCCATGCCCAGGCGGCGCTGGGGTGCCAGCGCGTGCTGATCATTGACTGGGACGTGCACCACGGCAACGGGACCCAGGAAATTTTCTGGGCGGACCCGGACGTGCTGTTTTTCGATACCCATCGGGCGGCGCCGTTCTACCCCGGTTCCGGCGCCTTGACGGAAGTGGGCGGCGGTCTCGGTGAGGGCTATACGGTGAACGTGCCGCTACCCGGCGACACCGGCGATATGGCCATGCTGAAAGCGCTCCGGGAGGTGCTGGTGCCGGCGGCGGAGGCGTTCCAGCCGGACCTGGTGCTGGTGTCCGCCGGTTTCGACGCCCACCGTTTCGATCTGGCCATGAACGTGAGCTACGAAGGCTTCGCGTCGATGACCGCCATTGTCCGTGATATCGCCGACCGTCATTGCGACGGGCGGCTGGCCATGGTGCTGGAGGGTGGCTATCACACCGAATCCCTGGCCCATGGCGTGCGTGCCACCCTGGAAGTGATGGCCGGCGCCGATCCGGAGGACCCCGGGGCGCCGGGCATCCGCGCGGTGGAAGAGGCCGCGGAATTTCACCGCGACGCCTTCAGCGAGAGCGGCCGCTAGCGTTCCAGGGCCCAGCTGTCGCGGGCCAGGGCTTCCACCCGGGCCGCGTCCTCGGCGGGCACCCGGGCCGGGTCCAGGTGTTCCAGCGGGTCGAAGTGGAAAATATAGAGCCGGGAAACGAACTCGGCCACCGGCAGCGAGGATTCACCATAACGCTCGCCGCGCCCCTCGGTGGACACCTTCACGCCGTTGCCCAGATCCTGGCCGGAATCATTGTTCGGGTTGTAGAAATACACCCGCGTCACCTCGTCCTGATCCAGGGTCACGCGCTGAATGGTGATGGCGTGCCAGCCCACGAAGCGAGCGGCGCTGTCGGTCACCGCCAGCCCCGCCGGCTGCGGGTAGATCAGCGGCTGATTGCCGTTGTACATCGGGTGGTAGCAGGCGTAGAAGTGGCGCACGAAGCCTTCGTAGTCGTGCAGTTTGCCGGTGGCCAGGTCCACCGCCAGGCGGAAGCCCCGTCCTACCCACCAGCCGTGAAACTCCGGATTGATCCAGCGGTGCGGGTCGTCATCGCGGTCGGCGCACAGACTGCCCATGGCGTGGTAGATCCGGTCCAGATGGGGCACCAGCACCGCCGACACCGCGTCCACGTCCTGGGGCGCGATGGCCGGCATGGTCAGCGCCAGCTCCTTGGACGACAGCCGCTGGCCTTCGAAATGCATCACCAGGTCGTCGTCCCGGGTGGCCCAGACGATCATCTGCAGCAGGTAGTCCGGGTCGTTGTAGGCCCACATGGAAATGGCCCGCGCCGATTGGCAGGTGGGGTTGTTGCCCTGGCCCACGCCCAGGGGCAGGCCCAGCACCGTCAGCACGGCGGCGATCAACTGCACCTTGGCCGGCTGCACGTCGCCCAGGGCCTGGACGATGGCGGCATCGGCGCTGGCGCTCAGGGTCTGGCCCAGCTGGCGCCACAGTGCCGGCGCCACCGGCGGCGCGAACAGCACGCCGCGTTCCAGCATCAGCGCCAGGCCGTAGGCGGCCTGGGCGGTATCCGGGAACACCGACGCCTCGATCAGGGTGTAGACCAGTTCCTGATAGCACAGCAGGGCATCGCGGCCGGTGGCGCTCAGGCCCAGGGCGGCGCTTACCAGCTCGCTGGACTGGGTCAGGGCGAAGCGCAGGAACACCGGCTGATAGGCGGACACCAGGCCGGTGTCGTGCATGGCGCGGGCGAAGCCGCCGGCTTCCTGCTGCAGGGCCTGGGTGTCCATGGTGGCCAGGCGCTCGACGTACACCTCCAGACCCGGGTCTTCCACCGACGCCTGGGTGGGGCCGAACAGGGCGCTGACCAGACGATCCGCGCCACGGCTGTTGGAAACGGTGATGGCCGGGTTGTACAGACAGGCGGCGATCTGCGTGATCATCGCCTTGATGTGATCCACGCGCACCGGGCGCTGGGCCAGGATGCGCCAGATTTCCTCGATCAGCCGATCGATGATGTTGTCGTAGCCGATCCGTGACACCAGTATCTGCAGCACGCCGCGGACCGCCGCCGCCATGCGCCCCTGGCGCACCCGGATCGCCTCGCCACCGGTCTCGAACAGCAAGTCCAGATTCAGCGCCAGCACCTGGGCCAGGTAGTGGTGGGCCTGCTCGGCGGAGAGCGCCGGATGGGCCAGTTCGCCCTGGGCCACCGCCAGCAGGCGCAATTCGCTCAGGCATTCCAGGGTGATGTCGTCGGGGCCGCCGAGCCGCAGTGTCTGCACGGTGATGTCCGCCTGCAGAATTTCCGGCTGTGCCCAGTCGGTGCCGCCGAACAGGCCGGAGTGCTCGATGGCGGCGGCCCGTTGATACAGGTGCCCGGCGCCCTCCGGCTGGCAAAGCAGGCGGCCGGCCAGTTGCATGACCTTGCCCACATGCAGGGCCTTGGCGAAGCGGCTGGCATCGGTGACCCGCGCCAGTGCTTCGTCGAAGCGTGTTACCAGATCCGGCGTGGCCTCGTGGTGCTGCGTATCACTGCTGCTCATGGTCTCCCCGGATATTGCTGGTTCGCCGCCGGCGGGACGGCCCGCGGAACACTATACCCCAAGATGAACCCTCGACCCTTGACGCGGCAAGCGCTGTGTTCTGTTAGGCTGGGTGCTCGGGTCAGCGACCCGGTGTGCAAGGACGCCACGCCGAACCCCGCGGTGGCATGCCGCTCCCCCTCCCCGGTCGGCCCGCAACATGGAGATGCTTATGACGGCGAAAAATCCGCAAAAAGGCTACGTGGCCCTGCTGGGATGGAGTCTTAACGCCATCGAGGCATTGGAGAAATTCGACCGGCGTTTCATCGTGGTCGCGCCGGATTGGGCGCGTGCCTTCGCCGAGGAACACGACATTCCCTTCATGCGCTGGGATTTCGAGCGACTTAACGACCGTTCGATGGAAATCGCCGAAAAACTCAAGGACGAAGGCGTGGACGTGGCGATTCCGCTGTTCGAGGAAACCGTCGAATGGGCCGGCGCGGTGAACTCCGTATTGATGGACAACCCGCGCCTGTATGGCCAGTCGGTGCTGTTCCGCGACAAGGCGTTGATGAAACGGCGCGCCCAGCTGGGCGGCATCCGTGTCGGCATTTTCGAGGAAGCCCACGACCGGGAAGACGTGATTCGTTTTCTCAAGCGCGTTAACCAGACCCTGCTCAAGCTGGACGGTGACCCCAATGATCCGATTCACCTGAAAGCCTTCGACAAAGCCGGTTGTCTCGGCCACCGGGTGATCCGCACGCCGGACGAAGTGGACACCATTCCCGACGAGGAATTTCCGGTGTTGATGGAGAGCCACCTGGACGGTTGGGAGTTCGCGGTGGAGGCCTGGATTCACGACGGCAAGATCCGCTTCCTGAACATTTCCGAGTACGTGACATTGGGCTATTCGGTGTTCGTGCCGGCCAGTCCGGAACTGGAAAGCTGGCGTCCGCGCATCGAGCAGGAAATCGAAAAACTGATCAAAACCTTCGACCTGCAATCCGGCTTTATTCACCCGGAATACTTCGTCACCAGCGACGGCACCATGTACTTCGGCGAGGTGGCCTACCGGCCGCCGGGCTTCAAGGTGTTCGAGCTGTTGGAGAAGGTCTACGGTTTCAACGCCTACCAGGCCATGGTGCTGGTGTTCGATCCGAAAACCGAAGAGCAGGAGATTCTCGATTTCTTCCCCCGCGAGGTGGTGGATGCCAAGGGCCATGCCGGTTGCTTCGGCGTGTACCCGCGCCGCCGGGTGGTCAGCCACCTGGAGATCCCGGAAGAGACCCTGAACCATCCGTACTTCGACTTCCATGAGCTGACCGCGCCGTTGGAAGAAACCGTCACCAAGCGCACCGCCTTCGGTACCCATTGGGGGCTGGTGTACTTCCATGGCGACGACCCCTACCAGATGCGAGACCTGCTCAAGCATCAGGAAGAACTGGATTTCTATATCTGATCCGCCCCACCGCCGGCGGCTCTGACCGCCGGCGGTCGCTTTCCTCACTGTTCCGTTCTCCCCACCCGCCTTTCGCGCTACCTGCCTCCGTGCAACCCAGCCCCGTGCACTCCTGTTCTTCGGGTGTGGTCCCCGCGTGCGCCTGCCCGTGGCCCGGTGTCCGGCCGTGGGTGGGGTTGACAGCCGTCCAGGCTTTTTCTTAAATAGATAACAGTTTCGGAGAAAGAAAAAATGGCCGGCAACTACCAACTACAAACATTGGCCCGCGCTCTCGACGTTCTGGAATTGATGGAACGCACCCCGGAGCCCATGTCCCTGACCGAGATCGCCGATGCCATGGGCGAGGCCACGGCCATCGTCTATCGCATCCTGCATACCCTGGAAGCCCGGGGTTACCTGTACCGCCGCCCCCAGGACAAGCGCTACAGCTATACCGGCCGGTCCACCGGCGCCGGGGCGGTGAGCCGGGCGGTGGACGTGCTGCAAGCGGCCTCGGCGGCGGTGCCGGAGGGCGCCCCCCTGGAGCGGCTGGCCAGCAGCGTGGGGCTGGACCCGCGCATCGCCGAAGAGATTTTGGTGCCGCTCAGCGAAAAAGGCCTGATGCGCCAGGACGCCGATACCGACCGCTGGCACCTCTCCCACTCGGTGATGGAACTGGCCCGCCCCTTCCTCAACAGCGACGACGTGCTGGTGCGCGTGCGGCCGCTGATGGAGCAGTGGCACGCGGAGACCGGCGAGACCGTGTCCCTGTTTCATCGTGCCGGTAACCAGCAGATCGTCACCGCCGCGCTGCCCAGCACGCACCCGGTGCGCTACGCCCTGGAAGTGGGCAGTGCCTTCCCGCTTTATCTGGGCGCCGGTGGCAAGGCGATGCTGGCGTTCCTGCCGGAAGCGGAGTGCGAGTCGCTGATCAAGGCCGGCGAGCTCGACGCCATGACCCGCTATGTCCCCAACGCCTCCGCGCTGCGCAAGGAACTGGCCCTGATCCGCCAACGGGGTTTTGCCATTTCCAGTGGTGAGCGGGTGGAAGGGGCCAGCGCGGTGGCGCTGCCGGTTCTCCGCGAGGACGGCCGGCCGGCGGCGGTGTTGGGGCTGATGATGCCCAGTTTCCGTACTTCCGATGCCGAGCTGCAGCGGCTCGGTGAGCGACTTTCCGAAGCGCTTCGGTCGCTGTCCGCGCCCGCGGACCAGAGCCGCCGGGGCGCCTAACCATCGCCGGAGTCACCGGCATAAGGAGAACACTATGATTCGTGATCAGGAGGGCCTGGCGGCGCTGCTGGAAGATGTCCGGGTCTGGGTCCGTGAGGTGGCGATTCCCGCCGAGGACAACGTGGAAGCCCGGGACGAAGTGCCGGAGGAACTGGTCGAGGACATGCGTCGCCGGGGCTTTTTCGGCTGGAGCATTCCGGAGCAGTACGGCGGCGCCGGGCTGACCTGCGAGGAGCTGGTGCTGGCCGCCATGGAGCTTTCCCAGGCAGCCACCGCCTTCCGCGCCCGGGTGGGCACCAACACCGGCATCGGCTCCGAGGCGCTGGTGGCCGACGGCACCGAGGAACAGAAAAGTCGCTACCTGCCGGCCCTGGCCCGGGGTGAGATCACCGGTTGCTTCGCGCTCACCGAACCGGAGGCCGGCTCCGACGCCACCGCCCTGACCACCAGCGCGCGCCGGGACGGCGACCATTATGTGCTCAACGGCACCAAGTGCTACATCACCAACGCCCCCATCGCCGGCCTGTTCACGGTGATGGCGCGCACCGACCCGGACAACCTGACCGCCGGCGGCATCAGCGCCTTTCTGGTGGAAGCGGGCACGCCGGGCCTGAGCGTGGGGCCGGCCTATAAAAAGATGGGCCAGGCCGGTTCGCCGGTATCGGAAGTGTACTTCCAGGACTGCCGGGTGCCCGCCGCCAATCTGATCGGCGGCGTGGAAGGGCAGGGGTTCGTCACCGCCATGAAGGTGCTCAACAAACAGCGCCTGCATTTGAGCGCCCTGTGCACCGGGCCGGCCATGCGCATGCTCGACGAGGCCCTGAGCCATGCCAGCCAGCGCCGCCAGTTCGGGCGGCCGGTGGCGGAGTTCCAGCTGGTGCAGGCCATGATCGCCGACATGCAGACCGAAATTCACGCGGCGCGGGCGCTGATCCTGGACACCGCGCGCAAACGCGACGACGGCGGCGACGTCAAGCTGGAAGCCTCCATGTGCAAGTACTTCGCCTCGGAAATGTGCGGCCGGGTGGCCGACCGGGCGGTGCAGATCTTCGGCGGCGCCGGCTACGTGGCGGATTACAGCTGCATCGAGCGGCTCTACCGGGATGTGCGCCTGTTCCGGCTCTACGAAGGCACCAGCCAGATTCACCAACTCAATATCGCCAAGCTGACCCTGCGGCAGGCGTCCCAGCGGCTGGCGCGCTGAGCGCCGCCGTTCTCACTGAAAAAAAGAGGAAAGACGACATGCTTACAATAATCACCCGTCGTATCCGTGCTTTGGCCGTCATCGGTGCGGCCCTGGCCTGTCTCAACCCGGCCTGGGCCGCCGACTACCCGGAACGCCCGGTCACCGCCATGGTGCCGTTCCCGGCCGGCGGCAGCACCGACCTGATGGCCCGCGCCATCGCCCAGGAACTGACCGACAGCCTGGGCACCAATGTGGTGGTGGACAACCGTTCCGGCGGCGCCGGCACGGTGGGGCTGGCGGCCCTGGCCCGGGCCCGCGCGGACGGCTACACCGTCGGCGTGGTGCCGGCGGCGCCGCTGGTTAACCAGCCGCACATGCACCGCACTCCCTACGACCTGGATTCGTTCGATTACGTGTGCCAGTTCTTTGAGAGCCCCCAGGCTCTGGCGGTGAAGCCGGGTTCCCCGTTCTCCAACCTGGAAGAACTGGTGGCCTACGCCAAGGCCCACCCCGGTGAACTGACCTATGGCAGCCCCGGCCCCGGCTCATTGCCGAACCTGGTCATGGAACAGTTTTTGGAAAAAGCCGGCGTGGACATCACCCATGTGCCGTTCGCCGGTGATGGCCCGGGCGTGACCGCGCTGATGGGTGGCCATGTGGATCTCTACATGACCATGTCCAACGTGATCGCCGACCGCGACCTGAAGTCGGTGGCGATCTTCAGCGAACAGGAACTGGACACCCTGCCCGGCGTGCAAACCGCCGCCGCCCAGGGTTACGACATGACCGCCTCCTGGTGGGGTGGCGTGATCGCGCCCAAGGGCATTCCCGACGAGGCCCGCGAGGCCCTGGAAAAAAGCTGCAAACAGGCCACGGAATCGGAACGGCTGGGCAAGGTGCTCGACCGGCTCGGCACCCAGGCGGCCTATCTGGGACCGGTGGAGTTCCGCGCCAAGGTGGAAGCCATCTCCAAGACCAATGGACGGTTGATCGAAAAAGTTCTCAAAAATCGTTCCTGATCCCAGAGACAAAAAAATGAAAACAACAACCCGCGAACTTTCGAACTTCCGTGCTTGGCTCGGGCTGGCGCTGAGCGCGCTGCCCCTGCTGGTGACGCCGGCCTGGGCGGCGGATTACCCGTCCCGCCCGATCACCGAAATCGTGCCCTATCCGGCCGGCGGCAGCACCGACCTGGCCGGCCGCGCGGTGGCCAACGTCATGACCGAGATACTCGGTGACAAGGTGGTGGTGGACAACCGCTCCGGCGGTGGCGGCAGCGTTGGCATGGCGGCCCTGGCCCGGGCCCGCGCCGACGGTTACACCATCGGCGTGGCGCCGGTGGGTACCATCGCCAACCAGCCGCACATGCACCGCACGCCTTATAGCGCCGACTCCTTCGACTATTTGTGCCAGTTCTACTATGCACCGCAGGTGCTGGCGGTGAAGCCGGGCTCGCCCTTCAAAACACTGAAGGACGTGGTGGACTACGCCAAGGCCCACCCCGGTGAGTTGACCTACGGCACCCCCGGGCCCGGCACCCTGCCGCATCTGCAGATTGAGCAGTTCAAGCGCCTGGCCGGCGTGGACATCACCCATGTGCCCTTCGCCGGTGACGGGCCGGGTCTCACCGCCTTGATGGGCGGTCACATCGACCTGTACTTCGCGTTGCCCAATACCGTCACCGACCGCGATCTGCGGGCGGTGGCCGTGTTCAGCGACCAGCCCATCGAGGCGTTGCCCGACCTGAAGACCGCCATTCAGCAAGGCTACGACATGACCGCCGCGGTGGCCGGTGGCCTGGTGTCGCCCAAGGGCGTTGCCGAGGACGTTCGCGACCGGTTGGCGTCCGCCTGTGAACAGGCCACCGGTTCCGAGGCATTGAAAACCGTGCTCCGGCGGGTCGGCCTGGACGCGGTCTATCTGGGCCCCCAGGCGTTCCAGGATCTGGTGCTCTCCACCTCGGAGACCAACGGTGAACTGATCCGCGACGTGCTCAAGGGCGGAGGTCACTGATCATGAAAGCGCGCGTTCTGGACCTGTGCTACGGCGGCGCCGCCCTGGCCGCCGCCGTGGCGGTGTTCATCGCCGGCGGCGGCAACGACCGGCCGGTGGCGGTGGCCAGTAATCCGTACTGGTATCCGAAAGTGCTGTTGGTGCTGATCGGCGTCTGCGCGATCTGGCTAATGGTGAAGGCGGTGCTGAACAGCCACGCCGCCACCCCGCCGGATCGTCTGCGCTGGCGCAGCCTTACCGGCACCGTGGTGATCAGTGGCGCCTATCTGCTGGGCTATGAGTGGCTGGGCTTCGTGCCCGCCACCCTGGCTTTGATGCTGGTGTTCGCCCTGTTCCAGGGTTTCCGCCGGCCGCTGTTGCTGGTGGTGGTGGCGGTGCTGTTCACGGTCCTGATCTGGTACGGCTTCACCGATCTGCTCAACCGTCAGCCGCCGGGCCCGGCCCTGCCTTCCCTGAGCGCGCTGTTTTCCTGATCCCTACAAGAACATGGCCCCTGGCGGGGCCCGGAGGCTCATATGGATGCCTTGCTGTCCGCCCTTTCCATGCTCGCCGCGCCGGATGCCCTGCTGGCGGTGGTGGCGGGTACCCTGGTCGGCATTATCATCGGCGCGCTGCCCGGTCTCGGGTCGCTGCTTGCGATCACCATGGCGCTGCCACTTACCTTCGTGCTCGGGCAGGGCGCCAGCGTGGCGCTGCTGCTGGGTATTTATTGCGGGTCGGTTTATGGCGGCTCGCTGTCGGCGATTCTGATCAACACCCCGGGCACCCCCCAATCCGCCGCCACCGTACTCGACGGTTACCCCATGGCGCGGCGCGGCGAGGCCGGGCTGGCCCTGGGTTGGGCCACCACCGCCTCGGCGTTCGGCGGTATTCTGGCCACCGTGATTCTGGCGGTGGCGTCGCCGCTGCTGGCGCGCATCGGTTTGAAGTTCGGGCCGGTGGAGTATTTCGCCCTGGGCGTGTTCGCGCTGACCTGCATTGTCACCGTGTCCCGGGACAACCTGGCCAAGGGGTTGATGGCCGGTCTGATCGGCCTGTTCGTGGCGGTGGTGGGGCAGGACCCGGTCACCGGTTATCTGCGCTACGACTTCGACGTCTTCGACCTGTCCGCGGGCATCGGCCTGGTGCCGTTTCTGGTCGGCCTGTTCGCCCTGTCGGAAGTGTTCTGGCGCGCCGCCGAGCGGGTCAACGGCAGTGTCCCGGTGATCCGCTCCGCGTTCCGCTGCCCGTCCCTGGGTGAACTGCGGCGGCGTTTTTCCATGCTGCTCAAGTCGTCCCTGATCGGAACCTGGATCGGCACCCTGCCGGGGGTGGGCGCCTCGTCGGCGTCCATGATCAGCTACGCGGAAGCCAAGCGCAGCTCCCCCAACCGGGACAAATTCGGCACCGGTGAACCGGATGGCCTGATCGCCTCGGAGGCGGCCAACAACGCGGTGACCTCCGGGGCCATGGTGCCTACCCTGTCCCTGGGGGTGCCCGGCGACCCGATCACCGCGGTGATGCTGGGCGCACTGGTTTTGCAGGGGGTCACCCCGGGCCCGCGCCTGTTTCTGGATAACCAGGAACTGGTGCTGTTCATCTTCCTGATGCTGTTCGTGGCCAACATCTGCATGTTCTTTGGCGGCTGGCTGATGTCGCCGTTGTTCTCGCGCATCCTGCGCCTGCCCGAGCCGTTGCTGATGGCGGCGGTGGTGGTGCTGGTGGCGGCGGGTACCTACAGCATCAACGGCAACCCCTTCGATCTGCTGGTGGTGCTGCTGGCGGGCATCGGCGGTTTCCTGTTGCGCTACAACGGCTTTCCGCTGGCGCCCATGGTGATCGGTTTCGTGCTCAGCCCGATGATCGAGCAGAGCCTGCGCCAGGGGCTGCTGATGAATCGCGGCAGCTTCCTGGGCTTCTTCGCCAGCCCGATCGCCTCGGGTCTGTTTCTGATTACCGCGCTGTTCCTGCTGTGGCCCCTGCTGAGCCGGCTGCGCAAGCGCGTGTTTTCCTCTGCTACCGTGAAGGAATGATGTAATGACAAACGAACAACCCCTGGCCGGTATCAAGGTCATCGAGTTCGGCCAGTTTATCGCCGGCCCCGGGGCGACGCAGATTCTCGCCGACCTGGGCGCCGAGGTGATCAAGATCGAGAGCTTCAACGGCGACAACAGCCGGCGCTTCGGCGTCAGTGAGAGAAGCGGCCACCGCAGTGGCATGTTCATGGCCTATAACCGGGGCAAGAAATCCGTGGCCCTGGACCTGCGCAACGCCGAAGGCGTGGCGGTGGCCCAGGAGCTGGCCCTGGGCGCCGACGTGGTGGTGCAGAACAGCCGGGTCGGTGTCATGGAGAGCCTGGGCCTGGACGCCGCCTCCCTGCGCGCCCGGAAGCCGAGCCTGATCCACGCTTCCATTTCCGGCTTCGGCACCCGTGGCCCGTCCCGGGAACGCCCGGGGTTGGACATCGCCGCCCAGGCCGAGAGCGGCATGATGTCGCTCACCGGTGAGCCCGGCGGCACGCCGCTGAAAACCGGTTTCGCGGTGGTCGACGCGGCCACCGCCACCGCCGCCGCCAACGCCATTCTGGCGGCGTTGTTCCGCTGCGCCCGCCACGGCGAGGGCGCCACCATCGAAACCTCCCTGCTGGCGGTGGCGGTGGGTCTGCAGGCGCAGATCTGGGCGGAATATGGCTGCTCCGGCCAACTGCCCCAGCGCGCCGGCAACGCCCAACCGCTGGTGGCGCCGGCGGCGGACCTGATTCAGGTTCGGGACGGCCACATCGTGATCTCCGCCTATATGGAAGATCACTGGCAGCGGCTGTGCCGGGCCATCGACCAGCCGGAGCTGGCCACCGACCCGCGCTTTGCCACCAGCAATGACCGGGTCGCCAACCGGCCCGCCATGGTCGCCATTCTCACCGAGGCGCTGGGCGGCCACGGCGGCGAGGAAGCCCGGGCGCGGCTGGAGGCGTTCGGCGTGGTGTGCGGTGTGGTGCGTAACTATGAGCAGGTACGCGCCAGCGCCGATGTGGAAGCGATCGGCATCTTCCAGAGGGTGCATGATGGCAAGGGTGGCGAGGTGGACGTGCCGGCGTTGCCCTACACCTTTGTGGGCACCGCCGCCGTGGAGACGGCCGCCGACCCGGCGCCGCGGGCCAGCTTCCTGCCGGAACTGGGCCAGCACACCCTGGAGGTGCTGGAGCAGGCCGGCTTCCCGGCCCAGCGCCGGCAGGCCCTGCTGGACGCCAAGGTGATCGCCATCGGCGGGCGCTGACGGCGCCCGCTTCTTACTGGCTTACTGGCTGGTTGTTACCAGCTGCCGGTGTTCTCCATCGACGCCCAGGGCTCCTGGGGAGCCAGGGCGTCGCCTTTCTGCAGCAACTCCACCGAGATCAGGTCCGGCGAGCGCACGAACGCCATGTGCCCGTCGCGGGGCGGGCGGTTGATGGTGTAACCCATCTCCCGCAGGTGTGTGCAAAGCCCATAGATGTCATCCACGCGGAACGCCAGGTGCCCGAAGTTGCGGGCCGAGCCCATGTCCGGTTCCGGGTCCCAATTCCAGGTCAGCTCCAGCTCCGCCTCCGGGGTTTCCGGGGCGGCCAGAAACACCAGCGTGAAGCGGCCCTGGGGCACTTCCTTGCGGCGGTTTTCGCGCAGGCCGAGGCCTTCGCAGTAAAAGCGGAGTGAGGCGTCCAGGTCGCTGACCCGCACCATGGTGTGCAGATACTTCATGTTTTCCATCCCGTTTGATAGAAGAGAGCGGTCGGGTTGAGCAGAATGGTCTTTCATAATAACAGAGGGAGAGCACATGGACCTGCATCGCATCGGTGCCCGCGCCCTGGCGCGCCGCATCAAGCAGAAAGCCATTACCGCCGAGGCGGCGCTGGAATATTTCATTGACCGCGTTGAGCGGCTGGACGGGCCGCTCAACGCGGTGGTGGTACGGCGCTTCGACGAGGCCCGCGAACGGGCCCGGGAAGCGGACCGGGCGCTGGCCCGGGGCGAGGACTGGGGGGCGCTGCACGGCGTGCCCATGACCATCAAGGAAACCTACGAAATCAGCGGCTGGCCAACCACCGCCGAGGTGCTGCGTGACCACGTTTCCAGCACCACCAGCCGGGCGGTGCAGCGGCTGCTGGACGCCGGCGCGGTGGTGTTCGGCAAAACCAATGTGCCGGCCATGGCCGGTGACCTGCAGAGCTATAACGACATCTATGGCACCACCAACAACCCCTGGAATACGGCGCTCACCCCGGGCGGTTCCTCCGGGGGCGCGGCCACCGCCCTGGCGGCGGGCTTCACGCCGCTGGAGCTGGGCAGCGACATCGGCGGCTCGATCCGCACCCCGGCGGCGTTCTGCGGCGTGTGCGGGCTCAAGCCCAGCTTCGGGCTGATCTCCACCCGGGGGCATATTCCCGGCCCGCCGGGGGCGCTGGCCCGCCGTGATATCTCGGTGGCCGGCCCCATGGCCCTGCACCCGGGTGACCTGTCCCTGGCCCTGGACCTGCTGGCGGCGCCGGACGACGAGGAGGCGCCGGGCTGGCAGCTGAGCTTGCCGGCGCCCCGGCACAGCGAACTGGGGAATTTTCGCGTGGCCGCCTGGCTGGACGACCCGCGCTGCCCGGTGGACGACGCCATCCGCCAGGCTCTGGAAGGTTTGACCGGGGAGCTGGCCACCCAGGGCGCCACCGTGGACCTGGAAGCGCGCCCGGCGGGCATCACGCTGGAGAGCGCCTACGACGTCTACTATCAATTGCTGGCCGGTACCATGGGCCTGGGCCTGCCGGAGGACCTCTATCAGCAGCTGCAGCAGGACGTGGCCGAGGCGGCGCCGGACGATGGTGGTTACCGGGTGCGGTTCGCCCGGGGCGTGACCCAGTCCCATACCGACTGGCTGTACGCGGATGAGCGCCGCCAGGAAATGCGCGCCGCCTGGCACCGGTTCTTCCAGGATTTCGACGTGCTGCTGTGTCCGGTGGTGCAGACCCTGCCGTTCCCCCACCAGCAGAAGCCGGGGCCCGGCGGCCGGGTGCTGCGGGTCAACGGCCAGGACCAGCCTTACCTGGACATCATGGTGTGGGTGGGGTTGGCCGGAGCGGTGTATCTGCCGGCGGTGACACTGCCCATCGGACTCACCCGGGACGGCCTGCCGCTGGCGGTGCAGATCATCGGCCCCTACCTGGAAGACCGCACCGTGCTGGCCTTCGCGGAGCAGCTTTCGGAGGTGCTGGCACCGCTGCCGCCGTCACCACCGGCGGAGTAAAGGCAACAAAAGCGGGAAATGTGTATACATTGCTGAGACAATGAGCGGGCGTCATGAAAAGAGGGTATTGGGAAACCGGGGAGCTGTGCTACATTCTGTCCAGCAGTTTCATTTTTTGGCCTTACTATTTCGCTATGCGGAACAGGCAAAACAACAAACCAGGAGCTTCCCATGACTCTGATGCATCGTTTCCGTAACACGCTGGCGTTCGGTGGCTCGGCCCTCGCCCTGGCCGCCAGCGTGGCGTTCAGCGCCACCGCCCACGCCGCCGATACCATTACCTGGAAGGTTCAGTCCCACTGGCCCGGTTCCAGCAGCTCCTACGAGGACAGCCTCAAACGCATCAAACGCGTGATCGAGGAGCGTACCGACGGCAAGCTGAAACTGGAGCTGTACGAAGCCGGTCAGCTGTTCAAGGCACAGGAAACCTTCAACGCGGTGAGCCGTGGCGTGATTCAGATGGGCACCATCTCCCCCGCCTACGCTCAGGACAAGATGACCCTGGCGGGCATCGCCTCCGGTCTGCCGTTCGCATTCCGCCACGTTTGGGAAGCGTCCTACTTCCACAAGAACCTGGGCTTCGAGGACATGCTCCGCGAGGAAGCGGCCAAGTACAACGTTTACTACTCCACCGACAAGGTCTATCCCACCGAGATGGTTTCCAAGAAACCGATCAACAGCTGGGATGACTTCAAGGGCCTGAAGATTCGTTCCTCCGGCGCCCTGCAGAAGTTCCTGACCGAAGCCGGTGCCGCCGGTACCTACGTGCCGGGCGGTGAGCTCTACCAGGCGCTGTCCAGCGGTGTGGTCGACGCGGCCCACTGGGGCGCGGCACAGGGCGCGGCCAGCATGGGTCTTTACGAAGTGGCCAAGTACCACGTGCAGCCGGCTCTGAACATCGCCGGTACCGACGCCTTCATCGTCAGCCAGAAAGCGCTGGATAAACTGCCCGAGGGCATGGCTCAGATCGTCAAGGAAGCCCTGGACGAGCAGTTCTGGATTCGCACCAGCGAATACCTGTACAAGGAAAAAATCACCCTGGCCAAGGTTCAGGCCGATCAGGGCGTGAAGATCAACACCATGCCCCAGGACGTGCAGGACCGTCTCGCCAAGGTTGCCCAGAAGACCTGGGACGAAGAAGCCAAGCGCGGCGAAAAAGCCGGCGAAGCCGTTCAGAAACTGAAAGACTTCCTGAGCGACCTGGGCTACCTGTAACGCCCGCCCGACCCCGGGGGGAGCCAGCCGGCTCCCCCTTTTTAGTGTTTACCGTTTAACTCCCGCGGAGGAACCATGTCCTTCCTTCAGAAGTTGATCAGCGGCGTGACTCGTCTGAATGACGTGATCGGCCGGTGGATCGCGCTGCTGGTGTTCGTGATGAGCGCGTTGCTGCTGCTCGAGGTCGTTTGCCGTTACCTGCTGAATTCGCCCACCGTCTGGACCTCCGAACTGACCCAGTTCGTGTTCGGCGTGTACGCGATCATGGCCGGTGGCTATGTGATGGCGCACAAGGGCCACGTTAACGTGGACCTGTTGTATTCGCGTTTCTCGGTGCGCACGCAGGCGATCATCGACGTGTTCACCTCCGTGTTGTTCTACATCTTCATTCTGGCGTTTCTGTATTTCGCGTCGTCCATGGCCTGGGAATCGTTCCAGGGCCAGGAGACCACCTATTCCGCGTGGAACCCGCCGGTGTGGCCGGTGAAGGCCTTCATGCCGCTGGCAATCGGCCTGGTTCTGCTGCAGGGCACGGTCAAATTGCTGCGCGATATCGCCGTGGCCATCAACCCGGACAACGCCCGGGTTCTTAAAGACAGCATCGATGACGGGACGGAGGAGCCGCACTGATGAGCATTGAGATGATCACTCTGCTGTTCTTCGGCTCGCTGCTGGTGTTCCTGGTGCTGGGTCTGCCGTTGACCTTCGTGCTGGGCGGCGTGTCCGTGGTGTTCCTGTATTTCACCTGGGGCCCGGACGCCTTCTATATGGTGGCTTCGCAGATCTGGAGCACCATGGGCAGCTTCAGTCTGGTGGCGATACCGCTGTTCGTGTTCATGGCCATGGTGCTGGAGCGCACCGGGGTGGCCAAGGACCTGTACCGCATGATGTTCCTGTGGTGGGGCGGCCTGCGCGGCGGCCTGGCCATCGGCACCCTGGTGATCTGCGCCATCTTCGCCGCCATGTGTGGTATCTCCGGCGCCGCCGTGGTGGCCATGGGCACCATCGCCCTGCCGTCCATGCTGGACCGTGGCTACGACAAACGCATGGTGCTGGGCTGCATCAACACCGGCGGTGGCTGGGGCATTCTGATTCCGCCCAGCATTCTGATGATTCTCTATTCACTGATCACCGGTGTGTCCGTGGGTCAGATGTTCGCCGCCGGCGTGCTGCCGGGGCTGTTGTTGATGGTGCTCACCTGCGCCTACATCCTGATCCGCTGCTACTTCCAGCCGGAACTGGCGCCGGCCCTGCCCAAGGAAGAACGGGCGTCCTGGCCGGAGAAGATCAAGGCACTGCGCGCGGTGATTCTGCCCATGCTGATCGTGGTGATGGTGCTCGGCTCCATCATCGCCGGTATCACCACCCCCACCGAAGCGGCCGCCATGGGCGTATTCGGCGCGCTGCTGTCGGCGCTGGTGTACCGCAAGATGAGCTGGGAGCTGATGCGCGACGCGTCCATCCGCACCTTCAAGCTCACCGGCATGATCATGTGGATTCTGTTCGCCGCCCACGCCTTCAGCGCCGCCTACCAGAGCATGGGCGCCCAGGAACTGTTCGAAGGCTGGATCACCTCCATCCCCGGTGGCCCCTGGGCGGTGATCATCACCATGATGGTGATCATCTTCTTCCTGGCCATGGTGCTGGACCCGGTGGGCATCATGCTGATCACCCTGCCGGTGTTCCTGCCGGTGGTGAAAGCCATGGGCTTCGACCCGGTGTGGTTCGGTATCCTGTTCGTGATCAACATGGAAATCGGCTACATGACACCACCCTTCGGGTTCAACCTCTTCTATTTGAAGGGGGTGGTGCCACCAAGCATCACCATGAAGGACATCTACGTGTCGGTGATCCCGTTCGTGCTGGTGGAGATCGTGGGCATTGCCCTGATCATGATGTTCCCGCAAATCGCCACCTACCTGCCGCAGTTGTTCTTCTAGCAGGCCCCCAATCGCGGCTAAAGCCGCTCCTACAGGACCCGCCCCGTAGGAGCGACTTCAGTCGCGATCAGTCTCCGATACAGGATTCAGGATGTAGGATACAGAGGCTGGCGTGGTGCCAGCCTTTATCCGCTATCGCGTCCCCATCCTGCCGTGGTTGTGTCGCAAGCTTGCATCGCGGCTAAAGCCGCTCCTACACCATCCTGAACCGTAGGAGCGACTTCAGTCGCGATCAGGCGTTGGGGAAACCCCGATACAGGATTCAGGGTTCAGGATTCAGGGCGGGTACGGCGCCACCCTTCATCCGCTGTCACTTCCCTTCGCTTTCCTTCCAGCGCGCCATCAGCGTATTGGAGTCCAGGCTTTCGTCGAGCAGCTTGCGGGCGGTTTCGGCGCCGGCCACCGGCAGGCCCTCGCCGTCCAGCAGGCCGATCTGCTTGAGCACGCTGGCCTGGTCCCAATAGATGTGCTCGTGGCACAGCTTGTCGCCCCGGAAGCGGATCACTCCGAGCATGGGGATTTCCACTTTCTTGCCGGTGGCGGCCACGCCGGGGAGCATCCAGTCGATCTCCCGGTCATGGGTAAAGCTGAGAATAAACTCGTCCACCAGCTGGGTGGCGCCCACCGTCCGTGACACCGGTACCAGGGTCATGTCGTCCGGATTGCCGTGCACGAAGTGGTTGCGGTAAAAGCGGCTGAGCTGCTGGTAGCCGACGCCGCCGGTCATGGTGGGAATGTGGTTCACATAGGGCTCGGCCACCATGGTCGCCATGGTGGCATCCACGTCGCGGGTGGCGAACTCGTGGAGGCAGTGCTCATCCCACAGGGCTGACAGGTCCACGTCCGGGCCGATCTCCCGTTTCAGGGCGGCGATGGTGCGCTCATGGGCCATGTCGGCGCTGGTCTTGTGGTAATGGTCGCCGCCGGGGCGGGCGAAGGCGTGGTCCACGCCGGGATAGACGAAGGTTTCCAGCTTGCTGACGGTGCCGCCCAGGGCGGTGATGATGCGGTTGCGGGTGGCCTCGTCGCAGAAGCCGTCCAGCTCGGCGAAGTGCAGCACCAGGCGGCCTTTGATATTGGCGGCCTCGTCCAGATGCTCCTCGATGCCCACGCCGTAGTAGCCGACGGACACCGCCACCCGGGTGCGCGCGGCGGTCAGGTAGGCAAGCTTGCCGCCCAGGCAGAAGCCCACGAAACCCAGGTCGCCGCCGGTGACCTCCGGACGGGCCGTCAGGGTTTCCAGGCTGGCATCGATGTCGTCGATGGCGCGGTCGATGTCCACGGTCTGGAACAGCTCGAAGGCGCGCTGAAAATCCGCCTCGCCGTAGCCCAGTTCGATACCCGGCTCGATGCGCCAGAACAGGTCCGGCACCAGCACCACATAGCCTTCCTCGGCGTAGCCGTCGGCCACCCGGCGCATGGTCTCGTTGACCCCGAAAATCTCCTGCCCCACCACCAGGCCCGGGCCCTTGCCCGACGGCGGCAGTGCCAGATAGGCGCGAAAACGTCCGCCGTCCTTCGCGGTGACGTCGATGAACTCTCCCATGGTGTTTCCTTTTTGTGCGCGTAAAGGGAAAAGCCTAGCAGCGCGCCGGGGGGCTGTCGAAAGCGGTGGGTGGAGGGGCGGATACAGGATTCAGGGTGCAGGATACAGGGGGCACGGTGGCTCGCTTGATCCGCGATCTTGTCCGCCGGTGCCGCCGTGGTCAGGTCGCAGGCTCGAATCGCGACTGAAGTCGCTCCTACGGGCCGGGAGCTGTTTGTAGGAGCGACTTTAGTCGCGATATGGCGTTGGGGAAACCCGGATACAGGATTCAGGGTGCAGGATACAGGGGGCGCGGTGGCCCGCTTGATCCGCGATCTTGTCCACCTGGGCTGCCGTGGTCAGGTCGCGGGCTCGAATCGCGACTGAAGTCGCTCCTACAGGGCGGGAGCTGTTTGTAGGAGCGACTTCAGTCGCGATATGGCGTTGGGGAAACCCGGATACAGGATTCAGGGTGCAGGATACAGGGGCACGGTGTCTCGCTTGATCCGCGATCTTGTCCACCTGGGCCGCCGTGGTCCTGTCGCGGGCTCGAATCGCGACTGAAGTCGCTCCTACGGCCCGGGAGCTGTCGTAGGAGCGACTTCAGTCGCGATATGGAGTGGCAGGCTCAGTCGAGCAGGTGGTTCTCGTGCTCGTCGCGGAGCTTGTTCTTGAGCACCTTGCCGGTGGCGTTGCGGGGCAGGGCGTCCACGAACACCACCGCGTCCGGTACCTGCCAGGAGGCCACCTGGCCCTCGAAGCCGGCCAGCACATCTTGCTCCGACGGGTCCTGGCCCTCGGCCTTGACCACGATCAGCAGCGGGCGCTCGTCCCATTTGGCGTGCTTGGCGGCGATCACCGCCGCGTCCGCCACCATGTCCATGCCCATGGCGATGTTTTCCAGCTCCACGGAGCTGATCCACTCGCCGCCGGATTTGATTACGTCCTTGGAGCGGTCCTTGATGGTGAGGATGCCGTTGGCGTCCAGGGTGGCGATGTCACCGGTGGGGAACCAGCCCTGTTTGTGCGGCGCCGGGGTGTCCACGTTGAAGTACTCGCTGATCACCCAGTGGCCCTTGGCGTACAGGTCGCCCTGGGTGTCGCCGTCCATGGGTTTCTCGTTGCCTTCCTCGTCGCCGATCATCAGGTCCACGCCGAACGGCGGCCGGCCCTGCTTGGCGCGGATCGCCGCCTGTTCCTCCGGTGACAGGGCCATATGCTTGTGCAGCAGGGTACTCACCGAGCCCACCGGACTCATTTCGGTCATGCCCCAGGCGTGCAGGGTGTCCACGCCGTAGTCATCGCGGAAGGTGGCGATCATGGACGGTGGGCAGGCGGAACCGCCGATCACCGTGCGGGTCAGGGTGGGCACCTTCTCGCCGGCCTTCTTGAGGGCACCGATCAGGCCTTGCCACAGGGTCGGCACACCGGCGGCGCAGGTTACTTTCTCGCCGTTGATCAGGTTCTTGAGGCTGTCGCCGTCCAGGCCGGGACCGGGCAGCACCACCTTGGCGCCGACCATGGCCGCCGCGTAGGGAATGCCCCAGGCGTTCACATGGAACATGGGTACCACCGGCAGCAGGCAGTCCCGGGCGGTCAGCGCCAGGCTGTCGGGCAGAGCCACCGCCATGGAGTGCAGCACGGTGGAACGGTGGGAATAGAGCGCGCCCTTGGGGTTGCCGGTGGTGCCGGAGGTGTAGCACAGGCTGGAGGCGGTGTTCTCGTCGAACTCCGGCCATTCGAAGTCTTCGTCGCCCTGTTCGATCAGGTCTTCATAGAACTTCAGGCCCGGCACCTTGGCGGCGGCCTCGTCGTCCTTGCCGCTGAGCAGGTAGACGTGCTTCAGCTTGGGCAGCTTGTCCTGCAGCGCCTCGATCAGCGGCAGGAAAGTCTTTTCGATGAACAGGACCTTGTCTTCGGCGTGATTGAAGATATAGACCAGCTGTTCCGGGAACAGGCGCGGGTTGATGGTGTGGCACACCATGCCGGCGCCGGACACGCCGAAATAGATTTCCAGGTGACGGTGATTGTTCCAGGCCAGGGTAGCCACCCGGTCGCTGCGCTCGAGTCCCAGGCCCTGCAGCGCGGACCCCAGGCGCCGGGCGCGCCGCTCCACCTCGCCCCAATTGGTGCGGTGGACACCGCCGGCGGTTTCCACGGACACGATCTCGGCATCGGCGTGGTAGCGGGCGGCGTGGCGGATCTGGCTGCTGATCAGCAGCGGCTGGTTCATCATCTGGCCTTGCATAGAGCTCTCCCGGTGTTCGGCTTTGTTGTAGGTAGACCCACGAGATTTCCCGTATCCGGCGGCGGTGTCAAATCCCGGTGCCCAGGTTGCGGTCGCGGCGGTCGCGTCCGAGTGAAAGGAAAAAGCTTTGGCGCCGGAAACTGAAGAAGCCCGCTTGACCCACAGGTGGGACGCGCGCGGTTTTCTTCCGCGCCCGGCTGGGCTAATGTGGCCGCCCTTTCGTGACAGCCGCTTTCCGGAACCCCTGCTATGTGGATCAAGAACCTCACCGTCTTTCTGGGCACCGAACCCTTCAACTGGAGCGCCGCCGAACTGGAGGAGCGCCTGGATGGCCACCGCTGCCCGCCCTGCGGGCGCCAGAGCCCGAGCAGCGAGGGCTTCGTGCCGCCGCTCAAGAACGATGACCGCATGGTGGTGGCCGCCGGCAGCTACTTCTATCTGGTGCACCAGGAAATCGCCCGGCTGCTGCCCGGCCCGGTGATCAAGGAGGAGCTGGACGCCCGGGTGGAGGAAATCCGCGACCGGGAGGGCCGCCCGGTGGGCCGCAAGGAGCGCGCCGACCTCAAGGACCAGATCACCTTCGAGCTGTTGCCCCAGGCGTTTACCCGCTCCCGGCGCACCGGCGTGCTGATCGACCCCCAGCGCCGCCGGGTGATGGTGGACTGCGGCTCCGAGAGCCGCGCCGAGCAGGTGGTGTCGGCGCTGCGCAAGGCGCTGGACTCGCTGCCGGTGACCCGGCCCACCGCCGCCAGCGCCACCACCGCGGCGTTCGCCCACTGGCTGCGCGAGCCCGCCGCCCTGCCGGAGGGCTTTACCCTGGGTGACCGCTGTGAGTTCAAGAACGGCGACGGTGCCAGCGTGCGCATCACCGCCCTGGACCTGGGCCGCGAGGAAATCCTCGCCCACCTGGAAGAGCTGGCGGCGGTGAAGGTGAACCTGGCCTGGAAGGACGAGATGGAATTCGACCTGCAGCAGGACTTCGCCATCAAGCGCCTTAAGCCCCTGGACCTGATCCAGGAAAACCTGGACGGCATCAACGCCGAGGACGCCCTGGACGAAATGATGGCGCGCCTGGAACTGCAGGGCGGCACCCTGCGGGGCGCCCTGGATACCCTGTTCGAGTTCTTCGAGATCAAAGCCGAAAGCAGCTCCGGCGCGGCCTGAGGGGTATCGCGGCTGAAGCGGAGCGCCGCCCGGCCGCTCCTACAGGGCCAGCTCTGTAGGAGCGGCTTCAGCCGCGATACCCAACGCCATCATGGCCACATCCCCCAAGGGCTGGCCCCAAACCGACAAAAAAGCTACAGTCCCGTGTAAATGTTTACACTGTAAACACTGACACGGGAGCCCCGCATGATCGAACAAACCATAGAACGCTGGCACCGCCTGGTGGACGCCAAGGACGCCGACGCTCTGAATGAGATCCTCGCCGACAATGTGACGTTCCACTCCCCGGTGGTGCACAACCCCCAGGAAGGCAAGGCGATCACCAAAATGTATCTGACCGCCGCCCTGCACACCCTCAATAACGAACACTTCCGCTACCAGCGCGAGATTCTGCAGGGCGACAACGCCATGCTGGAATTCACCACCGTGCTGGACGGTATTCAGCTCAACGGCGTGGACATCATCCACTGTGACGCCGGCGGCCGCATCGACGACTTCAAGGTGATGGTGCGACCGCTCAAGGCGGTCAACAAGATCCACGAAATGATGGGCGCCATGTTGGAAAGGATGAAGAAGTAGTTAAAGTTAAAAGCAACCACGCGGGCACGGCCCTGCAATTCAGCATGGCCGCACCCGCGCTTTTAACTTTCAACTTTTAACTGATCTCAATCGAACAGAATCACCTGCCGGATCGCCTCGCCCTTGGCCAGCCGTTCGAACCCTTCGTTGATCTCGTCGAGCTTGAGCCGGTGGGTGAGCAGCTTGTCCACCGGCAGGCGGCCGGCCTGGTACAGGGCGATGTACTCGGGGATGTCCAGCGCCGGCACGTGGCCGCCCAGGTAGGAGCCCAGGAAGCGGCGCTCCTCGGCGACCATCTGCACCGGGCTCAGGGCCAGCCGGGTGCTGGGGTGGGGCAGGCCGGCGGTGACCGTGCTGCCGCCTTTGCCGGTGGCGGCGAAGGCGAATTCCAGGGCCGGGCCGACGCCAGCGAATTCCGCGGCGATGTCCACGCCGCCGCCGCTGATCGCCTTGACCTGTTCCACCGCGTCCTCGTCCTTGGAGTTGACCACATGGGTGGCGCCCATGGATTTGGCCAGTTCCAGTTTGTCCTCGGCGATGTCGGCGGCGATCACCTGGCGGGCGCCGCCGGCCACGGCGCCCAGCACCGCGGACAGGCCGACGCCGCCCAGGCCCACCACCAGCACCGACTGACCGGCGCGCAGACCGGCGGTGTGCACCACCGCGCCCACCCCGGTGAGTACCGCGCAGCCGAATACGGCGGCGATCTCGAACGGCAGATCCTTGGGAATCTTCACCGCCGAGCGGCGGGAGGTGACCGCGTGCTCGGCGAAGCCGGAGACGCCCAGGTGGTGATTCACGGTGGTGTCGCCCTGGTGCAGCCGGTGGCCGCCGCCCAGCAGCACGCCTTCGTTGTTGGCCACCGCGCCGGGGGCGCACAGGGCGGCGCGGCCACCCAGGCAGTAGTCACAGGTGCCGCAGCTGGGCACGAACGAGAACACCACGTGGTCGCCCACTTCCAGATCGGTGACGCCGGGGCCCACTTCCATCACTTCGCCAGCGGCCTCATGGCCCAGGGCCATGGGCAGTGGCCGGGGCCGGTTGCCGTCGATCACCGACAGGTCCGAGTGACACAGGCCGGCGGCCCGCACCCGCACCAGAATCTCGCCGTGCTGGGGAGCGTCCAGCTCCACCTCTTCGATTTTCAGCGGTTTGGAGCTGCCGTAGGGGCGCTCGGCGCCCATTTCACGAAGTACTGCCGCGCGGGTTTTCATGGGGTTTCCTCTTCGTTGTTCCGGGGAGAGTTGTCCTGGGAAGATGTGTCCCGGGAATCAATGTCCTTGGTGAAGGTCTGGTCGTTCTCGCCGCTGAAGAAATGGCGGCCATAGATCAGGAAGCACAGGGCCACGCCCACGGCGAACGCCCAGGTGGCACCCTGGGTGGCGAGCACCGCCGCGGTGACCCCGGCGATGCCCAGGTCCCGCTGGCTGCGCGCTTCGAGAATGCCGATGCGCACGCTCACATAGCCCTGGATCAGCAGGGTCAGGGCCAGCGCCACGCCGAGAATCGGCTCCACCAGGCTGACGATGGGCATCAGGATCAGCCCGGTATTGGTGCCCCAGCGGAACGAACCGGCGCCGCCGAAGATCGAGTCCATCGCCTTGCGACCTTCCTTGAAGCGCTCCACGATCACCACGTGCATGGCCGCCCACAGCGGGCCGCACATG
>CENV01004586.1_pt1 | contig 69963 bp, 64 predicted proteins | sample 530231 | NCBI WGS metagenome assembly CENV01 (sample SAMEA2619815, study PRJEB7988) | marine metagenome | biome: marine biome (ENVO:00000447); feature: surface water layer (ENVO:00002042); material: "saline water (ENVO:00002010), including plankton (ENVO:xxxxxxxx)" | depth 5 m
ACTGAGCTTTAATGAGCAGAACTATCAGGTATCGCGGCGCGTGGGCTGGGCCTACAGATCGGACTATCAGAAAACTCCGGTCATTGGCTTAATACCGGGCTTTCAGTACGACGCCTTTCCCATGTCTGCAAGAGAAGCTTTCTGTTACGAAGATTACGAAGTAACTAAAGACAGCGACCGCATGGGCATTCGCTTGTCGGGTAAAGCGTTGGAATATAACGGTGAGGGTTTGGTGTCTGAAGGCGTGAATGTGGGGTCTGTACAGGTGCCCGCAAATGGCCAGCCTATTATTATGATGAACGACCGCCAGACCTTAGGTGGCTACCCGAAACTGGGCACCATTAACCCGTTCGATTTAGGTCGGCTGGCACAATGCCAGCCGGGGCAGACCGTTCGTTTTACCCGCATTGAGGGTAAAGTTGCACAGCAGCAATTGCGCCGTTTTTATCAGTTTTTTAATGTTCGCTTAGCTTGTCAGGCTGACGATAACCTGCGATCATAGCCGCTTCATATTATCCGGTGTTGATTTTGTAGCGGAGACAAAAGGTTCATGGCAGATACTGACTCTCGTCCCAGTAATTTTATTCGTCAAATCATTGATAAAGATTTGGCCAGTGGTAAGCACGCAACTGTACACACCCGTTTTCCTCCGGAGCCGAATGGTTACCTGCATATTGGCCATGCCAAATCGATAGTGCTGAACTTCGGTATTGCCGAAGACTACAACGGCACCTGTAACCTGCGTTTTGATGATACCAACCCACTGAAAGAAAAAGTGGACTATGTGAACTCCATTAAAAAAGACGTGGAATGGCTGGGGTATCACTGGGAAGGCGAGCCGCGTTATTCCTCTAATTACTTTGATCAGCTACACGCGTTTGCGGTTGAGCTGATTGAAAAAGGCCTGGCCTACGTTGATTTCAGTTCGCAGGATAAAATGCGCGAAATGCGCGGTACTCTGAAAGAGCCGGGCGTAAACAGCCCTTACCGTGATACCTCTGTGGAAGAGAACTTAAAGCACTTTGCTGACATGACAGCAGGTAAGCACGAAGAAGGCACCGCCGCATTACGGGCAAAAATTGATATGAGCTCGCCGTTTATGTGTATGCGCGATCCGGTAATTTACCGTGTGCGCTTTGTACACCATCACCAGACCGGTGATAAATGGTGCGTTTACCCAATGTACGACTTCACCCACTGTATTTCGGATGCGCTGGAAGGTATTACACATTCACTGTGTACGCTGGAATTCCAGGACAACCGTCGCTTGTATGACTGGGTACTGGATAACATCAGCATTGACTGCCATCCACAGCAAATTGAATTCTCGCGTCTGAATCTGCAATACACGGTAATGAGTAAACGCATTATTAATACGCTGGTTGACGAGAATAAAGTAAGCGGTTGGGATGATCCGCGCATCGCTAGTATTGCTGGTTTGCGTCGCCGTGGTTATACACCAGATTCAGTTCGTGAGTTCTGCCGTCGTATTGGTGTGACCAAAATGGATAACCAGGTAGAAATGAGCATGCTGGAAGCCTGCATTCGTGATGACCTGAACGTTAATGCACCACGCGCTATGGCGGTGATGGATCCGGTTAAAATTGTTATTGAGAACTACCCGGAAGGCGAACAGGAATTGCTGGATGCGCCAAACCACCCGAATGACCCGGAAATGGGCTCGCGTCAGGTGACTTTTAGCCGCGAAATCTGGATTGAACGTGAAGACTTCCGTGAGTCGGCTAACAAGAAGTTCAAGCGTCTGGTGCTGGATAAAGAAGTGCGTTTACGTAATGCCTATGTTATTCGTGCAGACCGGATAGAAACCGACGATAACGGCGAGATCCAGACCATTTACTGTCATTACGACGCTGACACTCTGGGTAAAGACCCGGCAGACGGTCGTAAGGTGAAGGGCGTTATTCACTGGGTGTCTGCAGAAACTGCAAAAGCAGCAGAATTCCGTGTGTATGACCGCTTATTCCAGGTGCCTAACCCGGCAGCCGAGGAAGACTTGTTCTCAACCCTGAATCCGGAGTCTTTGGTTATTAAGAAAGGCTTTGTGGAAGCTAACTTAGCGAGTGCGAAACTGGGCGAGAACTTCCAGTTTGAACGTCTGGGCTACTATTGTCTGGATCAGGATGCTGAGACTGAAGGCCGTTTAATATTCAACCAGACCGTTGGTTTACGTGACAGCTGGGCGAAAATAGAACAGGAACAAACTACTGGATCTTAAACTGGTCCAGTAGCTTAGCGCCGTACAAACGTGAGGGGGGGTAAAAGCCCCCTGACTGCTTCTGGCTTAAGGTATGAATGGCTATCTCAACAGCTCCTTCGGCAGTTAGCGAATAGCCGTTTTTCACTTTAACCCGCATACTTTTCTTATTGCCTTTGGCATCGCTGATTTCACCCCAAACGTAAGTGGGGTTATTCTTCCGTTCTTTTTCTTCAGGGCCAGCAGGCTGTGATTCGAGCTTTTTCTTCAGTTTAGCCTGAACCCATTTCCACTTAAATACCCAACGGAACCAGTTCATCCGGCGCATTTTCTTCACTAAGCGTGGGCTGGCCGGTATGTACACTTCAATATTGGGTATTTCCGTGGTGTAGTAGGCGGTAGAGACATCGCCCCAGGGAATGGTCATGGCATATTTTTCGCCATTACCAAAATCTATCCAGCGAGAATGCCATGCGTGAGGGACATCGGTAATTTGTCCTTTAATACGAGCGGCGCCACCACGACCTAAACGTTCTATGCTGGTTCTGGCAGTGCCACGACTCATGCGTGAACCTGAATCAAAGCCTAAGGCCAAGTGTGTAGCTTCCGGCATCTGCGCATTGAGTCGCGCGGCAATACAATCGGTTGGAATAACATCGAACCCAACGCCCGGGCATAAAACAATACCGGCTTCACGCGCGGTTTTGTGCATAGAGTGAGCGTATTCAAATACGTCTATCTCGCCGGTAATGTCTAAATAGTGGGTTTTGGTATCAATACAGGCTTGAATAAGGGGAATTGCGGTCTGGCTGAATGGGCCTGCGCAATTAACGACTAAGTCTACGTCTTCTAACTGCTTTTGAACTTCATCAATACTGTCGAGCGAGAAGACCTTGTATTGAAAGTCTAAGTGACGTGCTACTGGCTCAAGGGCGTTTTCGTTACGGCCGGCTAAAATAGGTTGGTAACCGCGTTTTTTAGCCTGATGGGCAATAAGTTTGCCTGAATAACCGTATGCACCGTAAATGAGCCAGCGCAGTGCCATATTATTACTCTGCCTCAGCGGCAGCTTTGTATTCGCAGCCTTCGCCACGCTGACATTCACCGTAAAGGTACAAACTGTGGTTAGTCAGTTTAATTTTATTTGCTGCGGCTACTTTTTCCTGACGCTCTTCGATTACGTCATCTTCAAATTCAAAAACGTGGCCACAGGTTAAACACACCAGATGATCGTGGTGGTGCTTTGCACTCAACTCAAATACCGAACGCCCACCTTCAAAGTGGTGGCGAGTAATAATACCAGCGTCATCAAACTGGTTTAGTACCCGGTAAACGGTAGCCAGGCCAATTTCATCTTTTTGTTCCAGCAGAATTTTATAGACATCTTCGGCACTGATGTGTTGGTTATCTGGTTTTTTCAAAATCTCCAGAATCTTCATCCGTGGGGAAGTGACTTTTAGTCCTGCTTTTTTCAGCTGTTCGTCGTTACTCGCCATAATAATTAGTATCTCAGTTAAACATGTATAACAGCATACCCTGTATTAGCTGTCACTTGCCAGTTCTGCCAGACACATTTCTTCATAAACTTGCTGGCACCATTTGCTAACGCGTTCTTTGGTTAACTCTGGCTGACGGTCTTCATCTATGCCCAAACCGACAAAGTGTGTGTCGTCGGCCATACCTTTAGAGGCTTCAAAATTGTAGCTCTCGGTAGGCCAGTGTCCGACAATAATGCCACCACGAGCTTCCACAATGTCGCGAACCATGCCCATGGCATCAAGAAAGTATTCAGCGTAATCTTCCTGATCACCACAGCCAAAAATGGCAATGAGCTTGTCCGTAAAATCGATTTCTTCCAGTTCGGGGAAAAAGTCATCCCAATCGCACTGAGCTTCGCCGTAATACCACGTCGGAATACCGAACAATAGTAAGTCGTAATTGGCAATATCTTCTTTACTGGATTTGGCGATGTCTTTTACATCAACGAGCTTTTTACCAAGCTCTTTCTGAATCATCTGTGCGACGGCTTCGGTGTTACCGGTGTCGCTTCCAAAGAAAATTCCAACAGTTGCCATAAGTCAATTTTCACCTGATTATACGAATAAACAGTACTGAACGGGTTGCCATTCAGCGGCGTAAATTATCAATTGGGTTAAACTCCGGATTCCCAGAGCACCTGAATAATACCTTTAGCGATAAAGCCAAAACAGCCAAGAAAGAGCACCATCCAGACAATAACCTGGCCAAATTTGGGCACTGCAGAACGTTTTAACACGTCCCGAATGGCTAAGCCTATTAGTAAGAATAGTATGCCCAGCGTAAAATTGGTGGCCAGAACTTCAATTTGTTCGTAATACTCAGCTAACATACTGCTTAACCTCGCTGGTACTTAACCTAAGAATGCTTAATGCGGTCTTGACTGTTTTTTACGGCGCTTAGATTACCATAAAGCACGACTGGTGGCGAGATTACTGCGCTATAAACTCAATGACCAGGCGGTTAAATATTCTTGGTTTCTCGGCATGTAGCCAGTGGCCTGCACCTTCAATAACTTTTACCGAGGCATTGCTAAATCGCGCTGCCACGTCTTGTTGATGCTTTTCTGTGAGGTAGTTTGAGCTACCTCCTTTTATAAAAAGTACCGGTCCGTCGTATTGGCCTTTGCTGACAGCCGCTGAAATTTGCTGATAATTTTCTCTTAGCGCTTTTAGGTTAAGCCGCCATTGGTAACCGTCGTCAGTTTTTTTCAGGTTTTTCAGCAGAAACTGACGTACACCTTTTTCTGAAATTGTCTCGGCTAACTGTTTGTCGGCGTCGCCGCGGCTTTTTACCTGGTCTATGTCCAGGTTAGAAAGAGCGTCTAATATGCTGTCGTGGGTACCGTCGTAAGCGGCGGGTGAAATATCAGCAAATATTGCCGCTTTAATCCGTTCAGGGGCTTTTATGCAAGTTTCCATTGCTATTTTGCCACCCATAGAATGACCGACTAAATAAAACTGTTTCAGGTTCAGCGAGTCAGCCAGTTTTATAATGTCTTCTGCCATGTCCGGGTAAGTCATGCTGTCGCTGTGAAACGATTCACCATGATTACGGGCGTCGGGCAAAATGCAGTAGTAGTTTTCTGACAGTTCACGGGCAAGACTTTTTAAATTGTCTTTATCGCCAAACAGACCGTGAATAATGATGATAGCCGGATTGCTATCCGTACCTAATGTTTCGTGATTCAACAATGAAGAGTCTGCCATCGAACTGCCTTTAGTGATAAACTTTGGTCTATATTTTCAAGGCTTTGTCGGGGTGTTGCAAGTGACAAAGCGCAACCTTTCAATTTTTAGAGGTAGAAAGTCAACAATGAAGCGGATTGACATTGACGATGACTTATACACGTACATTGCAAGCCATACCAGACAAATAGGCGAGAGCGCATCGGATATTCTGCGTCGTTTGCTTGACGTGAATAGCAGTGAACCTGAAGCCGACAGCAAAAGCGAACTCACTGAGTCGGTTTTTAACCGTTTGAATGAGCAGGATGTGCGTATTCAGAAAAGCGTAGTAGCGCGCTTTCTGTATATTTTAAGCATGTTGTACCGCTGCCACCCGAGCGAATTTTCGCAAGTGCTGGATATTCGCGGTCGTGATCGTCAATATTTTGCCCGCTCAGAAGAAGCTTTACTGACATCGGGGAACAGCACGAACCCGAAGCAGATTCCGGACTCTCCATTTTGGGTAATTACCAATACCAATACGACTAAGAAAAAAGCCATGCTGACTCAGGTAGCAGAAAAACTGGGTTATCAATCGGCCGATGCAGAAAAAATTAGGGACTTTTTATAATGGCGGATCACGAGCGAGCAGGCCAGTTGGCGCAGGCCAGCGACTTGACCAATATAGCGCAATTGACCAGTGCGTATTATGTTTATGAGCCGGACCCACGCAAAGCGGCTGAAAAAGTCAGTTTTGGTACCTCGGGTCATCGAGGCAGTTCATTGAAGCGTTCCTTTAATGAAGCGCATATTCTGGCTATTGCTCAGGCTATTTGTGCTTACCGCGAGGAGCAGGGCATTACCGGACCTATTATGGTGGCTAAAGACACTCATGCGCTGTCTGAGTCTGCTTACATTAGTGCGTTAGATGTTTTTATTGGCAATGGCGTAGAGGTTCAGGTTCAGACTGAGCATGACTACACACCAACTCCGGTTTTAAGCCGCGCGATTATTGAGTGGAACCGTGAGAACACAGCTAAAGCCGATGGCGTGGTGATTACACCCTCGCATAACCCGCCAGAAGATGGCGGTTTTAAATACAACCCGTCACATGGTGGTCCGGCAGACTCTGACGTGACCCGAACCATAGAGAAATACGCAAACGCGTTGCTGTCTTCAGGGCTTGTCGGCGTGAATACCTGCGAGAGTGAAGACGTATTACAGCACCCGAAACTAACCTTTGTTGATTGGCGCACGCAGTATATTAGCCAGCTTGATGATTGCATTGATATGTCGGCTATTCAGGATGCGAAACTGAGACTGGCGGTTGATGCCATGGGTGGCTCGGGCGCTAAGTACTGGACGCAAATTGCAGAGCATTACAACTTATCGATTGAGGTTCGTAATGCCGTGGTCGACCCGACATTCTCTTTTATGCCGCTGGATAAAGACGGAAAGATTAGAATGGATTGCTCGTCGCCTTTTGCCATGGCCAGCTTGCTCGAGCTGAAAGACAATTACGATTTGGCTTTTGGTAACGACCCGGACTATGACCGTCACGGCATAGTGACTCCGACACACGGTTTACTGAATCCGAATCATTATTTGTCTGTGGCAATAGATTACTTATGTAAGAACCGCGACTGGGATAACAGTATTGCTATTGGAAAAACTCTAGTGTCCAGTGCCATGATTGACCGCGTGGTGGGCGCAAACGAGCGACCATTGATGGAAGTACCGGTGGGTTTTAAATGGTTTGCTAAAGGGTTGTTTGAACGTTCAATTGCGTTTGCCGGTGAAGAAAGTGCCGGTGCTACTTTACTTGACCGTAAAGGCAATACCTGGACGACCGATAAAGACGGCATTGTCATGGCACTGCTGGCGGCTGAAATACTGGCGAAAACCGGTAAAAACCCCGGTCAGTATTACGATGACTTATGCCAGCAACATGGTACGGCTTATTATCGCCGGGTTGATACCGCTTCCAGTGTACAAAAGAATGCGCGCTTTAAAGACATTCGTGCCTACAAAGTAAAGCTGGCTGAACTGGCGGGTGACAGTGTGTCTGATATTTCTACCAAAGCGGCAGGGAATGACGCCCAGTTTGGTGGGATAAAAGTGACTACTGATAACGGCTGGTTTGCTGCCAGACCTTCAGGCACAGAGCCTGTTTATAAAATTTACGCAGAAAGCTTTGTCAGCGAGCAACATCTGGATGACATTCTGGAGCAGGCCACCACCTGGGTGAATGACCTGCTGTCAGACTAAGCCTTTAACGAAGGACGGCGTTGGATTCCATTTCCTCGTCGTCTTCTTCTTCCGTTTCCGGGGCTTCCTCAGCCATTGACGTTAAAAGCTCATCAGAAGTTTGTGACGGTGCCAGTATGGCAAAGTTGCTGTGCAGCTGGTCTTCTGCTTTTGCCCGACGTGTAATGCGGTACAGAGAATAAAAGCCAACACAGGAGGTAAGCGCGGCTAAGAGTAAAAAGAAGTAATTAATGGCACCAAACTGCATTAACGCAGCTACCGCAGGCGCACCAATAATAGAGCCTGCTCCTCCAATTTTAATGATGGCACCGGTTGCTCCCACCATTTGATCTCGTTCCAGAAAATCGTTTGTGTGCGCCATGCCGAGTGAATATAAAGGCAAGATGAACGCACCGAGCAGACCAACGTTTAAATAAATGAAAATAGCGTTAGATGCACTAAGCTGTGAAAGGGTCGCCGCGGTAAGTGTCCCTCCGGCGGCACAAATAGCCATAACAAAACGACGGTCGATGCGGTCCGACAATAAGCCAAATGGTGCCTGCGAAATTAAGCCTCCGGCAATAAAGGCGGCCATGAAAAAGGTAATTTGCAGAACACTAAGGCCTATGTAGGACGCATACATTGGCCCTATACCGTAAAACATGGCGTAGCAGGCCTGCATTATAAACGCATTAATTACGCCCAGTGGAACGGTTTTCAGCAGCAGTGAAATGGGGACTTTTCTGTTTTCGTGCGTTGTAGGCTCAGCCGTAACGCTGACCAGAATTGGAATAAGCGCTAAGTTAATGAGCAGAGCAACAATAGCGAAAGCAACAAAGCCAGCCGGGTCGGCGACACCGAGAATCAGCTGCCCGACAATGAGTCCGCTGTATATAATGACCAGATAAACTGACAGCAGGGTACCGCGGCTACGGTTATCGGCCATGGTATTAAGCCAGCTTTCAACAATGACGAAAATACCAGAAATAGCGAAACCGGTTATAAAACGCATGACGAACCAGACCACCGGATCGACCCAGATGGCCTGCATCAGAATACTAAAGGCAGCCAGCGCGGCAAGGCCGCCGAATGAACGAATATAGCCTACCCTGCGAATATCTTTTGGTGCGCGGGTCGAGCCAAATAAATAGCCGATAAAATAAGCCGACATGATAAAGCCGGTGACTAAGGTACCAAAACCTTCAATGGTAGCGCGCAAACTTAACAGGGTACTGGTCATGCCGACACAGACCCCAATTAAACTGATACTTCCAAGCAGTGAGCTGATACCGCGAAGTTGTTGTTTTAGCATGCCTTTGTCACCCTTCGTTCGTTTGTCGCAATACTACCGTTAGTGGCTTTGTTTTCCTAGTGAAGATTCCCACAAGCTTATCCACAAGTTGTTACTTGCTGTTCGCTACCTGGCTGTTTAATATGCTCTCAAAGTCTTATTTGGATAATGACATGTCAAAGTCGCAGATTCTTTACTTCGCTGCCAGTTTATTTTTTCTGTTTAGTCTTTTTCTGGCTACAGAAGCCGAAGCGCGGTTGATTGAAAATTTATATTCAGCAGAAGTGGCAGTGGCCTCGCAGAGTTCATCTGACCGGCAACAGGCAATAGGACAAGCGTTTGACCGTGTTATCACAAAATTAACGGGGCAAACCGAATTGACCGGACATGACGCTATACAGCGAGCAAAACGTGATGTGAATAATTATCTGGTTCAATACGGTTACAGTGAAAATGAAGGACAGCGAACTTTAACGGCGACATTTGACGGCCGCAAGTTACGCGCACTTCTGGCTGAGCAGCAGTTACCCTACTGGGGCAGCCGGAGACCACAACTGATGTTGTGGATAGCGAAGGAAAACAGCAACGGTCAGCGCGTAATCATTGACAGTAATAGTGAATCAGTATTTACCCAGCAACTGAGATTCTTTGCGCAGCAATACAGTATTCCAATTCAGCTGCCGTTGATGGATTTGACCGACAGTTTCACCATAAATGCGACCGATGTCTGGGGGCGCTTTTTAGACCCGGTGAGAACCACTACAGAGCGTTACGGCACAGACGGTTTATTGATCGGTCGTATCATTCGTCAGGACAACGAGGAAAAGCCCTGGAGTTTAAACTGGTTTGTTGAAGTGGGAGACGACCGTTTCTCCGGTGAAGTGACAGCGACCAGTCCAGACTGGCTAGCGAAGCCTCTGGTCGAGCAGCTAATGGCGCACTTGGCTAAGCAGTACAGTGTTACTGCGGGTGATGAGAATGTTCGTAATACGTTGATGATTAAAGTTGAAAAATTAAGTAGCTTAAATCGTGTTTTAGAGTTGGAAGCGTTTTTAGATAGCATTGTCTCTGTTAGCGACGTTCGTTTACTTGAATACTCGCAAGCTATGAGTGAATTCGAGATTGTGGTTAACGGCCCGGTCGATCAAATATTGCAGGCTATCAACTTGGATGGACGCCTGGTTTCACAGGAACTCGGGCCGTTTGTTGCTGCGCGACAGACTGAAACACCGGTTTATCGTTGGAATGAGAGCCGCTGATGTCACCACAGCAATTACCGTTAGCCGTACAGTTGCCGGATGACGAGATATTTTCTACTTTTCTTGCGGGCGACAACTCAACCTTATTAAGTTGGTTAGAGAGTTTGCCTACAACTGAGCCACCGCTGAGGAGAAGCCAGCAATTGACCTGGTTGTCGGGAGCGAGTGGGGTAGGAAAAAGCCACTTAATGCACAGCGTTATAGCTTCGGCCGGGTCGCAATACCGCATTGCGTATTTACCTTTGCGTGAGTTGGCTAAAGCCGATGCATCGGCCGTTCTGCAAGGAATTGATCAGGCTGATCTTATTTGTCTGGATGATATTGATACGGTAACGCTGGAACAGAATTGGAGTTTTGAGTTGTTCTCGCTTATTAATCGCGTAACCGATAATGAGTCGACACGTTTGGTCATGACGGCTAAACAGTCTGCTGCTCAAACTAAAGTTCTGTTACCGGATTTACAGTCGCGTTTCCAATGGGCAACGGGCTTTCAGGTTCAGCCGCTGAACGACGAAGAAAAAATTAATGCGTTAATTTTGCGGGCACAATGGCGTGGACTGGAGTTGCCGAACGATGTTGCGGCTTTTATGACTCAACGACTGGGTCGTTCCATGCGGGATTTAATGAAAGCGTTAAACGAGCTTGATAAAGCCTCTATTACTTACCAACGCCGCTTAACAATTCCTTTTGTTAAGCAGGTTCTCGAAATTTAGTCGTAGTCTTTTAGTTTTTTCAGCCCTAACCCCTGAGCTCTTCCCTGATAGCGGGCATAACCTGTTGCGCCAATAAATGCGCCGGTGGTAAATATCAGTTCCAGTATTGACCACACACGCTCGTCCGGGTGGGTGTAGACCACGGTTAAGCCATGCAGAAAGTAAAACATTAAAACAAAGTTAGTCCATGCGTGGGTATAAGGTTTGCCTTTAACCAGCCCATGCAGAGGGAATAACAACGGCAGCACCCAGAGGAACAAAGCAATATAAACTGGCAATGTACCCGGCGCGTCGGTTGGCATACCGTGCCACAGTGCAACTAAAATGAGCAGTGGCCAGTAACAAACTTGTGTTAACCAGCGATAAAAGCGTGGAGAAGTCGGCATTGATAATTCCTATGATGAGAGCTTAGAAGCGGTTTGCGTGACTCGTTTACCCAAAGCGATAGCGCATTGCTTTTCATGGTCAGTTAACTTATTGCTGTGCTCATGGTGGCTGGCACCATAAGGTGAACCGCCGGACTGAGTCTGATGCAGAGCCGGCTCAGAATAAGGAATGCCAACCAGCATCATACCATGATGCAGCAGCGGTAAAGCCAGAGTCAGCAGGGTCGATTCTTGTCCCCCATGAAGAGAACTGGAGGAAGTGAACACCGCACCGGGTTTGTCAGTTAACGTAGCCTGCAACCATTCGCGCGAGGTGCCTTCCCAGAATTTTTGCAGGCTTGAGGCCATATGCCCAAATCGAGTCGGACTGCCCAGAATAAGAGCATCGCAGGTTTCAAGGTCAGCGTTTTCAACTTCCAGATCGCGGTCACTGACGGCATCACTGCCGTGCCCGGTGCTGCGTAAAACAGCTTCGCCTCCAGCCGCCGTAACGCCTTCGGCTATCGCGTCAGCAAGCTGCTGAGTAGCCCCGTTACGGCTGTAATAAAGAATAACGACGCGGGTCATTATAAAATATCCAGTATAGCTTCAGGAGGGCGGCCAATGGCCGCTTTATTACCCCGAATAACAATAGGGCGCTCAATAAGCTTAGGGTTATTGACCATTGCGGTAATCAATTCATCTTCGTTATTGATACCGGCCAGACCGAGTTCTTTATATGCGTCTTCTTTTTTGCGCATTAGCTGATCGGCAGAAAGCCCTAACTTTTCCAGTATATCTTTTAATTCTGCAGCGTTAGGTGGAGTTTTAAGGTATTCAACAACTTCCGGCTCAACGTCATTCTTCTTGAGTAATTCAAGAGTTTGTCTTGATTTTGAGCAACGCGGGTTATGATAAATTGTTACTTGGCTCATAAGTATCGTACCTTGTAGTATCTGATTATTAGGTAAGTATAAGTTAATAATAACGTAATTGAGGTAAGGAATGAAACTGAGAACGCTAGTGTGCGCGGCAGCTGCTGTGCTGATAACAGCTTGTTCGCAAGAGCCGGATGTGGTTACTGATGCCGACAATGAGTTTCGCTGGGGCGACGTTGGTGAAAAAACGGTGGTGGTAAACTACTTTGCTGAGTGGTGCGCTCCTTGTTTAAGAGAGTTACCTGAGTTAAACGAATTTAACCAGCACAAAGCAAAAGATGTTGAGTTAGTCGGTGTCAGTTTCGATCCAATGTCTAACGCTGAACTGGCTGAGCTGAAACAGCGCCATGGAATAGAGTTTCAGTTGGCGTTGATGGAGCCTGCGCCAAAGTTTCCGTTTCAGCGTCCGCAGATGTTACCGGCTACCTACGTAATAAAGCCGGACGGCAGCGTCAAAGGGCCTTTAATGGGAGAGCAGGACTTAGAATCGCTGGAAAATGCGGTTAACTCACATTAACGATTTTATTTGCTGCTCTAAGCTGCGCATTTGCTCAATACGTGCATTCAGACGTTTATGCGTCAGATCGCTATCGGTATGGTTATGTGCAGTGTGCAGCTGATCAATGGCGAGCCGGAAGTTTCCTCTTAACGCCAGTGATTCCGCTCGGGTTTCGTACATAGCCGCTCGCTTGCCACTACGCTCGTACACTTGAGTGAGAAGATCAAGCGCCAGCGGGTGGTCCGGTTGTTTTAGTAAAAAATCGCGCAGAAGCTTCTCAGCTAACTCGGTGTCTTCTGCCTGAAGTGCCGCGTTAGCAAAGTTAAGAGTAATAACAGGCTCGGTTGGTTGCTGAATGTACTTGCCTCGTAGCCAGCTTAAAACCGTCTCGTAATCTTTTTGTGCCAGTAGAATGTCGGTCTGGACATCAATATAGAATGGATCATTAGGATAGCGCTCTAGTAGTGGCTGCATAAGTTTATAAGCTACATCAATGTTGCCACCGTCTAACGCGCGTATGGCTAAACCATATTGCCCTGCTTGTTGGTTAATTGAATTGCTACTGGAGCGCATAGATTCAAAGTCACTATTCGTGGTGTTGCCAATATAGCGAGCCTGAACTCTGGTTTTAGCCAGGGCAAAGTCGAGGCTGGGGGGTACGTCCACTCTTTGCATATTTTCAGCGCGAGCACGAGTGTCTGCTATGCGGGACTCAGGCAATGGGTGAGTCATGAGCATTTCCGGGGGCTTGCTTACATAGCGGTATTTTTCTGCCAACCGGCCAAAAAAGTCGGGTGCGCCACGGGGATCAAAACCTGCGGCTAACAACGTAGAGAGACCGATGCGGTCGGCTTCCATTTCATACAACCTAGTGTAATTAATTTGTGACTGACCGGCCATACCCATTGTGGCGTAAAGGCCTGCAGCACCGGCTTCAGGGTTGGCCATGCCGACTAAAATAGAGCCAATGATACCAGCAATGGTCATAGGCATACTGCGCTGTTGTTCCTGCATTCGACGAACCATGTGACGTTGAGTAATGTGCGCGACCTCGTGTCCAAGTACCGCCGCGAGCTCTGACTCGGTTCTTGCTTCGTCAATTAAGCCCGTATGCACACCTACGTAGCCGCCCATGAAGGCGAAGGCGTTTATTTCCTTATTGTTAATCCAAAAAAAGTTGAAAGGATAGCGCACACCGCTGGTGTTTCTGACTAACCGCTGGCCAATGCTGTTTAAATAGCTGTCTAATACCGGATCGTGAACAATAGGGGCTTGTGAGCGTACCTGACGCATGTAAAAGTCGCCTACAACACGTTCACGTTCGATACTCATGAAAGCCGCGCCGGTAGTTCCAATTTCTGGTAAACGTTGGTTATCCTGCATAGCGTTGCTGACAGCACTAAAGCTGATTGCAAAGATCAATAAACAAGCGGTGAAAGTGTGTAATATTTTGGTGGACATCAACTACTCATAGGCCAAATGAAACGGATTTAATCTTCTCTTAAGAGCAAAATTCTTATCTTTAGTTCCTTTTTACTCTATGGGGTTATGGAAAGATTGCAAGGACTGATATTATCATCTCAACAAAGGTTAAGAGATAGTGGTTATGTGGGAATACATTCAACAGTGGTATCAACGGAAATTTTCTGACCCTAATGCAGTAACTTTATTTCTGTTACTGGTTGTTGTGGTATTAGTCATTGTGTTTTTCGGTAGCTTAATTGCGCCGTTGTTAATTGCTATATCTCTGGCCTATTTGCTAGACTGGCCGGTAATGCGATTGATGGGGCTTGGTTTATCCCGTTTAACCGCCACGATTATTACCTTTTCGTTATTCCTGGCATTAATGATTGTTACTTTGCTGACTCTGGTTCCCGTTATTTGGCAACAAAGTACGACTTTGATTCAGGAAATGCCTGATATGGTTACGAACCTGCAAATTTGGCTGCATAAACTACCTGAAATGTTCCCGACTATTGTCGATGACAGCCAAATTACTGAGTTTACTCAGGAAGTAAAAAGACGAGCAGTGAGTTTAGGAGAAAGCCTGTTAACGGTTTCCCTGACCTCTATTGTGAACGTCATGGCCATGCTGGTTTATCTCATTATCGTGCCGCTTTTAATCTTTTTTATGCTAAAAGACCGCGATATATTGATTGCTCATTTCAGCCGTCTGTTGCCTTCAAACCGTCAGTTAATTTCGCAGGTCGGGCAGGAGATGAACCTGCAAATTATGAACTACATTCGTGGCAAAGCAATTGAAGTGGTGGTGGTTGCGATAGTCACTTTTGTTACCTTTAGCTTATTTGGGCTGCGCTACTCGGCATTACTGTCCATTATGGTCGGTTTATCGGTTTTAATTCCCTACGTAGGCGCTGCGGTCGCAACCATTCCGGTGGTATTAGTGGCTTTATTTCAGTTTGGGCCAACGGCGGCATTTGTTTGGGTGACCGTAGCCTATCTGGTTATTCAGGCTCTGGATGGTAACTTACTGGTACCGCTATTGTTCTCAGAGGCAATAAGCTTAAACCCAGTCTACATTATTGGCGCGGTATTAATTTTTGGCGGCATATGGGGGTTCTGGGGCGTGTTTTTTGCTATTCCGCTGGCCAGTCTGGTCAAGGCGGTACTAACAGCATGGGACAGTGGCACCGGGGAAAAGGCAGAAGAGCAAACACCGCTTTAGTGCGGTGTCTGCTCTATAGAGCTTAAGCTTGCTTAAGGTGCTCCAGCACCACTTCGTGATGCTCTTTAGTTTTAAATTTATTGAAGACTTTTGAAATGCTTCCGTCCTGTTCTACTAAAAAGCTAATACGGTGAATACCATCGTATTCTTTACCCATAAACTTTTTCAGGCCCCATACGCCAAAGTCTTCAGCCACTTTATGGTCTTCGTCGCTTAACAAGGTGAAGTTTAACTCATCTCTATCAGTAAACTTAGCTAAGCGTTTAGGCGCATCAGGGCTTATACCAACAGAGACAACATTAAATTCCTCAAGCTGCTTACGGCTGTCGCGTAAGTTTTGTGCCTGCACAGTGCAGCCCGGTGTCATGGCTTTTGGATAAAAGTAAACCAGTACCCGGTTCTCTTTTAATAACTCCGATAAGGTCACTGAGTTCTCGTTCGCATCCGGTAAAGTAAAGTCAGGCGCTTTATCGCCCTGTTGTAGTGTCTGCATTGCATTCTCCTGGAACTTAGTTAACAGTGCCAACATCATAGCGGACAGATGCCGTCTTGGAAAATGCCATACCGGCAAAAGTTTACGGAACCTTCTTGGCAAGTTACGTTCCTATCACTTGTGTTTCGTCAGGGCTGGCATTACCATTGGAGCCCCAATTTAGGACTTGGAGAATGTATGCTTAAGGGCAGTATTGTCGCTTTAGTTACCCCTTTTACAAAATATGGCAATGTTGATTACAGTGAACTTGAGTTTCTGGTTAACAAACATTGCGAAGCGGGTACCGACGCTATTGTAGCGGTTGGCACGACAGGGGAGTCAACAACCTTAACGCATGAAGAACATATCGCTGTCGTTAATGCCATGGTCGAACTCAGTGCCGGGCGCATCGATATTATTGCTGGAAACGGTTCAAACTCGACCAGTGAAGCCGTGCAACTGACAGAAAAAATGACCCAGGCGGGTGTAAGTGGTTTCTTAAATGTTACGCCATACTACAACAAGCCTTCTTTAACAGGCTTAATTGCACATTATAAGGCTTGTGCTGATGCCTCTGATAAACCCCAGATTCTATATAATGTTCCGGGGCGTACCAGTCTTGATATGACACCTGACATGGTCGAACAGTTGGCAAAAATTGATAACGTTATTGGTATAAAAGAAGCCACCGGTGACGTGAGTCGGGTGCAGGAACTTAAAAAACGCTGCGGCGATGACTTTATCTTGTTAAGCGGTGACGACCCTACTGCACGCGAATTTATGTTTGCCGGTGGTCATGGTGTTATCAGTGTCACCGCTAATATTGTTCCTGCCAAAATGAAAGAGCTGGTAACGGCGGCACTTGCTGGTGATAAAGAAAGTGCAAACCAAATCGATGCTGAGCTGGAACCATTGCATAATATGTTATTTGTTGAATCCAACCCCATTCCGGTAAAATGGTCGCTCGCTTTAATGGGTTGGGTCAGCGCAAATTATCGTCTGCCACTGACACCTCCGGAAGAGAGTAATCAACAATTGATTGAGTCAGTGTTACAGAAAGCAAACCTACTGAATATTCAGGAGTCGTAATGAAATTGTCTCGCCTTGCGTGGATGGGCGTAGCTGCCGTAGTTGTAACAGGTTGTTCGTCGGTAGAGAAAGAACGTGCCAGCGGCGGGTTTGAATACGTGAACATTCAACCTACTGCCTCACTGAATATTCCGGATGGTCTGGAGAAGCCGGAAAAAGGAACGCAGTATCAAATTCCGGACACGAACATAGCACCGGCTCCTGTTGGTTATAAAGTCAATATAATGGCTCCGCAGCAGGTTCGTCCTATTGGACTGGGCAGCCGGGTGTTAGAAACTGAAACCGAAACCCGGGTGTACTTTGATATTGTCGATGGCATGGGAGACTCAGTAACCGAGTTTGTTCGTCAGGCGGCATTTGATGTACTGGAAAGACGCGACATTCAATGGGAAAACGTGGGTGATAACCGTTGGCTTACCGAGCAAATGACGGTACAGCAAACCATTGAGGGCGACAGCGGCTTTTTCGGATTTGGCGGAGAGAGCGACAGTGATCTGGAAAGAACTTTCCGCTATGAACTAACTCAGGAAACCGAATCGCATCAGCGCAGCACCGCACTACGAGTCGATGTTAACGACTTTACTCAGGTGATTGGTGGTGAAGAGCAAGAGGTTGCTCCTTTGGTTGTTCGTAATTTGGAAGCTGATTTACTTAATGCGATTATTTCGGAAGTTAACCGGAAACAACAACTGGCTGTAGCTCGTGAAAAAGCGGCCGGTATTGAAACTAGCTTGTCAAAAGCCGCAGAAGGACATTCAGTTTTCATTGTTGAAGACAATTTTGAGCAAGCATGGCCATTAGTTAATTTGGCTCTTCAGAATATTGGTTTTGAGGTTGAAGATTTAAACCGCGAGACAGGAACCTATTTTGTTGAGTACAGCGAACCCGGCAGCGGCTTCCTGTTCATTGGTGGCGATGACTACGAAGACCTGGGCATAGCCGAAGGTGAGTACGAATTCCGATTACTGGAAGACGGTGAAAATACCTCGGTTACGGTTTACCAGGGTGAGGAAATTGTTTCCGACGAATGGATTAATCAAGTATTTGAAGCCTTTAAAAACGCTGTTAAACAGCAAAGCCAACTTTAACTTAAGCGCGAGTGGAAAGATTCATGGAAAAACGCAGTGAACTGTATCGGGGAAAAGCAAAGACGGTCTATCATACCGACGATCCTAACCGCCTGGTGCTGGAGTTTCGTAATGACACTTCAGCGTTCGACGGCGAGAAGGTCGAGCAGCTTGATGACAAAGGCATGGTGAATAACAAGTTTAACCATTTTATTATGTCGAAGCTGGAAGAAGCGGGCATTCCGACGCAGTTAGATGAGCGTTTGAGCGATACCGAGTCTTTGGTTAAAAAGCTGGATATGATACCGGTAGAATGTGTTGTCCGTAACGTGGCAGCAGGTTCTCTGGTGCGCCGTTTAGGCGTTGAAGAAGGTAAAGAGCTTAACCCTCCGACATTCGAGTTTTTCTTAAAGAACGATGCGCTGCACGACCCTATGGTTAACGAGTATCATATTCAGGCCTTTGGATGGGCAACAGCAGAGCAAATTGAGAAAATGAAAGAACTCACCTTTAAAGTGAACGACGTTTTAAAAGCTTTGTTTGCTGATGCCGGTCTGTTATTAGTGGATTACAAGCTTGAGTTTGGCGTGTTTGACGGCGAAATTATGCTGGGTGACGAGTTTACTCCAGATGGCTGCCGCCTTTGGGACGCAGAGACTCGTGAGAAGCTCGATAAAGACCGTTTTCGCCAGGGCTTAGGCGGTGTTGTTGAAGCTTACCGCGAAGTGGCTAAGCGCCTTGGCGTAACGCTGGATTAATCTTTATTTTTGTTTTTAGGGTCCTGGTCGGAGTCATCTTCGGTTTTAGATGATTTCGTACCAGGCCATTTAAACTTAGCGGTATACTTCAGCACCATCAGGTTACTCACAACCACGCCTACTACCAATAATATTATTAGCCACACCAGATAGTCGTCCATCCGTCATCCTCCGTTATTGTATCAATGTACTGATTTTTTATTTGAGCCAGGTTATCCAGAATAATGGGTTTTCCCTCTATGGCTAATGAGTCTACGGTTTCGACTAACAGCTCAAGGCTCAATTGCTTATGGCATGGCTGTGAAACGGCGCGGAAGCTCAAGTGCCAGGGCTCCTGTGCGACACCGCCCTGATAGCGTGCATAAGGAAAGAAAAAGCCACTTTCATGGGCATGCCGGGTTAGCCATTGCCAAAGTTCATGACAGGGGCCGGATTGGTTAATATACTCGCCGGGCACTAATTGCAGTTTTAGTTCACTGTCCTGAAAAGGGCGGGGATCGTAAATGTCGAAATCACTTCCCCAGTGGTGACGGCTACTTCCCGGTAACGCCGACCAATGCAAAATTGCGTGCATTTTCTCAACGTCGCTTAAGTTTGATGCATCCAGTAGCTCACCCTCTTTGGAGCGAAGGGGCAGCTTTCCTCGCCATTTTCTATTCCAGATAGACAGTTGCCTGTCCAGTGAGCGAAAACCGCTGGCTATGGCGAATTCAATGCCCTCAGCCGCTGCTGCTTTTTGCATGGCGAGATAAGCTTCTGCTGCATCAGGGTGCAGTTTATGCCCATCTACCGTGGTCAAGTGTGTTTCGCAGGCACCTGTAAGTTCCGTGCGACTTAACATAAAAGCTTCTCCATACAGCGGTAATAAACATCACTAAGTTTATCCAAATCACTGACTTTAACGCATTCGTTCACTTTGTGAATGGTTGCATTTACGGGACCCAGCTCAATAACCTGAGCACCAGTTGGTGCAATAAAGCGCCCATCGGATGTGCCGCCCGCGGTAGAGAGGGTAGTTGAAAACCCACATTCGTGTTCAATGGCCGCCTGAACGGCTTCAACTAATGCGCCTGATTCAGTTAAAAAAGGCGGTCCGTTAAGCTTCCATTGCAGGTGGTATTTTAGCGAGTGCTTATCGAGAATGGCTTCAACTCGTTGCTTAATTTTCTCGGCTGTGAGTTCTGTCGAGAAGCGGAAGTTAAACTGGGTATCAATACGCCCGGGTATCACATTGCCGGCACCAGTTCCTGCCTGAATATTAGATACCTGAAACGTGGTTGGCGGAAAACTGGCGTTGCCTTTATCCCATTCTTCGTTAATTAGCTCGCTGAGGGCTGGTGCAAGATCATGTACCGGGTTTTTTGCTAAATGTGGATAAGCAACGTGACCCTGTATACCCAGTACGGTCAAGTCTCCGGTTAAGCTGCCTCTGCGCCCGTTTTTAACGATGTCCCCCAGGGTATCAGTACTGGATGGCTCCCCGACAATACACCAGTCTATGTTTTCGTTACGCTCCTGCAGTGTTTCAATGACACGTTTGGTGCCATTAATAAAGGGGCCTTCTTCGTCACTGGTTATGAGAAAACCAATGTCGGCGTCCACATTCGGATAGTCTTTAATAAACCGCTCCGTCGCGGTTATCATCGCTGCCAGGCTGCCTTTCATATCAGCGGCTCCGCGACCGTATAAATACCCTTCGTGCGTTGTAGGTTCAAAGGGCGGAAACTGCCAATCGTTGATGTCACCGGGTGGCACAACGTCGGTATGGCCGGCAAAGCAAAACAATTTACGGCCTTGCCCGCGTCGCGCCCATAAGTTGGTGGTATCTTCAAATATCATAGACTCAAGGTTGAAACCCTGAGCCGCAAGCCGTTCACCTATGAGTTGCTGACAACCTTCGTCTTCCGGCGTAATGGACGGGCGGGAAATGAGCTCACGGGCAAGCTTTAATGTCTCTGAACTCATAAGTAGCGTTCACTCCAGAGTTTCTCATTAAAACCGCAATGAACAGCCTGGCCGGACTCAACTAACGGACGCTTAAACAATGTTGGTTGTTCGGCAACTAATTCAGCTATGGCGTTGGCGTCGACAACAGATTTTTGTTCATCTGACAGGTTGCGCCAGCTGGTGCTGCGCTTGTTCAATAAAGATTCCGCCGGCAGTTTTTGTAACCAGCCGCTAACGGTTTCTTTTTGTAGTGGTTGCTGGCGAACATCAATAAATTCGTAGGCGACTTCGTTTTTATCTAACCATTTAAGTGATTTTTTAACGGTGTCGCAGTTTTTAATGCCATAAACGCGCAACATAGGTACAGCTCCTGTCGGTGTTAATAAGTAATAAGTGGACTGTCTTTCGCAGTAATAAGCCCCGGGTTTAGCCATTCGGGCGATTCGCTATCGTGCCCGGAATTCAATGAACAAAGCAAAACAGCAAGACGCTGCTGCGAGGGTTTAAGGCTGCGCAGTAATGACTGGTTAATCTTAACCAGAGGATCACCACACTTAACCTCTGTCTGTTCGCGACAAAGCACAGTTAAAGCGTCGTGGTTGCCGAACGCATCGCCGGAACCTATGACTAATTGTAAGGAATAGGTGTCGTTTAAGCGTAACGACAAGTAATCGCCACTACTGCTGATATGGCTCAGTGAGCCATCAGCCGGGGCGTATAGCGTACTACCGGTCATTTCTATGACAATGCCTTTGCCAAGCAGGCCATGCTGGCATACTGCGGCCGAAGGTTGTGCTGCTATGATGCGACCGGTAACCGGCGCATAAAGAGAAGGAAGCTGACTTGTTGTCACTGCTGACACCATGCGACTGACTAATTCAGTTAGTATAGTGGCAAAGCTAAAGCTCCGGTGCAACTGTATCCACATTAACTGTGGATATCTTTGTGAACTACACGGTTGTAACAGTGTAACTTTATGAAAAATAAAGATAATATTAAAAGTGCGAATATCGTACAATAGCTCAGTAATCGATTATAATTACAGCAGGTTTGTCTAAGAGGTCACCATGAGTCGTTCATTTTTTGCGGTTTTAAGAGATGGAAAGAGGTATGCCGATAAATGGCCTCATCATTCAGTTGTTGCCGCTATGGCAGAGTCGCGAATTATCCCTATAACTCGCAAAGCCATTAGCTGGACTCCGGGAATAGCGGTACTCAATGCTGCGCTGACCTGGCAGTTTATGCCACAGGAGCAGTTAGCCCCGGGGCTGATGTTGTCACTTATTATGTTGAGCTTACCCTTGCAGGGTTTGTACTGGCTCGGCTGGCGTTCCAGACAACCTTTAAAGCCAATGTTACGGAGCTGGTATAAAGAGCTGAGAGATAAGCTGAGAAAGCAGGGCGTTGAGTGTCAGCCACAGGGTGAGAAAGGCCCTGAATACATGGATTTGGCGATTATTTTGCGTAAAGCACTGGAAACATTGCCGCCGGAAGAGCATTAAGGCCAACCGACGGCAAAATGATTATCAGTCTTTAAATGTAGACCAGACGGGGGCATGATCCGAAGGTTTTTCTATGCCTCTGAGTTCATAGTCTATACCGCTGTCTTCGCATTGCTTGGCGAGAGCTTTAGTGGCAAGGATAAGGTCGATGCGTAAACCTCTGTTGTCATCAAAGCCACGTGAGCGATAATCAAACCAGCTGAACTGGTTATCCACATCCGGGTTTAGCTGACGATAAGTGTCAGTAAAACCCCAGTCCATTAATCTTTGTATCCATTCCCGTTCTTCCGGAAGGAAGCTGCATTTCCCGGTTTTAAGCCAGCGTTTGGCGTTGTTTTCGCCAATACCAATATCTAAATCGATACGGGATATATTTACATCGCCCATAACAATCACTGGCTGTTCCGGCGAAAGGTCGTTATCCAGATAGCTCATTAAGTCCTGATAAAACTTTTCTTTAGCTGGAAATTTCGTAGGGTGGTCACGACTTTCGCCCTGCGGGAAGTAGCCATTTAGAATACGTACATGGCCACCATCTGCCAGTGGATAATCACCCATTATCATGCGGCGCTGTGCTTCATCATCGTCAGTAGGGAAGCCAAACTGCGGGTTTTCCAGTGGCTTTTTACTGAGCATGGCCACGCCGTAATGACCTTTCTGGCCGTGGTAAATAACGTGATAACCCATGGCTTCCACGTCTTTTAGCGGAAACTGGTCGTCGTGCACTTTGGTTTCCTGCAGACCGATAACATCGGGCTGATGTTTATCAATTACTGCCTGTAACTGATGCAGTCGCGCTCGTATACCATTGATATTGAATGAAATGATTTTCATGGAATGTCCTGTAAATAAGCTTCTTTATGAGCTTAGGATAACACAGCAAAGCGTAAACTTGGGATGCGAAAACGACAGAAAATTCGTATACTCGGACGATGCTTTTCAGAGGGGTACTAGCGTGCAGAATGTGTTGAATAATTTGGGCATGATGATCCGCCCACATTTTTATGAACTGGCTATGGCTATCATTGCCACACTATTGGTGATTTATGGCGCAGAAGTGAACCGCATGGTGCAAAGGCAAGTGGCGCACTGGCATTTTGTATTCAGGACTTTGGTCTTCATCGTGGTTTGTGCATTTGGTTACGGTTGGCTGACCGTCTGGTTTACGCCAGTTTTAGCCGGCTGGTTAAGCCTTATTCCTTTGCACTTGCTGGCAGTCAGTACCATTGGAATATTGTTTTTCTTAGGTTTTCTCGCAGAAAGAAAACGGCAACTGTAAAACAGGGAAGTTGTATGACGGATTGGATTAACATAAAAGCAGGCTCGTCGGCTTATCAACATATTCAGGAGCAGGGACTGAAAGCCGATGATATCGGTTTGCTGCTAGGTGCTTCAGGCGGGCCGAAGTGGTTTGTGCTTCAGGGGCTTGATAAATGGATGTTCGGTGAATTCTTTAAAGACAAGAAAGCGCCGCTGAATACCCTGGGGACTTCCGCAGGTGCCTGGCGTTTCGCAGCATTGGGGCAGCAAGACCCTGTTGCCGCCAGTGATTTATTTTGTCGTTTATACAGAACCCAGACTTACAGCGCGAAACCCGACCGGAATGAAATTACCAGTGAAGCTAAAGCCTTGCTGGCCAAGTACGTTCCTGATCAGGCGGTAACAGAAATACTGGGACAGTCGGCGGTTCGACATCATTTTATTGTTGCACGTTGCCGGGGCTGGACAGCAGCTGAAACGAAAAAGCAGATGCTGGGATTGTTAAGTTCGGCTTTTGCTAACAGTATGAACCGTCGCTGGCTGGGCCGGTTTTATGAGCGCGTTATCTTTCATCATCCACAGTCCGACTTAAGCTTTGCAAAAGGCTGGAACGACTTACCGACACATCATGTTGAATTAACTCAAAATAACTTTCAGCAGGCGTTACTGGCGACTGGTTCAATTCCTTTAGTACTGGATGGCGTGGTTGATATTCCCGGAGCACCTAAAGGCATTTATCGTGATGGCGGTGTTACCGACTATCACTTTGACCTGGACTTCTCTGACGTGAATGGCTTGGTGCTTTACCCTCACTTTCATAAAGAAGCGATTCCGGGCTGGTTTGACAAGCGTTTGAGTTGGCGCAGAACTACCGGTAAGAAATGGCCAGGCGTGGTATTTATTACGCCGTCGGAAGACTTTATTCAATCACTGCCTTACGGGAAAATTCCTGATCGCACTGACTTCGCCAAGCTGGACGCTGCGACTCGTATTGATTACTGGGAAAAAGCGGTGGATGCAGGAAAACGTATGGCGGATCAGCTTCAGGATTGGGTTGCTACAGGAAAAATAAGAGAAAAAACAAAGCTGTGGTTACCTTAAACTACAAACCATGAACATCGAAACTGGCATCACAAATTTGTTCAAAGCGCTCGGCGGCAAGCTGACGGGCGCTGTTTAATTGCCTTGCCGTAAGCTGGTGTAGAAAACCATCAATGATTTTAGCCGCTTCGCTTTCACCGGCGCGATCCGCTAGCGTTAGCCAGCAACAAGCGTGAAATATACTTTCTGGTAAATCCTTGCCTTGCAAAAACATTTGTCCTAAATACAACATGGCCTTGCTGTGGCCAAATAACGCGGCGCGCCGAAAGTGCTTGGCGGCTTCAAACCCTTGCCCGGTTTTAAGTAAGTCTGCGGCTCGCACATAATGATGTTTTGCAAAACGTTGCCAGTATTCAGGCCCCCGGATAGTTGGCTTCTGTCGACCAGGCAAACGGGTTTGCGCCAACTCTATGAGTTGATCAACTTGTGTCAGTAGAGCTGTTTGCCATTCATTGACGTTTGCCTGGGTCATCCGGATGTCGTTGTTTTTATGTTATTGTTTTTGCCAGTGTACACCAAGTTGCTACTGCGGCAAACTGGTTGCAAGAAAGCCTTTAAAGTGAGTCCGAATAAATGCCAACACGTATTTCCAATGAAAACCTCGCAGCTCTGCTGAATGTGGGAAGTCATTTAAGTCTGTTTATTTGGGAGGATGCTCCGGGGTGGCCAGTACGTTTTGTTTCAGACAACATACAAGACCTTTTAGGCTATAAAAAAACGCGCTTAGAAAGCCATGAAATTCAGTACCGGGATCTCATTAATCAGGACGATTTGCCCCGTGTCATGGAGGAGGTCAATTCACTTCTTAGCAAGGAATCCGGATCTTCATTGACTCATCAGGATTATCGGGTAAAGCATGCTAAAGGACACGATGTATGGGTATCTGATACAACGGTACTATTACGATACGAAGATGGTAAGAACCATCTTTATGGTTACTTGATTGATGTGACTGAACGTAAACAGTTGCAAATTGCGCTCGAGATGGAGCGTAACCGATTACAGCTTATTTTAGATGCGACCCGTTTAGGTACCTGGGAATGGAACCCGCAAACCGGCGTTACTATTTTTAACCAACGCTGGGCTAGTATGTTTGGCTGGGATGTCTGCGAGTTGGAAACGAATGTAGAAAGCTGGTCGAGTCGTTTGCACCCTGAAGATTACGACGACGTATGGCAGGCGATTAAGAATCACCTGGACGGAGTGACTCCTTTCTATGAAAGCCTTCATCGCATAAGGCATCGTGACGGTCATTGGGTTTATGTACTGGACAGAGGAAAGATTATAGAGCGGGACAACCAAGGCCGGGCCATTCGCTACACCGGAACGGTTACCGATGTCACAGAACAGAAAAAAGCCGAGTTGAATGCGTTAAAAGCCGCTCATGCAAAAAATGTGTTTCTGGCGAATATGTCACACGAAATTCGAACCCCTCTACACGGTATACTGGGTATCGCCTCTGTGTTGGAGTCAACAGACCTCAATCCATATCAGCAGCAATTACTGGGTACAATAAAGAACAGCGGCGACTATCTGCTGACAACGTTGAATGATGTGCTCGATTTAACCCAGGCCGAAGAAGGGCAGCTAAAAGTCAAAAGAGGTGTTCACTCGCCGGCAAAAGTGTTGGGCCATGTTATTCAGCTGTTTGAACAGCCTGTAAAAGATAAAGGTCTGGAATTTATTATCGATATTGATGCTGATATTCCGGAGCGAACATTAATGGATCGGGCTCGTATTGCCCAGGTGATCAGTAATTTAGTCAGTAACGCTTTAAAGTTTACCGAGCGAGGCTCTATAGCGATTAAAGCAAACTGGGAAGTTGATAGCGAAAAACAAAGCGAAGGCGACCTTATCGTAAAAGTACAGGATACCGGAGTTGGTATTTATGATACTCAGCGTATTTGGCAACTTTTTGAGCAAGAGCAGGATGGGTTAAACCGTCCGGAAGGCGGCAGCGGACTGGGGCTTGCCATAGTACGTAACCTGGTGCAGTTATTAAGCGGTACTATTCAGGTGGATAGCGAACCTGAACAGGGTTCCTGCTTCACGCTTTGCATACCAATGAGCGTTCAGTCTGAAAGCGTACACCAACCGGAGCCGAATGATGTGCCTAAGCTATCGAAAAAACAGGTTCTGGTCGTTGATGATAATAAAATCAACCAATTGATAATAAAAGAAATGCTGCTGTCTCTTAACCAATATGTTGATTTGGTAAGTGATGCCCATAATGCATTAAAAATGATGCAGGCCAGAGACTACGACGTACTCTTTATGGATCTTCATATGCCGCATATGGATGGTATGGAGGCAACTAGGGCGCTGCGGGATATGCACATTCACCAACCTTATGTGATTGCGCTTACCGCGGACGCTTACCCTGAGACACGCACTCAGGCGTTGCGTTCCGGTATGGACGATTACGTGACAAAACCCTTTGTCAAAGCCGATATAGCCAGAGTGCTTGAACGCTTTGATATGCTGTTATCCAGAAAGCCCACTGATTAGCACCGCCAGAGTGTCTGTTGTACCATAGGCTCAGTTTTAAGCTTAATGTAAGGGATATGGAATGGATTTTAGCAGTAGCTCTCAGTATGTCGTGTCGCAAGAACTGGCGACAGCCGTTAACGCCGCCGTAACACTGGAGAAACCTTTATTACTAAAAGGTGAGCCGGGCACGGGTAAAACTCGTCTTGCCGAGGAACTGGCAAATGCTTTAGATACCGAGTTGCTGCAATGGTCAATTAAATCCACTACGAAAGCGCAGCAGGGTTTGTATGAGTACGATGCAGTCTCTCGTTTACGTGATAGTCAGCTGGGCAGTGAAAAAGTACACGATATTAGTAATTACATTCGGCCCGGTAAATTGTGGCAGGCGTTTACCGCGGAAAAACGTCCTGTTCTGCTCATTGATGAAATTGATAAAGCGGATGTTGAGTTTCCGAATGACTTATTGCACGAGCTGGATCAAATGGCGTTTCACGTTTATGAAACCGGTGAGCAGATTAAAGCCGAGCAGCGTCCCATTGTGCTGATTACCTCGAACAATGAAAAAGCCTTGCCCGATGCGTTTTTACGCCGCTGCTTTTTCCACTACATTCAGTTTCCTGACAGCGACACATTAAAAGCCATTGTCGATGTACACTTCCCTGATTTACATCGTGATTTACTGGATACCGCGCTAGCGTTGTTTTTTGAGTTGAGAGATGTGCCCGGGCTGAAGAAAAAGCCATCGACATCGGAGTTACTGGACTGGTTACGCTTGTTATTGGTCGAAGATATTGATGCCAATGAATTGCGTAAAAGCCGTGAACAGGGCGGCTTGCTGCCTTTATCTGGTGCTTTACTCAAGCACGAACAAGATGTGGAGCGCTTAGCTGAATACGCTCGCATTCAACGGCGCTAGTTTTCGCATTATGTTTATAGATTTTTTTCAAACCCTGCGACGGCATGGGCTAAAAACCAGTATTACCGAATGGCTGGATTTACTTAGTGCAATGAAAGCCAACTTAGCGTTTGCCGATGTCGAGCAATTTTATTATTTATCGCGGCTTATTCTGGTAAAAGATGAGTCCCAGTATGACAAATTCGACCGTGCCTTCAGCGAATATGTGGATAAAGTTGCTAAAGTTGATGTGACTGAGAAAATTCCGCATGACTGGTTAGAGAATGCTTTGAAGCGCAACTTGAGCGATGAAGAAAAAAGCAAAGTTCAGCAGTTGGGCAGTCTGGATGAGCTCATGAAAACTTTTCAGGAGCGCTTAAAAGAACAGCAAAAGCGTCATCAGGGCGGCTCGAAGTGGATAGGCACAGGTGGAACTTCGCCTTTTGGAGCGTATGGTTATCACCCCGGTGGTATCCGCATTGGGCAGGACGGTAACCGTAATCGCAGTGCGGCGAAAGTATGGGACAAGCGCGAATTCCGTGATCTGGATGACAATGCCCGGCTTGAGCAGCGCGGTTTTCAGGTGGCGCTCAGAAAGCTACGTCAGTTCGCCCGCACCGGTGCCGCGACTGAACTTGATTTAAACAGCACCATTGAAGCCACTTCAAAAAAAGGTGGTCTACTTGATTTGAAGTGGCAGTCCGAGCGTCATAATGCGGTTAAAATTATTCTACTGTTAGACGTTGGCGGTTCAATGGACGACTATGTTTACCAGTGCGAGCAATTGTTCACCGCGTTAAAAAACGAGTTCAAGCATCTGGAGTTGTTTTACTTTCATAACTGCGTATATGAAGGCGTGTGGCGGGAGAATTCACGCCGGCGCGAGGAGCAAATTCCGACTAAACAGTTAATCCAGACTTACGGCGAGGACTATAAGCTGTTGTTTGTCGGCGATGCTACTATGGGGCCGTACGAGATAGCGTATCCGGGGGGCAGTGTAGAACACTGGAATGAAGAGCCCGGCGAAGCCTGGATGAACCGTTTAACCCGTCACTTTGACAAAGTGGCCTGGCTTAACCCGCAGCCAGAAAAACATTGGCGTTATTATATGTCGGTTAGAATGATACATGACTTAGTGGATGGAAGAATGTACCCATTGACTCTCGAAGGGCTTGAAAGGGCGATGAGTGGATTGCGATGACACCTTTACTGCCCGCGTGCCCGGACAATCAGTTTCAATTGCTGGAAAATGCTCACCGGGCGTTGATTGAACGGGTGAGGTTAATACGTCAGGCCAGGCATCATATTGCGTTACAATACTATTTGTGGCGCCCCGACAGCAGTGGCCTTACCCTGCTTAAGGAATTACTGGATGCCGTCGAGCGTGGCGTGCGGGTCGACCTTCTGCTGGATGATTTGCACAGCAAACCTTTAGAACCTTTATTGCGAGATTTATCCTCCCGCGCTAATTTCAATATTAGGCTTTTTAATCCGTTTAAGCACAGACGCTGGCGCTGGCTAAACTGGTTAACCGACTTTAAGCGCATGAATCGGCGAATGCATAATAAATCGATGCTGGTCGATGCGGAAGTGGGGATTGTCGGTGGGCGAAATGTTGGTAACGAGTATTTTGGTACACATGCCGGACAACTGTTTTCCGATCTTGATGTAATAGCGAAAGGCAAAATCGTTAAGACGTTACTTGATGACTGGCGGCAATACTGGAACTGCACTTTATCGGTTGCGGTTAACGCAATAAGCTCGTCGGATAAACCGAGATTGTTTAACGATATTTGGAAAGGTTATCAAAAACAACCGGAACTTCGAGATTTACACCAGTTTGTTCTTTCTGACGAACACTTGACAGACACTCCCCAGAGCGACGCTGAAACCTGGTATCAGGCAACCGCAACGGTTGTCAGTGATGATCCTTTAAAGGCTCTGCCTGATAGTAAGCCGAGCCGGTTGGTGACGCAGCAGTTAACGCAAACTCTTGGCTTGGCAAAGCAATCTATTGTTTTGGTTTCTCCTTATTTTGTGCCGACGCCTACAGGTGTTAAAGAGCTGGAGAATTTGTCGGAGCAGGGAGTGAAAGTTCGCGTGCTGACTAATTCACTGGCAGTGACAGATGTTCCGGCCGTACATGCGGGCTACCAGCGACACCGACGAAGGCTGTTGTTGTCAGGTGTAAAACTGTTTGAGCTGAAACGAACCGAGGAAAAGCCTTTACGTAAAGATGTGCGTCCTTATTTCAGACGCTCGGCGTCTAGCCTGCATGCTAAAACCGTGACAGTGGACAGTGAGAAAGTCTTTGTTGGATCATTTAATTTTGACCCGCGTTCTGCGCAAATTAACACAGAGTCGGGGCTTTTAATTGAGTCAGCGGAGATGGCGGAGAGAATTAACGCGATGTTTGAGCACGAACTACCGCTGCGATCGTATGAGGCTCGACTCAACCGTTTTTATAAACTGTATTGGCTGGATAAAAGTAAAATACCGGCGTTACGGCTCTATAAAGAGCCGGGAGCCGGTATTTGGCGACGGTTGGCGGTTTGGTTAACCGCCAGGTTGCCGGTTGATCATTTACTCTAGCTTATAGTTGTTGGGCAACCCAACGTTTCACTTTACGCTCAAGTACGGTAAGCGGAACAGCTCCGTCCTCTAGTATCACTCGGTGGAAGGCTTTTATATCAAAGTTCTCACCGAGCTTTCTCTCTGCGTCGCGACGCAATTCACTAATTTTTAGCTGCCCAATTTTGTAAGCCAGCGCTTGTCCCGGCAGTGCCATAAAACGTTCTGCCTCAGACACCGCTCTTGCTTCGGCTACCGGTGCGTTGTCGTACATGTAATCCAATACCTGCTGACGGCTCCAGCCTTTTGCATGAATACCGGTATCCACTACTAGCCGAATAGAGCGCCAGAGTTCGGCCGCAAGCTGACCAAAACGTTGGTATGGGTCATTATAAAGTCCCATGTCGTAGCCCAAAGATTCGGAATAAAGCCCCCAGCCTTCGGTATAGGCAGTTTCCCGGCCAAACTTACGAAACTTGGGTAAGTCTTCCAGTTCTTGTTGTATCGAAATCTGGAAGTGGTGTCCTGGAGCGGCTTCGTGCAGAAAAAGCGCGGTTTTAGCCCAACTGGGACGAGACGATAAGTCGTAAGTGTTCAGGTAGAAAATGGCCGGACGTGAATTATCTGTAGGGGCTGCCTGATAAGACCCTGAGCTCGCCGATTGTTCGCGAAACTCTTCAACTTTACGAATTTCGTATTCGGCTTGAGGGAAGATATCAAACAATTTATCCACGGTATTATCAACGGCACCGCGTAAAGAACGGTAATCCTCCAGCATTTCATTTCTGCTTTCGTAAATGAATTGCTCGTCGTTGGTCATGAAATCGAAGAACGACTGTAAATCGCCTTCAAATTCCGTTTCTTCCATAATGTCACGCATTTCATCATGAATACGGGAAACTTCGTCTTTACCTATTTTATGGATGCGATCAGCACTGAGCTCTGTCGATGTATTGGCTTTTATTTGATAGTCATACCAGCCCTTGCCGCCGGGGAGTTGCCCCAGACCAAAGCTCTCGGTGCGAGTTTCCGGCAAGTACTCGTTACTCAGGTAATCGCTCAGCTTCTGGTAAGCGGGGATGACCGTATTGGTAATAATGTCGCGGTACTGTTTACGAATAGCCTCGGCATCGGTGTCTGCAATGTCGTCTGGTAACTCAGCAACAGGTCGCCAGAAAATACTCTCGGTGACATCCTCTGTAATTTGAGCCTCAATTTGAGGAATGGCTTTTTCAATTAACACCCGGGGTTGAACAATATCCTGTTCAACGCCTTTTTTCATGTTCTCAATGGCCTGATCAAACAGTCTTGGGATTTTCTCCATGCGACTGGCCCAGGCACGATAATCTTCGGCTGTATCAAAAGGTTGTGCTGAAGTACCTGATGCCAGCATCGCAAGTTGTCCGGCTATATTATAAAACTGGTTAATAGGTATCAGGTGGTCAGGGTATTGAGCTCCCTCAATGGCTAACTCGCGGTTACGTTTAAAGATTTCGTAGCTGATTCTTTCAGCGCGTGGTAATTGCTCTGCGTTTATCTTCTTAACTTGCTCTAGATAGCGAGTTTCTAACTGGAGAGAGCTGGTCCGGTGACTTTCAGAATAAAAATTAGGTAACTGGTCATTGTAGCGGTCATCACCAATGTAAGTAGCTAATAAAGGGTTTAGCTGCAGTTGTTCATCAAAGTAGTTGTTATAAATCTCTTTTAACTGCTCTGTTTGAGACGTTTGTTTGATTGTACTCTTTTGTGATTCAGCGTTTTGTCCTGCTTGCTGGGGTTGGCCACAACCGGCCATAAGCAGCGACAATGAAATAGCGAGAGTGGTTTTCTTTATCATGTTAAATACCTGCTGATTACAAGCGATTCAGTGGAACCTTCAGATAAACAGTGCCGTTATCTTCTGCCGGTGGAAGCTGTCCGGCGCGAATGTTTACCTGAATTGACGGGATAATGAGTCGGGGCATATTTAGCGTCGCGTCGCGTTCTTCACGCCATTTCACAAACTGTTCTTCAGTGGCTTTGCCGCCGACATGAATGTTATTTTGCTTTTGATCCGCTATCGACGTTTTACATTGATGCTGACGTTCTTCCGGCGGGTAGTCGTGGCAAATATACACTTCGGTGGTGTCTTCCAGTTCAAATAATTTCTGAATAGAACGATAGAGGGTATTAGCACTGCCACCCGGAAAATCACATCGGGCAGTGCCAACATCGGGGTTAAAAAGTGTGTCGCCGACAAACACTTTGTTTTCATTAATTACGTAGGCGATATCTGCGGGTGTGTGTCCCGGTGTATGTATCACCCGAATTGTCATTGACCCAAGGTGAAAGGTTTCACCGTCTTGCAGAAGTTTGTCAAAATGCTCGCCGTTAGGGAGAAACTCTTTATCCAGGTTATAAACCTGCTTAAACGTTTTCTGTACTTCTGTAATGTGTTCACCAATAGCAATAGGTGCCTGAAGATGTTCTTTTAAATAAGGCGCCGAGCTTAAGTGATCAGCATGAGCGTGAGTTTCTAATAACCAAGCAACATTAAGCTTATTGTTTTTTACAAACTCGATAATACGGTTAGCACCTTCGGTATAGGTTTTCCCGGAGGCATAGTCAAAGTCGAGTACTGGATCAATAACAATGGCGTCTTTACTTTCTGAATCGTAAACTACATAGCTGAAAGTTTCGCTGTCGTTATCTAAAAACGCCTTAACCTGAATTTTCTCTACTTCTTCACTCATGGTTTTGACTCCACACGGTTGCGGCCTTCACTCTTGGCCTGGTACAGAGCTTTATCTGCAGCAACTAGTAAACTTGAATGGTCAGCATAGTCGTAGCTGCTGGCTACGCCAATACTAACGGTAATCTTCATATCTTCAACCAAGTCATCAAAGAGGGTTGTAGCAATGCGTTCGCGCATTCTCTCACTGGCTTCTCTGGCAATTTCCAGTTCAGAGTTGGTAATGAGAACCGCAAATTCTTCGCCACCCCAGCGGGCAACGTAGTCTATGTCGCGTATTTCATCATTTAAAATTTCGGCCAGACGAATAAGCACTTTATCACCGATAGTATGCAAATAGCGGTCATTAACCTCTTTAAAATAATCGACATCAATAATAACCAGGCTTAAATAGGTTCCGTCGCGGCGACAACGATTAAGTTCATGCTGCAACCGCTCATCAAAGGCTCGGCGGTTCCCCAGGTTAGTTAAGGGATCTTGTCGAGCCATGGTTTCCAGGTCGGCGGTTTTCTCTTTGACCATTTGTTCGAGTTGCAAACGGGTTCTGTTGTATTGATTAAGGCGCGCTCGAACGACAACCAGAACCAGCAGGGCAGTGATTAAAGAGGCAATAATCCAGAACCAGGGTTGCATCCAAAAATGAGCGGACTGCCGAAATGAAAAATAGTCGGGCTGACTCCACTGGCCTCCGGGGTATCTTGCCCTTACCTGAAAAACATAGTCTTTGGCCGGCAAAGTCGTGTATTCAACTGAATTGAATGAGTTTTTATCCACCCAGTCTTCGTCAAAACCTTCTAAGCGTACCTGATAATCAATGTGTTCAGCCATAAGGTAACCGGGAGCAACAAACTCAAATACAATACGATCAGTATCTGCGCTCAACTCTTCGCCAAAAATGACCGGTTCATTGTCTGCTTTTACCGATTCAATATTGACTTCCGGAGGGAGGTTACCAATTTCGGTGATGGTATTTGGATCGACGACCGAAATACCTTTGCTTGTCGCCAGCCAGATGCGTCCATCGGAACTTTCGAGAATTGAAGGGCCGCCCGTATTAATTTGAGCACTTTCAAGACCATCAACTTCGGTATAGCGCTGAAAGTCGAGTGTGTCTGCTTGCCCGTTTAAAACCTCTGTAAATGAGTCGTGTTCCACCATGATAGGCCCCCGGCTTGAACCAAGCCAAAGGTTCCCATCGCCGTCAAAAGCAACGGACATAAAATTATCGAAAGGAAGCCCTGTGTCACGATTAAAAATTTGCCAACTATTCTTATTGATATTGTGAACAATAAGTCCACGGTCGGTTGCAAGCCAGAGGTAGTCGCCCCGTTCCGTAATATGAAAAGCGAGTTGCGCATTATTAAGGTGAGTTAAGTCAATGGGGGTTATTTGATAATTAAAACCCTCTTCTTTGGCGACAATTTCTATTTGAGCGACACCGGCGCCGGAGCTGACCCAAAGTTTTTCGTTCTTATCCAAATACAGTGCCATGACAAAGTCATTAGACAGTACATCTTCTAAAGGGATATGCTGCGATACCCAAGTGCTTTGCGTATTTTGATACAAATGGGTGACGCCATTTGGTGTGGCTAGAAAAATTCCGAGTTGCTCATCGACTGCAATTTGCCGCACTTCATTTGATTGGAGCAAGCCATCACTAGTGAAATGTCTGGTAATGTTTTCCCCATCCCAGATATAAAGACCGTCGGTGTAACTGCCAATGTAGAGTTTTTGCTCATCGTCATAAGCCAGAGACAATACGGACAAATTGCTTAATAGGGTGTCTGCAGCCAGCGGAGAGATATCGAATTCATCAATAACAGATACTCCAACACTGGAGCCTACAATAATTGCGCCATCCTTATTTTCAGCTATTGCTCTGACGTAGTCTCCTGTAAGGCCATTTTTAGTCGTATAAGAGGCAAATAAGGAGTCTCTGAATTGCACTAGACCGCCGTGTGTTGCTACCCAAAAGCTGCCTTCTTTGTCTTGAATAATGTCGAGTACGTGGTTATTAGGTAAGCCCTGTTTAGTGCTAAGTCTTTCGATACCCGATTGATTTATTCTTAGCAGTCCATCCTGATAGGTTCCTAACCAAATTTGGTCGTCGGCAGTCTGGAAAATAGTGCTTATTCTGCTGTCAATTTCAGGTTTAAAAGGTTCAAACTCGGTATCATTAACCTGTTTATAAAGGCCTTTCTCTGTACCGACGAGTAAACGGTTATCGTTTAACTCGAATAAAGTGATGATAACGTCCTCTGGAATCGTTGTTATATCGATAAACTTCGATTTACCCGCCTTTTTAACCTGCAAACCTTTATTCGTTGCGGCCCATAGGTTTCCATCGGAATCAACAAAAGAGTCAAAAATGAACATGGAATCTAAACCATGTTCGGTGGTGAACTGAGCAATACGTTCATTATTTTTATAAACAAGTATGCCAAGCGTTGAGGTGGAGACCCAGAGATTACAGTTTCTATCAATGGCTAAATCGTTGACAAAAGGAGGAGCTGACTGAAGCGTTTGCCAGTGGCCATCATAAAAACGGGCAATACCGCCGCGGTTACCGGCAACATAAACGCTGCCATCGCAAGGGCTATAGGCTAAGGTGTACATACCTATATCGGGTAATCCGGTCTCGCGTAAATTATCATAGATGTCAAAACGACGGCCGTTAAAGCGGGTCGGCCCCTGCCAGGTAGCAAACCATAAATAGCCTTTATCATCTTGAATAATTTCGTTGATAGAGTTGTGAGGCAAACCATCGCGGGTTTCCCAGTGTCGAATCAAATAGTCGCTCAGTGGACGTATTTCATTTTCTGCACTATTTTCATCAACAAAAGCTGCCGCCACTGATACCTTCAGAGACAGAAACAGGGTAACCAGCAGTAAGGAAAATTGATACTTCATAGGTCTTCAATTATTGAACAGCATTTTTGAATGGTATGTTGTCCCTGACTGGGTTGCAATAACTCAAAAGGACTACAATCTAAAAAATGAATTGATGAGTACTTTAGTGTGATAAATCAAATGAAAGGAGCAACAAATGACCAAAGCCTATGCCGCACAATCGGAAACTTCTGAGTTAGCGCCTCACCCAATAGAACGTCGTGAGTTGCGTAGCGACGATGTTGCTATTGATATCACTTACTGTGGCGTATGCCATACCGATATTCATTATGCAGAGAACGACTGGGGTGGAACCATTTACCCGGTTGTGCCGGGGCACGAGATTATCGGCAAAGTCACGGCTGTCGGTGACAACGTGAAGGGGTTTAAAGTAGGAGACTCGGTTGGAGTTGGCTGCATGGTCGATTCCTGTCGCGAGTGCTCTTCATGTGAGCAGGGGCTGGAGCAGTACTGTCTGAATGGAATGGTTCCAACCTACAACGGTGAAGATCTACATGATAAAAGCGTAACTTACGGCGGCTACTCAGAAAAAATAGTGGTCAGTGACCGTTTTGTTGTGCGAGTGCCGGAAAAACTCGACCCAGCAAAAGCGGCACCGTTATTGTGTGCGGGCATTACCACTTACTCTCCACTGCGTCACTTTGGTGTAAAAGAAGGGCATAAAGTGGGCGTTATTGGCATGGGTGGCCTGGGTCACATGGGCGTCAAGTTCGCCAAAGCCATGGGTGCCGAAGTCACTATCTTCACCCGTTCGGAAAGCAAAGTTGCTGAAGCAAAACGGCAGGGCGCAGACAATGTCATCATCTCAACCGACGATGAGCAAATGGAAGCGGCCGCTGAGACTTTTGATTTCTTGTTGGATACCGTACCGGTGCAACATGATTTAAACCCTTATATTAACTGTCTTAAAGTTGATGGCACTCATATTCTGGTCGGTTTACTGGAACCTGTAGACCCAGCGTTGCAAGCCGGAGCTCTGGTCATGAAACGCCGGGTGTTGGCAGGATCTTTAATTGGCGGTATTCCTGAAACTCAGGAGATGCTGGATTTTTGTGCGGAGCACAACATTCACTGTGACGTGGAAATGCTTGATATCCAGAATATTAATGAAGCCTTTGTGCGGATGAAAAAAGGTGATGTTAAATACCGTTTCGTTATTGATATGGACACGTTAAAACAGTCTTAAATCGCAAATGAATTGACCACGCTTTATTGGGCGTGGTCTAATTCAGGCCGAGAAGAGGTGCGTACATCAGGGACTTTTGAGCTTAGGCCGCCAAAGCCAGAGTTAAGTCGAAAGAGAGGGGATGTCACGCCGAGGTAATATTGTCATTTTGGCGCAATGTTGCCGGTTGCAGGGTTTGAACACCCGCAACTGTCACCTTTAAGGTGGAGAGCTTCTGGTGTTTGCATCCCCTTTAGTGGCTAAATCCAGCTACTGTTATTTTTTTTCTGCAAAGCCTAAGTTCTCCGAACACTTTTGTTGTCTTGTTCGGGAGAAAACTGTGACTTTTACCGTTGCAAAGTTCGGAGGTACAAGCGTCGCTGATTACGCTTCAATGCTCCGTTGTGCTGAAATTATTCAAAGTAATTCATCTATCCGTCTGGTAGTTGTTAGTGCCTGTGCGGGTGTGACTAATCGATTAGTCGCGATAGCAGACCTGCAGGGAAGGCAGATAGAAAAGCTATTAAATGAGATATACGAGATTCATTTCGCTATTCAGGAAAGGCTCAAAAATGCCAGCCAGGTGCAAAAATCATTAGAGCAACTGCACCATAAACTCGCGCTTCATTGCCAAAAAACTACAGAAGACCAAGCTTCATGGCGAGATGAGTTGCTGAGCTTCGGTGAACGATGCTCCAGTCTGCTATTTTCCTCATTACTTGTTGAGCAGGGGCTGTGTTCCAGTACTCTTGATGCTCGGCAGCTACTTAAAACCAACAGTGATTTTGGTCGTGCTCAGCCAGATGAAGTGACTACAAAATCTCATTGTCTGGAGCAGAAACAAAAGCTTGAGTCCGGATGTGTGCGGGTAACTCAGGGATTTATTGGTTCTGATGAAAATAACCAGACAACGACTCTGGGCCGCGGCGGAAGTGACTACAGTGCGGCGCTTTTAGCGGCAGGCTTTAATGCAACGGATTTACAAATTTGGACCGATGTTGCCGGCATTTATACTACCGATCCCCGAATCTGCCCCAGTGCACGTGCTATAGCGGAAATGAGCTTTTCTGAAGCAGCGGAGCTGGCCACCTTTGGGGCAAAAATATTGCACCCATCAAGCCTGGCTCCGGCAATAAAAAACGACATTCGCGTATTTATCGGTAACAGTCAGGATGCGCTTTCTGGTGGGACCTATATTTCTGCCAGTCCGACAAGCCGGCCCGATGTTCGCGCTATTGCGCTGCGCCGTGACCAGACTTTAGTGACTGTTCATAGCCTGAATATGTTGCATGCAAGCGGCTTCCTCGCCAGGCTTTTTGAAATACTGGCTCGGTATAACGTGAGTGTTGATTTGGTTACCACCTCAGAAGTTAGCATTGCGTTAACTCTGGATGAAGGCGGCAGTGCAGCGAATGGGCAGGCTTTATTACCGGCAGCAGCCCTGGAAGAACTGGAGCAATTTTGTCGGGTTGAAGTGGAAACAGGTCTATCTCTTGTTGCTATTATTGGTAACGGCATTGGGCGAGATGCACACATTAGTCAGCTGACTTTTAATACCGTTAATGATTATGCAGTGAGGCTAATATGTCAGGGAGCCAGCGAACATAACTTATGCTTTCTTGTCGCAGACAATGAAGGCGAGAATGTGATTCGCACTTTGCACGACAGAATATTGCGTTAATAATGTGTAAATAATTGTCTATTTATTGTAAATATAAACTACAGTTAAAGAGATTCTGGCAACCAAATTCAGGTGATTATTATGAAACAACTGACATCGAAAACTCTGGCAATTACATCGGCTCTTTCCGTCGCTTCAGCAATGAGTATAGGGGCTGCTCAGGCAAATCCCTTTGAAGCCACCGAACTGTCGTCTGGCTACGAAATGTCTCAACCACAGGAAATGAAGTGCGGCGAAGGCAAATGTGGCGAAGAGAAGAAAGAAAAATCTGAAGAGATGAAAGATAAAAGAGATATGAAAGACAAAGCTAAGGAAGGCAAGTGTGGAGAAGGCAAATGCGGCGAAGGAAAGCGTGGTGACGAAATGAAACATGAAAAGTCTGAGAAAAAAGGTGAAAAGTCAGAAGAAGGTAAATGTGGCGCCTAATCGCTTAATGTTACTTTCGTTCTAAGGACGAAACTGACTATAATGCTCGCTTTCTATTTGAGCAGAATGAAGGCGAGCATTTTTAATGGATTTCTTACAATCGATCATCCTGGGCATTATCCAGGGAATAACCGAGTTTCTTCCAATATCCAGCTCTGCTCACTTAATTTTAATGCCTATACTTACCGGCTGGGACGATCAGGGTGTAGGCTTTGATCTTGCTGTTCATGTCGGTACTTTACTCGCCGTAATTCTGTATTTTCGCAAAGATGTCAGTGAACTCTTTATTGACGGACTTCGTTCTATTGCGGCACGCCAGCATGTTGGACAAAGCCGATTAGGTTGGGCTGTTGTTGTCGGAACTATACCTGCCTGCATTGCCGGAATACTGTTACTGGATTACATAGACACAGCGCTAAGGGCTGTAGGAGTTATCATAACCACTACGGTTGTGTTTGCTGTACTTTTGGCTGCTGCAGATAGATTCGCCCGGGGCAGCAGAACTTTGCAGGATATTGGTTTCAAAGACGCTATTATTGTTGGTCTTGCTCAGGCTGTAGCGCTTATTCCGGGAACCTCTCGCTCTGGAGCAACCATAACCGCCGGGTTGTTTTTAGGTCTAAATCGGGAATCAGCTTCAAAGTTTTCATTTTTTATGGCCATTCCAATTACGGCGGCAGCGGCTTTGGTAAAGTTATTAACCATAGCTTCAGAGTCTATAGCCGTAGATTGGTTAGGTTTTTTAGTTGGCGGTATTGTATCTTTTTTAACCGCGATTACGGCTATTCACTTTTTCCTTAAGTGGCTTAATGCGTTTGGTATGTGGCCTTATGTTATCTACCGGCTGGTGCTGGCGGTTGTGTTGTATTTTCTATTTTTCTGAGTCGATAATTTATGTACGAAAACCTCAAAAAGCAGTTATTTCAGCTTAAAAGTAACAAAGCTTTTGAAGCGTTGGTGGTTGCCGTTATCATTATTTCGGCATTAGAGATTGGCGCGAAAACCTATGAGTTACCTGCTTTTGCTAATAGCCTGACGTACGGTTTAGATCTCTTTATCACGCTGTTCTTCTTAATTGAGATTAGCATTCGCTTCATCGCTGAAGACAATAAGAAAGCTTTTTTCAAAGACGGTTGGAATGTGTTTGATACTCTGGTTGTAATCATGAGTCTCATACCTATAAATGATTCTGAACTGGCTCTGCTGGCGCGGTTGGTTCGGATATTTCGGGTACTGAGGATGATATCAATTATTCCGGAGCTGCGAACCTTAATAAACTCCTTGCTCAAAGCGCTTCCGCAGATGGGATATGTCGTCCTGCTGATGTTTATTATCTTTTATATCTATGCGGCTGTTGGCAGTTACTTATTCGCCGATATTAATCCGTTTCTATGGGACAACATTGCCACTTCAATGCTCACGCTGTTCAGGGTGATGACTTTTGAGGACTGGACTGACATTCAGTACGAAACCATGGAAGTGTATGGCTGGAGCTGGATTTACTATATGACATTTATTTTCCTGACGGCTTTTGCGTTCTTGAATATGGTTATTGGTATTGTGATTAACGTCATGGATAAAGAGAGCCGGAAAATTGAACTTACTGAGGACGGCTTGGGTGAGGGCTTCGTGGACAAAGAACCTACTATAAGCGATCTGCAACAGGAAATTGGCGAATTAAAACAACTGATAGTGGCTCAGCAAGATGTCGAAAGAAAGTAAAAGCCTATACAGCGCAAAACTTCTTATTAACGATATTCCTGTTACGGTTAAAAGTAAGCGCATAAAAAATATGTATTTAAGGGTGCGTGCGCCCTCAGGCGATGTTGAAGTCTCAGCTCCTAAGCAGTGCTCGCTAAATGAAATTGAACGCTGGCTGTTTGAACGTCACGATTGGCTGATAAAGCAACGTGAAAGAGTTGCTATGCAGCCAAGTCCACCAGAACTTCAGTTTGTATCAGGAGAGGAACACAAGCTTTGGGGTAAAAGTCACACACTGGATGTTGCAGTTAAAAAACGCGGAGCCTCAGTGAAATGTGAGGGTGAGCAGTTACAACTGGTTTCTCTGCCACATTACAATGCGGATCAACGTAAAAAGATTATGGATCGCTGGTATCGTGAACAAATTACCCGGGAAGTTGAAGCTTTACTGGATATCTGGCAACCGCGAATGGGAGCATACAGCAACAGCTTTGGTATAAGAGCAATGAAAACTCGTTGGGGTAGCTGCAACATACGCAGCAAAAAGATATGGTTAAATTTAGAACTGGTTAAAAAGCCAGTCGAGTGCCTGGAATACGTGCTAGTTCACGAACTTACACACCTCTTTGAGCGTTATCACAACGCGCGCTTCTACGCCTTGATGGATGAATTTCTCCCGGACTGGCGTGAACGAAAGAAGCTGACCAACCAGTTTATCTAAGCTCTTCACCTATTTGATAGTTATGAACCATTGCAGGTGTCTTAGCCGTACTGTGAAGGGATAGATGAGCGTGGTGCAAAAGCTCTAATTAAAAAATAGGAGATTAGCGGTGCAATATTTACATACGATGGTACGTGTACATGATTTGGAACAATCTTTAAATTTCTATTGTGATTTACTCGGCTTGCAGGAAGTCAGCCGCAAGGACGTGGAAAAAGGGCGTTTCACCCTGGTTTTTTTAGCAGCACCAGACGATATTGAAAGAGCGAAGAAATATCAGGCTCCCATGCTGGAACTTACCTATAACTGGGATCCGCAAACTTACCGCGGTGGTCGTAACTTTGGCCATTTAGCCTTTCGGGTTGAGAATATTTACGAGCTTTGCCAAAAGCTGATGGATAACGGTGTCATTATCAACCGGCCGCCGCGAGACGGTCATATGGCATTTGTGCGTTCACCGGACAATATCTCCATTGAGCTATTACAGAAGGGTGATAGCTTGCCGCCGGAAGAGCCGTGGACATCCATGGAAAACATTGGCGAATGGTAATTAAAGGGCAGATCCTCTATAATCTGCGCCACAAAACTATGTAAGTAAATGAAGCAATTTTTACTTTGGTCCAATAAATAGGAATGACTATGTCGACTGATAAAGCAAAGATTATTTATACTGAAACGGACGAGGCCCCGCGCCTTGCTACCTATTCGTTTCTGCCTTTTATTGAAGCATTTACTAAAGCTGCAGGTGTTTCAGTTGAGACTCGTGATATTTCTTTGGCTGGTCGTATTATTTCGCAGTTTCCGGAGTACCTGACCGAAGAACAACGTCAGTCAGATGCTTTAGCTGAACTGGGCGAAATGGCGAAAACCGCAGAAGCCAATATTATTAAGCTGCCAAACATCAGCGCGTCTATTCCGCAAATGACAGCCTGCATTAAAGAACTGCAAAAACAGGGCTACAAACTGCCGGATTATCCGTTTGACCCGCAAACCGATGAAGAGACAGACGTTCGCTCACGTTACGATAAAGTGAAAGGCAGTGCGGTTAACCCGGTACTACGTGAAGGTAACTCTGATCGTCGCGCACCAAGCGCTGTAAAAAATTACGCGAAGAAGCACCCGCACCGTATGGGTGAGTGGTCTAAGGACTCCAAATCGCACGTTGCTCACATGAATGAAGGTGATTTCTACGGTAGCGAAAAGTCTGTGACGTCTGCCAGCGAAGATACCTTCAAGATTGTTTTTGAAAGTAATGGTGAGCAAAAAGTACTGAAAGAATCTGTACCAGTATTGGCTGGTGAAGTAGTTGACGCGGCGACTATGAGCAAAAAGCAACTACAGGCCTTCTTTGAAAAAGAAACGGTAGCGGCAAAAGAGCAGGGCGTATTGCTGTCATTGCATTTGAAAGCCACCATGATGAAAGTTTCTGATCCAATCATGTTTGGTCATGCGGTACGTGTTTTTTATAAAGATGTTTTAGAAAAACACGCCGATTTAATGAAAGAGATTGAGTTTGACCCAAGCAACGGTATTGGTGACCTTTATGGCAAGCTGGACAAACTGACAGCAGAGCAGCGCGATGCTATTGAAGCAGACATGAACGCGGTTTACGCTAAGCAGCCTGAACTGGCTATGGTCAACTCGCATAAAGGCATCACTAACCTGCACGTTCCAAGCGACATTATTATCGACGCATCTATGCCGGCGATGATCCGTGACTCTGGTAAAATGTGGGATACCAAGGATAGCCAGCAAGACGCAAAAGCAATGATCCCGGATCGTAGCTACGCTGGCGTTTATCAGGAAACCATCGACTTCTGTCGTGAAAACGGTGCCTTTGATCCGGCAACTATGGGCACAGTGCCTAACGTTGGCTTAATGGCGCAAAAAGCAGAAGAGTATGGTTCGCACGATAAGACCTTTGAAATTCCAGCCGACGGAGTCGTGAAAGTTTTCAATAAAGCCGGTGATGTCGTTTTCGAACACAAAGTAGAAGAAGGTGATATCTGGCGCATGTGTCAGGTGAAAGACGCACCTATCCGCGACTGGGTTAAGCTGGCGGTTAACCGTTCACGCTTAAGCGGTATGCCGGCGGTATTCTGGTTAGACAGCAACCGTGCTCACGATGCTCAATTGATTAAGAAAGTGGAAGAGTACTTAAAAGAGCACGACACTGACGGTCTGGACATTCAGATTATGGCACCGGTTGAAGCGACTCGCCACACGTTACAGCGTGTGAAAGAAGGCAAAGACACCATTTCTGTTACCGGTAACGTATTGCGTGACTACCTGACTGACTTGTTCCCAATTCTGGAACTGGGCACCTCAGCGAAAATGCTGTCAATTGTTCCGTTAATGAACGGCGGTGGTTTGTTTGAAACCGGTGCCGGCGGTTCAGCGCCTAAACACGTACAGCAGTTTGTTGAAGAGAACCACTTACGCTGGGACTCTTTAGGTGAATTTTTGGCGTTAGCAGCTTCTCTAGAGCACTTAAGCCGTACTTTTGATAACAAACGTGCTTTAGTGTTGGCCGACAGCTTAGATCTGGCAACAGCTAAGTTCCTGGAAGAAAACAAATCACCATCGCGTAAAGTTGGCGAAATTGATAACCGTGGTTCACACTTCTACCTGGCTATGTACTGGGCAGAAGCACTGGCTAACCAGAACGAAGATGCCGAGCTGAAAGAACGTTTCAGTAAGTTGTTTGAAAAACTGTCTGGTAACGAGCAGGCGATTATCAATGAGCTGAACGAAATTCAGGGCGTTAAAGTGGACATTGGTGGTTACTATCAGCCAAACACAGATAAAGTATCTGCAGCAATGCGTCCATGTTCAGTACTAAATGAAACACTTAGCAGCTTATAATTTACATAGTGTAAGCTAAGCTCTAACTATAAGAAGCAGGCTGCGGCCTGCTTTTTTTATATCTGTATTTTTTGTCTGTACATTAGTACATTCTGAAACAAGGTTTTTATTAACAAAGGTCTGGAGTAACGATTTTGGCAACTGGCAACTACCTAATTAATTTATACGAACGCTGCTTAAAACTGCCTTTTGGGCGTAAGATTTTCTCTGCAATGTTTGCCCGAAAAGCTCCTTACTTTAAAACAATTAAGCCGCTTATTACCGAATTAAAACCGAACTTCTGCCAGCTGACGTTTAAGAAGCGAAAGGCTGTACAGAACCACATTGGCACTGTGCACGCTATTGCTGTGTGCAACGGCATGGAAATGGCGATGGGGGCATTAGCCGAGGCGTCGATTCCTAAACATCTGCGTTGGTTACCGAAAGGCATGAATGTGCAGTATCTGGCGAAAACTGACAGCGATGTGACCATAGAAGCAGTCAGCTCAGAGTCAACCTGGCAACCGGGCGATCAGCCTATATCCGTAGAAGCCAAGCGTAGCGACGGCACGGTTGTAGCCGCCGGGCACATTACTATTTATGTTTCAGAAAAGCCTAATCGATAAGATGAAAGGACTGTTGTCTGCCGTTTAAGTAGCTAACTCCGTCACCATCAAAAAATGCATCCTCTTCCAGCATGATGGTGACGGCTTTATCCTTGAATGTGGTTTTGTTATTTAGTTCTATAGAATAAGCCGTATTAGAAAATAACGGGTATTCTCCTCCACCTGGTATTGCGTGCTGTTTGTCCCACATACCAATGGTTGGCCCTGATCCATGGCCGTAATAACCAATAGGGTGAGTATAAATCATGGGCTCCAGACCTTCGCTTCTCGCTTCTTCTAATGCGGCGAGCAAAATGTCATTGCCTGAACGTGTCTTTTCAAACTGTTTGGTCAAAATATCCTGTAGCTGATTAGCATTGATTAGTGCTTGTTTTAGGGCTTCAGGAGCGTCTGACTCACCTTCTTTTAAAACATAGGCATGTTGCTGAGTATCGGTATTTAAGCGCAGGTAGGTAATGCCAAAGTCCACGTGCAATAAGTCGCCCGGTTGTATGACGATTCCGGTTGAACGCGGATGCCCGGGTTGAGGGTCATCGATACGCTGCACACTCACGGAAGGATGGAACCAAACGGGCAGGTTCTCTTGTGCAGCACGCTCACGGAACCACCATTGAAGGTCTTCTGTGGTGGTCTCACCAACCGAGATTACTTTGTTTGAAAACCCCTCGGCGATAATCTGGTGCGCAAGCTTAACGGCATTACGATAATAGGGCAGTTCTGCTTCTATCCGTTTTTCAAGCCAGGAGACGGCGAGCGGTTCAGCACTGACAATTTTATTTTTTAAATTGTCGGGTAAAGCGGCCATGAAAAGCTCTTTATCCGTTGCTGTAATCCCGTCGGCCTGAGCGAAGTCTTTCGATTGATTAATTGCAATAGAACCGGGGTTACGCTCGGTAATGACTTCCGTCAGGCGTTGCCATTGATTAGGTTGTTGCTCTGGGTTCCAGGCGCTTTTAAACACCTCACCAACGTTATAACGAGCTATTGCTAAGGTTTCCAGATTCTCACCATTGCCCGGGTTATGGATAACTAAGATGGTTCTTCGTCTTGCAGATAACCAGTCGCTGGGCAGAAAGGTTTTAAGAATTGGATCTTCGTTGTACTCGCGACTTATTAATACCCACATATCAATGTCAGCTTGTCGCATCAGATCCGGAAGCAGTTGCTGCACACGTTGCTGAAGAAGGTCATCAACAACTGCTGCACGTTGTTTAAGAGGTAGGGGGCTTATATTTTTTGCAAGCACGTTAGCGGAAAAGATAGTGCTGCAAGTTAGGCTGGTCAGGAGGATGATTTGTTTTAGCATAAGTGCTACCGATATTAAAAAAGGGACCCGAAGGTCCCTTTCTAGCAGTTTTTCACAAAGAAGTGAATTATGGTTTTCCGACAGGCTCGTTAGCGTCGATGACGGCACCCGGGTGCTCGTCTTCACCATCGTCCGGAGCCAGTTTCTCCCATTTACGAGTAAACAGAGCCAGCACGAACACAACCGCACCAACGCTGATACCAAATAAGAAAATGGTCCAGTAAAGCTCAGGCATGGCCTGTGGGTCGTCTGGGTTAAGACCACCCGCGATTCGGCCTGCAACAACGTTACCGATTGAGTAGGTCAATACGAAGATACCCATCATTTGGCCTGCCATACGTTTTGGCGACAATTTACTGACCGCACTTAGTGCGACCGGGCTTAAGCAAAGCTCACCTACAGTATGGATAAAGTAAACCGCAACTAACCAGTATGGAGCTACTTTCATGCCACTTGCCGCTGCTTGCGACGCAAAGAACATGACAATAAAACCTGTTGCCATAATGATAAGACCAATCGCACTTTTGAAGCCATAGGATGGATTAATCATGCGCTTGCTAAGATTAATCCAAAGTGCTGCGAAGAAGGGTGACAAGGCAACCAAAAAGAAAGAGTTTAGTGACTGAAACCAGGTAGTTGGAATTTGAAAGTCGCCAACCATACGGTCAGTTAGGTCTCGCGCAAACAAGTTGAATGAAGAACCTGCTTGTTCGAAGCCTGCCCAGAACATGGTTGAGGCAATACAGACTAAGAATAAGGCGCCCAGCCGTTTCATTTCATCCCGGGTTAACTTACCGAAAAGGAAAACCGATAGGTAAAATAGGAAAAAGATGACGGTGAAGATAATGGAAACGCTTTCAGCAGCAGCGACCGGATTAATACTGACATCGCCATTTAGCGCCAGAAAAGTGTAAACAGCCAAACTTGCCAGTAAAAGCCAGATGATTCCCCAACTGCGCTTTGCCGCTTTCGGGCCTAAAGGCTTCGGTGGTTTTTCACCAACGCCCTTCAGTTTAGGTAGAGTCAGTCTGTACTGAATAAGACCAAATGCCATACCAACAGCCGCTGCGCCGAAGCCCCAGTGGTAACCAGCATTTTCCATAAGATAACCAGTAACGATGTAACCGATGATCGAACCGATGTTAATACCCATATAATAAAGGGTATAACCACCGTCGCGACGGTCATCGTCGGAGCTATATAACTGGCCAACCATGGCGGTGATGTTTGGCTTTAATAAACCTGTGCCAAGTACCACCAAAATCATACCAATGAAGAAACCAGCCTTACTTGGTATGGCCAATACAATGTGGCCAAGCATAATAATGATGCCGCCGTACCAGGTGGCGCGCTGTCCGCCTAATAATCGGTCAGCTATCCAACCGCCAGGTAGACCCATAAAGTATACGGCACCGGTGTACAAACCGTAGATGGCTGTTGCAGAGGCGACGGTGAATGCTATACCGCCTTCTTGTAAGCTTGCGGTCATAAAAAGAACCAGCAATGCGCGCATACCGTAGTAACTCATGCGCTCCCACATTTCGGTAAAAAACAGGGTTTGTAAGCCCCCTGGTTGTCCGAAAAAACTTGCGTCTTTGTCGACTATTTTTGTTGGATCCATTGTTATTATCCGTTTAGTTATTGAAACTTTGGTCCTGTTCGACTTTGGTATAAGTCAAAAAAAGTGGCGTTACTTTACTAGCGACCGCTGTGAAATAAAACCGAAAACGATGAAATACTCAATTTTTAGGATGTTTATCTCCCGGTATACCCTTGCGCAACTCCACTGGTTTCGGCTTTTTGCGGTTAGATCGTATTTTAAGATTGAGCATTTCAACTGCAAGAGAGAACGCCATAGCGAAATAGACATAGCCTTTAGGTACGTGAAAGCCGAATCCTTCGCCAACTAAGGTCATGCCTATTAAAATTAAAAAGCTAAGAGCCAACATTTTAATGGTCGGGTGTTTGTCGACAAAATCGCTGACCGACTTTGCTGCCACCAACATGACACCTACCGAAATAATTACGGCAATGACCATAACACTTAACTGTTCAGCCAGGCCAACAGCTGTAATGACTGAATCCAGCGAAAAAACAACGTCCAGAATGGCTATCTGTATAAGAATGCCGATAAAAGAAGCGGCGACAGGGGATTTTTCTGTTTGCGAATCACCTTCCAGTGCATGGTGAATTTCTAAAGTGCTTTTGCCAAGAAGAAATAAACCACCTAACAGCAAGATTAGATCGCGCCCTGAAATTTCCTCTGCAAAGATACTGAATAGCGGATCGGTAAGAGTCATTACCCAGGTTAGGGAAAAGAGCAGGAGTAACCGCGTGCCCATGGCCAGACCTAAGCCTATGGTGCGGGCTTTGTCTCGTTGATGCTCAGGTAGGCGCCCAACTAAAATGGAAATAAAAATGATGTTATCAATACCCAGAACAATTTCTAACGCGGTTAAGGTTGCCAGCGCAATCCAGGCTTCTGGCATGGTAATCCATTCGAACATGTTGATCTCTGTAGTCCTGATAAAGTGATAGTTGCTATATTGAAAGGTATTAGTGATAAAAACAATCGATTTTAGATTGTCGACAATTTAATTTAGTTCGCCTTGCAAATATCGGTTTTTTCGTGGAAAATAGCTAAATCAATAATTACTGTCGACAATTAATGCAAATAGTCAGCCCTTTAGAACGTTCCGCCATTACTTCATCAGATCGCGTTTTGTTTGAAATACAGCGCGCTATTGTCGAAGGAGATATTGCGGCGGGTTGCAAAATTAGCGAACCGGAGCTTGCCCGGCGTTTCAATGTCAGCAGAGCGCCATTGCGTGAAGCTTTAGCCAGACTTGAGCGTTGCCATCTTATTGAACGAATTCCGAATGCGGGTGCCAGAGTGGTTACCCTGTCTCTGGAAGGATTAATTTCGTTATATCAAATACGGGAAGAGCTTGAAGGTCTGGCCTGTCGTTTAGCGGCAGAGCAAATGCCCGACAATGAAATTGACGAGTTAAGGCAGCTTTTAGATAAGCATCTGCAAACTCAGCGGGTTCGTGAAGGTGAGAGTTACTATCAGGAAGCCGGTGATTTAGATTTTCATTATCGCATTATACTCGGCAGTAAAAATCAGTATTTAATTAATATGCTTTGCGACGAACTCTACTATCTTGTCCGTATGTATCGAGTACAGATGGGTATGAATGGCCCGAGAGTTTCGCGCGCCTTCGATGAACATAAAGCCATTATTAATGCTATTGCTAATCGCGATGGTGAATTGGCCGATCTGCTAATGCGCCGCCATATTGGCGCGTCTCGTAAAAACATTGAATTACGGTTACAAACAGAAAAGGAAACATCATGACTCATATGACAAGCCCGGGTGCTAAGTTGCGCCAAGCTATTGCCGACGAAAATCCTTTACAGATTGTTGGCACCATTAACGCCTATACAGCAATGATGGCAGAAAAGGTTGGGCACAAAGCGCTATACCTGTCTGGTGCTGGGGTAGCGAATGCGTCTTTCGGTTTACCTGACTTAGGCATGACCTCGTTAAATGATGTTTGTGAAGACATTCGCCGTATTACTGCAGCAACCGATCTCCCTCTGTTAGTTGATGCTGACACAGGCTGGGGCGGCGCTTTTAATATTGCCCGTACCGTTCAGGAAATGACACGTGCCGGTGCAGCCGGAATGCACATTGAAGATCAGGTGGCTCAAAAGCGCTGTGGCCACCGCCCAAATAAAGAAATTGTGACGCAAGAAGAGATGGTTGACCGAGTGAAAGCAGCCGTAGATGCACGTATTGACGACCAGTTCCTTATTATGGCGCGTACTGATGCACTACAACAACAAGGTCTGGAGGCCGCTATTGAACGTGCACAGGCTTGTGTGGATGCCGGCGCTGATGCCATTTTTGCAGAAGCTGTTCATACGCTTGATCAATATAAAGCCTTCACCGAAGCCTTGAATGTACCGGTTCTGGCCAATATCACTGAATTTGGCGCTACGCCATTGTTTAATAAACAGGAATTAGCTGACGTTGGGGTGGAAATTGTTCTTTACCCTTTAAGTGCTTTCCGGGCAATGAACAAAGCCGCACTTAACGTCTACAATAGTATTTTAGAGAACGGCGATCAGAAAGCCGTCATTGATGACATGCAGACTCGCGCAGAGTTGTATGACTTTTTGAACTATCACGATTTTGAAGAAAAACTCGATCAATTATTTAAAAAGTAGCCTGACATTTATGTCAGGTGAGATATCGTTCCTGACGTAAACGTCAGGCTACGAGCGATGGCAGATATCAAATACAAAAATTAAGAAGGGAACAACATTATGGCAGAGAAGAAACTAAGTGGCGCAGGTTTGCGCGGACAGTCAGCCGGCGAGACGGCACTATGTACTGTTGGTAAAAGCGGTTCAGGTTTAACCTACCGTGGCTATGACATTTCTGAACTGGCGGAAAAAGTCAGTTTTGAAGAAGTGGCTTACCTTTTAGCGAAAGGCGAGTTGCCGAATAAGCAACAGCTAACAGACTACAAAAAGCGCTTGAAGTCACTGCGTACTTTACCTCAGGAAGTTAAAGACGTACTTGAGCGTATTCCAAAATCAGCGCATCCAATGGATGTTATGCGTACCGGTTGTTCTATGCTGGGTAACCTGGAAACGGAAGAAAGCTTTGATGAAGCTGACGATCACATCGAACGTCTGCTGGCGACTTTCCCGGGTATCGTACTGTACTGGTACCGCTATACTCACGACGGCGTGCGTATTGATACCGATTCTGAAGAAGAGTCTATCGGTGCACACTTCCTGCGCTTGTTACACGACAAAGCACCTTCAGAGCTGCACGCAGCAGTAATGAACACTTCGTTAATTCTGTATGCTGAGCATGAGTTTAACGCATCAACCTTTACGGCTCGTGTTTGTGCTTCAACCTTGTCAGATATTCACTCTTGTGTGACCGGTGCCATTGGTTCATTACGCGGGCCACTTCATGGTGGTGCAAACGAAGCGGCAATGGAGCTGATTGAGGGCATGAAAGACGCTGACGATGCCGAGCAGAAACTGAAAGGCATGCTGGAACGCAAAGAGAAAATCATGGGTTTTGGTCATGCCATTTACCGTGATTTTGATCCGCGTAACGACGTGATTAAAGCCTGGTCTAAGAAGCTATCTGAAGAAGTGGGTGATAGCCGCTTGTACGACGTGTCTGTGCGTTGTGAAAAAGTCATGTGGGACGAGAAGAAATTGTTCCCGAATGCGGATTTCTTCCATGCATCGGCTTATCACTACATGGGTATTCCAACCAAATTGTTTACACCAATCTTTGTTATGTCGCGTGTGACCGGCTGGACCGCTCATGTGAAAGAGCAGCGTGCAAACAACCGTATTATCCGCCCAAGTGCCGATTATACAGGCCCAGAGCCGCGTAAAGTTCCGGCTTTAGAAGAGCGTTAATCTGTTCTTCGACTGATAAATAGTACAGGAGCAGTCATCTACTGCTCCTTTTTTCGTTTAACCATGACGATAAGTGGTAACTCATGACTTCATACCGTAAAAAACTCGCTGGTACTACGCTCGAGTACTTTGATACTCAAGCCGCTGTAGATGCGATTGAACCGGGTGCCTATGCGCGCCTGCCTTATACTTCCCGTGTATTAGCTGAAAACTTAGTCCGTCGCTGCCCGGCGGATATTCTGACGCAATCGTTAGAACAGTTGATTTACCGCAAAAAAGAACACGATTTCCCATGGTTCCCGGCACGCGTTGTCTGTCATGATATTTTAGGTCAGACAGCCTTAGTGGATTTAGCCGGATTGCGTGACGCCATTGCTGAAAAAGGCGGGGACCCCGCCAAAGTGAACCCTGTGGTACCAACCCAGTTGATTGTTGATCATTCACTGGCCGTTGAGCATGCAGGTTTTGATAAAGACGCTTTTGAAAAAAACCGGGCTATTGAAGACCGTCGTAACGATGACCGTTTTCACTTTATTAACTGGACCAAAACGGCGTTTAAAAACGTTGATGTCATTCCTCCCGGCAACGGCATTATGCACCAGATCAACCTGGAGAAAATGTCCCCGGTAGTTCAGGTACGCGACAATGTCGCTTTTGTCGATACCTGTGTAGGTACTGACAGCCATACGCCAATGGTTGATGCCTTAGGTGTTATCTCTGTCGGTGTTGGTGGCCTGGAAGCGGAAAGCGTTATGCTGGGGCGTGCATCTTATATGCGCTTGCCTGACATTATTGGCGTTGAGCTGAGCGGTAAACTGCAACCGGGTATTACCAGCACGGATTTAGTGTTGGAAATGACCGAGTTCTTGCGTAAAGAGCGTGTCGTTGGCGCCTACCTGGAGTTTTACGGCGAAGGTGCAGAAGCCCTAACCGTTGGCGACCGTGCAACCATTTCTAATATGACACCGGAATACGGCGCGACTGCGGCCATGTTCTATATTGATGATCAAACTATTGATTACCTGAAACTGACCGGTCGTGACGACGATCAGGTTGAACTGGTTGAGCACTTTGCTAAAGAAACCGGATTGTGGGCCGACAGCTTAAAGTCTGCCGAATATGGCCGAGTACTTAAGTTCGATTTATCCAAAGTGAAGCGTAACCTGGCCGGGCCATCGAATCCGCACTCTCTGCTACCGGCATCGGAACTGTCGGAGCGTGGTGTTGCGAAGCACATTGAGAACCCGGAAGAAGGCAAAATGCCTGACGGAGCGGTGATTATCGCAGCCATTACCAGTTGTACCAATACCAGTAACCCACGCAATATGATTGCGGCTGGCCTCATTGCCCGTAACGCGAACAAGTTGGGGTTAACCCGTAAGCCATGGGTGAAATCATCGCTGGCACCGGGATCTAAGACGGTCAAAATGTATCTGGAAGAAGCTGAATTGTTGCCTGAGTTGGAAGATTTAGGCTTTGGCGTGGTGGCGTTTGCCTGTACCACCTGTAACGGCATGAGTGGTTCTTTAGATCCGAAGATACAGCAGGAAATCATTGACCGCGACTTGTTCTCCACAGCGGTACTATCCGGTAACCGTAACTTTGATGGCCGCATTCACCCATATGCTAAGCAGGCGTTTTTGGCGTCTCCACCATTGGTCGTAGCCTACGCCATAGCGGGTACCATTCGTTTTGACATTGAGAAAGATGTATTGGGAATTGACCCTGACGGTAATCCGGTAACGCTGAAAGACATTTGGCCAAGCGACGAAGAAATTGATGCCATTGTGAAACAGAGTGTTAAGCCTGAGCAATTCCGTAAGGTGTATGACCCGATGTTTGACCTGTCGGTGGATTACGGCGAGAAAAACAATCCGCTATATGACTGGCGCCCGCAAACCACTTATATTCGTCGTCCGCCATATTGGGAAGGCGCATTAGCTGCAGAACGTACCATGAAGGGCATGCGCCCGTTAGCCGTGCTGGGTGATAACATCACCACCGACCATTTGTCACCGTCAAACGCCATTATGGCTGACAGTGCGGCGGGTGAGTATCTGGCGAAAATGGGGGTTCCGGAAGAGGACTTTAATTCTTACGCAACGCATCGTGGCGACCATTTAACAGCGCAGCGCGCGACCTTTGCTAACCCGAAACTGTTTAATGAAATGGTGAAAGGCGAAGACGGTAAAGTCATTCAGGGCTCGCTGGCACGCATTGAGCCGGAAGGTAAAACCGTGCGCATGTGGGAAGCCATTGAACACTATATGGAAAACAAACAGCCGCTGATTATTGTCGCTGGTGCAGACTACGGTCAGGGCTCGTCACGCGACTGGGCGGCAAAAGGTGTGCGCTTAGCGGGTGTTGAAGTCATTGTTGCCGAAGGTTTTGAGCGTATTCACCGTACCAACTTAATTGGTATGGGCGTATTGCCGCTGCAGTTTGAAGAGGGCACTACACGTAAAACGCTGAATATTGACGGCACTGAAACCTTTGATGTGAAAGGTACACCTGAGGCCGGGTCTAAGCTAACGCTGGTGATTCATCGTGCCAATGGTGACAGTGAAGAAGTGCCGGTACAGTGCCGCTTAGACACCAAAGAAGAAGTGTCAATTTATGAAGCCGGCGGTGTGCTGCAACGTTTTGCTCAGGACTTTTTAGAAGCAGAAGCAAGCTAAGGAGTTCTAATAATGAAGCAGAAACCACAAATTAAAATTCCCGCCACCTATATGCGTGGCGGGACCTCGAAAGGCGTATTTTTCCGTTTGCAGGACTTACCCGAACCGGCACAACAGCCGGGTGCTGTGCGTGATGCCATGCTGATGCGTGTAATCGGCAGCCCGGATCCTTATGCCAAGCATACCGACGGTATGGGAGGTGCGACCTCGAGTACCAGCAAAACGGTTATCGTCTCTAAAAGTGAGCAACCAGGCCATGACGTAGACTACCTGTTCGGTCAGGTGTCTATTGATAAGCCTTTTGTCGACTGGAGCGGAAACTGCGGGAATTTATCTTCGGCAGTAGGACCATTTGCTATTGCTAACGGTCTTGTCGATGCTGAGCGTTTACCTGAAAACGGTGTGTGCGAAGTGCGCATCTGGCAAGCCAATATTGGCAAAACCATTGTCAATAAAGTGCCTATGGTTAATGGCGAAGTGCAGGAAACCGGTGACTTTATTCTGGACGGTGTCACCTTCCCGGCGGCTGAAGTTCCGGTGGAGTTTATGGACCCGTCTGCCGACGGCGAATCCATGTTTCCGACCGGTAACTTAATCGATGATTTAGAGGTTCCTGGCATTGGTACATTAAAAGCTACGATGATTAATGCGGGCATCCCGACCATTTTCCTCAATGCGGAGGAAATTGGATACGACGGTACTGAGTTGCAGGAAGTCATTAACGGCAGTCCGGAAGCTCTGGAGCGCTTTGAAACCATACGTGCCTATGGCGCGGTGAAGATGGGCTTGATTGATGATATTGCCGAAGCGGCTAACCGTCAGCACACCCCAAAAGTGGCTTTTGTGGCAACGCCAAAAGACTACACCGCATCCAGTGGCAAGGTCATTAAGGCCAACGGCATTGACTTGCTGGTAAGGGCGATGTCGATGGGAAAATTGCATCACGCCATGATGGGCACTGCTGCTGTTGCTATCGGCACTGCTGCAGCTATTCCAGGTACAACCGTTAATTTAGCCGCGGGCGGTAAAGACCGTACTATGGTGAATTTTGGCCATCCTTCAGGTACCTTGCAAGTAGGCGCTGAATGTAAACAGGTGAATGGTCAATGGACAGCCATTAAAGCCATTATGAGTCGCAGTGCCCGAGTGTTAATGGAAGGGCAGGTGCGTATTCCGGGGGACGTTCTTTAAGTGGAAAAAGCTACGCAAGTCAAGTTACTTAAAATTGCCATGGTCACCGGCATTACCCTAATTTTGTTAGGGCATGTTGTGCTGGCTGTGACTATTGGCAACGATGATATTGATTTTCGTGGTTACATTTTGGGGGCGGCGATGAATGCTGTTGGCGTTATTCTGTCGCTGCCCACCAAAATTTATCTCACTCTGGTGCTAATGGAAAAGGAAGAAAAAAGTAATAAAAATACGCACTGGAGCGATATTAATTAGTTTTACTCGGTAAACCTTAGTCCGCGTATCCCCATGGAGTAGCTGGTGTTTCAACCGGCTCCGTTAAGTCAAAGTCCACCCGAAACTCGCGACCTTCTCTAACCAAACGATACGTAAAGGTATTGTCGTGAATGTACATTTGCCAGGTGTTTGTATTTGATTGCGGGACGCCAAGTTCAATAAATAACTCTTTAGAATAGGCATCTACAGGAAAGGATTGTGCAGTTGCATAGCCCTTGTCAGTGGTATGTCCGCCATACATAGTTAACGGATCATAGTTGCCGTCAGGTTTACGGTGATCGTGTTTTAGGCTAATACCTGAGCCTGTTTGGGTTAATATCCAGGTGCGCGAGTGGTTGTCTCCGACATGAAAAGGGATTTCGATTCGTTGTTCACCACACTTACGAACGTGCATCACTAAGTCACCTTCGAACCCTTCTGAAGTTGGCGTATCGACTGTTACCTCGCCTGCATAAGAATTACCACAAAGCTTGTTTATAGCAGCAAAAAACTCAGCCTGAGCCTGAGTTGAAACCCTGGGAGCTGGTTTAATCACTTGATCCTGAGCGATCGAGGTATGAGATAATGCTGTTCCTAAAAGTAAAGTAAACATGGAAAGCCGGATTTTCATTATTGTTACCTTTTTGCTTTTTATAAAACCAATTTCTGATGTGGTTTTTTTGAGACTAAGAGAGCAAGGGTGATATTAATTAGCGTCAGAGTCCAGACTTTTTACTTAACTTCACACGCGTTGAATTAAACAAGAAATTACCCGCAGACTCTTTTCTGAGGGGCCTGAGAACAGAAAGCCCGACAATAAGAAAGTCAGGCCTTATAGTCATTGAGGTAGCAATTAAGCGGTTTTAAACTCCATCGCTAAATCTTGTAATTCTCTGGCCGATTTAGCCTGTTCCTCGGTTACGCTCTTAATCTCCTGCGAGCCTGTCAGAATAAGAAGCGACGCTTCATTAACTGACTCCATATTGTTGGCAATATCTTTTGCTACAGCAACTTGCTCTTCTGATGCAGTCGCTATTTGAGTCGACATTTCGGAGATACTATTTATGTCCTCAGATATGACTGCAAAAGCCTGTTCTAGCTCTCTGGCTTGCTCCTCTGTTGCTGTGGCTATAGATTTACTCTCATTCACATCTTTATAGGCGGCATCTGATAGCTGCTGAAAACCGGTCAGCATTTCAGAAATTTCATTGGTTGAATTATGAGTCTGGCTTGCTAATTTTCGCACCTCGTCAGCCACAACTGAAAACCCGCGACCATGTTCACCTGCGCGAGCTGCTTCGATTGCAGCATTTAGCGCAAGTAAATTAGTTTGGTCGGCGACATTTTGAATAACGTCAATAACGCGATTAATGTTAACGCTGCGTTCCTGCAATTGACTAATTACTTCGCCTACATTTCCTATCGCAGAAGCTAAGGCTCTGACACTGTTGATACTTTCGCGAACAGCCGCTTCACCTTTGTTTTTGCTGTTGATGGAACTATCGGCAGCATCGGCAACGCGTTGAATATTCTCGCTAATTTCTGATGCGGTAGCGCTCATTTCTTCAGTGGCAGTAGCGACCTGTTCGGTTTGTTTTTGCTGACGGGTTATTTGCTCCGAGTTTTGCGAAGCCGTAGAGCTTGTTTCTTCGGTTGCCGTGGCAAGCTGAACACTCATTTGATCAATTTTATTCAAAGAAGCGTTAAACTTCTCCAGCAACTGGTTAAAAGCCGAACCAATATTCCCCAGTTCATCCGTTGTTTTACTTGAAACTTTCCGGCGTAAATCTTTGTTTTTCATTACAAAGTCTATGCCTTCGAGGAGCTCTCTTACCTGGCTGTATATTCCTTTCAGAATAAAGAACGTGAGTACTACAATCGCCAGGATAAAAGCAGAAATCAGAATAACTAGCAGCCACAACTGGCTTAACGTTTCGCTTGCTGTTGCTATAGAGGATTCACTAACGACTTCGAGCACCGCCTGATTCGCTTTATTGATTCTGGCGATATACTGAGTACTGAGTTGGAACCATTCCATACCACTCAGTTGAGAAAAAACATCGCTTTCCAGAAGCTGCTCGCGTGTGGCTTTTACTTTAGCCAGCTGAGACGAATTTATCAGTTCTTCTATCAGCGGTTTTAACGACTTATTCGCGGCATAGAAGGCGTTATCCAATAGCGCATGCTGTTGTCCGGACAAACTTTGCAGTTTAGCCAGTTCTTTCGTATTGGCTTGTCCGGAGGCTAAATAAGCAGCGACAGACGCTCGTTCTTTTCCTGCCGCTTCGGCTGTATTTGCCATTAAAGAATAGGTGCTGAGTTCCCGCGTAATTTGCGAATTTGAGGACTCAGCAATGACATCGTCGACAACACTAAGTAATGAGCTTATGGCTTGAGTATAAAGGTTCACCATTTGCTGGCGATCCATTTGGCGGCTGTCTATTTTACCGCGCCACTCATCCAGTTTATTGTTTTGTACAGCTTCAATTTTCTGCTGAATTTTCTTTGAAAAAGTTATTTCAGCTGCAATATTTTGTGTTTTAGTTAAGAACTGGTTAATAAATTGATCCAGCTCATCGCGCTGCCGCTGTAAATTGTCTACATTATTCTGACTGAAGCCAGAGGCCATAGTCAGTGCTGAAAGACCACGTTCACGTTGTAAGGCCCCAACCACGGGAGCACTGGCAACGGTTAAATCAGTTAATAATTCAATATGGTGTGCTTCTGAGTAACGCTGGTATGTCGAAACCAAGTTCGTTACCGCAAGAAACATCATCATAAATAAGGGGGGAAGCACCAACAACAGTAGTTTGTTGCGCATTGATAAATTGCCCAGCCAGTTCATATTTGCCCTCGATTCGCCTAAGCCGAAATTGAATATTATATTTGTCATCGGCGCGACAATCGCTCACCTTTAAGGCGTACCTCCCAACGAGTAGATCAAGGCAGCCAAATCTCACCAAGTGGGGTATCTGGCTCAAAGTGATAGGCTATCTGAGCCTGCAGAAGTTCCGCACATGCCAGTGCGTCAGTTAACGCATTATGCGGCGGATAAAAAGGTAGGTTATAGCGGGTACGACTGTCCGCAAGGCGAATTGATTCCGGTTTTTTTCCAAGTAGTTTTTGCCAGAAGGATAACGGTTTACGGTGGAATCGAGCTTCAATTTCCATTGTATCAATAAGCGGAAACTGGATGTTTTCGTGCAGGCGTTCTTTAATTCCCCGTTGCAGGAAAGGGCGTTCAATGCCGTGGTAATGAACAACCCAGACTTTTCCGGCGACAAGCTCCAGTAGCTCATCAATAATACTTTCTAAATCGGGGGCGTGTTCAATTTCGCTATGAGTAATACCATGTATAACGACGGATTCATCCGTAAGACTGCGTCGTGGTTTAACAACCCAGCTTTTTGCCTCTGAAAATAAAATCCGCTCTGTGGTCATAGGTATTGCGGCGATACTGACTATGCCATGCTGTTCAGGATCTAAGCCCGTGGTTTCAAAGTCGACGGCAACCATGGGCGTTTTATTAATGGGCGTATCCGGCGAACTGATGCCCTGACTGTAATACCGTTTAAGCGCCTGAGAGTGGCTCAGCTGTTCTAAGGTTTCAAATTGTTTGGGCCAGTCAATGTTCTTAGATTTTCTGGGCTTTTGTTTTTGTTTGTTTTCCGGGGCAAGATAAAGCATTGCCTAGCCTCCCGAGTAACGGTAACGCAAATATTTTTGTGCGTTACTTAGAATTTGAAAGGCGTCTTTTAAGTTTTTACGCTCAAAATGAGATAAGTCTTCCGGAGCAACGTTATTGTCAGGCACTTCACCCGCCGAAATGGCTAACGCCTGATGTCGAATTCTCACCATAGAAATTAATTCCAGAGCATCACGTAAATCTGGTCCGCGACCTTGTGGCAAAATTTGTGAATCAATAATGTCTTCAAGACGAGTAAAGGAATTGCGCTGTGATGAACCAATGGCCAGAGCATGAACACGGATCAAATCTGCAACAGGGCCGGTGCCGCGACGTTTGGTATTGATGCTGTCACGGTGTTTGCCATCTTTTTCCATGACAAAGTCTTTAAAAAAGCCCAGAGGGGGCGTACGGTTTAGCGCATTACGTGCCATAGAGCCTAAAAACCGTTTATTGCCTTTGGCTTTTTTTCGTATCAGTGAATTGAGCTCATCGGCGAATTTTTGTTGCCCCCAGACACCGTCCAAATCAAAAAATATGGAGGAGTGCAGCAGCTTTTCCGGTGACGGGTTTTCAATCCAGTCGGTAAAGTAGTTTTTCCACACTTTTAACGGTTGTCGCCAGGCATCGGTGGTGGCCATAATGCCGCCCGTACAATAGGTATAGCCGCAGGCATTTAAGCCGTCGGCCACAAAGCCCGCTAACTCTTTAAAGTAGGCATCGTGCTGTTTGGGATCAAAATCGTCGTGTAAAACCATAGCGTTGTCCTGATCCGTGACAATACTTTGCTCGTCACGTGCCATTGAACCCAAAGCCAGGAAACAGTAGGGCACCGGCGGCGGTCCGAATTTCTCCTCGCCAAGCTCTAAAAGCCGCTGTTTGAACGAACGACCAATGGTAGCCATTGCCGAACCTATCATCCGCGAGTTTGCATCTTCGTTAACCATGCGGACAAAACTGGCGCGGACACTTTCTGCAAGTTCGGTTAGCTCTTCAATAGAGTTTTGCTTAAAAATACCACTGACAATAAACAGAGTACTTTTTGACTCATGCTGTGCCACATCCGATAAAGCTATGACGCCTACAACCTGACCTTTTTTCAGTACCGGCAAATGGTGAAGGTTGGTTCGCATCATTATCAACAAAGCTTCGAACACGCGGTTATTATGCTGAACAAATGTCAGGTTCTCGGTCATTATAGAAGAAACGGGGTGGGTACTGGACCGGTTTACCGCCAGAACACGCTTGCGTAGGTCTTTGTCCGTTATAATACCCACAGGAAGATGCTGTGTTTCATCGATAATAAGTAATGATGATACTTTTTCATCTGTCATTTTTGCGGCAGCATCGTGAATACTGGCGTTTAAATCAATAGAAACCGGCTCGCGCGTAATGATTGTATCAACGGTCGCAGAAAGCGATTCATTACGGTTTTCCTGCTTTTTTACGGCTTGATTTACGCGCCTGTGCCCTTCAACTTCCACTGCGTCGGCAAAGCTGTCGTATTCATCGAACAAGCGATTAAACAAACTGCCGGGAATAAAGTAGATAAGCGTATCTTCTAATGCTTTGACAGGGTAACGAACCTTGCCTTTACGCAGTAGACCCGCTTCACCAAAAAAACCACCTTCGCTTAAACGATTAAACAGGTCGCCGTTACGGTTGTAGGTTTCTACTGAACCGTTCCTAATGACGTATAAATCAGAAATTGACTCATTATATTCAAGTACTTGAGAGCCGGCTTTGAAATAGCTGATTGCAGTGTTTTTGGCAAGCTCAACAAGTTCGTCTTCAGGTAACTCATTGAAAGGAGGGAAACGACGTAAAAAATTCAGAATTTCCAGATGTTCGGCTTCCATAATTGTACCTGTTATAGCAAAAGCGGCGCTTCAGCGCCGCTTTTAAATGGGTAAGGAGCTTTCGCTAATAGCTACTTAGCAGGTTTACCAACTCTTGGCTCGGAACGCAATCCCTGAACGACTGCAAAACAGGAAGCCAATAAAACAATGGTAAACGGTAAGCCTAAAGATAAGGACATTGCCTGCAGGGCAACGAGACCACCGCCAAGTATCAGCGCAATTGCGACTAACCCTTCAAACGTACACCAGAATATACGCTGAGGTACCGGTGCTTCAACTTTACCGCCAGCGCTTATGGTATCGATAACCAGCGAGCCTGAGTCAGACGAGGTAATGAAAAATACCATAACCAGAATAATACCCACAAACGAGGTTACTTCTGTCCAGGGCAAGCCTCCCAGCATAATAAACAGTTTGAGTGAAAGCTTTTCACTGGCTATTTGTTCGGCTCCCGCAACGAATTGCTCTATTGCAGCGGTACCGAATACTGTCATCCAGAATACGCAGGCCAGAGAAGGTATCAATAGTACCGAAATTAAGAATTCACGTACGGTACGGCCTCTTGAAACGCGGGCAATAAACATACCTACAAAAGGTGACCATGCAATCCACCATGCCCAGTAAAACGATGTCCAGCCTTGAGAGTAACCCAGGTCTTCTCGTCCAACCGGATTTGACAGGGCTGGGAGGTTAACAATGTAATTGTAAAGGTTTTCCGCGAAACCGGTGAAAATAGCTACCGTCGGGCCGACAATAATGACAAACAGCATCAGAATAGCCGCCAGTGACATATTCACTTGCGATAGTCGCTGTACACCTTTTTCCAGGCCTGCAAGAACTGAAATTAATGCGATAGCGGTTATCCCCATAACCAGCAGCACATCGGTGGTATCACCTTCAGCCCAGCCGAATAGAAAGTTTAGTCCTGCTGCCGCCTGAGAAGCACCCAGTCCAAGTGATGTTGCAAGACCGAATAAGGTTGCCAGTATTGCGATAATATCAATGATATGTCCTGGCCAGCCCCATACGCGCTCGCCCAGAATTGGGTAAAAAATAGAGCGTATTGTTAATGGTAAGCCTTTGTTGAAAGAAAATAAGGCTAAACCTAAAGCAAGAACGGCGTAAATAGCCCATGGGTGCAGAGCCCAGTGAAAAATGGTTGCAGCCATGCCTAATTTTATTGCCGCAGCCTGGTCACCGCCAGCACCCCCAAGAGGTGCTGAGTCGGTACGAATACCATCCGCGTTAAACTCAGTTCCACCAAATGCAGCACTAAAATGAGTAATCGGCTCAGAGACACCGTAAAACATGAGTCCAATACCCATGCCTGCGGCAAACAGCATTGAAAACCAGCCCAGGTAAGAAAAGTCCGGGCTTGCTTCAGTGCCGCCTAAACGCACGTTCCCTAATGGTGAAACAATTAAGAATAGACACAGAAGCACAAAAATATTAGCTGCACCAATAAAGAACCAGTCTAAATTAGCCGTTAACCAATTTTTTGTACTTGTGAATACCGGCTCCGCCTGATTCTGGAACATTAAAGTAATAACCACAAAGGCGACGATCGCAAGTCCGGAGATAGCGAATACGCGGTTATGGAAATCCAGACCAAAAGGTCCTACTTTCATAACAACGTTATCTTGTCCTACTTGGTAATCCGTATCGATTGGGTTGACTTCACCGTCAGGAATCATTGGGTCGTCGGCTTTGCGCTCGCGCTCGAGGTCTTTGTCCCCGCGGAGCACTTCCTCTTCTTTTTTATTCATTTGCTCTCCCCTGTATAAAAATAGGTGTTTTTACGCTTTGAATTTAAGCGTTTATTCTAAATTTACTAATAGAGTATAGAGAGCTACGGACGTTTCTTAAAGTTAGATCGGTTTTTTGCAGTAAAAATAATGAATTAGAGAGGTTAGAAATGTTGTAGAGGTGTGCTGACGTGTCTCTATATAAGGTGACACGCCAGCGTTTAAGCATTCAGGCTAAGAGTTAGAAACTGTACCGAACTGTTGCGGCGACAGTATCGACGTCCTGATCGATTTCGTCTAAATCGTAGAGTTTATAACCAACACCTAGAGAAAGGTTGTTAGTTAAATGAAAGAAAGCTGAAGCGTCATAACGAATACCATTTTCGTCATCAATGTCCAGATAATCAGCTTTCACCGATAGCTCAAAAAAGTCGGTGATCATTGAACGAATGCCAACGCCTGCTCCGTATCCTGATTCATCGAAAGACTCTGAACCAAGGTCGTCTACTGAGCCAACAAGTTCAAGCTTTTCATAAGTAACTGTAGCGAAAACGTCAGTTGACTCTGTGATACCGTGATTAAAGCCGATACCTGCGTTAAGTGAGTCTAAATCAACGTCACCGAAATCCGATTCGTCACCAACGGAGTCGAAATTGGCCAGCACAAAAATTGAGTCAGTTAGTGAAAGCGAGCCGGCTACGGCATAACCATCCATTGTAATATCATCGTCGATAGGTGTTTCAATATCGGTTTCTATGTAGGACGCCTGAATTTTATCCCAGTTAGGAGAGTCGGCAAAGGCGCTAGTTGAAGTTCCAATCAATGCAATTGCAATTAATGTTTTCTTCATAATTCTTCCTTAAGTTGAGAGTAACTATTCAAAAGTAACCAAGCGGTTATCTCTATTTAAAGCTAGCTACACCCGTGGCAGTCAGCAATGCCCTTTACGAAACCTTTAATCTAAGCGGTTAATTAAAGAGATGAGGGCGGCTTCCGCAACTTTTTTAATGTTATTGCGTTCTTCGTTGTCACTTACTTCATAGGTCACGGCGTGCGCGGCAAATTCATCAGCGATGAACTGCTTAAAAACACCACTTTCAGGATGAGCTCCAGGCTGATAATCAAGTTCTACTGAACCGACAAGTTCTTCAATTTCCTCAATCCAGTTGTAGACTCTTTGAGGGTTTCTCAAAGGCACGCCGCTGAGGGGTTCGTAGTCTTTAGGCATGGTGTAAAAGACATTTTTTCGGGTAGAATGGAAGTCAATTGCAAATTCAATTTCCCCGCCGTCTTTAACCAGCTTTTTAAGATAATTAGCCATGGCCTGAGTTTCCGGTAGGGTCAGATTTTTCCAGTCTCTGTTCATATCGATGCCTGCCGCGGTTAAGCGCCAGTTCCCATGGTAGACCCCATCTGGATTCATATTGGGCACCAATAGAATGTTGTACTTTTGTCGAAATTTAACGACGTAAGGCTCGTCGCTAAACAGCAACTCACCAAAATGTAGTAGTGCTAACGCGCCGGTAACTTCGGGAGGGTGTTGACGGCCAATTAAAATTATCCATTTATCGCTGGACTCAACTCTATGCTCCAGAGCCGCCAGGTTACGTCCTTCACTGGAGACTCCGAGAGAAATAACTTCGGTCTGTTGCGGCTCTTTAATAAGACTACTGAGCCACTCAATGTAATGAACGTTGTCAATAATCTCCTGTCCGGCAATATACTCTTTGGTTTGGCCTGAAAGGGTTAATTCAAACTGAAGCGTGCCGTCGCCTTCAGAAAATGGAATTGCGTGCCAAATATCATCGCCTTCGCTGCGTTTGGGTTTATATCGCGAAACCCCTTCACTGGCGACCAAAGTAATATCGATTGTTTGGCTTGTTTCAGCTTTATTTTTTACCGCAAAAGCATACCAGGGACTTGGGTTAATTTTCTCTCGTTCAGGCTCCAGAAAAAGCCTGTATTGATTATCACCTGTTTTCTCACAATGGTTCAGGCGTCCCACAGCAAAATTGATAGTGAACTCGATCTGCTCAAAAGAGCAGTCCTTCGGTTTTTTATCCGTCTCTTCAGGCTGCTGAAGTGCTAACTGGCTTAATAACGCAACATTAGCTAGTGTGAGCATTTATACTCCTAAAATGCCCACGACAAAGTGGCGTATGTATAACGTCCACGGTTTGAGTGAACATCGGAAAAGTAACCGAAGCTTTCATCTGCAATGGGCGGTTTTTTATCAGCCAGATTGCGGGCACCTATTCGCAGACTTAAGCCGTCGAGTGACTCCTGACTAAAGTAGTAGTCGAGATAGATATCGGTTGTGATCCAGCTATCAATTGGCATCATGTCTCCATCAGACGTTGTTACGCTAGTTTCGTAAAAGTCATCAACATAGTTGACTCGTATACCAGCGCCCCAGTTCCCGAGATCCCAGTCTAGACGAGCAAACGAACGCCATTTAGGGTTCCCGTCCATTTGCCGTAAATCACCTGCGCCAACCACCGGAATGTCAATAGGGACAGCGGGGTTACCATTTTCCTGAGCTTCCAGAACAATGGCACTTATAGGGTCCGGGGTTTGCATAAATTTACGCAAGTGAGCTGCGTTGATCGAAAAGTTGAATAAACCAAAGGCTTCACTGTTAACTTCATAATTAATACTGATATCGGTACCGGAAATTTCACGAACTTCAAGGTTGTCGTATTGATTATTTACGTAAACAACCTCCAGAGCATCGTTACGTATAACGGCAGGATTTGAGCTGCCTTGTGAGCGTAGCAGTGAATCATAAAGTAAGTGGGTTTGGCTGTTTAAAATTCCGACTACGTTTTCCTGCTCAATTGTCCAGCGGTCAACAGTAATAAGAAAGTTTTCAAAAGGGGTAATGGCAAAACCTACGTTATAAATTTCGTCGTCTTCTGGTGTGAGTTTGCTATTGCCGCCTCTAATCTCGGTTATGCTGTAACGATCATCAATAACAGGATCGGTTCTGGAATTGGTTCGGGAAACACTTTCCTCAACCACCTGAGGTAAGTTAGGTGCGCGGAAACCGCCGGAGTACGATGCTCTTAATTGCAGCCAGTCAACCGGTAACCAGCTCAGGGCGACTTTAGGCTTGGTTACGCTGCCGACGTCACTGAATCTTTCGTAACGAAGCGCCAGTTGCATATCAATGGTTTGGTGCAGCGGTACCAGGAGCTCAGTATAAGCGGAAAAAACATTGCGACTGCCTTCTGAGTCAGGTGTAAAGCTGCTTCCCAGAACATCGGAGTTGGTCATCAGTTCGCCAGTGACTTGATCGTAGAAAGGGGTAGAGCCATCTAGCAAATAATGTCGGTCATCGGCGTAGGCTTCGTAACGATACTCGACCCCCGCGGCAATACCAATGTCGCCTGCGTACCAGTTTGCCAATGCCGGGTTGGATAGTTTGAAATCCCATTGCGCCAGCTCACTAGTGCTATCCCGGGTTATGTCTTCAGTCAGTCCGGCTATAACAGCGGCTGAGTTATAAACGGATGTTCCGTTATTTACGTTCTCCGGATTACCGCCAATAAATGGGTTATAAGCTTCTTCAATATTGGTTGAGTTAATCGCCTGTTGCAGCGCACTTACGCGGATGCGGTTATAGCCTGTATCCAGCGTGTCAGCTCTGGAATAGAGTAGGGCGGATTCCCATTCCCACTGTTTTGAATAACCTTTTATGCCTCCCAGTAGACGGTAACTGGAGTCTTCAACTTCTATTCTTCTTGGGCCGACATCCATTGGCCGTATGTTGCGCAGCGTTACAGTTTCGCCAAATGGGTTGTAAGCTGCATTTTCGCTAATGGTGAAGCGCTGCGCAGTAAGGTTGGCATTTTGCTCGCGGCGACGCTTAGATAGCGCCTCGTAGTATAAGGCCTCGCCAAAAAGCTCTAAGTTAGGCGCAAGAGAATGTGTGTAATAAGCAAATAGGTTTACCCGGTCTATTGCCGAGGTCATGCTCTGATCCTGAGCTGAGTCGTAACGCATATCTCTGGGAATGGAACCTTCGGCAGCACAGACTCCATCAGACAAAGTCTGAAAGCAATCACCCATAGATTCCGGGCGAATATGGAAACGGCCAATATTTTCGCCATCGTATATTGCCCAGGGACTGGATAACGAACGGTTGTCTAATTGGGTATCACCAACAAAAGCCTCTGGTATTCTGTCGTTAAAACGACGGTCTTCGCTGGCTGAATATGAGCGCTCATTGGCGCCGATTTCATCACGGGTGTAATAAGCGAAAGACAGACTTAAATGGCTTTTATTGTCGTTAAAAAATACGCCGGTTGAACCGCTGGCAAGGTACTGTTGCATTGAAGTTCCTTCAGCGTTGCCGGCGCTCAGGTTTAACTGAGTTTGAGTGACTTCTTTTTTCAGAACATAGTTAACGACACCAGCTACGGCATCGGTTCCATAAAGTGCTGAGGCACCATCACGAAGTACTTCAAGTCGTCTTAAACCGGTTACCGGAAGGGTGTTCGAGTTTACCGTGGTAACAGGAACAAAGTTCTCGGTCTGGGTTCCCGGGTGCAAAACCAGACGACGACCGTTCAGCAGAGTTAAGGTATTACCTGTGCCTATGCCTCGCAAGTTAATGGAAGCGACATCGCCACGTGCATCATTAACACCACCAATAGATCGCTCGTTGTTAAAACTGATATCGCCCACTTGAGGAATAGAGCGAAGCAGTTCATCTCCAGTAACAGCGCCTGTATTAATGATGTCATCTGAATCGAGGATAGTCACCGGGAGTCGTCCGGCAGCCTGCGCCCCCCGAATATTACTGCCTACCACAGTAATTTTTTCCATTGCCTCTTCATCATCTTCACTGCGATCTTGCTGCATGGCAAGTGCCTGAAGGGGGAGAGTAAATGAACTTAAAGCGGCAAGAGTACAGAGTGATAAGTAGCTTTTTCTGTGTTTATTCATAATAAAACCTACACTGTTTTAACAATTAACTTAGTTGTAGGTATATACCCAGATCGTTATTTTTACCTCAATTTTTAAACATTCTTAACATATTTATGACTCAAATTTTTGGGTCAAGACAGACAATCCGATTATGGCAATCTATTTTTCGAGCCTATCTGAGCCCCCTAAAACACTGCGTTTGTTTTATATTACTGACGCACTTATTGTGTCTAACGAAAAGGGTAATTAATCATGTTTAAGAAAACAGTACCTTTACTTTCTGCTGTAGCGATTGCGATATCGTTTTCAGCCGGAACTGGTGTTGCAAGTGCTCAGGAACACTCATCTTATGAGGTGAATTCTCCAGAGCCTAAGTCGAACGATTTCTGGTGGCCAAATAAGCTCAATTTAGAGCCATTGCGTCAGCATAGTCCTGAATCAGACCCCTACGGCGACGATTTTGATTATGCTGAAGCCTTCAGTCAGCTTGACCTTGAGCAGGTTAAAAAAGACATTGAAGAGCTGATGACCTCGGATCAGGACTGGTGGCCAGCCGACTACGGTCATTATGGTCCATTCTTTATTCGTATGGCCTGGCACGGTGCCGGAACCTACCGGGTTCAGGATGGCCGCGGCGGTGCTGCTGGCGCTCAACAACGTTTTGAGCCACTAAATAGCTGGCCGGATAACGTCAGTCTGGATAAAGCGCGTCGATTGTTGTGGCCGGTCAAGCAAAAGTACGGCAGAGATATCTCATGGGCTGACTTGATGGTGCTAACCGGTAACGTTGCGCTTGAGTCTATGGGGTTCGAAACTTTTGGTTTTGCCGGCGGACGTGAAGATGCCTGGGAACCTGATATTGTTTATTGGGGTCCCGAAAAAGAATGGTTAAAGGGTGACGAGCGCTACTCTGGTGATCGTGAACTTGAAAACCCTCTGGCCGCTGTTCAGATGGGTCTGATTTACGTTAACCCTGAGGGACCTAACGGCAAGCCGGATCCTTTATTGGCCGCGAAAGACATTCGTGACACCTTTGGCCGCATGGCAATGAACGACGAAGAAACCGTTGCTCTGATTGCCGGTGGACATACCTTTGGTAAGGCACATGGTGCGCACAAGCCAGAAGAATGTTTAGGCGCTGAACCGGCTGCTGCAGGTGTTGAAGAGCAAGGTCTGGGCTGGAAAAATAAATGTGGTAAAGGTAACGCCGAAGATACCATTACCAGTGGTTTAGAGGGGGCGTGGTCAGTGAACCCGACAGCCTGGACAACTCAGTATCTGGATAACCTGTTTGGTTTTGAATGGGAACAGACTAAGAGTCCAGCCGGTGCTATTCAGTGGATCCCTGTTGACGGTCAGGCGTCTAATTTAGTTCCTGATGCTCACGTTGAAGGAAAGCGCCATGCTCCTATTATGTTTACGACGGATCTTTCGCTGAAAGAAGACCCTGAGTATCGCAAAATTGCTAAACGCTTCCATGAA
>CENV01088511.1_pt1 | contig 68459 bp, 66 predicted proteins | sample 530231 | NCBI WGS metagenome assembly CENV01 (sample SAMEA2619815, study PRJEB7988) | marine metagenome | biome: marine biome (ENVO:00000447); feature: surface water layer (ENVO:00002042); material: "saline water (ENVO:00002010), including plankton (ENVO:xxxxxxxx)" | depth 5 m
GGTCAATCGCTGGCTGACGGCGGTGCTGGCCGCTTATGACGATGAAATCCGGGCTCTGGTTCACGAACGCGACCGGACCCTGGCCGCGCATCGCCCCGAGGGCGATATCGCCGTGCGCGACGACAAGGCCCTCGAAGTCACCTCCGAACTGCTGTTTTAGCCGCCCTGAACGATTAGCTGGCGGTCTCGTTCGTCCTTGATCTTGCCAAATGGCATTATTCCTCATATTTTATGCCAAGAGGTGAAGTCATGCTGCACGAACTGCCCAGAGCCGACGCCGCCCCCGAGCGGCCCCAGATCACGGCGGCTGAGGCCGCCGCCATGGCGCGCACGGTCGTGAATCTGTTTGACCGCTGGGATCTCTCGGACGCCGAGGCGCGGGAAATCCTCGGCGGCCTTGCTGCCCGCACCTATGCGCGCTGGAAAGCAGGGGAGGTGGGGCGGATCGACCGCGATCTGGCGACCCGCCTGTCGCTGCTCATGGGTATCCACAAGGGGTTGCGCTATCTCTTTACCGATCCGGCACGCGGCTATGGGTGGGTCAAAAAGCCCAATAGCGCGCTCGGCGGTCGCACTCCGGTCGATATCATGGCGGAGGGCTCCATTTTCGCGCTGGCCCGCATCCGCAGCTATCTCGACGCTGAACGGGGCGGTTGGTGAGCGTTGCGGTTGCCCACATAAAATGGGGCAGGGCGTTTCGGATTATCCGCACGATCTATCCGCCAATCGACCTGTTCGAGGACATCGCCGACCCGGCCGATTGGGAGGCGCTGGCTTCGGCGGAATCGAAAACCAACCCGCGTGTCTGGGAGCACCTGGGCCGGCTCGATCTGATCCCGCCGCATCGCCGCGTGGCCGGGCAGGGGGCAAGCTGGTTGATGGCGCCTTTCGTTCATGTCAGCACCGATCGACCGGGTCGGTTTACCGACGGAACCTACGGCGTTTACAGCGCCGGCAGCAGTGAGGAAGTGGCCATCCGCGAGGTCGCCCACCACCACGCCATCGCCATGGCGGCCAGCGCCGAGGAGCCCGGCTGGACCGCGCAATTTCGCGTTCTGGTCAACGCGCTCGATCTCGACCTGCACGATGTGCGTGAGCGGCCCGACTGTCACCTGCCCGACGATTACGGACCGCCCCAAGCGCTCGGCAAAACGTTGCGCGCGGCCGGCAGCAATGGCGTCGTTTACCGCAGCGTGCGCGCGCCGGGCGGCGAATGCGTCGGCATCTTCTGGCCAGACCTCATGGAAATACCGGTTCAGGGTGATCATTTCGATTTCCACTGGGACGGCACGCGCGTCGACCGCGTGCGCAACTCGAGCACCAGCGCCATTTTCGCCCTGTAATTGTCGCCTCGACCACCCTATATGAAGGCTTGACCTTACCATGATGGGAAGCCTTACCGTGGCTTCACACAGTCAAGGATTACGCCATGAACGCCCCGGTTTCCCGCCAGTCGACAACGCTGAGCTTTCCCGTAGAAGGGATGAGTTGCGCGTCCTGTGTCAAGCGTGTGGAAACGGCGGCTGCCAAACTGCCGGGCGTCGTTGAGGCGCGGGCCAATTTTGCCAATGAAACCCTGACCGTCAGCCCTGGCCCCGACTTCGACGCCACTGCCTTGCGTGCGGCCATCAAGGACGCCGGGTACGAACTGCCGGTCGAAAAGCTCGAAATCGGCATCGAAGGGATGAGCTGCGCTTCCTGCGTCAAACGCGTCGAGGACGCGTTGGCTGGTGCGCCCGGAATCGTGTCCGCCTCTGTCAATCTGGCGACCGAAAGGGCAACGCTCGATATCGTGGGTGGCCAAGCCGGTCTTGCCGCGGCGGAAGCGGCGATCACGGGGGCTGGCTACACGCCCCATCGTCTGTCGGACCAGAACACCCAAAGTCGCGAACAGGCAAAGGCCGATGAAATCGGCGCGCTGCAGCGCGACGTCGTCATTTCCGGCCTTCTTACCCTGCCGCTGTTCGTTCTGGAAATGGGCAGCCATTTCTACGCGCCCTTCCATCAATGGCTGATGCAGACGGTGCCCATGGGATGGCTCTATCCGGCCTATTTCGTGCTGGCCAGTGCCGTGCTGTTCGGGCCGGGACGGCGGTTCTTTGTCAAAGGCGTTCCGGCGCTTTTCCGGCGCACTCCCGACATGAATTCTCTGGTGGCGCTCGGAGCCGGTGCAGCCTATCTTTATTCGAGTGTCGTCACTTTCGCCCCGCAATTTCTGCCCGATACGGCGCGCAACATCTATTTCGAGGCGGCGGCGGTCATCGTCACGCTCATTCTGGTCGGGCGCTTGCTTGAAGCCCGCGCCAAGGGGCGGACCAGCGACGCCATAAAGCGGCTCGTCGGTCTGCAGGCCAAATCGGCCCGCGTGTTGCGGGGTGGTGAGACCATCGAAGTCGCGCTCGACAGCGTTTGCGTCGGCGATATCATCATCATCCGTCCCGGCGAGAAAATCCCGGTCGACGGGATTGTGACCGAGGGCACGTCCTTTATCGACGAGGCAATGATCTCGGGCGAGCCGGCACCCGTGGCCAAGGCCGAGGGCGATACCGTGATCGGCGGCACGATCAACACGACCGGCAGTTTTCGGTTTAAAGTCACCAAAATCGGTGGCGATACAATGCTCGCCCAGATCATAAAGCTCGTCGAACAGGCGCAAGGCTCCAAACTGCCGGTTCAGGCGCTTGTCGATCAGGTGACGGCGTGGTTCGTACCGGCCGTCATGGCCATCGCGGCACTGACCTTTGTGGTGTGGGCCGTTTTCGGGCCCGACCCGGCATACACTTTCGCGCTGATCAACGCCGTTGCGGTGCTGATCATCGCCTGCCCCTGCGCCATGGGACTGGCCACCCCGACCTCGATCATGGTCGGGACGGGCAGGGCGGCAGAGTTCGGCGTGCTGTTCCGCAAGGGCGAGGCGCTGCAGCTTCTCCAGTCCGTCGGCATCGTCGCCTTCGACAAGACCGGAACACTGACCAAGGGCGTGCCCGAATTGACCGATCTGATCGTTGCTGATCGGTTCGAGGACGGCGAGGTACTTTCGCTCATCGCGGCGGTTGAGGCCAACTCGGAACATCCGATCGGCCAGGCTATCGTTACAGCAGCCCGCAACCGGGATTTGGTCATGCCGGACAGTGCAGATTTCGACTCGGTGCCCGGCTTTGGCGTTGTCGCGAACGTTTCGGGCCGCAGGATCGAGGTGGGCGCAGACCGCTACATGGAGCGTCTTGGTATCGATTTTGCCGCTTTCACGCCCGACATCGAGAGACTGGGTCGCGAAGGCAAGAGCCCGCTTTTCGCCGCTATCGATGGCAAACTGGCGGCCATCGTTGCTGTGGCCGATCCCATCAGGCCCACAAGCGCCGAAACGATTGCCCATCTCCATGCGCTCGGTTTGCAGGTGGCGATGATAACCGGCGACAACGTCAACACGGCGCGCGCCACAGCAGACCAGCTCGGCATCGACCACGTGGTGGCCGAGGTGCTGCCCGAGGGTAAAGTCGCAGCCATCGAGAAGCTCAAGACGGAGGGCAGAAAGCTCGCCTTCGTCGGCGATGGCATCAACGACGCGCCTGCGCTGGCCGCCGCCGATGTCGGCATCGCCATCGGCACGGGCACCGACGTGGCCATCGAAAGCGCCGGCGTGGTGCTGGTGGGGGGCGATGTGCGCGGGGCGGTGCAGGCCATCGCGATCTCGCGCGCCACGATGGGCAATATCCGCCAAAACCTCGGCTGGGCCTTCGGCTATAACGCGCTGCTGATCCCGGTCGCCGCCGGGGTACTCTTTCCCGCCTTTGGCGTCCTGCTTTCGCCCATGCTGGCGGCAGGTGCCATGGCGCTCTCGAGCGTTTGCGTGGTCACAAATGCCCTGCGTCTGCGGGGCTATCGGCCACCGCTGGTCGCGGACCGTAGGAGCACGACAGCATGAACATCGGACAGGCTGCAAAAGCGTCGGGCGTGACGGCCAAGATGATTCGCTACTACGAATCCATCGGCCTTATCACCCCCGCCGACCGGACCGAGAGCAATTACCGCGTCTATGGTGCTGACGACATCCACACGTTGCGGTTCATCAAACGCGCCCGCACGCTGGGCTTTTCCATGGACGAAACAGCGGCGCTTCTGGGCCTGTGGCAGGACAAGTCCCGCGCCAGCGCCGACGTAAAGGCCATTGCCACCAACCATATTGCCGAGCTCGAAAATAAGATCACCGAGCTTCAGGAAATGGCCGATACCCTCAAGCACCTCGCCCATTGCTGCTCAGGCGACAACCGTCCCGACTGCCCCATCCTCGGTCAGCTTGCCGGCACCGAGGTGCGGGCCTGATGCAAAAGGAGAATGACGTCTTTCAAACGTCAACCCGCGCAGCGGTGCGGGGCAGCGTGGAGAGAATTTCTGGGCCGTCCTCGCGCAAGATCACGATATCCTCGAGGCGCACGCCGAACCGGTTCGGCAAATAGATTCCCGGTTCTATGGAAAACACCATTCCCGTTTCAAGCGTCGTGTCGCTGGTTTCGGTAATATAGGGCGGCTCATGGATGTCGAGGCCCATTCCATGCCCGGTCCGGTGCAGGAAAAACTCGCCGAACCCGGCATCGGCAATCACCGTGCGGGCGGCGTTGTCGACATCGCACGCCCGAGCACCCGGCCGGGCGGCGGCCAGCGCGGCCTGAACTGCGCGCTCAACGGTTTCATGCACCTGTTCATATTGCGCCGGCGGTTCACCTAGAACGATCATCCGTGTCATGTCGGATGGATAGCCGGCCTTGCGTCCGCCGATATCAACCACGATCGCATCGCCGGCGCGGAATGTGCGCTCCGAACTCGCGTGATGAGGATAGGCGCCGTTTTCGGAAGCGCCAACGATGGAAAAGGCAGCACGTGCACCTTCGAGCGGATAGTGGTCGGCAATGATTTTGGCCAGCTCACGTTCGCTCATGCCTGGACGGATCCCTGCAACCGCAGCCTGAAATGCGCGATCGTTGACGCCGGCGCTGTCTTTGAGACGCTCGTATTCGAACGCATCCTTGCGCCGGCGAAGATAACCGATTGTATCGTCGGTAAAACGCCGAGACACACCCGGCAGCGCGTCGAGCGCGAAAAGTGCAAAATCGGCGCGCATTGTTTCATCGATCACCACGGTCGAGGCTCTGGCGGCGTCCATATGGTCCAAAAGGTCGGCAAAGGCCTTGGCCGGTCCGTCTGCGTCGGACCATTCGAAAAACGGCAGGTCGGTGTCCTTTCGGCAGTCTGACGCATTAAGGCGCGGCATCAGGAATCCGGCGCGGTCGTCCGAAACCAGTAGTAGGCATGGACGCTCGTCCCCATGGGCCTCGACGCCAGTAAGCCAGAGCAGATGGGAGTGCGGTCCCAGCACGACGAGATCCGTGCCCGTTTTCTGCATACGCTGGCGCAGACGAGCGATGCGTTCATCGAAAAGAGTAGCCATGGCGATTTTTTCTTTTTTGGATGGGAGAATGTGTTCCGGCCTTAGGTGCGGGCCGAGACGTGATTGAGGGTGATGACCCAGCCGGTTTCGGCGCGCTTGTGCAATATTCGCGTATTGATGCCCGTTTGGGTGCCAGTGTCCCGGACGAGGGTGTAAGCCCCGACCAGTTGTGCGACGCCGGGGGCCAACACCACGACGTTCATGTCCGAGAATTCAAGGTGACCGCGGCGACCCGGGCCACCGCCATAATCGCGTTCGTAGTGATCGAGAGTCGCTTGCCAATCGCTTTGAATTTGACCCCGGGAAACAAAAATTACATCGGGATTGGAAAATCCCTTCATGTAGCCGGCGAAATCGCCTGTATTCCACGCAGCCTGCATCTTTGCCATCACCGCGTAAATGGCGGCGATCTCCTGCCTATCGCTCATTGGCTTGCTCCGCGGTGCGACGCATCAGGAATTCCTGAGCGGCGGAAACCAGATGCCTTCGCAGCGCTGTTCCGGCGCGCTGTGCATCCTGGTCCAGCAGGGCATCAATGATGTCCTGATGTTCCTGGCACGAACGCCTCAAGCGGCCCTGGTCCTGCAACTGGTACTTTCGAAAGGGCCTCAGCTTGAGCCGCATGGCGTCAGCCAGCGCCACCAGATCGAGGTTATGGCTCCCCGCCATAATCAGCGAATGAAAGTCGGAATTGACGCTCTCATAGGCGTTGAAATCGCCATCTTCCGCCAGGGCGTTCATATCCCGATGCATGGCCTCCAGACGCGCGCGTTCGCTCATTGTCATGCGTTGTGACGCGAGTCTTCCACAGGTCGCTTCCATCTCCGCCATGGCCTCGAACATCTGATCGATACGCTCAGGAGAGAGCGCGGCGACGAGAACGCCCTTGTATGGCACGCGCTCTGCGAGCGAACGTCCACACAGAGCGTGCAACGCCTCGCGCACGGGCGTGCGCGACAAGCCAAAACGCTGGGCGAGCGAATTTTCGTCGAGCCTGGTTCCCGGCTCGATTCGACCTGAAATGATATCGGCTTCGAGCTGTTCAACGAGGATATCGCTCTGAACTCTGCGACTTCTCGTAACGTCATCAAGCATGCCTGCCTCCCTTCGCAATATCCGACTTTTCCAGCCGCGAAACCCGTCAATGTCGGCAATGAGTATACAAGACTGTTGCAATCCGCAATCAAAGTATACAATATGTCGTCAAAGGGGCGACAGCCTCTTCCCACTTATCGATCTCAAAGCAACAACCGACATTTTTGTGTGCAAATTGGCATTTTTCATTCGCTTTTGTCGACCGACGCAACAGGTGTGCCCATGAGCCAGTTTACGACCCGACCGGAGCTTCGCGGCACCCTTGGCGCTGTTTCGGCAACGCACTGGCTTGCTTCGACCGCAGGCATGTCCTTGCTCGAGAGTGGCCATACGGCTTTTGATGCAGCAGTTGCTGCCGGCTTCGTCCTGCAGATCGTGGAGCCTCATCTTAACGGCCCCGGTGGCGAGGTGCCCATCATCGTGACACCCGCAGGACAGCGCCCCATCGTGATTTCGGGTCAGGGGCCGTCCCCGGCCGGTGCGACACTGGCCAAATTCGCAGAACTCGGTCTGGACCTCGTGCCGGGCACCGGCTTGTTGCCCGCATGCGTGCCGGGGGCATTCGGCGCCTGGCTGACGCTCTTGCGCGACTACGGAACGGCCGAGCTGGAGGACGTTCTGGCGCCAGCCATCCATTATGCCGAGCACGGTCATCCCATAGTTCCGCGCATCGCAAATACCATCGGCACGATGCGCGAGCTGTTCGATACCCATTGGCCGTCTTCCGCGGCTCTCTATCTGCCCAATGGTAAGGTGCCGCAGGCCGGTAAGCTGTTCCGCAATCCCGAGGTGGCAAAGCTCTATCGTCTGATTCTCCAAGAGGCGAACGGGGCACAGAGCCGGGAGGCGAGGATAGAGGCAGCCTTGGCCTATTGGTACGAAGGCCCGGTAGCCGAACGGATCGGCCAGTATTGCGAAACCGAGTCCGTATGGGACGTTTCCGGTCGCCATCACAAAGGATTGCTGCGCGCAGATGACATGTCGGGCTGGCGCCCGAAAATCGAAGCGCCGCTCTCTGTCCAATATGATGACTACGAGGTCTTCAAGTGCGGGCCATGGTCCCAAGGCCCGGTGTTGCTCCAGGCGTTGAACCTTCTTTCTGGCACCGCGATTGCCGAAGTCGATCCGCTCGGGGCCGATTTCGTGCATCTGGTCACCGAGAGCACAAAGCTGGCGATGGCGGACCGCGACGCCTGGTATGGCGACGACGCGGACGTGCCGATCGAAACGCTGTTGAGCGCGCCATATACTGCCCAGCGGCAAGCATTGATCGGCGAGACCGCGTCGCAGGTCATCGAGCCCGGGGCGCCCGATGGGCGCAATGCGAATTTCCCGCCGCAGCGTCCGTTTGGGACCATCAAGCAACCTGGGATGGGTGGTGGCGAGCCGACGGTGGCAAAAGATATCACGCCTCCGACGGACAGAATGGGGGAGCCCGCGCTCGATCAAACAGGGGCGCAACGGGGCGACACGGTGCAGGTCAGTGCCGTCGATCGCTGGGGCAACATGGTTTCGGCCACGCCTTCTGGTGGATGGCTTCAGTCCAGTCCGGTCATTCCCGGCCTGGGCTTCTCACTGACGACTCGCGGGCAGATGTTCTGGCTCATGGAAGGTCTTGCCTCGTCCCTGCGGCCGGGGGTTCGTCCGCGGACGACCTTGACGCCGACCACGGTGTTCAGAAACGGGATGCCCTATCTTGCGTTGGGTACACCAGGTGGGGACCAGCAGGATCAGTGGCAGCTTCAGTTCCTGCTGCGCCACATCCATGCCGGCTACAATATCCAGCACGCTATCGACGCGCCGGCCTTTCACACAGACCATCTGCCCAGCTCGTTCTGGCCGCGCGAGGTGGGGCTCGCCTCGCTCACGCTCGAGGAGCGGTTCGGGCCTGAAACCGTCGAGAACCTGCGCGCGCGCGGCCACGACGTGAAAATCGCCGACCCTTGGGCGGAAGGGCGCCTGAGTGTTGTCGGTCGAGAACTGGATGGAGACGACCAGATCGTAATGGCCGGCTCCAATCCCAGAGGGATGCAGGGTTACGCGATAGCCCGCTAACCATCATCAAAGAGAGGAAACAAAGATGCGAAAACCATTTTATCTTGCACTCATGGCGTCCATTGCCATGACCGGCCTCACCGCTCTGCCCGCAAGCGCGCAGGACGGTGGCACCGTGCTCAACATCGGATTGCAGGACGATCCCGATACGCTCGATCCGGCGACCAATTGGAGCTTTGTGGGTCGCCACGTTCTCCAGCAGATGTGCGACAAGATCGTCGACATCAACGGCAACAACGAAATCGTGCCGATGCTGGCGACCGACTGGACCTGGAACGAGGACAGCACCCAGCTCACCCTCAATGTTCGTGAAGACGCGACCTTCCACGACGGCACTCCGGTCAATGCCGAGGCGATCAAGTATAATCTCGATCGCGCCCTTACCCTGGAAATCTCGCGCCGCGCTTCGGAAATCAGCGCCATAGAATCGGTCGAGGTGGTTGACGAATTCACAGTTCAGATCAATCTCTCCGAACCGTCAGTTCCGCTGCTGGCGGCGCTGACCGATCGTGCAGGCATGATCATCAGCCCGGCGGCTGGCGAAGAACTGGGTGAGGACTTTACCAATGACCCGGTCTGTTCCGGGCCCTATGAGTTCGTCGAGCGTGTCGCGCAGGACTATATCGAGCTCGAAAAATTCGATGACTACTATGCTGCCGATGACTATGCATTCGACCGCCTGATCTTCCGCGGCATGCCCGACAGCAATACGCGACTGCTCAATCTGCGCTCGGGCCAGTTCGATCTGATAGAGCGTCTTGCCGCCACCGACGTGGCGTCGGTCGATGACGATCCGGCGCTGGAAACCGCTCCGGTCGTCGGCCTGGGCTATTACGGCATCACGATCGACATCGGTGGCGAGGGGGCCGACCCCGACTTCAGCCAGCAACAGGCGGTTCGCGAAGCCTTCAGTCTCGCCATCGATCGTGAAGCGATAAATCAGGTGGTATTCGAGGGTCAGTTTGCCGTCGGCAATCAGCCGTTCCCGCCCACCAGCCCTTACTACAATCAGGACATGCCCGTGCAGCCGCGCGACGTCGAGGCGGCAAGGGCGCTGATGGAGGAAGCCGGCATCGATCAGATCGACCTTGAGCTTCTGGTGCCAACGGACGCAGAGCGTCAGCAGGTTGCGACCCTCATCCAGTCGATGGTGGCGGAAATCGGTATCAATGTCGAAATCCGTCCGACCGAGCTGATGACGTTGCTCGATACCGCTCGTGAGGGCAATTTCGAGGCGCATCTGGTTGGCTGGTCCGGCCGCGTTGATCCCGATCTCAACATCACGCCAATGCTCAGCTGCGGCGCCGCCGGCAACGATGCGCATTATTGCAGCGAAGAACTGGACACCATTCTCACCGAAGCCCGCGCAGTCGGCGACGTGGCGACCCGCCAGGAAAAGTATTCCGAAGCGGTCGATTTGCTGCTCACTGATCTGCCGATCGTCTATCTGTATCACTCGCAGTGGATTTTCGCTCATGACGCGGCACTTGAAGGGTTCGATCCCTTCCCGGACGGGATCATCCGTCTGGGCGGCGTCACGATGACCGAGTAATTCAGGTCGTGGCGATGGACGAAAAGCATCCACCGCTCTCCCATGAGCCGCCGGCCCGGACTCTCCGGGCCGGCGTGCCCACGGACGCGGTTTTGACGGTGGAAAACCTTTGCGTCGCTTTCAAGGGCGATCGAACTGTCACAACCGCGGTCGACGGGGTCAGCTTTTCTCTCGGCAAGGGGCGCAGCCTTGGCGTGGTGGGCGAGTCCGGCAGCGGAAAAAGCGTCACCTCGCTTGCAGTCATGCGGTTGTTACCGGCCGAGAGTGCCAGGATATCGGGTGCAATTACCTTCGACGGGCGCGATCTCCTTGAGATCAGCGAGCCGGACATGCGAAACCTCAGGGGCAATCGGATCTCCATGATCTTTCAGGAGCCGATGACTTCGCTCAACCCCTCCTACACAGTCGGCGATCAGATTGCCGAGACGATCCTGCGCCATCGTCAGATTTCAAGAAAAGAAGCCTGGGACCGCGCAGTCGAGATGCTGCGCATGGTGCGCATGCCCTCGCCTGAAACGCGCGCGCGGCAGTTTCCCCATAACCTGTCCGGCGGCATGCGGCAGCGTGTCATGATCGCGATCGCTCTGGCGTGCGAGCCAGAAGTACTGATCGCCGATGAACCGACAACAGCGCTCGATGTGACCATTCAGGCCCAGATTCTGGCGCTTCTCGATGATCTCAAGACCACGACCGGCACCGCGATCGTACTCATTACGCACGATCTGGGCGTTGTTGCCGAAACCTGCGATGACGTGATCGTCATGTATGCCGGCCAGGTGGTAGAAGGGGGGGCGGTGGAGCAGATTTTCAGATTCCCCCAGCATCCTTATACGATTGGTCTGCTCGGCTCGTTGCCCAGACTTGATGAAGATCGCGATGAACTCGTGGCCATCAGCGGCAGTGTGCCCGATATGACAAATCCTCCGGACGGATGTCGCTTTCAGTCGCGTTGCCCGTTCCGCATCGAAAAATGCGCCCAGATGCCGCCCTTGCGCGAAATTGCCGATGGTCATTCAAGCCGCTGCTGGCGCGCACCGCTTGAGGAACTCGCCGATGCATAGCCAGCCTATTGCGGAAATTGTGGCAGATCCGGTCCTGACCGCCTCCAATCTCGAAAAGCACTTTACGGTCAAACGTTCGGTTTTCGGTCGCCCGCTCGCGCGCGTAAGCGCAGTGGATGGCGTCTCGCTTTCGCTTGCGGCAGGAGAAACGTTGGCGATCGTGGGCGAATCGGGTTGCGGAAAGTCCACCATCGGGCGCATGCTCATGCGCCTGATCGAACCCAGCGCCGGAACCGTCATTCTTGATGGCACCGATATCACGAGCCTTAACGCGCGCGAAATACTGGCGCTGCGCAGCAAGATCCAGCTCGTTTTCCAGGACCCGTATGCATCGCTCAATCCGCGGATGACGATCGGGCAGACCGTCGCCGAGCCGCTGATGTTGCATCACATAGTGCCGCCAGCGGAGCGCATGACACGTGTCGGCGAACTCCTCGAAATGGTCGGTCTGCGCCGTGAGCATGCCCACCGGTTCCCCCATGAATTTTCCGGCGGGCAGCGCCAGCGGGTCGTGATTGCCCGCGCTCTTGCATCCGAACCCAAGATACTGGTTTGCGACGAGGCGGTATCGGCGCTGGACGTTTCGATCCAGGCGCAGGTTCTCAATCTTCTCAAGTCCCTCCAGAAGCGGCTCGGACTGGCCTATGTCTTCATTTCCCATGACCTGAGCGTGGTCAAACACATCTCGGACCGGGTTGCCGTCATGTATCTGGGAAAGCTGGTTGAGGTCGGGGAGACGGACAAGATTTTCGCTTCCCCTCGGCATCCTTATACAAGGGCCTTGCTTTCGGCCATTCCGGTGGCAACGCCGGATCGAAAGCAGCACGGCCGCGCGCATGCACTTTCGGGTGATCTGCCCAGCCCGATCGATCCGCCCTCCGGGTGCCGGCTTCACACGCGTTGTCCGCATGCGCGGCCCCAATGCAGCGAAGTTTCGATGACACTCGAGGCAGAACCCGATGGTCACGCTAATGCATGCGCCTTCTGGCGGGAATTGCCACCCGCCGATGATCTCCTGCCCAAGAGCACCGCTTCCGATCCAAGGCTTGAAAGGCTTTTCGCGGCGTTCTCCAGGCCGTTGGCCGCGAGGGAGCCGACGCCATGATCAAACTGCTCGGACGGCGCCTGCTTCAGCTCGTGCCCACCATCTTTATCCTGTCGCTGATCATTTTTTCTCTCCAGCATCTGCTGCCCGGCGATCCGGCGCTGGCCCTGGCGGGGGAAAATCCCGACCCTGAAACCGTGGCGGCCATTCGGGCGCGCTATGGCCTCGATCAGCCAATCTTCATGCAGTATTTTTACTGGGTTGGCGGTGTCATGACGGGCGACCTGGGAATGTCGATGCGTCATAACCTGCCCGTGACCACGCTGATCGTGCAAAAGCTGCCGGTCACGCTTCAACTGGCGGTCATGGGGATCATCCTGGCCCTTGTCCTGGGCGTTTTGGGTGGAATTGTTTCCGCGGTGCGCCGTAACACGAAAACCGATTATGTGGCCAACATCGTCTCGCTGGCCGGCATATCCATACCCAATTTCTGGTTGGGCATCATGCTCATCCTGTTCTTTTCGATCTATCTGCGCTGGCTGCCGGCTTCGGGCTATGTAAGCCCATTCGTCAACTGGCAGATGAGCCTTGCAACGACCGTCATGCCCGCCTTCGTCCTCGGGACCGCGATTGCCGGCGTCATCATGCGTCATACGCGATCGGCCATGATCCAGGCGCTCGAGAGCGACTATGTCCGCACGGCAAGGGCGAAAGGGCTGGCGCCTTCGGTCGTGGTGATCAAGCACGCCATGCGTAATGCCCTGACCCCGATTATCACGCTTGGTGCGCTCGAATTCGGATCCCTGCTTTCCGGTGCCGTTCTGACCGAGCAGATTTTTGCCATTCCCGGGTTCGGCAAGCTGATCGTCGATGCCGTGTTCACGCGCGATTATGCGGTTGTGCAGGGCGTCGTGCTCATCACGGCCCTGTTCTATGTCTTGCTCAATCTGCTTGCCGATATTGGCTATATTCTTGCCAATCCCAGGCTTAGGAACTGAACCATGGCTCAAACCCAAGCCCTTCCCGCCATACCGTTCTCCCGGCTTTTGGAAAGCCGCGTCTGGCGCCGATTCTCCAAGAGCAAGAGTGCGGTTTTTGGTCTGGTGGTGGTAGCCATCGTGGTCCTGGTCGCGATCTTTGCGCCGCTTCTGGCGCCCTATGATCCGGCAGCCCAGAGCTGGACGGCCGTTCGTCAGGCCCCGTCTGCACAATTTTGGCTGGGGACCGACGAGAGCGGCCGGGATATCTTTTCGCGCCTGGTTTTCGGGGCAAGGGCATCACTGATGGCGGGCGTGATTTCGGTGAGTATCGCCATCGCACTGGGTGTGCCGCTTGGTTTGGCAGCAGGCTTTGTGGGTGGGTTCGTGGACGGACTGATCAGCCGGTTCACCGATGCCATGCTTGCGTGCCCCTTTCTCATACTGGCGATTGCGTTTGCCGCCTTTCTGGGACCGAGCCTCACCAACGCCATGTTAGCGATCGGCATCACGGCCACCCCACTGTTCATCAGGCTTACACGCGGGCAGGTTCTGTCTCTGCGCTCGGAGGAATATGTCGAGGCTGCCCGTTCTGTTGGGAACCCAGGCTGGCGCGTGGCCCTGCGGCACGTGCTGCCCAACATCCTGCCGCAGCTCCTCGTACAAACGACGATCACGATCGCAACGGCAATCATCGCCGAAGCAAGCATGTCATTTCTCGGCCTGGGGCAGCAGCCGCCGGCACCATCCTGGGGCTCCATGCTCAACAGCGCGCAGCGCTTTCTTTCAAACGCGCCATGGATGGCTCTTTGGCCCGGCATGATCATTTTTATCACCGTGCTGTCCTTCAACCTGCTCGGCGACGGCCTCCGTGACGCTCTCGATCCTCGATCGAAATCATAGAAAATTTTCCTGAAATCGAGACATCCACATGAATTTCGAACTCGACGTGCCCACGATCCTTGCGCTGGTCGCAGGACTGCTGGCCACGGGCTGTTTCGGCGGCATTCTTGCCGGACTTTTGGGCGTTGGCGGTGGCATCGTGGTGGTGCCGGCGCTGTTCTGGGTCCTGACCATTCTCGATTTCCCTCCCGACATCTCCAGTCACCTGGCGGTGGCGACGTCTCTGGCCACCATCATTCCAACATCGATCTCCTCCATGCGCGCGCATGCCAGGCGCGGTACGATAGATGTGTCTCTGCTCAAGCTGTGGGGCCCTGCGATCGTTCTGGGCGCACTGATCGGTGGCCTGCTTTCCAAGGTCATACCGGGTGACGGTCTTCGGCTGGTCTTCGGCAGTGTCGCGATTGTCGTTGCCATCAACATGGCCATTCCCAAGACGCTCGTGATTGCCCAGTCGCTGCCAGGATCCAAACTTGCCAACCGCACGATTGCGGTGGTTATCGGCTTGATTTCTTCACTGATGGGGATCGGTGGCGGGACGTTGACTGTTCCAACACTGAGCGCATTTTCCTTCGCCGTGCACAGAGCCGTCGGCACGGCAGCGGCCATGGGCCTTTTGATTGCCGTGCCCGGTGTTCTGGGCTTTGTCTGGAGCGGTTGGGATGTTGCCGGCCGGCCGCCATTGAGCTTGGGCTATGTCAATTTAGCCGCAGTGATGATCATTGCTCCGGTGAGCTATTTGATGGCACCCTTTGGGGTCAGACTGGCACACGCCCTCAATCCAAGCATGCTCAAGATTGCATTTGCGGTGTTCCTGTTCATCACGGCCCTGCGGATGCTGACCGCTTGAGCGACCTGCGATGCCGTGATGCGGAGGCGAGAGGGTAGGGGTAAAATGATTTGCTAGGGTGATGGCGGAGCCCGAAGGCTCCGTTTGAGCGTCACCAGGATTTGTATTCGAGATACTTTCCGGAAATCTTGAGCTCGATGCGGTCGCCCTTGGGGTTGGGCACCTTTTCCACGCTCATCTCGAAATCGATGGCGCTCATTATGCCGTTGCCGGCCTTCTCGTTGATCAATTCCTTGATCGTGTCGCCATAGACGCCGACGATCTCATATAGCCGGTAGATTGCCGGATCGGTCGGCACAGACTGGCTGAAAACCTTGGTCGGATACTCGGCCAGCACCACGGCGGCCTCCTGTGGAAGCCCCAGATTGCGGGCGAGGATATCGGCTTTTTCGCGCGGGAAGGCATTCATGCCCAGGCACGCGGAGGTCGTAAACACATCCGACATGCCGATCCCTTCGGCAATTTCCCCCCAGGTGATCCCCGTGGCGCGCTTCTTTTCGAGGATCATGTCGGTAACATCAGCCTTGTTCATCGGTTTGTTCCTTTTTCTTGGCTGTTGAAATGGTCAGGCATTGGCAACCAGCCGGGGTCTGCCGGCGGGGCGGTCGCTGTCGTCGGCGGGGTCGGGCGATCCTTCGCGCGCCGGGTTGACCGTGCGTGGCCGGGCCATGGCGTCCGCACTTCCCTCGCCAAGAGCGATCTGCGCCGAACGGGTGGAGAGGAAATCGACCAGATGGTTGCGGATCTTGTAGTAGGCGGGATCATGGATGATTTCGGCGCGGCGCCGCGGCCGCTCGATGTCCACGACGACGCTTTCGGCAACCTGCGCTTTTGGGCCATTGCTCATCAAAAGGATGCGGTCGGCCAGAAGGATCGCCTCGTCCACGTCATGGGTGATCATGAACACGGTCTGGTTGGTGCCCTGCCAGATGCGGATCAACTCGTCCTGGATCGTGCCGCGGGTCAGGGCATCGAGCGCCCCGAAGGGCTCGTCGAGCAAGAGCAGTTTGGGCTCGATCGCAAAGGCGCGGGCAATCGAAACGCGCTGGCGCATGCCGCCCGAAAGCTGGGCCGGCTTTCTGTGTTCGGCACCATCCTTGAGGCCGACCATGTCGAGAAATGTCTTGGCATGGTCATAAACCCGCGCCCGGCTCCATTTGGGATTGCGCGCCTTGACCCCGAAGGCGACGTTTTTGATGGCGCTCATCCAGGGCAGGAGCGAATAGTTCTGGAAGACGATGCCGCGATCAAGACTCGGTCCGGAGACCTCCTTGCCATCCATGGTCACCGCGCCCTCGGTCGGCTCGTCCAGCCCTGCGAGAACATTCAGGATCGTCGATTTTCCGCACCCTGAATGGCCGATGATGCAGACGAATTCGCCCTTGTCGATATCGAAGTTGACGTTCTCGAAGACGGTAAGGTCTTCGCCTTTTGGATTGGGGAAACGCTTGGCCAATCCGTCGATTTCGAGAAATGGTTTGTCCATGCCGCTCTCCTATTCCTGATAGCGCACGGCGCGCTGAAGCTGACCGAAGGCGGCGTCGAGCAGCATGCCGACGACGCCGATGGTCAGGATCGAGAAAATCACTGAGGTGAGATCGAGGTTGTTCCACTCGTTCCACACATAATACCCGATGCCGGTTCCCCCCACGAGCATCTCGGCGGCCACGATCACCAGCCAGGCAATGCCGATCGAAATCCTCATGCCCGTGACGATGGTGGGCGCCGCCGCGGGGAGGATGACCTGGAATGCGGTGCGCAAGGGCCCGAGTTCATGGGTGCGGGCCACATTGACCCAGTCCTTGCGCACCCCGGCCACGCCGAAGGCGGTGTTGATCAGCATCGGCCAGATCGAGCAGATAAAGATCACGAAGATGGCCGAGGCCTGGCTGTCACGAATGAGAAACAGGGCCAGCGGCATCCAGGCCAGCGGGGAAATGGGCCGCAGGACCTGGATGTAAGGATCGAGCGCCTTGTGCATGAGCGGGCTCATCCCGATCAGAAACCCGACGGGCAGGGCAATCAGTGCGGCGAGAAAATAGCCGGCGAGAACGCGAAACAGCGAATAGCCGATCTGGATGCCGATGCCCTTGTCGTTCGGCCCTGCGTCATAAAACGGATTGGAGAGCTCCTCGGCGGCCTTGGCGATGATTTCCGACGGCGCGGGAATGCCGGCTTTAGGCGCGCCGCCACCCATCAGCATTTCATATTCGGTCATCTCGCCAACAGCGGCGGCCCGGGGCGTGGCAATCTCCCAGACCCCCAGCCACACGATCAGTATGGCCACCGACACCAGCATCGCCTTGATATTAAGCGATAGCGTCATGGAATTAGCTCCGCTTGATGGCAAAGCTGTCGACATAGGCTTCCGGTTCGGCCGGATCGAAGGTCTTGCCCATGATGACATGCGATTTGTAGGTCTCTTCGGGAGGGGTCAGGCCCAGATCGCGCATCACAGCCGCGCAGTCGGAGGCGAGATAGACCTGCTCGGCGACGGTGCGATAGTCGACATCGCCCTCGATATAACCCCAACGCTTCATCTGGGTGAGAATCCACACGCCCATCGAGTGCCAGGGGAAGGGGTCGAAATCGATGCGGTCGGGCACGTCCTGGACAGAGCCCAATCCGTCGGCATAGCGCCCGGTGAGAACCTGCTGGATGACTTCGACCGGCTGGTTGAGATAATTGGTCGGCGCGATGGCCTCGGAAATTTCCACCCGGTTTTCCGATGCGCTTGCGTACTGGGTGGCATCGACAATGGCGCGCAACAGATTGCCATAGGTGTTGGGCATGGTCTGGGCGAACTCGGCTGAGCACGCGAACGCGCAGCACGGATGACCTTCCCAGATGTCCTTGGTGAGCTTGTGAATGAACCCGGCGTTCTCCCAGACGGCGCGCTGGTTGAACGGGTCGGGGGAGAGGTAGCCGTCCAGATTGCCCGCCGAGAGGTTGGCAACCATTTCGGGGGGCGGGACCACGCGGATCTGGATGTCGCGATCGGGGTCCAGGCCGTGTTCGGCCACATAGTAGCGCAGCAGGAAGTTGTGCATGGAATATTCGAACGGCACCCCGAAGGTCATGCCTTTCCAGAGCGAGGGATCGTCGTTCTTGTCCTTGTGATCGTTGCGCAAAACGATGGCCTGGCCGTTGATGTTTTCAACCGCCGGCATCAGGAACGGCGTGGCCGTCGACCCCGCACCCAGGGTGATCGCCAGCGGCATGGGCGTGAGCATGTGCGAGGCGTCGTATTCACCAGAAAGCGACATGTCGCGAGCGATCGCCCAGCTTGAGGTCTTCACCACCTCGACGTTGAGGCCATAGCGTTCGTAAAAGCCCATGGGCTCGGCCATGATGATCGGCGTTGCGCAGGTGATGGGTACAAAGCCGACCCGCAGGTCGGTTTTCTCGGGCGTTCCGATCTCATCGAGAATTGCCGCCTTGACCTTGTCGATGGGCAGCACCGAAGCGAACGCGGCTGCCAGGGTCGACGCGCCGAGCATGGAGGCAAAGCTGCGCCGGGAAATATCGCGATGCCCGAAAGTGGAGCGCACGATGGCACTCTCGATCACCCGCTCCATCATCGCGTCGCTGGACATGTCTTCGCGTGCGGTGGTCGATGCGCCGCTCTTGCAGTCGGCGCATCCACAGCCCTTGGTGTGCCTAAGATCGGTCTTGCCGTCGAACGGGTTGCCCAAGCTTTTGATCGTCATGCCATTCCCCTGTGGTTGCTGACTTTTGCCGTTGCCGGGTTCATTGCAATCGGTGTGCCACACCGCCAGACCGCCCCGGTTCCAGGGTTTTTGGCTTGCAGGACATCCAGGGGAGTGTTACGAAAAATCGTATTTTACGGCGCTTCGTAATCGCATTACGATATTTCGTGCTCTATTTTAGCGCAAAGGGGTGTGTTGTGACGGAGATGCTCGAGGCTCTTATTTCGGGCAAGCCCGATCCCATTCTGGTCGTGGACCCGATGCGCGACAGGCTGCTGTTTGCCAATCCGGCGGCACGCGCCTTGTTCGGTGCCCGGCTCGATCGGCCGGGTGAGGGGGCGATGCGATCACTTTACGGCGCCTGTATCCCTCAATTGCATGTCGCCACCGAGGCTGCGCTCGAGCATGGCTGTTACTATGCCAGCGACCTGCTGCCTGACGGCAGCGAAACAGCAGAGGCCATCGAGCATCAGCTGGTGGCCATCGAGACTGCCGATGGTCCGTTGGTGATGATTACCATCGCCTCTCTTGAACAGCGCCGTCGCCGTACCATCGATCAGGAAGCAAACGATTATCATCGCCAGGGGCTAGAGGAATGGCGTCGGGCCGAGCGGTTCTTCCGTGAGATCGAACGGGAAAACCAGCTCATCCTTGCGGCGGCCGGCGAGGGCATTTTCGGGGTCAATGCCGATGGGGTCACCACCTTCGTCAATCCGGCGGCCCAGAAGATGCTGGGCTGGGCGGCAGAGGATCTTGTCGGCATGAACATGCACGACATGGTTCACTACAAACACCCGGACGGCTCGCACTATCACGCGTCCGACTGTCCCATCTACGGCGCCTTCCGAAACGGCACTGTCAACACGGTCGAAGACGAGTGCTTCTGGCGCAAGGACGGCACGTCGCTGCGCGTCGAATACACCTCCACGCCGATAGAGGACAATGGGGCCTTGGTCGGGGCAGTGATCGTCTTTCGCGATATCTCCCAGCGCAAGGAAAACGAAGCCAAACTGCGCGAGGCCATGGCCGAGAATGCACGCCTGCGCGAACGTCTGGAGATGGAGAATGCCTATCTGCAGGAAGAAATCCTGTCTCAGGCAAATCACTACGACATCATCGGCTCGACTGCGCCGATCCGCAGGATTTTAAAGCAGATCGACCTCGTCGCCCCGACCGAGGCCAATGTGCTCATCACCGGCGAAAGCGGGACCGGCAAGGAACTGGTGGCGCGCGCAATCCATCAGGCGTCGCGGCGCTCGGACAGACCGCTGATCCGCGTCAACTGCGCGGCCATTCCGCGCGAGCTGTTCGAAAGCGAGTTTTTCGGCCATGCCAGGGGCGCCTTTACGGGCGCGCTTCGCGACCGGATCGGGCGCTTCGAACTGGCTGACGGGGGCACGATATTTCTCGACGAGGTTGGAGAAATTCCGCTCGATCTGCAATCGAAACTGTTGCGCGTCTTGCAGGACCGCCGCTTCGAGAGGCTGGGCGAGGAGGCAACCCGCGAAGTCGATGTCCGCGTCATCGCAGCCACCAACCGGGATCTGGAGCGCGAGGTTTCAAAGGGCGAGTTTCGCGAGGACCTTTATTTCCGGCTCAACGTCTTTCCCATCGAATGCGTGCCATTGCGTGAGCGCAAGGACGACATTCCCGTGCTCGCCGACCATTTCCTCAAAATCGCCTGCGCCCGGCTCAATATCTCCTTGCCCATGCTCACCCGCGCCAATATCGCCGATCTCATGGCCTATAGCTGGCCCGGCAATGCCCGTGAGCTGCAAAACCTCATCGAACGCGCCGCGATCCTTGCGCGGAACGGACGCCTGCAATTTGCCTTGAGTGACAGGCCGCCCTTGCCCGAGAGAAACATGCCAACCCTGCAGCCCGATGCCGGTCATACGGGTATCCTCACCCGGGATCAGTTCATGGTGCTCGAACGCGACAACATCCGCCGGGCACTCAAAGCGGCCCAGGGACGTGTCGCAGGCAAGAGCGGCGCCGCCGAACTGCTCGGCGTGAAACCAACAACGCTCTATTCCAGAATCAAGGCGCTCGGCCTGTAGCCGGCAACCGTTGCATGGCTTTGCGTGTATTCAGGCGGCCATCCATGGCCAATTGGCCCGAGGTTTCCGAGGGGAAGGGGCGTTTCCATGGTCGTGTTTTCAGCCATGAACAGCTCACTTGCGCGCCCGACAAATATGTGTTTAGCTATTTTGCATACGAATGCAAAACCTGCATGCATACGTATGCGAGACGACTTTCTGCCGAAGGCGCAAAAGGGTGGGACCTTGCCGGAAGCAAGAAAGTCGGTGCCTTGAGTGGGTAGGCATACGCAGGGACATAAAGGAAGGGACCAATGAAAACTCTCAAGCAACTCGTGCCGGCCGCCCTTGGCGCCACCGCGCTTTTTACGATGATGTCGACCGCCGCCTTTGCCGATTGCGGCATCGAGTCGGGCTCTGTCCGCATCCTCTCCAACGATTTTGAAGCGCTGCGCATCATAGCTGCCGCCGCAGAGGAATGCGCATCGGACACGGTCACCATCACAAAGAACCAGACGACCGAACATAAAAACATTCAGGTGCCCGCGCTCTCGATCGATCCGGCCGAATACACAGTGGCCGTGATCGCCAACAATTCGCTCGTGCCGCTGCTCAACGACGGTCTTGTGCGTCCGCTCGATGATCTTGTCGCACAATACGGTCAGGATCTCGCGCCAAACCAGTTGATCCGGGTTGACGGGCAGATCATGGCGATCGCGTTCATGGGCAACTCGCTCCACACCTATTATCGCCAGGATATTCTCGAAGAAGCCGGCATCGAGCCGCCGACCTCCTATGAGGAGATGATCGAAGCTGCCGAAACACTGCGCTCCCAAGGGATCATGGAGAACCCGCTTGGCGCGGCCAACATGGCCGGCTGGTATCTGGGCAATGAATTTGTCGACATGTATCTCGGCTATGGCGGAGAGTTTTTTGAACCCGGTTCGGCAGAGCCGGCTGTCAACAATGAACAGGGCATCGCCGCGCTCGATATGATGAAGGCGCTCACTGAATACATGACGTCCGAATACATGACGCTCAACTCCAACGAGCTCAAGGCCCTCTATGATGGCGGCCAGATCGCCATGATGAACCAGTGGGGCTCCATGGCCGGCGGCATCCTCGGCGGCCCCGACGAGGAGGTCACGTCCAACACCGTTCTGGCCGCGGCCCCTACGGTCGGTGGAAACGATATTCCCGCCGTCGCCCTCTGGTGGGATGGCTTTGCCATTGCCAAGAACATTTCCGATGAGGATGCCGCTGCCTCCTTCCAGGCGATGCTGTACGGAGCAAGCCCTGAGGTGGCAGCTGCCAATCCCACTGCCGCGACATGGCTGGCCGCCGGCGTTGAGCCGGGCGAAACCGCGGTGGGGGTAATGGCCACCGCCAATGCGGGTGCCCGGGCCTATCCGATGGCACCCTATATGGAGTTGATGCACACCGCGCTCGGTGCCGAACTTGCCCAGTTCATGCAGGGCGAGGAAGGTGCGGAACAGGCTCTGGCGGACGTCGAGGCTGCCTATCGCTCCGCCGCGCAGGAAGCGGGTTTCCTTTAATCCCGCATAAGCCCTAAAATCGAGGAAGCGCCCCGAAAAGCGCTTCCTCCCCGGTCCCGCAGCGTTGATGGAGGGGTGACCCGTGCCGCACAGGACTTTTATTGCCTTTATCCTGCCCTCGCTGATCGCGATGATTCTGTTCATCGTGGTGCCGATCGGCTCGGTTATCGTGCAGGCGGTTTATGCCCAGCACGAACAGGTGCTCGTCGAGGTCGAAAATTGCGGCCCGTTCGGGTGCACGACCGAGTTGCGCGTGGATGCCCAGGCGACAGCCGAACTCAACGAGAATGAGCCCCTGGGGCGGTTCGTGGGTTTGCAGAATTTCACCAATCGCAGCCACCTCGCCTTCGATCAGCTTGGTCAGATCCTGTCCAGCAGCAACGGGCTCGGCGATTTCCTTGGCCAGCTCTACAATCTGCCCTTTTACAAGGCGCTCGCCTTTACCCTCACCTATACCTTCATCGTTACCCCGATCGCCATCGTTCTGGGGTTCTTCATCGCCCTGGCCATCAACGCCATTCCTGCACTGCTCAAGGGGCCGGTGATCTTCTTTTCGCTCCTGCCCATGATCGTCACCCCGCTCGTGGGCTCGATCATCCTGTTTTGGATGATCAACTCCCAAGGGGTGATCGGGGTGACCTTGCAGGCCGTCTTCAACGATCCCGATCTTTCGCTGCGTGCGTCTCCGGCCCTGACCTGGGTGACGCTGATCGTTTATGGCATCTGGAGCACTGCACCGTTCTCGTTTGTGGTCTTTTACGCAGGGTTGCAGACGGTTCCGGCCGATACGCTCGAGTCGGCGATGATCGATGGTGCCAACCGCTGGGAGCGGGTGCGTTTCGTGATCATCCCGCATCTGATCCCGCTCGCGACCTTCGTTGCGCTCGTGCAGTTGATGGACAATTTCCGGGTCTTCGAGCCCATCGTCGGCTTCTCCTCGGAGGCCAACGCCACCTCGCTGAGCTGGCTGGTATTTAACGATCTGCGCGGGCAGGGCGCCCAGCTTTTCGGGTCTGCCGCGGCCACTTCCATCCTCACCATCATCGGTGTGGTTATCCTTCTCACCCCGGTGCTGATCCGCACCTGGCGCGACTTCAAGCACAAGGCGTAAGGGACCAACCGAAATGACACCGACAAGCCAGCCGCACAAGCGCCCCGCAACCCTGGCCATTCTGTCCACGACGTTCGTGATCGTGTGGCTGGTGGTCGCCGCTTTTCCCTTCCTGTGGACGGCCTGGGGATCGCTCAAGGTCGAAGCCGACTTCTTCTCCCGCCAGAGTTGGTGGAACGCGATTATGGGCACCTGGACCCAGATCCAGACTGGCTCGGCGTTCACCACCGACGGTTATTTCGGCGCCTGGATCACCCGAGGCTTCGGTCAGGCGGTGGTCAATACCGCAATCGTGACGGTCTCGGTTACCGCCATCTCGCTGACGCTGGGCACACTTGGGGGCTATGCGCTGGCCCGCTCGGGCTACAAATATACCTTCTGGATCCTGATCGCGGCGCTGGTTTTTCGCGCCATGCCCCACATCACGCTGGTTTCGGGCTATCTGCTTCCGTTCTTTGAGCTCAATATCTGGGGTGTTCTTCCCACCTCGATCATCGTGCTCGTGGCGATCAACCAGCCATTTACCCTCTGGATGCTGCATTCGTTCTTTCTTTCGATCCCCAAGGATCTCGACGAAAGCGCGATGGTCGATGGCTGCACCCGGTTCCAGGCGTTTCGACTGGTGGTTATTCCGGTCATGTGGCCGGGCGTGATCACAACGGGTCTGTTCAGCTTCCTTCTGGCCTATAACGACTTTGCGGTGACGGCCATGCTGCTCAACCAGAACAACCAGACAATGGTCCCCAAGATCGCCAGCTTCCTCGGTTCGATCCAGGACGAGGGCACCATCATGTTCGCGGTGGCCGCCGTGGTTTCGGCAACGGCTCCCCTGTTCCTGCTCGTTCTTTTCTTCCAACGCCAGATCGTCAGCGGCCTGACCGCCGGCGCGGTAAAAGGTTAGGGTCCAGACATGGCTCAAATCCGCCTCAAAAATCTTTCCAAGCGCTGGGACAGCTTTGTCGGCGTCGACAATTTCAACCTCGATATCGCCGATCAGGAATTCCTGGTGCTTCTCGGCCCCTCGGGCTGTGGCAAGACCACGACCATGCGCATGATCGCCGGGCTGGAAACGGTCACCGAGGGCGAAATCTGGCTTGGCGACAAGATGGTCAACAGGCTCGAGCCCAAGGATCGTGATATCTCAATGGTGTTCCAGAGCTATGGGCTCTATCCCAACATGAGCGTTTACGAGAACATCCGCTTTCCCTTGAGGGTGCGAAAGGTGCCGCGCGACCAGCACGACGAGCGGGTGATGCGTGCCGCCGAAATGGTGGAACTGACCGATTTTCTCGACCGGCGCCCCGCGGCCCTTTCGGGCGGCCAGCGCCAGCGTGTAGCCCTCGCCCGCGCCATCGTGCGTGAACCCAACGCGTTTTTGATGGACGAGCCGCTGTCCAATCTCGATGCCAAGCTGCGTGTTTCGACCCGCGCCCAGATCAAGAACCTGCACCACACGCTCAAAACCACCACCATCTATGTTACCCACGACCAGATCGAAGCCATGACGCTGGCCGATCGCGTTGTGGTCATGAACAAGGGTGTCGTCCAGCAGGTGGGCACGCCCACCGAAATCTACGACAACCCCGCCAACACCTTCGTTGCCGGCTTTATCGGTTCTCCGGCCATGAATCTGGTGCCGGGGGAAATATCGCAAGGCACCTTCACCGCGAAAAACATCAAGGTGGCCGGGTTCGATCCCGAGCTTTCGGGCAAGGTGACGCTGGGCTTCCGCGCCGAGGACGCCGCCATGAACGAGGGGGAGGGGGAGATCACCGCCCCCATCTATTCCATCGAACTTTTGGGGGACGCGACCATGATATCGATGCGGGTCGCCGGTGAACTGGTTTCGGTCAAGACGGCCAAGGATTTCCGCGCCGAGATCGGCGATAGCGTGTCGGCAACGATTCCGACGGAGATATGCCATCTGTTCGATTCCGAAACCGGTGCCCGGATCACCGCGCGAGGGGCTCTTACCCGGACCGCGTCGTGAGTGAAAAACCCGCCGGAGCTCCGCTGGAGGTCGAAGCCTTTGCCAGGTCTCTCGCCGCCGCGGGGATCGAAGCCGGTTCCGATAACCGCGAGGCGAGCTATCAGACCGCGCTTTGGCTGGCAGAAGGCATCGGCCTGCTCGAACGCTACGAGGCCGACGGGAAAGCGCCGAACAGCAAGACATCGCCATGAATCCCGCCGACTTCGACATCGAAACCGCAGGCGCCCGTCTGCGCGCCGGACAATTGAGCGCTCAGGACCTGATCGAAGCGCATCTGGCGCGGATTGACGCCCGTGATGGGGCCATCAACGCGTTTGTTGCACGCAACGACGCGGCAGTCCGCGCTGCCGCCCGCAAAGCCGATGCCGATTTCGCGTCGGGCGTGGATCACGGCCCTCTGCACGGCATTCCGGTGGCGATCAAGGATATGGTCGATACCGCCGACTTCCCTACCCGATATGGTTCCGCACTTTACGCCGATCATACGCCGGAGGCCGACGCCACCTGTGTGGAGAATCTCAAGAAGGCAGGTGCGATCATCCTGGGTAAGGTCGCCACCTACGAATTTGCAACGGTTGGCCCGAGTTTCGACACCCCATTTCCTCCCGCGCGCAATCCCTGGAATCTCGAGCGGATAACAGGTGGCTCATCTTCAGGCAGTGCGGCGGCGGTGGCGGCAGGTCTGGTGCGGATCGCCATCGGCACCGACACCGGCGGCTCGGTGCGCAGCCCGGCCTCATATTGCGGCATCGTCGGGCTCAAGCCCACCTTCGGGCTTGTCGCCGAACGGGGTGTCTTTCCTCTGTCTTCCAGCCTCGATCATGTCGGCATTCTTGCAGCCAGCGCAGCCGAAGCGGGCCTGGCAATGGCCGCGCTCGACCACAGCAGCCAACCTGATACGAGGCACGAAACAAACCTTGCGGACCTGACCATCGGCTATGCGCGGGACTGGTTCGCCTCCGACCCGCAGACAGATTCGGGCGTGCTGGGCGCCATCGATGCCGCAGCCTCGCTTCTATCGATGCTCGGGGCCAGAGTCGTCGAAGTCGAAATGCCGCCCTATGGCGTGTTTGAAGCGGCCGGTGCCGCTATTCTTCATGCCCAAGCGTTTGCCCTGCACCGAGAGCGGCTCGCACGCCAGTCCGAAAAGTTCGGCACGAAAGCCTTTCGCACCCTGATTGCCGGAGCCAGTTTGGACAAGGACGATCTTGCGGTTGCCACCCGCGCCGCATCGCGCCTCAAACGGGCCCTCAACGATGAGGTTTTCGCCCGCTGCGATGCACTGATCGCGCCGACCACGCTTACGCCCGCACCGGCACTTGCGGCCTTCAGGGGCGATTCGGCCGTGTGGACCCCGATGCGCACCATTGCCTTCAATGTCACCGGTCACCCCGCCATCAGCATTCCTTCAGGTTTTGTGGACGGTCTGCCCATCGGTCTGCAGATTGCGGGGCCGGCGTATTCCGAGGCGCTTTTATGCCGGATCGGCGCGGCTTTCGAGCGCGCCAGCGATTTTTCCGCCCAGCAGCCACCGCATGCGGCGGACACCGTGTGAGGGAAAATCGAGATCGCGGCTTTACATATTTGCATACGTATGCAAAAATTGTGCGTAAGCCGTAAAGGTCAATCAAGAGGAGTAAGCAATGCCGGTCTGGCTAAAACGCGGGAAAGATGTTGAAGCGCGCGCGCAGGCCGACCGCGAAGTCCGCGCAACCGTTGAAACCATCCTGTCCGATATCGAAAAGCGCGGCGATGACGCGGTGCGTGATCTTTCGCGCAAGTTCGACAATTGGGAACGTGATGATTTCCGGCTTTCTCCTGCAGAGATCGAAGACTGCAAGAACCAGCTCTCCGATCAGAATCTCGCGGATATAGAATTTGCCCAGACCCAGGTTCGCAACTTTGCCCAGGCCCAGAAAGACACCATGGGCGAATTGGCCATCGAGACGCTTCCGGGCGTAACGCTTGGGCATAAACACGTACCGATCAACGCCGTGGGCTGCTATGTGCCCGGCGGCAAATATCCTCTTCTTGCCTCCGCGCACATGTCGGTCCTCACCGCCAAGGTTGCCGGGTGCAGGCGCGTGGTCACCTGTGCCCCTCCCTTCGGCGGCAAACCCGCCCCGGCCATCGTGGCCGCACAGGCCATGGCGGGGGCCGACGAGATTTTCGTTCTGGGCGGAATCCAGGCCGTTGGCGCCATGGCGATCGGTACCAGATCGATCGATCCGGTCGACATGCTGGTGGGGCCGGGCAACGCGTTTGTGGCCGAAGCCAAGCGGCAATTGTTCGGCCGGGTCGGAATCGATTTGTTTGCCGGACCGACCGAAACCCTGGTCATTGCCGACCAGACGGTGGACGGCGAATTGTGCGCCACCGATCTTCTGGGACAGGCCGAACACGGACCCAATTCGCCCGCGATTCTCCTCACGAACTCCGAAAAGCTCGCCCGCGACACCATCGAACAGATCGAGCGTATCCTCGAAATCTTGCCGACAGGGGAGATGGCGCGCCGCTCCTGGGAGGATTATGGCGAGGTGATCGTGTGCGAAAGCTACGAGGAAATGCTGGTCCAGGCCGACCGTATTGCCTCCGAGCATGTGCAGGTGATGACCGATCGTGATCTGTGGTTCCGCGATAACATGACCAACTACGGCGCTCTGTTTCTGGGCCCGCGCACCAATGTGGCATACGGCGACAAGGTAATCGGCACAAATCATACATTGCCCACCATGAAGGCAGCCCGTTACACTGGTGGCTTGTGGGTGGGGAAATTCATGAAGACATGCACGTGGCAAATTGTGGAAACCGATGCCGCCTCGGCGACCATCGGTGAATACGGATCGCGGCTGTCGATGCTCGAGGGCTTTGTCGGCCACGCCGAGCAGGCCAATATACGCGTACGCCGTTATGGTGGGCGCAACGTTCCCTATGGCACAGCGGTTCCCCCAAAGACCGAGGCTGCGCAGTAAGAGAATGGATCTCCCCCGCACGCCCAGTTTTCGGCTCGATGGCAAGCGCGCACTGATCGCCGGCGGTACGCGCGGAATCGGGTTGGCCTGTGCCGTCGCGCTGGCCGAAGCGGGAGCAGCCGTCACCATTGCAGCCCGTACGGGCCCGTTGGTGGAAAAGGCCGTCCTCGCCCTGCGCGAAGCGGGGTTCGATGCCACGGGCGAAGCGCTCGATGTCACAGACTTCAATGCCGTCGAGGCGTTCGTCGCCCGCACGGAGCCGTTCGATATCCTGGTCAATAGCGCTGGAACGGGGCGTCATGCGCCAGTTGCCGAAATCACCCCAGTCGACTATCGCGCAGTGATCGATGTCAATGTCGGCGCAGCCCTGTTTCTGGCCAAGGCGGTTTCACAGCGCCTCGTGTCTGAAGGGATGCCGGGATCGATTATCACGCTCTCGTCGCAGATGGGCCATGTGGGCGGGCCGGGGCGCACGGTTTACTGCGCAACCAAATTTGCTGTTGAAGGCATGACCAAGGCCATGGCCATCGAGCTTGGCCCGCACAATATTCGGATCAACACTGTCTGCCCGACCTTTGTCGAAACGGAGTTGACCAGCGCGGCCCTCTCGGACCCCGACTTCCGGTCCTGGGTGCTTTCAAAGATCAAGCTCGGACGGCTGGGCAAGGTCGAGGATATGATGGGGCCGGTGCTGTTTCTGGCATCCGACGCCTCGGCGATGGTTACGGGCACGGCCCTGATGGTGGATGGCGGATGGACGGCGGAGTAGGCAAGAAGGGACCGGTGACCTCATCGCAGGTGGCACGCCTCGCCGGTGTGTCCCAGTCCGCTGTTTCGCGCAGCTTTACCCCTGGCGCGTCCATTGCCCCGAAAACCCGCGCCAAGGTGCTCGAAGCGGCGAAAGCCCTGGGCTACCGACCCAATGCCATCGCCCGCTCGCTCATCACCTCTCGCTCGCGCATCATCGCAGTGGTGATGGCCTATCTCGAAAACCTGTTCTATCCCGACGTGCTCGAGGAACTGGGGCGCAGACTGGCGGCGGAAAATTATCACCTGCTGTTGTTTACCGGCTTCAAGGACCGCGATTCCGATCCGGTCTTCGATCAGTTGATGCAATATCGCGTCGACGGTATCATTTTAGCATCCACCTCGCTGTCCTCGGAATTGTCCGAGGAATGCGCGGCAGCGGGCATTCCCGTCGTCCTTTTCAACCGGACCACCGAACGCGACGCCGTCTCTTCGGTGACCACCCAGAACCGGGAAGGGGCCAGAAAGCTGGCCGATTTCCTCGTCGCGGGCGGGCACAAGACCTTCGGCTATATCTCGGGGCTGGAAAATTCATCGACCAACCGCGACCGTTTCGAGGGCTTTCGTGAAGGTCTGGCCGCCCATGGCTTTACCGACATCATCGTTCGCACGGGCAATTACTCTCGCGCCGACGCCGAAACTGCCGCGCGCCAATTGTTCGCTCTGGAAAACCGGCCCGAGGCTGTCTTTGTTGCCAACGACCACATGGCCGTCGCGGTGATGGATGTGGCACGCTACGAGTTCGGGCTGACCATTCCTGACGACCTTTCGGTCGTGGGGTATGACGATGTCGGCCCTGCGCGCTGGCCCGCCTACGGCATTACCACAGTGACCCAGCCGATCGAGGGCATGGTGGAAGCGGCGGTACGCATCCTCATGACCCAGATCGCCAGTGGAGAGATGATCTCCGAGCACGAATTGTTGCCGGGCGAACTGATCGTACGCACGTCGGCAATACGGCCCCGAAACGGCATTGTCACCGTCGATGGCCAGAACCTTTACCGTCCGGAGGCGCAATGATCGCCCCGGCCAACGCCCATACTGACAGCCACGGTTCTCTTGTCCGTGGCAGCCCGGACCTGTCAGCACACGCAACCCTTTTTTTGAGGGTCTGTGCATACGAATGCATGCGTGCGGACAATCCGGCTCCCAACATCAAGCCAAGGAGAGCACCATGACCGCGTGGACTCAAAAAGCGATGGAAGAGCGGCTCATTCGCTATGCCGATCTCAAAGGACTGCGCAACGCCTTTATCGATGCCCGCACCCCGGGTTCGGATCGGAAGGAGAACTTCACCATCATCGGGCCGGGCGTTTCGGAAAATCCCGCCCAGGTCGTGCATCTGCCCGAGCCGCACGGCTTCAATGTCGGGGCGGCGCGCCAGCCCGGCGGATGCATCAACTCCCAGCACAGCCATCTCACGGCCGAGGTGTTCGTCGTGCATACCGGCAAGTGGCGCCTGCTGTTTGGTGCCAACAAGGACGAAGGCTATCTCGATGTCGAGCCGGGCGACGTCGCCTCTGTCCCCACCCACATGTTTCGCGGGTTCGAAAAGCGCGACGAAGGCACCGGGTTTCTCTTTGTTGTGCTGGGCCGGGACGATCCCGGCAAGGTGGTCTGGGCGCCCTCGGTGTTCCAGATGGCAGAAGACTATGGACTCAAGCTCTTAAAGGGCGGCAAGCTGGTCGATACGACGCTGGGGGAAACGGTGCCCGAAGGCGCCGAACTCGAACAACCCCCTTCCGCCGAGGTCATGGAAAAGCTCAAGACCCCACCCGCTGAAAAAATGGCCCAGTGTTATGCGGCGGCGGCAAAGATGGTGGCCAACGCCAATTCACCTCTCGCCCATGACGGTGTCGCCGAGGCCGGTGTTATCGGTGAAAAATCGACAGGCGACGGCTTCGAGCCCGGACCGATTTCGGGGTGGTGGGAGCATGGTTTCGCGCTGCGCCAGTTGCGTATGGAGACCGGGGCAAGCGTGCCCATGCACGCGCGCGCCGAGCAGGAGGTGATCTTCGTGCATGAAGGCACCCTCGAAGTCACGTGGGACGGCGGCAGCATCATCATGGGCGCGGGCGATACGCTAAGCGTTCCCATCGGGCTCGCTCACGGCTTCCGCAATACCGCTTCGGCACCCCTTACCGCCTTTATTATCCGCGGCTCCGACGATCCGCAGGCTCCCCGGTTTGCGTCCAGTTCGGTTGCCGCGGAATAGAGGAGAGACGCGCCCGGCATGCCAGATGCCGGGCGCTGCAATTTGGAATCTAAACCATGACCGCACTGACCGCCGATATTCTCGAGCTCTTGCGAAAGACTGACACGCCAACCGTATGCAACGCGCTCGAGCACGCTATGGGCGGGCGCACCGCCGAGGGGTTTACAAAGATCCCCACCGTTTGCGCTGATCCCGCGTTGCCGCCGATCGTGGGCTTTGCACGCACCGCAAAGATCCGCGCTTCATCACCTGCCCAGAAGCCGGCCGACGAGGTCAAGGCGCTGCGCATGGCCTATTACGACTATGTCGCGTCGGGCGATGGCCCTAACGTCGTGGTCATCGAAGACACCGACTGGCCGCGGCCCATCGGCGGGTTCTGGGGCGAGGTCAATGTGGCGATCCACAAGGGGCTCGGCCTTGCCGGCACTCTCACCAACGGCATCCTGCGCGATCTGGGCATGCTCGATGCGGGCTACCAGGTCGTGGCCGGGGCCATTGGCCCCAGCCACGCCTTCGTTCATGTCACCGAGATCGATTGTCCTGTCACCGTCTTCGGCATGGCGGTCAACCCCGACGACCTCATCCACGCCGATCGCCACGGGGCGGTGGTTATTCCCGAGCGCTTCATAGCTGATATGGCTCGCTGCATCGATCTCGTTATCCGCAAGGAGCGCCCGATCATCCAAGCGGCGCGTGCGCCCGGCTTTACGGTTGAAAAGCTCAAGAAGGCCTGGGGCGACGCCGAAGACGTTCACTGAACAAAAGGACGGTCGGTGCGCCCACCGCAGCGACCCGATAACAAAGCCTCCCACCACAAACTGCACCCAGCGCCCCCTGCGGAGCGCTGGTTTCTTTTTCGATCAGAGCGTGGCAAAAGTGGAAACGGTTTTGCGGTTCGGACACGCGACAAAACAAGGGCTTGGAGCCGAGGATTTGATTCAGTCAATACTGGACGGCCCTAGGCCTGCATGCGATCGAGCCGCAATTGCGCGGCGCGCCTGTGACCTTCCAGCCCTTCAGAAGCGCTCTGACGCGCGGCCGGAGGTGCGACGGCCCTAACCCCGCGCTCGTCGAGCCACTGGTGGGTGGCGATCTTCACATAGGCCCCGACCCACAGCCCGCCTGTATAGCGGCCCGCGCCCATGGTGGGCAGGGTGTGGTTGGTTCCGCAGCATTTGTCGGAATAGACCACAGAGGCGTTTTCCCCGATAAACAGTGAGCCGTAGTTGCGCAGCCTGGTGGCAAACGCTTGAGCGTCGGTGGTGTGCACCTGCAAATGCTCGGCCGCAACCCAGTCGGAATAGGCAATCATCGCCTCCTCGCTCTCGCACACGACAATTTCTCCATAGTCGCGCCAGGCCTCGCCCGCCACATTGGCGGTCGACAGACCCTCGAGCTGCCGTTCGACCTGCTTGAGCGTGGCATCGGCCAGCGCCCGGTCGGTGGTGATCAACCCGACCCGCGTGCGCACATCGTGCTCGGCCTGCGCCAGCAGATCGGTCGCGATCATTTCCGCATCGCCCGACGAATCCGCCACGACGAAAATCTCGGACGGTCCGGCCAACTGGTCGATCCCTACAGGCCCGAACACCTGCCGCTTGGCTTCATTCACGAACGCGTTGCCCGGTCCCACGATCTTGTTGACGGCCGGTACGCTGTCTGTGCCATATGCCATCGCGGCAATCGCCTGGGCGCCGCCGATCCGGAAGATACGGTCTGCGCCCGATAGATGACAGCCAGCGATCATCGCCTTATGGGCGTTGGGCGGCAGGCATGCGATCACTTCGTCGACGCCCGCGACCTTGGCTGGCACTATGGTCATCACCGGCGCCGAAAGCAGCGGATAGCGCCCGCCCGGCACATAGCACCCAACGCGTTCGAGCGGGATGACCCGATGACCCAGATGCAGGCCGGGCAGGGGCTCGACTTCAAGCGGCAGGATGGTTGCCAATTGCGCCTCGGCGAACGCCCGCACATTGGCGATGGCAAATTCGGTGTCGGTGCGGGTTTGCGGGTCCAGCGCATCGAGCGCCTCCTGACGCTCGGCCTCGGACACCTCGAAGACCTCGACGTCGGCCTTGTCGAATTTCTGCGAATATTCACGCACCGCCGCGTCGCCCCGTTCGCGCACCTGGGCAATGATTTCACCGACCAGCTTTTCGACGGGGGCATTGTCGCTCGCCGAGCTGCGTTGGGGGGATTTGATGAAGGTGACGCCCTTTTGCGCCGTGCTCGCGCCATCGCTCATTGTCGTTCCAACTCCTGTGTGCCGGGGTGTGCCCGGGAAAACTGCGCATGTCTGCCCGCGCGCAGGAACACACAATTCCTGCGACAAACGGCCTGAAACCGGCACGTAAATCGGGCTGACAAAGTTCTTGCATACGTATTCAAAATTTGCCAGTCTTTTTTGCGACGGAGCAAAACGGGGGTGGTGATCACCTTGCGTCAGGCTCTTTGCCGGAGATTTTCATGCGCTATCCTGACACCAATCTTCTGATCGCCGGACGATGGCGACGGTCAGGATGTGGCGAGGGTAGCATGGCGGCCATTCGGAAGATGATAGATACCCGCTTTGTCTCGATCCGGGGCGCGACAGCATGAAGACCGCTGTTCTTTTCATGTTTGATCGTGATCTTGAGATCGGGAATGTCGTCATCGCCGACCCGCTGAGTTCGATCTGTGGCGGCGGCGTGTCCGACCGCGACATCACCAAAATCCCGGGTCCTTATGGCAAGGGGTGGCTGGTCCGGGCCAATGCGGCGCTTAAAGGGCTCGAGGAAGGTGTACCTGGTCGCGCAGTCATCGAGGCGCCCGCATGATACCGAGTGCCGAAACCGGGGCCAATAGCGATGCCCTCCCGCTGGTCCTGCTCGTGGGTACGCTTTGTGACGAGCGCCTGTTTGCCCCGCTGGTCGAACGGCTGGGCGATCAGCCGGTCGTCTATGGCGAAATGAGCGGCGCGCAATCGGCTTCTGAACAGGCTGCCCGGATTTTGCTCGGCGCGCCTGAACGGTTCGCGCTCGCCGGGTTCTCGCTTGGCGGTATCGTCGCGCTGGAGATTATTGCTCAAGCACCCGAGCGGGTGGTCGGGCTCGCGCTGATCGATACCACGCCGCGCCCCGATCTGCCGGCCAACGCGGACAGCCGTCGCGTGGCGGTCGGCAAGGCGCGCGAAAACGGTATGGACGACTATATTCTTGATGCCTGGGACAAACTGGTTTCTCCCGCAAATCGCGAGGATCAGGGGCTAAAAGCGACAGTTCTCGACATGGCGAGAAGTGCCGGTCCGGACGTGCTCGCATCCCAAGCGGAAATCGCCATCAACCGGGCCGATAGCCGCAAGCGGCTGGCTGCCATTTCAGTGCCCACCCTGATTGCTGCCGGCCAGGAGGAGGCCGTCTGCCCTCTTGAGGCCCATCAGGATCTCGCCGATGGCATCGCTGGTTCACGCTACGTCACCATTCCGGCAGCGGGGCACTTTTCCCCGCTTGAAAACCCCGCCGCTTTGGCGCCCCATATGCTCGAGTGGCTTGGGCGCGTTCAGGGCACATCCCAATCCCACAAGACCGGCCCCGGAAAATTGGGCCAAGGAGCATCCATGAGTGAGAGCGACACATCAAAATCCAAAGGCACGCCAGCCCAGCGCAAGGACAACCCCGAACAGGTTCTGCAGGTCGAACGCCGAGACTTCGTTGACCTTGTGCCCACCGATCGTCCCCGCAGCCAGTCGCTCAGCGGGTTCGACGAAATCTATACGGACATCGTCGACTATATCGTGCGCTGCACCCACAAGATCTGGGACGAGCGCGATGTGGGGCTGATCTACACACACTACACCCACAACAGCGTCGTTTATGGCACGCTCGGCACCATCTATGACCGCGAAACGGTGGTTCGCGATACCATCCAGCGGCTCGTTACGCTTCCCGAGCGCCGCGGCATGGCCACCCACGTCATCTGGAAGGGCAATGATGTGGATGGGTTCTACACCTCGCACATGGTGACCGGCACCGGACGCCATACGCAATATGGTCATTATGGTGCGCCGACCGGCCGCGTGTTCAACACCCGCACCATCGCCGATTGCCTCATATTCGAGAACAAGATCTACCGCGAATGGCTCGTGGGCGACAATATGGCCATCATCAAGCAACTCGGGCTCGATCCGCACGCTTTTGCCGAAAAGCTCGCCAAGGCCCAGTTCGACAAGGGACTGGTCGCTCTCGACATTGGGGAAAACCGTCGCCTGCTTGGTCAGTATCCGCCCGAGGCGGAGGCCGATCTGGAACTGGCCAGCAACGATATCGAGCGTGAAACCCTTGTCTGGATGCATGAGGTCTTCAACAAGCGCATGTTCGGAAAGATCAAGGACGTTTACGCGTCCAACGTCCAGTATCACGGCCCCATGCTGCGCGAACTCTACGGCGTTGCCGCGGTCACGCATCAATATCTGGGCCTGCTTGGCTCGATCCCCGACGCGTCCTTCATGCCCCAGCACATCTGTTCGGTCCCCTGCGAGGAGGGCGGCACCAAGGTGGCCGTGCGCTGGGTAATGGAGGGTCACCATCTGGGATATGGGATGCTCCAGGAACTGGGCGATCCCACCGGCAAGCGCGTCCAGGTGATGGGCATGACCCACTACCACTACAAGAACGGCAAGATTGTCGACGAGTGGAATGTCTATGACGAACTGAGCCTGCTCATGCAGATCAAGCTCGCCCAACTCGGCGACTTCAAACCCGAGCGCGAGGACGCGCCCGAACACTAGAATTGCTCTTCGGGACCGCGCGCTGACAAGGGTGCGCGGTCCCTCAATGATTTTGTCAGCGTACTGGCTTCCCGGGACTGCGCTCTTCACACCGGCTGAAATGATGCTATCGGTTAGGCTAGCGTTGCCAACGCATTTCCGTGGGATACTTCGTGACACTCGAACAACTGCGAATTTTTGTGGCCGTGGCCGAACTCGAGCATATTCGGCGGGCTTCGGAGACCCTCAACCTGTCGCAGTCGGCGGTAAGCTCGGCAATTGCGGCCCTCGAGACCAGGCATGCAGTTACGCTGTTCGACCGTGTTGGCCGCTCCATAGTTCTCAACCAGACCGGGCGCGATTTTCTTGGCGAGGCCAAGGCCGTGCTGGACAGGGCCAAGGCCGCGGAAGCGGCGTTGACCGATCTGTCGGTATTGCTGCGCGGGCGACTGTCGATCATGGCGAGCCAGACGATTGCCAGCTATTGGCTGCCCAGGCTCCTTGTGGCCTATCATGCGGAATATCCCCATATTGATGTCGACGTCACCTTTGCCAACACCAACGGCGTGGCCGCCGCCATCGAAAGTGGCGGCGCGGAACTCGGTCTCGTCGAAGGGCTGGTCGACAGCCCGGCGCTGGCATCCGACCCGGTTGGTCACGATGTCATGGACGTCGTTGTAGCAGTCGGTCACCCCTGGGCATCGGGAACGAACGCCCAACTGGATGCGGTCCCTTGGGTCGTTCGCGAACAGGGTTCGGGCACACGCGAGGCATTTGAGCAAATGGCGCAGGGCAAGCATCTGCCTGTCGCCATGGTTCTGCCGGGCAATGAAGCCGTTCTGGAAGCCGTCGAAGCCGGCCTGGGCGCCAGCTTGATGTCGCGGCTGGTTGCTCGCACGCGGCTTGAGGCAGGTACGCTTCAAATCGTTCCGGGCTGGAGCCGTGCGCGCGAATTCCATGTCCTGCACCACAAGGAGCGCTATCGCACCCGGGCGTCCAGTGCATTTCTTGAGGTCGTTGCAAAAAGTCAGCCGGCGAAAATCAACCGCTCTTTTTAGAGCCGTTCAGGATTTGATTGACTCAAATCCTTGGCTCTAAGTCCTTGTTTTGTCGCGTGTTGCGAACCGCAAAACCGTTTCCATCCCCGATCGCGTCGAGGACATGGTTTTGCTGGACACGCTCCGGCAATCGGTCTGCTGCCTACCTCGATGTGCCGGGGCGGTCGCTTTTCGGCTGCGCTGCGACCGCAATCGTTCGATTTTGCCGATCAGAATGGCCTGAATTTGGTGATGGAAACAGTGAGCGATCACGCTCATGAGGAGGGCTCAACAGGAGATGGCAATGGCGGCAATCGAGGAAGGGCAGGGCAGACGCTTCTTGGGCGCTTTGTCAGGGCCGGGGGAGATTGTGCGGCAATTCACGCCAAATTGGTTCGCCGTCACGATGGGCACCGGCATTTTGGCCGTCGCGCTCGGCCAGTTCCCGCAGTCCAGGGTGCTTTTCGGAACCGGTGAAGCGCTCTGGATCGCCAACATGGTGCTGTTCGTTGGCTTTTCAGCGCTCTACCTGGCGCGCTGGGTCCTTCATTTCGATGGCGCCTGCCGTATTCTGGGTCACTCCAGCATGTCCATGTTCTTGGGCTGTATTCCCATGGGGCTCGCCACCATCGTCAACGGTTTTTTGCTTTTTGGCGGTGCCCATGCGGGAAACATGGCTGTTGATATTGCTCTGGCGCTTTGGTGGGTGGATGTTGCATTGGCCTTCGCCTGCGGCCTGGGCGTGCCCTTCCTGATGTTCACGCGTCAGACCCACACAATTGAACAGATGTCCGCGGTCTGGCTCTTGCCCGTTGTGGCCTGCGAGGTCGTCGCGACGAGTGGCGCATTGCTTCTGCCGCAAATCGGGGACGCGAATCTGCAACTCTCGATTTTGATGACCAGCTATGTCCTGTGGGCCTGCTCGGTGCCCCTTGCTCTCAGCATTATCGTCATTCTGTTCCTGCGGTTGGCTATCCATAAACTGCCGCACGCTGGGATGGCGCCGTCCAGTTGGCTGGCGTTGGGTCCGATCGCCACCGGTGCGCTTGCAATGTTCGTTTTGGCCGAGAACGGGCCGGCGGTCCTCGCCGCCAGTGAGCTGGGCACGCTTGCCACCGCCATCGGAGGGGCAAGTTTTCTGACCGGCCTCATCCTTTGGGGTTATGGAATATGGTGGGCCGTCATGGCTTCACTCGTGACCGCGTGGTATTTTCGGAACCCGGTTCCATTCAATCTCGGCTGGTGGGCTTATATTTTTCCACTCGGCGTCTTCGCTCTGGCGAGCATCAAACTGGGCGACCTCTTGGCCCTCGATTTTATTGCCTGGGTAGGAGGCGCTCTGGTTGCCGCTCTCGCACTTGTTTGGATCGCCGTGATCGTAAGAACTCTCGGTCAGGCTTGGCAGGGCAAGCTCTTTTTGGCCCCATGTCTTTCCGACGACCTCCGCGTTTCCTCTTGCGGTCAAGATGCGCAGACAACCCGATAGCGCCTGCTGCTCGAATGCAGGCCGGCCCAATTCTGGTCGGTGCCTCAACATGCCTTCGCGGAGGGTCGGGTGCCGAAAAGCCCTTCAAGCCGACCGCTGCTCGACGCGGGCACCCACTCCGCCAGACACCAATACAATCACGATCACACAAAGCGCCGGGGCACTATCGTCGAAGACGCGGATGCCTTCGGTTTCGTAACCCCGGAATACGGTGCGCGAAAAGCTTGAGGCAGCCAATCAGGCGGTCGAGCAGATCGCCGACCCGGCTGCCTTGCGAAAGCCGTTCCACCCGCATCACCGGCATGGGCTCCAGCGCCTACCGCCAGCGGTCCGCAATAGCCTGAGACGCTTTGCGCAAAAGATCAGCTCCCGATGCTAGCTGGCGTCGTCGAAGGCTGATCGGGCCGTTCTGATGGCGGCGTGGCTGCGGTCGGCCCATTGGACGAGAACGGTCAGCGGCTCGAGTATGGTCTCGCCGAGCGAGGTCAGCCTGTATTCGACATTGGGCGGTTTGGTGGGAAACACTTTTCGCAAGATCAGGCCATCGCGCTCGAGATCGCGCAGGGTCTGGGTGAGCATGCGCTTGGAAATGTCGGGAATGGCGCGCTGGACGGCACTGAAGCGGTGCGGGCCCTGGGCAAGGGTACCAAGGATTAGCGTCGACCACTTGTCGCCAATGCGGTCGAGCACATCCCGTCACCGCCAGTCCAGGCTTCGTTCGACAAAGTGACATCTAGTATATTAGATACTTGATACCGGGTTGCTTTGAGACTATCGTTAGCTCGCAATATGCGCCTCAAGGCGATCACGGCCCAACGCAGGCCATGTCTCAAAGGGAACGACGGAATGAAACGCAGGAATTTTGGTATAGGGCTTTCAGTGCTCATCACGGCATTGAGTGCCAACCTTGCGCCCGCTATGGCGCAGAGCGATTATCCAGACCGCTCTATCGACTGGATCATTATGTGGTCCGCTGGAGGTGGCGCCGATACGGCCACCCGGATTTTCGCGCGCTACTATGCAGAAGAGCTGGGGCAGGACATCACGGTTCAAAATGTGACGGGAGCCGCCGGCTCAGTGGGATATATGACGGCACGCGATGCCGAGCCCGATGGCTATACGCTCACGACGGCCCTGAGTGATCTGCCCAAATACAAGCCGCTCGGCACGCCAGGCATCGATGTCGATGACTTCGACATTATCGGGAGTTTTGCTGTTGAAGCTCCCGTGCTTGTGGCGCCGACCGCCAGTGATATCGAGACGCTTGAAGATTTCGTGACGGCCTCGCAGGAAAATCCCGGCGAACTGGCAATCGGCGTCACCAATCTTGGTGGAATTCATCACCAGCCACTGATTCTGCTCGGCGATGCGTTGGACCTCGATTTCCGCGTTGTCGCCCATGATGGCACTCCGCAGGTCAACGCGGCTCTTCTCGGCGGCCATATCGATATGATTTCCAGCTTTGCTCAACAATCGCTGGGCAATGTTCAGTCAGGCGACATGCGCTACATCGCCTATTTTGGTGCAGAGCGGATGGAAGCCCTGCCGGATGTGCCCACAGTCAGCGAGCTTGGCTACGACATCATCTGGGAGCATTCGTATGGTGTGGCCACGCCAAAAGGGGCGTCCGACGAGGTCAAGCAGACGCTGCAGACCGCCCTTGAGGCAGTGAGGGAAAATCCCGACTTCGCAGCCGATCTTGAAGCTGCAGGCCTCTCGCTACACGTGCGTGGACCCGAAGAGTACCGTGCCGAGCTGCTCGACACTCAAGTGCAAATGCAGCGGGTCGTCGAGATCATGCAGCAGTAAGCATTTCGGCGGCCGCGCCCTTCAGCCGGCCGCCGTCGACACGTGTTCGGCGCAGAGGTGATTTTGTGTTTTCGGTGCTTCTCGTATGTCTGACGTCAATGGCTATGGCGGGCCTGTTTTTCTGGGGCAGTTTCGGGCTCAATACCTTGATGGCCGACCCTGGCGGCCCCGCCATCGTACCGCGGGTGGTCGCGGTGATTATCGCGGTTGCCGCAACCTTTGAACTTCTGAGAACCTGGCGATTGCGGCACTTGTCCGAGCCGATTGCGCAAACCTTCAAGGGGTTTGCCTCAGAAGCGCGATCCGGCCTGCGGGCCGACGGCTCCCAGCACGCCAGGGTCGCCGCGGCAATGACGCTGTGCCTGCTATACCCTCTCGGCATTCACCTCATCGGGTTTTATCTCGCGTCGGCCCTGCTGGTCGGGCTGATCGGGCTGGTCTGCTCTGTCAGTTGGTACGGCATAGTAGCCATGGCAGTGCTTTTGCCCGCGCTCCTTGAAGTGCTTTTCGGGGCTCTCCTGAACGCGCGCATTCCCACCGGCATTTTGTTCAACGTCTCGATCGAACGGCTTTTCTAGAGCCCGATACGTGATTTTTTAAGGCTTCCCCTATGGATACGGTTCTTTCCGCACTTACGATCCTGGTCCAGCCGTTCAACCTCATGCTGTTGGTCGTGTCCGTCATGGCAGGGATCATCGTGGGCGCAATACCGGGACTGACGCCCGCCATCGCCATCGGAATCCTCATTCCGTTCACCTTCGCATTCGATTCCAGCCAGGCCTTCATATTGCTGCTCGGCATCTATGTCGGCTCGATGTATGGGGGGTCTGTTCCCGCGATATTGATGAACCTTCCTGGAACGCCCTCGGCCGCCGTCACAACTCTGGACGGCTATCCCATGACGCAAAAGGGTGAAGCTGGAAAGGCGCTCGGCATTTCCATACTGTCGGGGACCATCGGCGGGATCATCTCATGCGTGCTGCTGATCTTTCTTGCTCCACCCCTGGCGCGTGTGGCGTTGCAGTTTGGTGGGCCAGAGTATTTTTCTCTCTGCATCTTCGCCATCGTGGTGGTTTTTGTCTTTTCCTCACCTTCGCTTGCCTTGGGCATCATTGCCGCCTGCCTGGGTATTTTGCTGTCCACCGTGGGTGTCGACCCGATTACCCCGTTCCCGCGCTTTACGTTTGGCATGTCCGAACTCGCCATTGGTCTGCCGCTCGTACCGGCCACCGTGGGACTGTTCTGCGTCGCTGAGGCGTTTCGCATGCTCGAGCGTCCCAACGAGTCGATAAGCACTGAAACGCGCTTTACCGGGATGATGAAGACCATCGCAGGTTTGCCCAAGCTGATACCAACCATCACCCGCTCAAGTCTCGTGGGCGTGGGTGTGGGAATTCTGCCCGGCACCGGTGCGACTGTTGCATCCTATCTGGCCTACAACGTTCAGCGCCTGTTCTCACGCCACAAGGAACAGTTCGGCAAGGGCTCCGAAGAAGGCGTTGCTGCGTCTGAATCGGCCAACAACGCATCGACAGGCGGCACGATGATCCCATTGCTTTCCTTGGGCATCCCCGGCGACATCAACACGCTTTTGCTCATTGGTGCGATGTTCGTGCACGGTCTGGTGCCGGGGCCCGCATTGTTCCGGGACGAAGCTGAGCTGGTTCATGTCATTTTTGGAACCATGGTTCTGGCCAATGTCCTGATCTTGATCCTTGGCTTTGCCTTTACCGGCTGGGTCTCAAAAATTGCCGCCGTGCCGAAAAGATACCTCGCGACCGCGATCATTCTGATCTCGATAGCTGGCCCTGCCATGGCGTATGGGCATGTCTATTATTTCTGGCTCACGGTCGCTTTCGGCATCATCGGCTATGTCTGCCAGCGCGCGAACGTTCCGGTTCTGGCTGTCGCCATGGGCATGATATTAGGCCCCATCCTCGAGTCCAATTTTCGGTCGGCGCTCATGTTGCCCGGTGCCGATTTCAGCATGTTCTTTTTGCGACCGCTTTCGGGAGCGTTTCTGTGCATCACGATCGTGGTGCTCGGATATGCCGTCTGGCGTGAAATCAAAACCTATCGCGAAAAGCGCAGTCGGATCATTCAGTCCGCGTAACGCCTTAGTGCCACGCCCATGCCATGACTTTGGGGCGGCCCGATCGACTTAAAGGAGAATAATATCGATGCCGACAGTAGCAGAATGGTTCCTGAGGAGCCTGATCGACCACGGGTGTGATGCCATATTCCTCAATCCCGGCACCGACACTCCGCCACTACAGGAGGCGTGGGCCAAGCTCAAGAGCGAGGGGGCCAAAGTGCCCGAACTCGTTCTGTGCCCCCACGAAATCGTGGCCGTGACCGCCGCCCAGGGCTATTATCTCGCCACCGGTCGCGCCCAGGTTGCCTTCGTCCATGTCGATGTGGGAACGGCCAATGCAGCCGGCGGGCTCAACGACGCTCGCGCTTCGCGCATCCCGGTCTTGTTGTGCGCAGGCATGAGCCCTGTTTCTCTCGATAGCCGCGTTCCTGGATCACGCGCGAAGTTCATCAACTGGATGCAAGACGTGCCCAATCAGGGCGCACTGGTTGAGAACTATGTCAAATGGCAAAATGTCGTCACGCACGCATCCGCTGTCGGGCCAGCGGTCGACCGCGCCTTTCAGATGGCCCGGAGCGAGCCCGAGGGGCCGGTCTACCTCGCCTTCCCCCGCGAAGTTCTCATGGAAGAAGTGCCCGACCAACTCGTGCTGGGGCCCGGACGGGCCAAGCCCGCAATGCTGCAGGGACTGGACGAAGATACGGCTGAAGATTTGACCAGGCGTCTTGTGGCCGCCAAAGCACCGCTGCTGGTCACAGGATATGGCGGGCGCACCGCAGAACACAGGCACGCGATTGTGGAGCTCGCCGAGACGCTGCAAATCCCGATAACCGAATATCGCGGACGCTTCAGCGCGCCGCTGGAGCACGAGCTCCATCTTGGCTTTAACCCCGAACGGTGGGTCGGAGACGCCGATCTGATCCTTGTGGTCGATCATGACGTTCCGTTTGTGCCTGCGGACCGCCCGCTCAGAGATGATGTTCAATTGATCCACCTCGGAGCGGACCCGATCCAGGAAGATCTGCTTGTCTGGGGGTTCCCAGCAGACGAAGTGATTAAATGCAACGTTTTGTCAGCCCTGCGGGCATTAGGACGATCGGCCAAAAAGGCGGTTGACGCCATATCGTCGGAAGAGCGTGACCGCCTGTCTGCACGCGGCGATCAGGCAAGACGTCATCATGACCATCTGATGTCCGAACTCGACGCTCAGGAGGCCACTCCCGGCGCGAATGCAATTACCCCGTTCATGGTCGGGAGAACGCTTTCAAAGCTCTGTCCTGACGCCCAGCTTTACGAAGAAGCGGTGACCTCGGGAAACCCTCTGGCTCTCGGCTTTCGTCCTTCAGAGGTGGGCACCTACATGCGGAACGGTGGTTCGTTCCTGGGTTGGGGTCTAGGCGCCTCGCTGGGCGCCAAGCTCGCTGACCCTGAAAAGACAGTCGTTTGTGTTGTAGGCGATGGTTCTTTTATTTTCGGGGTGCCGACTGCGGCGCTGTGGATGGCAAAGACTCATAAAATTGCCGTGCTCATCATCGTCGTCAACAATGCATGCTACAACTCGGTACGCCTTGCCACGCGTGATAGCTACCCTGAAGGAATTCAGGCGACACAGGGCTATGTTGGTGTCGATCTCTCCGATCCACCCGCATTTGAAGCCATTGCAGAAGCTTGCGGCGCCTGGGGGCGTCGGGTCACAAGCATCGACGCTCTCGATTCGACATTGGCAGAAGCGCTTGAGGTGGTCGAAGGGGGAACGTCTGCCGTAGTCAATATCGAGATCGTGGCGTCCGAGAAGCCGCTGTAGAATTAAGATGTTGGGTCGGGGCATCTCGCAGTGCCCCGACCATCAGGGCGCGGGACGCTATTCGGATCAATCGCGGAATGGCGATTGCAATTGAGCTATCGGCAATGCCGCCTCACTATGGCACCATGCTCGTTTAGCAGATAAGAGAGCGAAGTTTTTCCGTCGCCATCATAGCCGGTTCATCATGATAGTCTTGTCCGAATCCGAACGCCGCATTGTAGATCAGCATCTGAGCAGAAAGGATGTTGTGCTCAAACTGCTGCGCGGCGCAATAATAGACGGCCGACTGGCGCCAGGCCTCAAGCTCGATCAGAATGAAATTGCTGCAAACTTCAACGTCAGCAGGATGCCGGTCCGCGAAGCGCTCAAGCAGCTCGAGGCCGAGGGATTGGTCGTTGTCTATCCCTATCGTGGGGTTGAGGTGGCCCGTCTTGATGTTTCCGAGGTAAGCGAACTGTTCGCTATTCGCGGCGCGCTTGAAAGACTTGCAGTGGCGCAGGCCATCGATGCCCTCCGTCCCGAAAGCTTTGCTCAACTCCGGTCTGTTCTGGAACAGATGGACCACATGGTCACCAATCCCCAGGAAACCGATGATTGGTCAGCGCTCAATCGCACGTTTCATGACACGATCAACGCTGCAAGCGGCTGGCCGCGCCTTCTCGAAACCATTGGCGTCTATCGGGACAAACTCGATCGCTATGTTCGCCTTTATTTCTCGATAGGGGGGCGTGAGCAGTCTCAAAAGGAGCACTGGGCGCTTCTTGGTGCGCTCGAAGCCCGGAACAGGCCGGAAGCCGAACGGCTCATCGAGCTTCATTCCAATTCGACGGCTGGCCTTTTGGTCATGTCCATCGAAACCGCCAACCAGGCAAAGTCCAAGTCCTGAAGCCCATTGGAGGAGCCGGAACGTCCGGCCCGTTCCTTCATAGACCGAGCAGCCGCTGGGCGTTGCCCCCCAGGATCTGGTCTTTCTGTCCGCCGCTTAGGCTTGCGAGCCTTTCGACGGGCTGGCGGGGTTCTTCAACACCCATGTCAAAGCAGTAATCGCTCCCGAGCATGACTCTGTCGGCGCCGACCTGATCGATGAGGAAATCAAGAGCGCTCGCGTCATGGGTCACCGTGTCGTAGTAAAAGCGCGATGCATAATCACGAGGATCGCGTTCGAGGTGTTTGCATTCCGGTCGGACCGACCATCCGTGGGAAATGCGCCCGAGCAGGAACGGCAACGCTCCACCGCCGTGCGGCAATGCGATCTCGAGATTGGGAAATTTGTCCAGAACACCGGAAAAAATCAGGTGAGCAGCCGCAATGGCTGTATCGAACGGATTTCCAAGAAGGTTCGCCAGAAAATATTCGCTTAGCCGATCGGTCATGCCCACGACCTTCAGCGGATGAAGGAAGATCGGCAGACCCAGCGCTTCGAGCCGCTCGTAAACCGGCCAGAACATCGGGTCCGACAAATTGGTGTCGTTCACAGCAGTGCCGAGATAGACGCCCTTGATACCGGGAAGTTTTGAGACGCGTTCTGCTTCGGCGATCGCGCGCGCAGGATGCTGCATTGGCAGCGTGGCAAATCCGAAAAGCCGCTCCGGCGCCTTAACATTGGCCTCCGCCAATGAATCGTTGAATGCCACACATAGCCGATCGGCGACCTGCTCATCGGCCCAATACACCATGGGTTGGGTGAGAGAGAGGATCTGTTTGTGCACACCGGTCGCGTCCATATCGGCAATACGCAGATCCAGATCTATGAATTTAGGGGCAATCGGCCCGGTAAAGAGCGGCCCCACCTTGAGCGCCTGCACACCGCCGATATCCACAAAGCGCGCACCGGCCCCATCGCCGTAGTGGGCGACGGCGTCAAGATAGGCCTGGGAATAGAAATGGGCGTGAATATCGATGACGCCGGAGGATGCGCAGTGTGCGCAGCTGCAAAGGGACTGATCTGCGTTGGACATGAATTCTCTGTGTACTTTCGGGCGAGGAGGACGTCATCGCTTCCAATTGACTTGATACAATATCTGATATATTAGATTGAACGTCATGGCAAGTCGATGATTTTGAGGAGCTTTTATGAGTCATTCCATTGGCCAATCCGTCCGTGCCCGGACGCCTTACCTGCCAATCATTGATCGTCCCAGGCTCAAATTACCCGGTGATGCGCGCGTTGCAGTCTGGACAATTGTCAATGTCGAGAATTGGAGTGCAGAGCGGGCCATGCCACGCGCCGTGCTGCCGCCCCCTATGGGGCAATCCCTTCTTCCCGACGTCCCCAATTGGTCCTGGCATGAATATGGTATGCGGGTCGGTTTCTGGCGGTTCCTCGATGCCCTGGAATCGCGGGGGCTGAAAGCGAGCTTTGCGGTGAACGGCTCAGCGATCGAGACCTATGCACGCGCCTGTACCGCCGCCCATGAGGCGGGGTGGGACTTTATGGGTCATGGCTTTCTCCAGGGCCCCATGCACAAGGTCGAGGATCAAAAAAAGGCCATTGAGGACACAATCGCTGCCATCAAGACGATGACCGGCAAGGCGCCGCGCGGTTGGGAAAGTCCTGGCCTTACCGAAACCGATGAAACACTCGACCTCCTGGCCGAGGCCGGCATCGAATATGTGTGCGACTGGGTGATGGACGACCTTCCGGTGACCCTGGCCACCCGCGCAGGGTCGATCACCTCGATCCCCTATACTGTGGAGATCAACGATGTCGTGATGTCGGCGGTCCAGCAGCAACCATCCGATGAAATATACCGCCGCGGAAAAGATCAGTTCGATCGCCTCTATCAGGAAGGTCACGATATTCCCCGCGTCATGGCAATCTCGATTCATCCCTACCTCACAGGTGCTCCGCACCGGATCGGGTATCTCGAAAAGCTCTATGACTACATTCTGGGTCATGACGGTGTGCTGATGTGCACCGGTTCGGAGATTCTCGACTGGTACACCGACGCCACCAAAAACAAGGCATAAGGCTCGCAACATGACGATGGCAATGCAGGCTTCCGACACCGACGCACCGCAGTGGCCGATGATAATCGGCGGAAAAAAGGTCGAGGCCCAGTCCGGCAAAAGGTTCGACATCATCAACCCCGCGACAGGCCTGGCTTACTGCTCGGTCCCTGAAGGCGACGCCGCCGATATCGATATCGCGGTCGACGCTGCGAAAAAAGGATTTGATATCTGGTCCAAAATGTCCGCACTCCAGCGCGCCAGCATCTTGATGAAGGCCGCTGATATCCTTCAGGAGCGACTGGCTGATTTTGTCGACGCCGAAGTACTTCAGACGGGCAGGCCAATTCGCGAGATGCGGGCGCAACTGGCCAGAACGCCCGAATGGTATTCCTATTTCGCCTCGGTTGCGCGCACCTATGAAAGCAAGGTCCACCCCTTTGGCGGCGACCACGTCAACTATGGCCGCCGATTGGCCTTGGGCGTCGTGGGCCTTGTGACGCCCTGGAACCATCCTTTGCTCATCCTGACCAAAAAACTGGCTCCGGCGCTGGCCGCAGGCAACGCTGTCGTCGTCAAGCCTTCCGAAGTTGCACCCATCACTCCGCTGATGCTGGCCGATGTGTTTTCAGAGGCTGGGCTCCCAGAGGGCGTCTATAACGTGGTGACCGGCTTTGGAGCGGGGGCAGGGGCCGCGCTGACGGCTCATCGCGACATCGCAAAAATCGATCTGACCGGGGGCACCGAAACCGGTCGCAAGGTTGCAGCATTGGCCGGGGAGCGGCTGATCCCGTTTTCGGGCGAGCTGGGTGGAAAAGCCTCGGTCATCGTCTTTGACGACGTCTCAGTCGATCGCGCTGCTGCGGCGACATTGTTTGCTTCATTTGTCGCGGCTGGACAGACATGCGTTCAAGGGGCCCGGCTGCTCGTGCATGAAAGCATCCATGACGCCGTCCTCGAAAAGCTGATTGCCCGCGCGAACGCACTTGTGGTCGGCGCGCCGGATGACGAAAGCACACAAATGGGACCTGTGGTCTCCGATCGTCAGTTGGCAACCGTCGAAAAATACGTGGCAATCGGTAAAGACGAGGGCGCGCGTCTCGTCGCAGGCGGCGAGCGGCTGTCCGGCGAGGGCAGGGATGGCGGCTATTTCTACGCACCCACCATATTTGCGGATGTTAGCAACGATATGCGGATTGCCCAGGAAGAAATCTTCGGGCCCGTCGTCTGCGTCATGAAATTTTCCACCGAGGCGGAAGCCGTCGCTCTGGCAAATGGCACAGATTTCGGCCTCGCCGCCAGCGTCTGGTCAAGCAATATCGCCCGCGCCAAACGTGTCGCCGAAGACATCGAGGCGGGCATTGTCTGGATCAACGATCATCATCGCATTGATCCATCCTCTCCCTGGGGTGGCTTTAAGGACAGTGGCATTGGCAAGGAAAACGGCATCGTATGCTACGAGGGCTATACCCGAATGCAATCGATCGTCCTCAATACATCCGAAGAACCGTTCGATTGGTTTGCCGAAGACGGCAAGCAAAAGCGGTATAGCTGATGACCCGGCCGGTATTGCTCATTGCCCTCGGCGGCACCATTTCGATGCAGGGTGGTGGCGGTTCGGGCATCACACCAAAACTGTCGGGCGACGATCTCGTTGCCGCAGTGCCGGGCCTCGATCAGGTATGTGATATCAGCGCCGTCTCGCCGTTCCGCATACCGGGCGCTTCGCTGAACATCACCCATATCGCCGAGGTTGCCCGCCTTATCAACGCGGCAGAACAAGACTATGCGGGCTTTGTCGTCGTCCAGGGTACCGATACGATCGAAGAGACTGCTTTCTTGCTCGATTGCCTGGTCTCGAGTTCGCGGCCCGTCGTTGTGACCGGTGCCATGCGGGGAGCCGATGCCGCAGGCGCTGATGGGCCGGCCAACATCCTGAGCGCTGCAACATATGCAGCATCTGAAGTCGGGAGGGGATTGGGCGCGGTCGTCATTTTCTCGGACGAAATCCACAGCGCGCGGCTCGCCCGCAAGGCCGATACCGGTCTGACGTCGGCCTTTACATCAGCGCCGTACGGGCCGATTGGCCGTGTGAGTGAGGGCAAAGTTCTGCTTGCCCTCAAGCCGGCCCATGGGCCTCTCTCTTTGCCTTTTCCCACGTCCGCCATTCCTGAAGTGGCCATTGTCAGTATCGGCTTTGGCGACAGCGGAAGAAGTCTGGGAGGGTTGGACCAAAACGGCATTTCCGCCGTCGTGATCCAGGGTCTGGGCGCCGGTCATGTCCCCGAAATGCTGTCTGAGCGGATCAGCGAACTGGCGGGCGCGATGCCGGTTGTCCTGGCAACGCGTGTCGTCAATGGCCCCGTGTTTGAAAACACCTACGGCTTTAAGGGCTCCGAGATTGATCTCATCGGCAAGGGGGTCATCCCCAGTCGGAGCCTCGGCGCAGTGAAAGCGCGCCTGATGCTGCAAGTATTGATCGCTGGTGGCGCTGATCATGACCATGTGCGCGCTCTGTTTTCCCAAATGTGATCGATCACGGCCAAGCCATCAAAATAAATGAAGTTTCTTTAAATTCAACAAGGTTGAATTTAAAGAAACAAACCAGTAGGCTCGGACGCGGTGGACATATGAAACGCGAAAAAGTCTGAGGAAACCCATGGAAGAAAAGCTCATCAACCAGGTCAGTGACCGCAAGGAAGGTCACTACAAACCTTACGGTTGGCATCACTGGCCGGACTATCCCTGGATGTCCTATCAGTTCCGTCGCGCACTGGGAGAAACCCAGGAAGGTGGCGGCGCCATTTCGGAAGTATTTCAGGTGGGCGAGCGCATCGATCCCTCCGATTCCGAGAGCTGGTGTCGCGAATGGAGAGCGATTGGTGACCGCAACCGCCTTCGGGGCGACCAGGAAGAGGCCGCCGGTCACATCGTGACCGCGCGCAATTGCTGGCTTCGGGCCGTCGATTATTATCGAGAAGCCGAGTTCTGGCTCGAGGGCAATGACCCGCGCCGCCTGGAAATTTTCGACCAGCTTGAATACTGCTCGAAAAAATGGGGAAGCTATTTCAATCCGCCGATGGAATCGGTCGAAGTTCCCTATCTCGATGGCAAGACGCTCTACGCTTATTTCCTGCGCTCACCCTATTCCACCGAGGAGCGTCAGCCGGTTCTCATGTGCTTTGGCGGCCTTGACTCGTTTAAGGACGAGATGTGGTTCATGGTCGCTCATGGCGCCATACAGCGCGGCATGTCGGTGCTCATGGTGGATGGCCCGGGTCAGGGCGGCACCATACGACGTCACAAGCTGACCAATCGTCATGACTATGAAGTCCCGGTCGGCAAATGCATCGACTATCTCGAAACCCGTGATGACGTCGATGCGTCCCGTATCGCTATGAGTGGTTCGAGCCTTGGTGGGTACTACGCCGCACGCGCCGCCTCCTTCGAGCACCGTTTGGCCGCCGCGGTATCTCATGGCGCCATCTGGTCGGTAAACGATCTTTGGGGCGATGCTGATGACAGCCATGGCCTGGCGGGCCACATCACCTGGGTCTTCGGTGCCGACAACATGGCTGAGGCGCTCAAGAAGGGTGAGGCCTTCAAGCTCGAAGGGGTGATCGACAAGATTGCCTGTCCTTACCTCATCGTACATGGCGGCTATGACGTCCTCGGCGTCGATCAGGCACAAAAGGTCTACGACTATGCCAAAGCCAACGGCGTGGATGTGACGCTGCGGTTGGTGGGTGAGGAAGAGACAGGTGCCGAACACTGCCAGCACGACAATCCCACCTTGGGCCAGGAACTGGTCAATGACTGGCTCGCCGAAAAGCTGGGCATCGATCAGAGCAAGCTCAAGCCTGCGTGATCAAGAATTAATTCGAAAGAACCTCGGTCAACGGGGCAGTTGAGTAAACAGTCCAGTGCCTCGGGCTTCAAGCCCGGGGCCCCAATCAAAGTGAAGGAAACAAGATATGAAAACGTCCCTGATGGTGCGTGCGCTATGCGGCGTTTCGATTGCCGCCAGTCTGGCCGGAGCCGCCCTGCCGGCTGCTGCGCAAGATTTCACCCTCAAGATTGCCCACGTGGTGCCGCAGGGTGACCCCCGCGATACCGCCGCTCGTCACGTTGCCGACGCCATGAACGGCTCGGAAACATGCTCGGTTGAAGCCAATGTCTACCCGGCGGGCCAGCTGGGGCAGACGACTGACCTGATTGAAGGCATGCAGATCGGCTCGATCGAAGCGGTCGTGCTTCCCGCCTCGTTCCTCGTTGGCTTTCAGCCACTCATGGGCTTGTTTGATTTCCCCTATTTCTGGCCCACCGATCTCGACCAGCTCGTTGCGCTGCACAATTCAGACGCTCTTCGCGGGTTGCTCGACTCCACCAATGAGCAAGGCGTGTATTCGATGGCTGTCTGGCACACCGGATACAAGCAATGGACTGCAAATTCGGCCCTGGTCGAGCCTGCCGATTACGCAGGGCTGCGGGCGCGCGTGATGCCTTCTGCGGTGCTGATCGAGCAGCAGGAAGCGCTCGGCCTGACACCTGTCGACATGCCTTTTGCGGAAACCTATTCGGCACTGCAGTCGGGCGCCATTGACGCTCAGGAAAACCCCGTGCCGACAACCTACTCGATGCGCTTCCAGGAAGTTCAATCACACCTGATGATGACCAACCATGGCAATCTCGATCAGATTTTCATGGTCTCGTCAGCCTGGTGGGATGGATTGACGCCGGAATGTCAGGATGAGTTGAGCACTGCTGTCAGCGAAGGGCAGCAGGTGGTCATCGACGAAACGCTGCGGATTGAAGACGAGGCAATGACGGCCTTCGCAGATCAGGGCGTGGAAATCATCGAGCTGACCGACGCGCAGCTTGAAGCCCTCAAAGAAGCTACGCTTCCGCCCGTCCGTGAGCTCTTCCTGTCGCAGAATGGAGACAACGGTCAGCAGGTTCTCGAATCGGTTGAAGCTGCCATCGCCTCTGGCGAATAGTAAAGGCACAAGGTGGCGGCTCGTCCCGCCACCTTCCCTTTCTGCCAATGTCGGAGACCCCTGATGCGCTGGCTCGAATTTCCACTGAGACTGACCGACAAGCTTACGGCCTGGATGCTCGGGCTTATGCTCGTCGCCATAACACTGATCCTCTTCGTCAATGCCATGGCCCGCTATTTTGCTGGCATTGCGATCGTTGGCGGCGAGGAACTCGCGCGGTGTCTCATGGTCTGGATGACGTTTCTTGGGTCGTATCTGCTCGTCAGAACGCAAGCCCACATCGCCATCGATGTGCTCGCAATCATGCTGAAACCAGCGACCCGGAAAATCCTCGTCATGGTGATCTGCTGTCTGGGCATCCTCATTACAGCGTATTTTTTCGTGCTCGGCTATGAGCTTACCGTTCGAATTTTCTCGTCCGGTCAACGCATGAGCAGCGTGCCGCTCGCGCGCGGCTGGTTTTATCTCTCAATTCCGGTGGGCATGGGGCTGATGTGCGTCGCCTTCCTGCAGACATTGCTTGCCACGATCACTGGCCTCGCCCAACCCAAGGTTTCCGATTTCTCGCTCCCCGAAGTCGAAGCGGCAGCGGTTAAAGCTGCTCCTGAAGGAAAGTTGTAATGGCGTCGAGCGTCCTGATTCTGAGCGCCATCGCATTGCTGTTGGCCTCAGCACCCATTTTTCTTGCGCTGCTTGCAGGCACCGTGGTCGGCTTCGAGTTTTTTGGTCCAGCGATGCCACCCGTGGTTCTGGCGCAGCGGCTCGTAGAAGGCGTGAACGTTTTTTCCATTCTCGCCGTCCCGCTTTTTGTCTACGCCGCCGACATCATCTCGCGCGGTGAAATCGGCGAACGTCTTGTCCGGCTCATGGAAAGTCTTGTGGGCCATATTACCGGCGGCCTTGCCATTGCCACCGTGCTCACCTGTGCAATGTTTGGTGCCATCTCGGGCATCGGCGCTGCGGCGGTGGTGTCTATTGGACCGATCGTCTATCCCTCCCTGCTGCGCCATGGGTATAGCCGCAGCTTTTCCGTCGGCCTTATTTTGACGGCATCCACGCTTTCGATGCTGATCCCGCCCAGCGTGGCGATGATCCTTTATTCGGTGCAGGTTTCCGTATCCGTTTCACAGGTGTTTCTCGCGGGCCTGGGCACGGGCCTCATTTTTGTTATCGGCCTGTCGGCTTATTGCGTGATCTATGCTGTGCGCCACAAGCTCGGGCGGCAGGAACGCATGCCCTTCCGTCAGCAATTGCGGGCGCTCCAGCGCGGCTTGATCCCGATGGGGCTGCCGATCCTGATCTTCGGCGGCATATATGGTGGCATTTTTACACCAACAGAAGCCGCCGCTGCCGCATGCGTGTATGCCGCAATTGTGGAAACGCTGGTCTTCCGGCGACTGAAGCTTAGGGAGCTCTTCCGACTGAGCCAGGGATCATCCATCACGATTGCTACCCTGCTTATCCTGATCGCCGCAGGGTCGACAATGACATGGTTCATGACACTGGAACGTGTTCCCGCGATGCTTGCCGCCATGATGAGCGAGGTGCCGGGCGTCGTCGTCCTCGCCGCGATCAATGTCCTGGTTCTGATTATCGGGATGTTCATTGATCCCAATTCGGCAGTGATTGTCATCAGCCCGCTGATTGCACCCGCCGCAATGGCTGTAGGCGTCGATTCAGTTCATCTGGGCGCCATCATCGTTTTCAACCTGGCCATCGGCATGATCACACCTCCCTTTGGCCTCAACATCTTCATCGGCATGAGCACGTTCAAAATCAGCTATGCCGAGATCATGCGAGCGGTGCTGCCGTTTATCGGCGTCGCAATCGTCTCGCTGTTGGCAATCACCTATTTTCCTCAATTGATCATGTGGCTGCCCGAACTGGCCCGCTGACTTGAACCAGACTGGAGTTTTGAGCATGAATTTTGGCGTCGACGAAATTCGCCCTGCTGTTGTGGCCATTGACTTGCACCGTGGCCATCTGGACCCCGAAGTTGCCACCATGCCGCTCGCGACCGAGCGGTGCGGTCCCATCATCGAGGCAAACAGGATCTTTTTCGACAACGCACGGGCGGCCAATATTCCGGTCATCCATTTGCTGACCATGTATCGTTCGGTCGAAGAAATCCGCACCAATCCGTTCTGGCGGACCCGCGCCGAAGATCCAACGGCGACGCGTAAGAACGTGCTCAAGCACAATCTGGCCGGCCTGCCGGGTGTCCAGGTCATGCCCGAGCTCCTCGACGATCGCGACTGGGTCATCGACTCCAAGCGCCGCTATGATTGCTTTATCGGCTCCGAACTGGAATTTTGTCTGACACGCAATGGGATAAACACGCTTCTGATCACCGGCGTGAACACCAATAGCTGCGTGCTGGCGACCGCCGTTTCCGCATGCGTGCGAGATTTTGCGGCGATCGTTATTGAGGACTGCGTGGATACCATGGACGGTGAAAGCTTGCATGAAGCAGCCCTCAGCTGTATCCGGACAGCTTTCGGATGGACCATGTCTGCCGATCAGGCACTTGCAAACATCCGGTAATTCTGCGGAACAATTTCGCGTTCAGATCAGGTAAGGGAATGGCCAGATGACACGCCAAAGGCGCCCCGCATTGGGTTCGGCACCTGTTACCCTTTCCAGAGCCAAGTCCGATGTTTCGAATGAACCGGAAGCAGAACTGGCCATCACCGACAAGACCCGCATTGGCGCGAAAATCCGGCACGCGAGACTGCTGCGAGAGCTGAGCCTAAAGGAACTCGCGCTTAAGGTCGGATGCTCGGTCAGCACGCTGTCGAAAATCGAAGGTGAGAAGGCAAATCCCTCCCTGACCATGTTGCACAAGATCGGCGCCGCTTTGGGCAGCAATCTGGCTGAGCTGTTTTCGGGGGACGAAGAGTTCGGCGTCATAACCAAAGCAAATGATCGCCCTGTCATTGAAACCGATCAGGTCCGGCGCGGAACCGGTATCCTGCTCGAACGCCTCGTGCCTTATTCGTCGGGGTATTTGCTGCAAGGCAATGTCCACATTATCGAACCCGGTGGCGGCAGCGAAGATGGCTTGAAGCACGAGGGCGAGGAACTCGGCTACATTATCGAGGGCCAACTTGAACTCACAGTCGGCGGTCAGTCTTACATCGCGGAGGCTGGAGACTCGTTTTTCTTCCGGTCCAACCTACCGCATTCATATCGGAACCCCGGCGAAAGTGTTACGCGGGTTGTCTGGGTGAACACGCCGCCAACCTTCTGATCGACCGCACGCGCCACTTACTCCCTGGGCGCCGCCTGGCAAGCCGCCCTTCTCTATGAGCACGCGGCCACCGAGTTGTAAGACGTGCTGCCAATAGGCCAATGGCATGCATTGCCTGACGCGATCGGAGAGCTCCTAAGATTCCCGCCGGCGCAGCGCAACCTTGTGCCGCCTTTGCCAAAGCCGCATCTCTGGCTCGAAAGGGCGCCTCCCACTCGAATTGCAAGAATGGGGCGCCGGACGACCGGAATGAGGGCGCGAAGCTGTCCCCTGAGCTTATACGTTTTCTATTCCTGTGAAGTGTTCCGGCGGAAAGCGCGCAACTCGGACAGTGCGATGTCACGCCGTTTGCCGAGGTGTGGGGCCAAGTCATTAAGATGAATGCCCTTGGCGCACTTCTGAGTCCTTTCAATTCGCACCAGGGGGATGCCAATCTCACTTGATTCAGGCTTACGAGCGGAATGAGGGTTTTGCCGTTGTACTGAGCCATAAGCAGAAAGGCTGTGTCTAGCGACATTGAGGTGGTAACACTTTGAAAAATCGGGTGGAGAAAGGCATATATATCACCGAAGCCTGCAATGTCAGTCGGTCCAATCTCGGTGTGATTTAGGAAATATCTTTACGTGATTGAAAAACATCGAAAATTCTCCATTGCACCGATGATGGACTGGAGAGATATATCAATAAAAACAAATAGATATAAGAAGTCGTGTGCAAAAAATGCACACGAAGGTTCCCCTTTCCTTTTCTTTCTGTTCCGCCGCAATGGCACGCCAGGGCATGTTCAACACCCGATTCAGGGCGGAGTAACATCCCTTCATCGGCCCTAAGGACGATCGCGTGCGGTACACGACGCGGAAATCCTATTCCGATGTTTCACCAGAGCAGGGCGCTAAATCGAGGAAGGAAGGCGGACCGTCGTGGGAAGCGGGCTGTACGGCGAAGAACGAACATCATCCATTGAGACGGAATGAGCAGGCGAGTCAATTCATCGTAAATGATCATCAAATTCTCGAAAAGCCTTACACAACAAAGCCGTAGACCGATTGATCCATAACTTTATGCGCCAAGCTTGCACTTGGCTGGATTTGCCGAAGATTGAACCGCAGTTGCTACGCGAAGGCACTCAATGAAGGCGCGGTGGGCCTGTGTGGGGAGCCAATCGACTCGCGTCGTCAGTCCCTTAGGCTGCTTCTGATCGCTTAACTTGAACGAAATGGCAGCCAGCAGCCCCAAGTCGAGTTCGTGTTGTATTTCGGAACGAGCCATCAGAGTAATCGCGTCGGATCCGAGAAGAAATGCTCTGCTCAGGCTGAGCGACGCTGTTTCGATACTGAAAAGAGGGCTCGTCGCGCTGCCTTCAAAAATTGCCTCGATCCGGGCGCGTCGCGGTGTGCCTGGAGGGGGGACCAGCCAATCGTATTGGGCAAGGTCTTCCGGAGTTACCCTGTCTCGCAATATCAAGGGATGCATGGGCCGAGTAATGACACAGGAGTCGTCGTCATAGAGGACTTCTTCTTGCAGATCGTCCACCCATTCGGGCAATCGCAGAATTCCAAACATCAGATCTAAGTGGCCGCTACTCAAATCTCTCAAAAGCTTCTGGTACTCACCAGTGACGAACCGCAACTTCACCTTAGGAAAGGCGATCATGAAGTCTCTAGTTGCCCTTACCAATTCGTGAGATCCTGGCAGCGGAGGCACACCGACGACGATTTCTAAGCTCTCACGCCCCATGGAGAACCGGACTTCGCCGCGCGCCAATTCGATCTCCCGAAGTGCACGGCCGAAATCGCGCGCCAAACGCTTCCCTGTCTTATTCGGCACCGGACCACTTGCGGTACGATCAAAGAGCGAATTTCCGAGCACACGCTCCAGCGATCGTGCGGAACGGAACAGGGAGGCATCCGTCAGACCTAGGGACTGGGCGATTTCTCGTACACGTCCTGTCTCGCAAGCCACGACAAACGATCGCAGCTGGGTATTGGTAATCAGCCTGTCAGCTTGAGGCTCGTTGACTTCCGGTCCCTCAGTCCGCCACGTAAGGACCCTGCCGACGGCAGCATCAAGAATATCGAAGAAGCGATCTACCCGCAGCAGAAATTGCTTGCCATGGTCTGTGGGGAAGCTACCCGACGCGCATCGATCGAAGAGTGGCGCACCGATATCCGCCTCGATATTGCTCACCGCTTGCGTTACTGCCGGTTGCGACGTGCTTAGCGCGCGGGCTGCACCATTCACACCGCCGATCTTGCCGATCAATTGAACCATCCGAAGGTGCCGAAGATTGGGCACTTCCAGGTTCCAGGCGATTGGACGCTCTTTGAAATGGTGGCTCTGCACGCGGCGGTATCCCTACGGTTTCGTGGAGCATCGAGGGGAGCACCCACCGTGGAGGGTGCCGAAATCATCCGCCCCGCACCCGATTAGGGCACAGGGCGGGAAACGTCGCGGCGTCAGTTGTTCTGTTCTGCCTTTTTCCAAGGCGCGACCGACTCTTCTAGTTTGCGCACGCCTGTGCTGAGGGTGATGCCCAGCAGCATGAGCACTAGGATCGGCACGAACATCTTGGCGACCTCGTATTGGTTTCCGTAGATGACAATGAGTGCGCCCAGGCCAGTAATCGAGGTGTAGAATTCGGCCACCACCATTCCAATCAGTGCACGTCCAATCCCGAGCCGCAGGCCGGTTGCCATGTAGGGGAGCGCCGATGGCAGAATGATCTTGCCAAATATCTGTCGCTCCGTGGCACCGAACGCCCTGCCCAACTGGATTAGTGGCTCAGGAACGTTTCGCACCCCGGCAGCAGTATTTATGAGCACAGCAAAGACTGTAATTTTGAAGACGATAAACAGTTTGGCCGTGAATCCGAGTCCGAACCAGATGATCACCAGAGGGATGATGGCCACCAACGGCGTGGCATAGAGCGCGTTCACGATCCAATCAGTCGACGCCTCCACCGGTTTGTATCGGCCGATCAACAGACCGAGGATGATCCCGATGAGAGATGCCGCCACGAAACCGACGAGGAGCGTCACTACTGATTGGGCGAAGGCGACAGGCAACTGGCCGCTCAAAGTCATCTCATAGGCGGCGACCAAAATTGCGCTCGGCGGCGCTAAGAACAACGGGTTGATATTCTGCCCGAGGATTTCCCATCCGCCGACGACCAAAACAATTGAAGTCAGCCGGTACCATGCCAGCCGCCTGGAACGAGGCGGCGGACCGAGATTTTCGATTTTTTCTTCTTCAGCCGATGTGCCGATCGGGGCCACGGCCATCTTATCTACACTCATATCAGATTTCCTCGCCTTCAAGCTACGGCAGCAGCCGGCTGGTTGCGGATCAGTTCCCACATCTCCTCTCGGATACGCCGGAATTCCGGATCGCCGCGCAGTTGCGGCAGTTCTGGCCGGGCCAATCCAGGCCCAAACGGGATATCGATGATCTTCTTGACGTGTCCGGGCTTGGCACCTAGCACGACGACCCGGTTGCTAACGTAGATTGCCTCATCGAGATCGTGCGTTACAAAGACCATCGTCTTATGTGTCTCTGATTGGATACGCAGCATTTCCTTTTGCAGGACCTCTCGCGTTTGAGCGTCAAGAGCGCTGAACGGTTCGTCAAGCAGCAGGATCGCTGGGTCAATGGCCAATGCTCGAGCCAGATTCACGCGCTGCTGCATCCCGCCCGACAATTCGTGCGGATACTGTTCCGCAGCATGCGACAAGCCGACCAACTTCAGCAATTCGTCCGATCTCTTACGGCGCTGGTCCGAGGGCATTCCGGCCAGTTCCAATCCGAACTCCACATTCTTGCGTGCAGTTCGCCACGCCAGCAGATTGGCCTGCTGGAATACAAATCCGCGGTCGCGTCCCGGACCGGACACGACCTTGTTGTCGACGAGTATCGTTCCGGAATCGTGTTGGATTAGGCCCTGGATGATGTTCAGCAGCGTTGTCTTGCCGCATCCGCTTTCACCGATCAGGGATACAACCTCGTTTTCGTAAACATCGAAACCGACGCCGCCCAAAACCTGTAGCACAGCGCTTTTTTCGTTCTTGTCGCCACGAATCCTGAACGCCTTTCGGACGTTCTGGACTGCCAGCTTCACCATTTTCGTTTCCATGACGCCCCACTCAGTTCGACATCGGTTGAAGATATGACTGCCCGGAAGATCAAGCCGAGTGTTGCTCTTCCGGGACAGAGTGTGTTCGGACAGGCGTCAACCCAGGCCGAGACGTTGTTTTGCTTCTTCGAGCAGCGAGAAGTCGGCGATTTCTTCGATCGGAAGTTTTCTTGTCTGAAGCCCGGCTTCGAGGTTTAGATCCTGTAGGAAATCGATCGACTCCGCCATGAGATCGATACTGTAGGCTTGGTTCGCATGGACCCACTCCCATTGGTATGCAGCCGCTTCCCGGTTCATTTCGGCAGCGTTGACGAATGCGTCGACGTAGGAACCCTTTGCTTCCGGGGCGTCGCTCTGGATGAAGTTGTAGAGGTCTCCGTAGCAGCAGATGGTCCGAATAATCTCCTCGCGTTGGTCTCGGATCGCTCTGCTTGAAGCGTAGCCGGCCTGATAGGGGAAACTTGGCACTTCCTCCCAGACCTCAGCAATAACGCGGAGCCCTTGTTCTTCTGCCAACGGCAAGGCGTTCAACAGTCCTGGAGCGGCATCTACTGTGCCACCCGCTGCCGCGCGAAATGTGTTTGTACTTGAACCCGCATTGACGAAATTCACCGATGAAGGGTCAACTCCATGTTTGCGGAGAATTGCAATCATGTATTGGTGAAGCAGCGCACCGGGAGCACCAACGGCAATTGTTTTTCCCGCGAGATCAGAGATTGACTGAATATCGTCGCGCTTGGTGAACACGGCCTGTGCGATCTTGTCTGAGTTGCCACAAACGAGCTTCAGATCAGCACCCTTCTCGATTGCGACAAGAACGTTGCTGAAACCAGAACCAGGACACATGGCTGCAGTCCCACTGATCAGCGACGCGATTATCCTGGAACCGTCGGCGATCGGCGTGGTGTTCAACTCAACGTCCCACTTTTGCGCGATACCCAGGGTGTCGAACAATTCGGCGAAGGCCAACTCACTGCTACCAGCATTTACCGACAAGTCGATCCTATACTGGGCGGCAAGGACCGAGCGGGGCGCCAGGGCCAAGCCGCCGGCTAATGCCGCTCCGGTCATCAGAAACGAGCGACGGTTGAATTTGGTGTTAAAGGACATTTTTATTCTCCTCCTTGAGTGCGATCTGTCCGTTTTGTATTTTCCAGGTGTCAGGCTTCTCCTCGATCGCCGGACACCACTATTCGAATTCTACATCCTTGGGCGGGTTCGATCCTCCACCGGTCTGTTTCAAACCTACGTGTTTGTTGCCTGCTGGAAGCCCTGCAGGAGGGCCGTAGATTGGGTGGCGAGCAGGCCCACATCGGAGCCGATCGCTACGAAACTGGCGCCAGCTTCGACATAACGTTGTGCTAGGATGCGATCTGCTGTGAGCAGGCCGGCAGGCTTGCCGAGAGATTTGAGGCGTCCAATTGCAGCAATCACCACTTCGACAACTTCCGGCAGATCAGGACGTCCAAGGAACCCCATGTCAGCGGCCAGGTCGGCCGGGCCGATGAAGACGCCGTCGACGCCGTCGGTCCTTGCGATATCCTCCAGCGCCTCAATCCCAGCGCGGCTTTCGATCTGCACCAGAAGGCAAATCTCATCGTTCGCAGTCTGAAGGTAGTCCTTGTCGCGGTTGAAGGACGACGCTCGCGCGAGCCCGGCGCCGATGCCACGGACGCCGTGAGGTGGATACCGCACCGCCTTCACAAGATCGCGGGCTTGCTCTCCGGATTCCACCATTGGCACGAGAATAGTCTGGGCGCCGAGGTCGAGAATCTGCTTGATCAGCCATGCCTCACCGATTGGCGGACGTACGATGGCGTGGCTGGACGTTCGTCCTACCGCCTGAAGTTGCGCCAGTATGGACGGAATGTCGTTCGGTGCGTGTTCGCCATCGATGAGAAGCCAGTCGTATCCCGCACCGGCGCAGACCTCGGCGGTATAGGCATTGGCAAGCGCCATCCAGAGGCCAATCTGCAACCGCTCCTCGATTAGCGATACCTTGAAGCTGTTCGGCAAAGCAGGCATTGGAAAATTTCTCCCTTTGCTCACGTGACCGTGGCATCTGTAAAGCCGAATAACTCGGCCGGGTTGTCGACAAGAATCTTCTGGCGCGCTGCGGCGTCGGGAACTGCACGGAAGAGCCACTCGACCAGGTCGGCCTCGTTCGGGGGCTGCCTGACCGAGATCGGATGCGGCCAGTCACTGGCCCAGATGCAGCGGTTCGGCGCCGCCTCGACAAGGGTCCGCACGATTGCATCTAGATCGCCCCACGGCGCCCCGGCGCGTGAGACCTTCTCTGGCAGAGAGAGCATCACCCAGAAATTGCCCTTTCCAAGCAAGTCGACCATCTTGCGCAGGCTCGGGTCCTCGTCGCCGGCCAAGGGATTGGCGCGAGCCATGTGGTCGATCACCACGGGTACGTCGAGATCCTCGTAGATCCGGACGTTGTCCATGATGCCTTCCTGTTCGGGCTGAATCTTCACGTACCAACCGAGTTCGCGGATGCGATCGATCGCGCGGGCAAACTGCTTGTCATCCAGTACCGCGCCTAGCACCTTGCGGAAGCTGAACCGCGCACCGCGCACGCCGGCCGCGTGCAGCTTTTCGAGGTAGGCGTCGTCTTTCTCAACAAATACGAGAGCGTTGGCGCAGCCGCGATAATTGGGTCCGAGCGCGGCAAGGCCATCGAGCGTGCAGGAGTGGTCGGCACCGTAGGTCGTCGGCTGGACCACCACGCCGCGCGAAATCCCCAGCGTGGCGTGCATGTGTTTGAGCCTGTCCCAGGTCGCTGAGGGCATCTCGTAGAGAGCGCCGGGGCGCACCGGATACTGTTCCGCACTTCCCAGCAGGTGGAACTGCGAGTCACAGGTATTGGGCGGCAGGGTTACCGAGGGCGCGCGAGGGTTGGGATCGAACGGGTAGAACTTGCTCGTTACCGAAACCTTGTCCAGACCATCTGTGGTTGTCACGCTTAGATCAGCCATGGATCACCGCCACGAAATCGGCCTGAATCAGAGCTCCGGCAGTCAACTCGGCTTGCATAGACTGTCTGGCCGGGCGGTTATCCTCATTTGGAAACATGCTCTGCCACTCCTTATTAATAGGTCCGCGCTGCGTTCCGTCGCGTAGCCACAGATTGATCTTGATGATGTCATCGATTGTCCCACCCGCAGTCTCGACTAGCTTGCGCACATTCTCGAAAACGAGCGCGCACTGGTCCTCTAGCGCCTCGGCGAATTCGCCGGTCTCGGGAATGCGGCCGACAACGAGCCCCGACATGAAGACGTTTCCGATCCGGCATCCGGCAGGAATTGGATTCTTGTGTGCTGACCCCTCGGAGGGAATGGTTATCCGATGCTGCATGGCGGCCTCCTAGACGAACTGACAGGACACGGAGCCGAAGGGGCCGTAGTCCACGTGGAAAGTGTCGCCCTTGCGAATATCGACCGGGCGGATGAACGAGCCCGCCAGGACCACCTCGCCAGCGGCGAGCGAAACGCCGTGCTGCGACAGGCGGTTGGCCAGCCACACGATGCCGTTGGCGGGATGATTGAGAACGCCGGCGGCTACTCCCGTCTCCTCGATCAGCCCGTTGCGATAGCAGAGCGCAGAGATCCATTTCATGTCCGTGTCGGCTGGGCGAAACGGCCGGCCACCGAGCACCAGAGCGGCATTGGCCGCGTTGTCCGAGATCGTGTCGATCACGGTTCGCGTGCCGCCGGTTTCCGGGTCTTTGCGGTAGATTCGGGCATCGAGGATTTCGAGCGCTGGCACGACGTAGTCAGTTGCGTTCAGCACGTCAAAAATCGTGCAGTCGGGACCCGAAAGCGGCGACTTGAGGATGAAGGCAAGCTCGGCCTCGATGCGCGGTTCGATGAAGCGCTCGAACTGGATGCGCGCAGTATCCTGGTAGAACATGTCGTCCAGCAGAAAGCCGAAATCTGGCTCGTCGATCCCGACGGCGACTTGCATCGCTCTGGAAGTGAGGCCAATCTTGTGGCCCTTGACCTCGCGCCCCTCGGCCTGCTTGATCTTTAACCACGCATTCTGCACCGCGTAGGCGTCCGCGATCGTCATGCCGGGATGCGCGGCCGAAACCGCGCCGATTTGCTGGCGGGCACGTTCTGCCGCGTGAAGACGAGCGGCAAGATCGTTGTGCTGTGCTGGAGAGAGAGTCACTTCGGTCATCGTGGCCTCTGTCACTCTTCGTCCGCAACGTTGTTGCTGAGTATCCCGATCCCAGGGACTTCGACCTCGATTACATCGCCCGGCTTCAGCCAAATTGGCGGGTCGAAACGCGCGCCGGTGCCTGTCGGTGTGCCCGTGAAGATCATGTCGCCCGGCTTAAGCGTCGCAAAGGTCGACAGGTACTCGATGATGTAGTCGAAGGGAAAAGCAAGACTCTCGGTCGTGTCAGACTGACGCTGTTCTCCATTCACCCGCGTCTCGATGGACAGTGCCGCCGAGGGGTGGCATTCGTCGGACGTGACGATCCAAGGCCCGACAGAACCGGAACGGTCGAAGTTCTTCCCCTGGGTGACGTTGAACTTGCCGTGCTTCAACCAGTCCCTCACCGATCCCTCGTTACCCAAGGTCAGGCCGAAGACATGCTCGAAAGCACGCTCGCGCGGGATGTGCCGACCTTCCCGGCCGATCACGATTACGATCTCGCCCTCGTAGTCGAGCTGCTCGGAGACCTTGGGCCGAACTAACGGAACCTCGTGTCCAACCAGCGAACTCGCTGCTCGGCAAAACAGACTCGGATATTTCGGCTGATCCGACCCGTCCTTGTATTCCGCATTCCGGCCTGTGTAATTGACGCCGATGCACCAGATCTTCTCGGGGTGCGGCACTGGTGAGACGAGAGTGATTCCCGCGAGATCGAAATCCGCGCTAAGCCCGCGAACCGTCGTTTCAACAGTCTGCACGATGTCCGAGATCGACCCGGAGGCAATCAACGCGCGAAGGTCCGCGTGGGGCAGGCGTCCGTTCAATTGAACGACGCCGCCAGCATCGGTCACGATGCCATAACCCGGCGTGTCGTCGGTGAGATAGCTCACAAAGCGCATTGCTTAACCTCTTTCTTCAATTTCTGGTTTGGGCGGCCAGCGAAATGGCACCATTGACTTTCAGTGCGGATGTTTGGGCGGCTTCACGTTGCAGTGCCAAGCCAGCCAGGCGATTACGGGCCGCATCGCGCGGCGCCAGCCCTGTTGGTCATGCTCCTTAGGACAGCTGAATGTCGCCTGCGAACAGGAACGCTGTCAGTCTCTGTTGGGGGTTGGGGCATAGGTCTCCTCCCTCTGCCGGACCCTTTAGGATCTCACTTCTTGAAAAGAGGATTGCGCAAATCGAGCAATACCGCCAATATTAACTTTGTGACAACGTGATATATGGAAAGTATCATTGATCGAACTTCGCCAATTTCGCCAGTTTGTCGCCGTCGCTGAATGCCTTAGTTTTCGGGCCGCTGCGGAGCGGCTCAACATGGCGCAGCCGCCGTTGACCGTGGCTATACGCAAGATTGAGGAGGAGATCGGCGCACCGCTGCTAGAGCGTACCAATCGCGTTGTTCGGCTGACGGATGCCGGAAGTGTCTTTCTCGAAGAAGCGAGAAAAACACTTCAGCAGGCATCATGGGCAGTGCAAGCGTCCAAGCGGGCTGCGGCGGGACTTACCGGTCGTTTGAGGGTGGGTTTTGTCCCACATGCAGTCCGGGATCTCCTCCCGGCGATCCTGCGTGCCTTTCGGGAAAGCCATCCTGATGTCGAACTGGTGCTTAAGGAGAGCATGACCGCGCCACAAGTCTTGGCATTGCTCAACGATGAGATCGACATGGGCTTCTTGATCCCACCGATCAAAACAACCGAGTTGCTGCAGCTGGAGCCTCTCTGGCGCCAATCGCTGGTGGTCGCGCTACCAGAAAACCATCGATTGGCAGCGTGCGAGAGCGTGCCCTTGCGGGAACTGGCCGAAGAAGCCTGGGTCTTGTTTCCGTCCAATAATGGGCAGGGCCTGCATGAGAACTTTCGCAGTGCATGTCTCGCCTGCGGCTTCGTTCCTCACATCGCTCAGGAAGCGCTGCTGATGGACACCATCGTCGGGCTTGTGTCCAGCGGCATCGGCATCGGCGTCGTCTCGCGAAATTTCTCAAGTAAAGAGCGGGAGGGAGTCGTCTTCCGCGAACTGATTGGCCCTGGCGGTCCGATACACTACGAAATCTGCGTCGCCTATACCCGTGAGGCGCCAGTAATCTCAGCCTTCATGTCGGTTGTGCGGAACTGGGTCGATGAGAACGCCAAGCCCCCAACACTTTGAACGCCACGCGTTCTCTGTTTTCATGGGGGGCCTGGACGGGATTAGCTATGGAGCCAAAGACCGGACTAGCGGGTGAAAGAGCGCGCTCACCTCGATCGGCCTAGTGATCATGTGCTGCTGGTGTGCGTACCGAATCGCGCATTCCAACGCCTGGCGATTGGCCTCGATACCGACCGGCCAAGCGTCGGGGCCGTTGCCAGATGCCAAATGGCGGCTTTCCACCAGCATGCGCCACAACTCTGTTACCACATCCGGACGGTCGTCGCAGAGCGCGTTCGGGACGATTACGAAGTGGTTCGGGGGCACAAAACTGTTGCGATCGAACCAGTCGCGCGCCGCATCGTCGGGATTTTCAATCAATGGCTTGATCCGAGGATCGTCGGGAAGGTTCCGCCCCAAGATGCCGGCATCGACCTCACCGTCTACGAGCATTCGTGCCGGGTCCTTGTCGGAGGCTGCAAAGATCACGGAGGGCGGGTCGGTGAACTCTTCAAGATGCGGTGCATCGAAGCATACCCAGGTAACGCTGTCCGGATCGACGCCAAAGTCGTTCTGCAGGACGCCGCGTACCCAGAGCCCCGTGGTCTGAGTATAGGATCGAACAACCACTCGCTTGCCTGCCAAATCCCCAGGACTCATGCTCGGATGCAGTCCATCATTATAGCCGATGGAATCGTGGTGGAACCGACCGAGCACCGGCATGGGAAGCATGGAAAAGGGCTTTCCGAGCTCGCACGCCTGAAGAAAGGTCGCGACCGCCATTTCCGAGACGTCGAAACGGTTGTGACGCAACATCTCCTTGAAGCCAGCATGGGCGTTCTTCAACCCGGCGAAATCGAAAGAGATCAAGTCGGACGACACAGCGCCGTCGAGTAGTGCACGTGTCGGCGGATAGGCGCAGATATTGGCTTTGAGGCTGATTGGCCCAGCCTTGGAGTAGGTGCTCATGAAGTGGCGCCTCCGATGTTCTCGCTCGCCAGTTGAGGATAAAGGCGGAGGGCTGTACCTCCCCAGATCGCCGCTCGGTCGGCTTCATTCAAATTGGCGAAACACTGGCGGCACTTCTCGATGAGCGCGGCCAAGGTTGCGTTTTCAGCCGGATAGTTCGACCCCCAGCAAAGTCGGTCGGCTCCATACTCTGCCACCAATCGGGGAAAGAACGTCTCGGGGCTGGCCGGCGCGGCCAGTGCCCGATCGCAGGTCCGCGGGGTAATTTTCAAGTGCAGGTTCCCAAAACGAGCGAGACGCCACAGCGGCGCCGCCGCAGAGTAGGGCGCACCATCGCCGAGGTCGGGGCGGGCCAAATGGTCGAGGACGATGTTTACCTCTGGGAAACGCTCGAGGATCTCCTCGACCACGGGCAAACCGGTAGAGATTGTCTGTATCGACACCGTCATGTCGATCTGGGCCATATGCTCCCAGACTGGAAATGTCTCGGGCGCGACCATCCAACGGCCATCCGTCTCATAGGCAAGTCCAGCCCCGAAGAGGCGCAGTCCCGCCATGCCGCGGCGACGCCAGGAATTAATCGTCGCGATGGCGTTGGGGGCCGCGATGTCGACGGAATAGATGCCGACGAACTGCGACGGGTTCTTGCACACGCTGTCGGCGACATAGGAATTGTCAAAGCCGTAAGTGGTGGAGGATTGCACAAAGGCGGCTTTCGAGACGCCTGCAGAATCCATTTCGTCTTGATACTTTTCGAAGGGAAATGGTCGCTTCGCCGACCAATCCGAACGGGTGCCGCCGATTGGAGACTGCGGATACCGGTCGGTATCGGGCGATATGACGTGCGGATGCAAGTCGATGATCATTTCGGTCACAGCATCAACTCCTGAGTGAGACGCGCCATTGGTCAAGACAGGCCCATCGCCTTCAGCCGGACGTCAAGGCGCGGATAGACGCGACGTACATTGCCTTCAAAGATCGCGTGGCGGTCGTCTTCTGAAAGATCCAGTGCTTCGATGTACCGTTTCGTGTCGTCAAAGTAGTGACCGGTTTCGGGATCGATCGAGCGCACCGCGCCCACCATCTCTGACCCGAAGAGCACGTTCTTGGCCGGTATCACGTCAGTCAGCAGATCCACGCCCGGCTGATGATACACGCAGGTATCGAAGAAGACGTTTTCCATCAGCGCTTCGGCCAGCGGCGGGCGATCCAGGTCCTGCGCCAAGCCTCGATAGCGCCCCCAGTGATACGGCACCGCACCGCCGCCATGCGGAATGACCATGCGCAAGGTTGGAAAGTCCCTAAACAGATCCGACAACAACAACTGCATGAATACGGTCGTGTCGCCATTAATGTAGTGCGCCCCGGTTGCATGGAAGTTGGGATTGCAGGAGCCCGAAACGTGGATCATCGCCGGTACGTCGAGTTCGACGAGCTTCTCATAAAGCGGATACCACCAGCGGTCTGAACCGCGCCGGGTTTGCCGGAGGCTGTTTGGTTGAAGTT